>ERZ1292623.205-Hain-H51-01um-R1-205-length-66694-cov-7_pt1 | contig 62806 bp, 150 predicted proteins | sample MGYA00564398_ERZ1292623 | MGnify/ENA primary metagenome ERZ1292623 (study PRJEB36523, sample SAMEA6512633) | groundwater metagenome | collected 2019-01-07 | study: AquaDiva: Metagenomics assemblies of 32 groundwater samples
ATTGGAAGATATAATTTCTGGACATAAGTGGATTAAAGTAAAGTCGCCAGAGATTGACCCAGGAAAAAATCCAGATATTGTAACCATTGGAAAATGCTACAATGAAGTTGTTAGTCATCATATAGAAGAAACGGAGTTTTTGATTAACAAGTGCAGAGAATTGGCAAAAGAATTATTAAAAAACAAGAAATCATGAGTGGAGGAGCTTATAATTACGGTTATTCCAGGGTCGACCAACTTGCTGACGATATTGAAAGTGAATTTGTAAATGACGGAAAATACATGGGCGAAGATTGGTCCAGTGGAAAAAAAGTCGAATTAGATAGAATTGGAGATGCAACAAAGGAGCAGCGTCCAATCATATTAAAAGAAATTAAAGAATTGGTTCAAGACCTTCGCAATTGCTCTAAGAGAGCAAGAGAGCTTGAGTGGTATATGAGCGGAGATACTGGAGCAAATTCCTATCTAAGCAGGCTTAAAGAGCTTGGGTTTTTGAAAGAAGAGAAAAAAGAAGAAACTTACAATACAGATGAACTTCGTCATCTGGCTGGCAATTATGCAATCACATGTCTCAAAGGATATGATGGTTCATTTGAAGATTGGTTAAAAAATATTGACCCTAAGTGGAGGAAAATAGCTAATAGAAAAAAATAATATGAACAATGATTTTTTTAAAGACCTGGCCTCTTTTTATAAAGAGCAATTTGGTGCTGATGATTCCTTCTGTCAAAAGATAGAAGATTGTGAATGCTTTAATGACCTTGAAGAATTTATGCTTGAACAAAAAAAAGAATTCTCTAAGTTCTTGCAAATTGATGAAGAGATTGATGGTTTGAAAGATGAGATTAAAGACCTTGAGGATGAAAAATCTGACTTGGAAGATGAATGTCATGATTTACAGAATGAAGTATGGGAGCAGGAAAATAAATTGAGCGAAACATTTGAGCCAAAGACTCTTTGGGACGAACAAAAGCTTGAGACTTTTATTCAGAATCATGAAAAATACAGTCCAATGGAATTCGAGCTATTGATGAGAGCAAAAGCCTTGAAGTTTATAAAATTATGGACAACTGATACTCCGCCAACTGAAGAAGTTATTTGCGTGAATGAATATAATCAATGCATTGTTGGGTATTTAGCAAAAGATGAGAATGGTGATTTTTATTGTGAAAATGAAGGAATGGTTATGAATGAGGTCACGCATTATTCACACATTTCAAAATTAAATAAAGCATGAAAAAATTAGTCAGAAGCGATGGGTTAACAAAAACATCGAGAGATGTCCTTTGGCTTGAATTTAATGATGACGGAACTTTTAAAGAAAAGCATGATGCTCCAGAAGTTGGAAGAAGTCTTATCATGAGTCCATTTAATGAATTCTTCACTTGGCAGACCACTGAAGTAACTGAATTGGTTGAAGTCCGTGAGGACTATGTTCATTTTAAGACTAAGAACAGTGAGTATGAGTTGTTTTTAAACGAAGAGGAGCCAAAGGACGAAGAAGAGTGAAACATATTCCGTGTTTTATCGTATAATCATGATGTGAGACTCACGGCCAAGGTAAGAACGAAGTATATTAGATACACAAGGATTATAAAGCACACGCTGCAGTGTATCGTTTATCTTGATAGGTTTTATTGGTACGAAGTTGAACACTATCTCTACATGAAGAAATTTTCAGACATCAATTAAATATGGAAATGAAATTCGAAGTAATCCCAGACATTCAAACTCCGCTTACACCAGAGATTGAAAGTGTTTCTAAATTTATAGAAACTAATAAAGAAATAATCGAAGCATTTAAGGAATATGCAATCTCCAGGAGTGACGGAATTGGTCTCGCTGCAAATCAGTGTTCGGTAAATGGCGAAAGACTTAATCTTCGAATGGTTGCTGTTAAGACTGCAGGAACCGATGAATGTAGGATTGCGATTGACCCAAAGATTGTGCGTCTTCATGGTATCAAACTTCAGAGGATTGAGGGATGCCTGACGTGGAAGGGCAAAGCAATTGTTGCAGACCGATATTACTACGTTGATGTAGAATTCTATACTCCAGACGGAGAACTCCACAAAGAAACTCATAAAGGCTGGCAAGGCCAAGTATGGCAGCATGAACTCAACCACATCAATGGAATTGAAGAGAAGGTTGTATTGCCAGGCCAAATTCCAAATAAGCCAGACATCGGAAGGAATGACCAGTGCCCGTGTGGTAGTGGCAAGAAACTGAAGAAATGCTGCATTGTTGATTACGAATCTTGGAACAAATAATTATGAAGACAATTGATAAAAATATAATGATTGCTAAAATGCTTGGAGGTAAATGCGAGTTAATAATGTCTCACACTCCATTTGTAACATTTCCAGGTGGCAAACAGTACATGGCCAGAACATTAAAGTACCATTCAGATTGGAAATGGTTAATGAAAGCTGTTGATTACATTGAAACTCTAAATAATGGTTTGAATGGTAAATATGGAAGTGGCATAACGCCTTTGGCTGTTAACATAACCAGATGGGAAGATGGAGGACATAGGTGTACCATTGTTTTTGGACAAAATACTAAATTTGCTTTTACTTATAGTAAAAAAATTGATGCAGTTCACGAAGCTGTATATCAGTTCTCTAAATTTTATAGAGAGCTTCATGTAACAAAATAATTTTTGTCACGTATAACATAGATAAATAATAATCTATGCTGCACGGAAGAGACATTTATAAAATGATTGAGGGCGCTTACGAAAAAGGTCTTGGCGCACAAAATATTGATGAGGTTATCAGTGGCAAAAAGCTATTCTTGATTGACGACTCAAAGGTCGGCAGCGATAACGATAAAACATTCAAACTTTTTACAAAAGATTTTGCCATTGAGGCAAGTGTTACCGTTGAAATGAGCAGTCTTGAAAAAGAGACTGGCACATGGGAAAAGGATTACTCAGCTGTTGATGTCTCAAAACAATATTCCGAATACCCTGAGTTCAAATACAAAAAAATATCTGACAAACAGATTATGGATTGGATTAACAAAAACATAACTGAATTCATATGAATGCGGAAAAAAATATAACTACTGTCATTAAGAAGGGATTTCCTAATACAGTTAAAAAAATTAAGGTTTCAGACCTGAATCCAAGCCAATGCAGCTTTAAATTTTTATCTCATAATCTGGGCCCTGACGAAGAGGTCTATGTAAAGTGTGATGCTGACGGAAATATCGAGTTAAGAGGGAAAAAACAGCAGTACAGAATTTTCAATATGAACAAGTGTCAAGAAATCGTACAATAAATATGCGAAACAAAGAAGAGATTAATGAGGCAATTACCAGGATAAAAGCAGAGAAGCCTCATGTACCAAAGTTTAATGCCTTTGGAGAAAATAATCATGAATTGATTGATGCAACAATTGACACACTTGAGAGTGGTTTTAATTATAAAACCAACATAGAAGAAATTGCTGAAGAAAGAGGGTGGGATGAAAATGTTGTCAGTCACATTCAAGAAGCTATAAACTTTAACGAAGGATACAATAGTGTTGATGAGCTTCTTTGGTATCCAGAAACTGATTATCGTGAACAAACAAAATCAGTAAAACTTTGCAGTTCCAAAACATGCAGTGACTGTCCATTTTCAAAAACATCTGTGCGAGGTTTTCTTGCTGATTATACCATCCAGGATTTCAAAGATTTTATGAATGCAGAAGCAAGTTTTCCATGTCATAAGAGCATGGAAGAAGACGGAAAATCACTTGATGAAGTTACTCAAGATATTGAGGACGGAAAGAAGCCTTTCTGCCGAGGTTATGTGGAGAGTATGATTAAGTCAGCCAAAAGACCTTACAAGAATAAAAAACTTATAGAGGCTATTGAGCTCGTTAAATCTCAAGGGTTGTCAGAAAATACAATGAGCATCTTTGAATTCATTGATTTTCATGATAAAAGCAAAATCAAAGAGAGTTTGAAACATTAAATTTTTTGTCACGTATAAGATAAGTAAACCAGTTAATTATGGGATGCAGAAGTGATTATTTAGAAGCTAACGAAGCAGAGATTGAGAACTCAAAGGTTCTTGCTCTTTTTGAAGAAGTTAAGACTGGTAAATTGCCAGAATACTTTGGCAATGGGCATACAGAAAAAGTGTATAACAAGACCACTCAAAAAGTTCTTGATAAAAACACGGAAAAGCTTTGCACTTCTTTGCAAGGAATGTCTTCAAGCAAGTTGAAGAAGTCTTCATTGGAATTGCAGATGTGGTGGAGAGACCACCAAAAACTGGATAAGAAGCGTCTTTCAGAGGAGTTGAAAGCTAAGAAAGATGAGAAGGCTAAGAAAAAAGCCATTGAAAAACTTACTCCTTATGAGAGAAAATTGCTTGGTATAACCTCAAAAAAAAATAAATTCTAAAATTATGAAACGATTCGGATTCCGAAAAGCAGCAACCGCTGTTTTCAACAGCAAACCACTTCAGGCAACTGACAAGATGATGAATGCCATTGTCACTGCCCCTGGAACCATTTCAGACAAGATTGGACTTACCAAACTTGCCAATGCCGTAAAGATTGACTTAAGCGGCAAATCCTCTCGCAAGAAAAAGAATGCCGAGCTCAATGCAAAAATTGAATTGACAAACAAAAAACTTGTTGAGCAGGAAGCAAAAGACATTGATTCTGCGAAGAAGTTTGAGCGTGAAAAAGAAAGCGATTCAAAAAGCTCTGAGAATGTTGCAGGATAAAGCACTCGAAAATATTAAAAAACCTGTGTATGGAATTATTGACTCTGGAACCTTTGGCTTCAGAGTCATTTCTGGCATTGTGACTGGTGTTCGATTTACAGAAGAAGAACCAGTGTACACAATTCAGTTTGGAAAAGACAGATGGGAAACAAAATTGATTGCCCACAGCCAGGAAGAGCTTTCTGGTCTTTTTAAACTTCCGACTCTTGACCGAGTTAGAGAAACTCATGGACTAACAATCAAATATAAGTTATGAGAATTTTAAAATTTATTTGGGATTGGATTGAAGTGTTCTTAGCGCTTGCGTCTATTGCCCTTGCAATAATAGCTTTAAATCTATGAAACTTCGTGACATCATAAATAACGTTGACAAATCTGAGTCAAATTCGTGCCACATTGAAATTGATAAAATTTTGCAAGACCTCATTGGAAATTATATTGGTCATCCAGAAAAGGAAAACGAAAAACTCAAAGCTTACTTCTTTGCTAAGTCAATATGCACAGACACTTGGGTTGGTTGGAGAGCTTATTTTCTCGATGATGAAGTTGTAGCTATTTCTAACCAGCCATACAGAAAAAGTGACGAAACATTTCAATGGGTTTCTAAGGAGGCTGCAAATAAAACATACGGATACCTGATGTCACTTTACGAAGCAGACCAGCCAGAAGGAACCATTATGGAAGAGGGTAGTCTTGACAGAGATTTTGGTAAAGGCTATAAAGTTGAATACGGAGAAAACCTTCTTACCAAAGACGTGATTTATGAGCCAACAGGAGAAACAGTGCTTGTGACCAAAACCTGGGGCATGCGTGATGGAATTAAAACTTCCGAAGATTGGTCAAATGTAAAAATCACCTTCAAAAACGGAGAAGAGAAAAAAGTAAGCATGAATGACATTGTGGTTCCATTTTGTATAAAAGAAACTGAGCATGAACATTAATCCATATCTTTATTTATTCGGAGCTCTCTCAATGATTTCTCCACTTGTATTTGCTTTTTTCTCACTTGACTTTGAGAATTGGACAGCATTTTGGATTACATTTGCATTGTATGTTGTTCTTTATTCTGCAGGAGTCATGATGTTTAACTGGCTTCAAAATGGAAGTGCTTTTAAATTTTCATTGGGAAATAAGTGGGAATTGATTCAGGAAAACAAAAGAATGATTGAAACACAGTTTAATCCTTTGTGGGGCATGGGAACTATGGAGCGAGAGGTGATTGCTGATATTTATCGAAAGAAAAAAAGAGACGGAACATACAAATATAAAACTGTACCAAAACACTAAAAAAAATGGATAAGCACGGAAACATTGAAAACAAAGAGACCTTTTCAAGGTCTGAAGTTGACCTGATTATTTCACGAGTTCGTTACAAAACTTTGAAAGAGCTTAATGAAGCTGTTGAGAAGGAAGGTGCTCAAGCGAAAGATGCTTCTTTTGAGTCTGTGAAAGACGAAGGCAATGCTCTTAAAAAAGCAAAGGCCACTCAGCACATTCATACTTTGAATGTTTTGACGAATCTTGAATCTAATATTCGAAACAAAGTTGTTGTGGATATTAAAAACTATTTGACCGACTAAAAATGGAAACAATTTGTACAAGTCAGCGGAAGCCAGATGACCCAATTATAAAAGATTCGGTTATGTCTCGCTTATCTGGAGAAGTTATCGGCCATCTAAAGGCAAAAGGATTTGTTGAGGAACAAGATTTTGGATTGAGACAAATTCAAAAACTTCAATGCTCAACAAAGGTAATTTATGTTGATGGAATTCACCCAACCAAACAAGTTGTGATTGCGTTTCACTCAATCGGAATGGATATTGAATACGGTGTTTCATATAAAGGTGATGCACCTGCAGGAGAAGAAAAAGTAATCAAGAGAAGAAAAATTGAATCACTTCGTTACAATATCTCATCTGGAACAGACCCAGTTCTTACTGATGGAAGCCAGGAAAAATATAATGAACTTTGGGAAGAGATTAAATCAGAAATAAAAAAATTGAAAGAGTAGTTATGGCAACTTTAAAAATAACAACAAATATTCCAAGTTTAGAAGTAGAAATTTTCGATTCCAGACTCCAGTTGATTCCTGAAAAATACAGAATGAAAGAAATGGCTACAAATCCTCATAGATTGGTTGGCGGAACTAACGCTTTTAAATCTGTGGAAGAAACGTTGGAAATAGAATTGAAGCCAGACCTTTACAAAGTAAGATTAGAACTCCCTTATTGTTATCCAGCTGATTTGAAAAATCATGAAATAGGAAGTAAAATGTCAAGATGTGTAGCTGAAAGATTGATTGATTTGCCAGTTGATGATTCAGTTGTCAGTCTTAAATTTAATGCAACATTAATAGAAGAATAATGAAAACAGTTAGACCTATACACTTAATTGCTCTTGGAGATACATTTGGTAAACTTGTTTTTAGAACGAAAGACAATGTTTTATTCTTCTATCAACATTATGGTGCAATGCCAGGTATGGGAGATGAACGACATCACCTTCACTTCCTGTCAAAAGAACCAGTTCAAAATGGTGATTGGTATTATGATGAACACAACAACATCTTAATGCTTGCCAATGAAAATTCGGACCACAATGTTTATTTATGTCCAAAGGTCGTTGCAACAAGTGACGATAAGCTTCATAAAGAATATGGCATCCCGATGATTTCTGACCAGAACATTTTTGAGTATTCTCATAAAAATGGAAAGATAGAATCTCTGGAGCTTGTCACAGAAGAAAAATACATCGAGCCCCATGAAAGCATCCACTCAAATCGTGGTAGATTTATTGACGTTCTTAAGTTAAATGAAGAAGGAGAAGTTATAATTTATGTTGAGCCGCCAGTCATGGTGGACTGGAATCAATTTCCAATCTCAAATCTTATTGAGCACCTGGAGGATAAATTCAAATTTGATAGCAGTGGAACTGCAAAGGCTGTGTATGAATTAATCTCCAAGCACAATCAAATGAAAGAAGGTCTTGAGTGGATTAAAAAAGAATATATTCGCAACGTGAATGACAGCGATGAAATCCTTGATAAGATTGACGAGTTATTAAATGACCAACAAATAAAACAATAAAAATTATGAAACGTAATCCTTATTTAATTCAAAGATTGTTGAAACCTTATCAGATTAAAGAAGGTCAAAACAAAATACTTAAAGATAATCCATTTACATTTGGTGGTGGATTAAAAAATGGAGGTCTTTCGGATGAAGCGATGAATCTTCTTCGTGAAGTATGGCGTTATGATTATATGGGAAGCGCAGAGTTTGAATGGGGGGCTGTTCCAAAGTCTCTTGACCATATTGCTAAAAACAATAAAGAATACATTGCTGGAGAAATCAGTGTAAAAGCTAAGGCGGATGATTGGAACGATGGACTAAAAAAAGTAACTGTTGAGGCTCCCGTTTTTTATGTTTGCATCAAACAAGATGAAGACCAGGTAAAAGAATCCATTGAGAAACTCTCTGGAGCAAAGAAACAAGATTTTCATACAAAAGAAAGTGTTCTTCTTGCTGAAGCTATTTGCAAACTGAAGTATCGTGAAGAAAATGCTGGTTGGCATGACATCGACAATCACTTTTTGTTTTTTACAGACAAAGAAATGTTTGAAAATTTCTGCAAGTTATTTGAAATCCCGATTCCAAATGAAAAAAATTGAAATTGACGGATTGACTCTCTACTATGAAGTAGAATATCATGAAGGACTCGATAATTACTCTTATCCAGTAACTGAATTTTATTTGCTCAAAGGCAAAAAAGAAGAAGTTAAGTGGAGCTGGAGAAAGTTTCGATATGTCAAGACTGGAAATATGGTTGACAATTATATTGACGCTTTTTCTCTTGGCATAGACATTGAATCGCCATCTCACACAAAATCTGACGTGCGCTCAATGATTGAAAGAAGGGTTGAGCTTCTTCACAGAGAGGAAGAAATTAAAAGAGGAGAACTTATATAATGGAAGGAATTGAAATCATAAGATATAGTCCTGTATTACAGGATGGATTCAGATACATCATTGAGAACAGCACTTCGAATTATATGCCGTATCATAATTTGAATCACTTGCTGACAGTTCTCAAATATTCAGATTTCATCGCAAACGGAGAAGGCGTATATTATGACCAGCGTCTTCCTCTTCACCTGGCCGCTTTGTTTCACGATGTCGACCATAGTGGTGGAGAATTTAAAGATGATGGAGAAAACATCAAGAGAGCATCTGCAGCATTCAGAAAGTTTTCCGAAACAACCTCGGAAAAAATATCTCAAGACACAGTTCAAAAAGTTGTTGCTCTTATTGAGGCAACTCAATATCCTTATATCAAGCCCCACTCTGCTCTTGAGAGCAGGCTTCAGCACATTATTCGTGATGCAGACCTTATGCAGCAATTCGAATACAACTGGATTGGTCAGGCGACTCTGGGTCTTGCCAAGGAGGGTGATATTCCTATTAAGGAATTTATACCAAAGCAACGCCTATTTTTAGAAGAGATAAAATTCTTGACAAAGACCGCCAATGAATTCAAGGAAAAGAATTGGAGCAAAATCATGAATGAATTTCGAATTCTGGAAGTATCAATGTTGTTGTAACAAAATCTATTTTGTCACGTATAACAGGATATGGAACTCTTCTACGAAGTACAATATTCTGAAAACAGAGAAAAACTCTGGGTCCACTGCTCAACAGGAGAAACTGTTGGTCGTTTTGACCGTAGGTTCGGAATGGACATCCATACAACCATTGAGCAACAAATGAAAGGCGCAAGTCAATGTCTTTTGTGTACCCATGACCCAGCAGATGAGGAAACGTTTGACCAGTTCTGTGAAAAAGCAAAAGAGCTTTGGGGTATAGAAATCGACAAAAGCAAGATTGACTTGGTTGATACCAAAAGTATGAAAGCTGGTATTTATAAAATTGAAGTCACTGCAGCACTTGCTTATATGGCTCCTGAAAAAAGAATTCAGAATGCATCATACAATGACAGAAATGGACGTTTTTTTATCGACAAAGGCCCTGCAGGAAGCAAGAGCGTTGGATTAAAATCAGTTCGTGTAATTAAAAGAATATCATAAAATATGAATTATCTACTTGTTTTTAAATCTGATGGAAAACATTATCTGGTTATGAGAAAATCAGAAGAACATAATGCTTATGCAATCAGTGCTTATGTCTCCAAAGAAGATGTTATGAAAGCTTTTGAAGGCTACACAAAAGGATGGACATCCAATTATGAGCGAAGCATGTCATGTACAATTGGAATGATGAACATGCAACCAACCGCAATCCAAGCTCCAGATAACGTTGAGGATATAAAAAAGTACATCCTGGAAGAAAAGATGTATCATGTAACTGGCGGAGCAATGAATGGAGGTTATCACGGCATGCCTGTAACAGAAGATATTCTTGAACTAAAGCAGTTCAATATCTGGGATGAATCAATGAGACTTGCAGGAATCAAAGAATAATTTGCAACAAAATTCTTTTTGTCACGTATAATAAGTTATGAAATATTCACACAGTGTAGAAGAGTGTTTGATACACCAAGGAACTTCAGAAGATTGTTTAAAGGATTTGATTCCGTTTAAAGAGCTTCTTGATTCTATGGAGTCAACCGCTTCAAAGAAAACACACTATGACCGCCTGAGTGAGTGGAGTGATAAGGCTTATGGATATGTTCATGACATGCTTAAGAAGCGTGGGTTTGTAAGTGGAGACATGGAGGCTAATGCCAATAAACCTGATGCAGGTTTTTGGTGGAAAGTTTATGGAATTGTGTCCAGCGTTTGTTACTCTTCAAATCTTAAACAAACAGCTTTGGTTGCAACCCATCATACGAGTGCATATGACAGGAATGAAGCTTTGAGAAAAGATATTGACGTTATCATTCGTAAGTTCATAAAATTTGAACCTATTGGAAAATATTCTTATGATGTTTTTTATGTAGATGCAGATTATGAAATTACAGGCTCTACAAGAGGAGATAACAAAAAACATGCAATCGAGAATTTCAAAAAAGAGTATGGCCCAGATGTAAAAGTTAAACATCTGCAAAGATTGTCTTATTAAATTATAAAAATAGAATTTATGGAAGGTTTTAAAACACATCGTCACGCTTCGAACCCGAAGGAAAAAGAGATTCATGACAAATTTGTTGCTGAGTATGTTGAATCACCCCACAACAGCGGAATTGGCCTTGAGATGATTGCATTGCCTGTGGATGGTCGTGGCAACCCAAGTGAATATCTCACTGACCGAGAAAAGCAAATCATGATTTCAACAATTCAATGGCTTGGGTCACCAGTTGGCCAGGGATTCTTGGAAAAATGTGGATTTGAGCTTAAAAAATGAACAAATCTTTTACATCACACGCCAAGATAATTTCCTGGGAATTTAACTGGAGATTTTGGAAACCTGTCGATTGCATTGGAGGAAGAGTATTTTTTGGCAGATACGCTGTTTGCGAACATGTAGATGGCAGAAAAACATTTCAGAATGAAACACAAGCTTCAATAAAACTATCAATGGGAGTTTTGGTTGATGAGAGTTTAACACATAAAAAAAATGAGCAAAAAAATTAAATCGAATCAAATTTACAAAGCCCTCATAATGGAGTGCGAGCGCTTGGATAGCGGAAACGGTCATCGTCTGGCCCAAAGACTTTCTGGGCTTGTGTTGATTGAACTTCTGCCGAAGAATCAAAGAAAGCTTTATGATTGTCTTGATGATTCATTTCAGTCGGCAAAAGAACTTGCCGATAAAATCGGAGTGCATACCAAAGAGATTTCTCCTCAGATTAAGCAAATCAATACCAAAGGTAATTTAGTTGTTGTAAAAACAAAAGACGGAGTTGTTAAATACAAAAAAGCATGAAATCATTTTTAATTATATTATTGTTCCCGCTATCTTGTATTGGCCAGGTAAATAATTTAAGAGTTGAGTTTAAAAACTTATCTTGGATTATGGACTACAAATCAGCGGAAGTGGTAACTACTCTGTCACATCACTACGGAAACGATTCTTTAATTGATGTTGGAGATACTGTTTTTGTAACTCATGATGAGTACAATTTATACTATGACTCTCTTTCATTATGGTACATTACAAAAGATGCCTACAAAGATAATAGTTCCAGCGCCAAGTCTACATTGATTGGTGGATTTTCTCCAGTTGAATATGATTATTCAACAGCTCAGTGGATTAAAATATTTGATAAGGCTACTCGTGATGCGTATGCAGCAAATGGCAATACCACCGCTGGAAATAAATTTTGGTGTATCCCATCTACTTATTCTAACCTTAGTCTGTTTTATGAAAAGGAGTCTAAGTATATAAAATCGTATAATAATGGTAGAATAAAAGTTTATCAATACCAAGCAACAACAGATTATGATAGTGATAAATATGATATTCACATTCATGATACAATAAATTTTTATCTTGCATTTCATAAAACAATTCAGCCTGTTGCACAAAACGCAGTTCAAATAGATATTTGGATTCCTTACACATACATATACGCAAAACCAGTTCAAGTTGTGTATGAAGCTCCAGTTAGTAAATTGTGGGAAATAAAAACTGGACTTCCTTATTCTGTTGCTGCAGAGCTTGGGTTGACAGAAGAAAGGGTTCCGATAATTCTTGAAATGTTAGGAATAATCAACGATGAAGTTTTGATTAAAGAAACAGTTCCAGAATTAGAAGTAGACAGCGTGTATAATATTTATGTAAACTGTGATACATGTGATGTCAAATTTTATGATAATAGGGCAGAAGACAAGGATATTATTGATTTTACATATAGTGGTTCAACACAAAGGTTGACAATAAGAAACACGGGGACAAATTATAAAATAGTTTTGTCGGAAGATAATTCTTTTTATATATTTGCTGTATCTGAAGGTTATCTTGAGACTTGTACTGTAAATGCGATAATTGACGGCTCAAATCATATTTTCGCCCTCAGAAAAGACGAAAGAGTATTAATTAAACTAAATAAATTATGAAAAAGTTATTGTTTTTATCATTGATTTTGCTTGCTGCATGTTCACCAGGCAAAAAACAAACTTACGACATCACCTACACTGATGGAACTCATGAGATAGTTCAAGTGCAAGGCGATTTACAATTTTCAAGTAACGGTGATTGCGTTGAAACTTGTGAGTGTGGTGGAGGAGAATTTAAGCGCTGTGGTGTTCGAAGTTTTGCTGTGGTTCCTAACGGAACTGAAACTACAGAAATAACTCCAGATAAAAATGAAAACAAGGATTCGTCTGTTGTTGTTGAACTCCCTGTCAATTTAAAAAATTAAAAAGCATGGTATATGAAAAAATGGGAATACAAAGCTGTGAACGAAAAATTATCTGAATCACAATTAAATAATTTTGGAGAACAAGGATGGGAACTCGTGTCTCACACCGCAGTGGCTGTTGCCAATATTCTTGGAAGTGCAATGGGTCAATATTATGTTTTTAAAAGAGAAAAAAAGTGAGTATAATTCAAAAATATAAATCTCTTTACAAGAGATTGCAATGTCAAAAGCAAAAGCATAGCGATTTGATGATTGAGCTTGAAATTGCTGTGTCCACAAGAAAGAACATGGCTTTAAATTATTCAAAGATTCACAACATCATTCACAAAGGCGGAACCAACGATAATCTGCAGGACATAATTCAAATCATTGGAAACAGGAAAGCTCTTATTGCAATCTTGTATGATAGGATTCGTGAGAATAAAAAGAAAATTAAGAGTACAAAGGTCGAACTTTCAAAACTTGTGAAATGAATAATATTCAAGAGTTATTGGTAGGAGACATTGTTAAAGTTAATGCTTCATTTTTGGATAATGAGCCAGGGTCAATCGGCCTCGTTTATGAAACATATCAGGATTTCGATGACAGTTCTCAGAAAGGTGTAAGTATAATTTTGGAAAATGGCTGCAACCTTGGAGGATTCTCCCGAAAAGAGCAACATGAATATCTTGAGTTTGTCAAGTCAAGCAATTTTGAGTACGAATTTAAAAACGTAATTCAACTTGACCAAGACTTTCGAAAAGGAGTTTTTAAAGAAGCATTCTTATGATAAAAGAAGCATATTGCAGGTCAATGGGTCATCTTATTTATTTCTCTGAAGGGAAATGGTATTTTGACTTAACAAATAAGCCATATTCAAATGAAGAGGCCAAGAAATTGACTTGCCTGAAGTGTGGAGAAAAAGCAACCGAAGAAGGTCACGACCCTTGTATAGCAAATTTGCCAGATGTAAAGTTTGCTTGCTGTGGTCATGGAGCAAGGGATTTTGCAGACCCTTACATAGTTTTTGAAAATGATAAGGTTAAGAGATTCAGGTCAACTGAAAAAATGATGGAATTTATTGAAAAGAATTTAGATAAAGAAACAAGAACTTGGAAGCACAAGAAATAATTAGGCAACTTAAAATTGAAGAGGACATTGTTGCTATCTATCCGTATGGTTCACATATATACGGCACCGCCAATGAACACTCAGACCATGACTACATAATTGTGGCCAAACCTGCTGTTCTTAATTCTGGCGCATTTAGAAACAACGCTGTCTCCAATGGTGACTTTACAATTCAAGGAACGCTTTATTCAAGAGCAGGATTCACCGATGCCATCAATAATTATGAGATGCCTGCCATGGAATGTCTTTCACTCCTTCCAGAACAAGTCATTTTAAAGAAATGGCCCTTCAAGATTCAGAAGTGGGATGAGAAGCAGATGGTTCAAAAGGTTATTGAAAAGGCCAGCTCCAGCAGACACATTGCTGACCAGCAGGCCAAGACTGGATATAGAGACCGAGCCCAAAAAGGAATGTTTCATGCCTTGAGGATTTTGACATTTGGAAGCCAGCTCAAGGAACATCAAAGAATCGTTGATTTTTCGGCCTGCAATGGACTTTATAAGGACATGATGGCCATTGATGAGGATGAGTTCGATACAAGGTCTTATTATGGCTTATTTGACGAGTTAAAAAAGAAGCTCGAATCTTGAAAGATTCGAGTTTTTTTGTATATTTGTCAAAAATAAAGTCAATGAATGAACAGGAATTCTTAAAAGAAGTTGAAAAGGAGGTTATTCTCCTGAAGAAGCATGCAAGCAAAGAACAGCTTGACAATCTCGATGCCGACCTGATTGACCCAACACATGCTGATGCTTGTATATACGGCCAGATGACTGGAGAATGCAGGTCTCTTGAAGCCAAAAGGCTCATGGACCTATGTTGCAAAAGAATTTTTCTTGTTGATGATGGTGCCGAAGATTTGACTGGCAAAAAGTTTTCAAAAGTTAAGGGATTTCTTGGAGAAAAATACACAGGCCAAACCTGGGACGAGGCATCCATTGAAGTTGGTGATAAATATTGCATAAGAGAGTTCATGTACCTTTCTGTCCTTGAAGGATACATATGTTTGAAGGGCGCAAAGGTAAAGAGTGTCATAAGTTTTTTGAAAGGCAAAGTCAATAAGCTGAGTCTTTGAAACATTTATCTGATACTTGCGTATAATTAACTGAAGGAACACAAGGTTATCTTGAGGCAGCAAAAACAAAGGAACAGGCTTTAAATTGCCTGGCTGCGTTTGGAATAGTCAGCCCACCGTGCGTGCTCGGACGAACTTGTTGTTCCTTTTTTTTATTTCCCCAAAAATATTTTTGCAATATCAAAAAGTTTTCCATAATTTCGCTTTATGGAGACAAATGACATAATTGTAAAAGAGAGAAAAATAGTTAGCTTTCGAGAAGTTCATCAAGAGCTTGAAAACGAGAGTCTTTTCCTCAAAAAAGCTCATGATATTTCGGGCTATCAAAAAAAAGCAAGCTTCTTAAATAATTCTGGTTTTCACAATGCTATTGCATCAAAATTGTACTCCTCAATTTCTAAGAATTCAGAAATGATTGGAGAGTATGAGAGAAAATATCATGGACAATATAAATTTATTCTAAAACCACAACTCGAAAGACTTTGTGAGAAATATAATCTATTTGTAAGACTGCCTGAGCATTTTCTTGGAGATATTCCAGAAAACAACATTAAGGAGATGATGAACTTTGGTGTTTATATTGAGGACCTTCTTGCGCCTGCTAAAATGTCTATAAATACCAGAAATAATAGATTTAAGAAAAGAACTGAATCTGGAGATAGGCTAAGGTCATTGGGAGAAGAAGACAGAGAATTGCAAAGTGCATGGAGAGTAATTGATGCTGATATTTCTTTTTTCAGAAATCCGTCAGATGCTCCTCAACATAAAATGCAAGCTCGTGAGCACTTAAAAGAATGGCTGTCTGAAAATAGAGAATTTTTTGATAACAGAATCGACCTTCAATCAGATAATTTTGGTTATGATAAAAATCCTTTATCTGGAGTTAAAGTAAAAATGAATAATTTGCTTAGTCTTGGATTTGCTGGGACTATTCAGATTGCTGCTGTTGAAGGTTTGTTTTCTCCAATAGCATTTCAGCAAACAAAAGCAAGAGTTCCAGGAATTCCAGAACTTATTCCAAGAAGTCAGGTGGACTTGGACCCAATTGTATTGTGTGAAACAAAACATGGATATATTGTTGTCACAGCGTGGGGTGATGAGGCTAACGATGAACTTATCATAAATCCAAATAAAAATTAAAATGGAAGACTTAGGAAAAATCAATGTATATACTTGCCAAAGTTGCAGCAAGAAAATCACAACTCAAAACAAAGCAGAAGGTGTAACTCCATTCATGATTGGATGTGATGCTGAAGGATGCGAAGGAATGGCTCATAGCGCTTTTTACAGAGTGGCACAAGACTTGTCTCCTATCGACTACTATTGGGTTAAAATGAGTGACGAAGAGCTTAGAGAAGAGTCAAAAAGAAATACTCAAGAAATAGTAGCCAAAAGTCCAGATTGGGCTAAAAGAATAAAAGAAGACCTGGAGATGGAGCCAGAGGATTTTATTTTTGAACAAAATAAAGAACACAGTGATAACGGTGGTCTTTTTATGGTTAAGAACGGATGAAAAAATATATTGTCATAACAGCTGATACAACACCAACTGATTATGTTGTGGAGAAAACAGAGATTACTGATGAGGAAATAAAAAAGATTGCTCCAGTGATTGAATGTCTTAAAAAAAGAAGAGAGAGACTTTTTAAATTTAAGAAGAAAAAATGGACACCACTTAAACATAATTGGGAAACTGCTGTTGGAGGAAATTTGCCTTCTCCCAAAGAAATGTATGTTGATACAGGATTTCTCACACAGGAGCAGGTAGATTTATTTAGCAAGTTTGTCCCTCACGGTGATGATGGGATATTCGCCATTGACAAAATTGAAATTATTGTGGTACAAGAAGAACAAAGACTTTTTTAAAAATGAATAACATTAAAGAAACAGTAGCTCTTGAAGGATTCAGAGTTTGTAAAGGTGATTATGATGAAGTAAAGAATGCGTTTGATAATGCTAAGTATGTTTATTTTTCAAAAGATGGAAGGCACACAAGACCTCATCTTGCTTTTGAAAACGTTGATTCTAAAATTGGAAATGAGGAGCATGGACTTGTATTTGGAATAACTGCATACGGACTAACTGTTAAAGGGTCATACTCTAAATGGTCTGCACCAAGCATGGATTCAATCACAACTGATTGGAAAAAGTTTTTGATTGATTGGATTAAAGAACAAAAAGAGGACTGGGTTCTTGAAGAATTAGAAGCAACAATTGAAAATTAAACAACATGACTGATAGAGTAAAAGGATTTACAGTAACACTTGAGAAAGACATTCGCATTGACGATGTTGAAGTGATTATGAATGCAATTCGCATGATTCGAGGAATTGCAGATGTTCAACCAAGCATTGCAGGCCATGATGACCTGATGAATCAGATGAGAATAAAAAGTGAGCTTCGTGAGAAGTTTTTACAATTTTATAAAGAAAATTTGCAATGAAAATAGAGAAAGAGAATCACATTGAGCCAGATGAGGACGAAGAGTTTTTTGAAGAGGATGATGACGATGCAGATGAAGATGGATATGAAGACGATGAAGAGATTCCTCGTGAATATGACTATCAACCAGATGAAGGTGAAGCTGATTACAAAGATGACAATGAAGGCGAAGACGATGGCTTCGACACAACAATAAGATAAATAAAAATGGAAGAAGGTTCAAAAAAAATTAAGTTTAAGTTCGTGGGAGAATCTCAAGAAATTCTGGAAGGCACACTTACAGAAGATAAACATTTTTGGGGCAACTTCAGAGTTGACCATGATATGTCAAGATATTCAATCAACATGGTTGAAATTATCGAAGAAGATAAGAAAGAAGAAGAAAAATTGGAAAGTGAGGAAATATTATGAAAAAATTATGGTCAGATTTTAAAGCATCAATTAATTGGGTTTACGCAATAGGATTTGCTGCAATGTTTAACATTGTACTATTCTTTGAGGATTGGACTTTTGCTCGTTTTTTGGGATTAAATGCAGTTGTATGCGTGTTTATATTGTGCGCATTTATGGTATCGAGAATAAAAAAATAAAAATAGTAGTATGAAAACAATCGAGGTAATTTGGTTTAATAATGCTCGTGGTAGCATTGGAGTTGTGCTTGCTGAGAATGATATTGAGCAACGTGCTTATATGGCTGGTGTATATGGTCATGATGAAGAAGAAGATATTGAAATAGTTAAGAAATGGGGCTCAAAGCTTAGTATTTCTCAAGCCAAAGGATTTTTCTCAACAAAAGTTGATGAAGAAAGATACGCTAAAAATTAAGTAAAAGATGAAAAAAGCAATTAAAATATTGCAAGCTCTTAAGCCAGGGGAGAAAAATTATAAGAGCAAGGTCAAGGTTCTTGCAGAGATAATTTGTGAGCCGACACATGGACACTTGCTTCCAGATAATCTTGTAAGGTGGGCGGACAAAGTTGGTCTTAAGACTGAAAATCATTGTGAAGACAGAACATCTTGGTGGACTGTCTCTGGGAGGTAAACGTGGAGTTTATAAAAAAAGAAGTAACAATATCAATAACTTTCAGCATAAAAGGAGAGTTGTATGAGAGAGTGGAGGAAAAGATAACTCCAGGGGACAATGTTAAGGTAACTTGGTTTGGAAATAGTGATGAGACGGATGAACATAAAAAAATGAGGATTCGATTCATGACAGACCTTGCGTCATTTGATGACAAAGAAGAAATGTATCAACAGAAACATAAGGACTTAAAAATAATTGAAGAAGATATTGACACTGAGTTAAAAGTTCGACACAATGGACTAACGTATAGAAGATTTGAATATTTCAATATAACCAGGGACATTTTAAGAATTTATTGGGATGGAAATGGTTGTGATGAAAATGGATTTGAGCAGTGCAAGCTTGGAGAACACAAGGGTACCAAGTATGAAGATTTTGTTAATGACCTTGAGACAAACTATCAAAGCATGAGTTATGGAAAATAAGGAACCAAAAGAAAGAATAATCACAGGATGCAGTGATTGTCCAATGTGCGATATGAATGATATGGCCAGCGGATATTCTTGCAGACTTCGTGACTCTTCAGAAACCAGTTACATAAAGGAGGATTTGAAAAAGTGGCAACCAGTAACTCCTGATTGGTGTCCTATAAAAGAGCAACCAATTTTGCTAACATTTAACACTGAAAAATTATGAGCATATTTCCGCTTTTTGCGAGAAGGCGAAAACCTGCTCCGCAAATTATAAAAATAGAAGAACCAAAAATAGAACCAGAGATGCCAAAAGAAAGAACGTGGAATGCAGTTGTGAAAATTGTTCTTGTCAATAACAGGACGGATAAAGAATATGAATATACATCTGAAAATGATTACGGTCTTGGATGGGAATATTTCTCAGATAGAAAACTACTATGTGTAAAGCAATATGAAAATGAAGGTCAAGATAAGTCACATTGGATTTCTCAATTCCAAGATTTCAGTATTATTAAAGTAGAGAGAAAAAAATTCTCAAGTTTTGAAATTATAAAGGAGGTAAAAGAATGAAAGCATTTAGAATAGGATTTGCTGGTTGGGAAGAACAGGCACAGTATGTACTCACGCATCCAACAAAAACTTTTGAAGAATTTAATACTGATTGTGCTTCTGCAATAAAAAAAGCTATTGAGGAAACAATGAATAAAAGTATGGAAGAGATAAATGTTTATTTTGATACTGGAGACCTGACGGAACTGGCTGCAGAGAAGCTTGTTGGAATGGGATATTCATATCTTGAATTTGAAGGTGATTATCATGTTCCTGGAGATGAAATAAGCTTTGGAATGAATCGAGATTCCAAAGAACAAATTTCCAATATTGTTGGAGATGAACTTGCAGACAAGTTTGTGAGTTTTATGAAAGATTTATATCATAATAAAACAGGATTAACAGATAACGAAGAATGAAAGAATTAATTTATACTCCAGGTGAATGGCACTTGCCACACTTTGTAACAAACAAGGACCGTGCAGATGGTTGTCATTGTGCTTATGTTTTAACTGAAACATGTTGCGGTGCCATATGCACGATTGATATTGATAACGGTAAAAACATTTCCGAAGGAGGAAATGATGGTCCGCCACTTGAAGAAGCTCTTGGCAATGCCAGGCTTATTTGTGAGGCTCCAAATATGTATAAACTTTTACAGAAGGCCAGAGAAGAAATTTTGCATCTGAAGGAAGAATATAAAGATGCTGGACATGCTGTTAAAACTTTGGCTGAGATTGATGAACTTATGGATAGATTGCATGAATAAACTGAGCACCGAATTTTTATCAAATAAAGAAGCTCCAACGTTGCAGGAGTTAAGTGAATATAGGAGTTGGTTATATGAAACCATGAAAGGTAATAATGGTGATGTAATTAGGCATTTTGGAAGTTGTGTTATTGAGATAACGCAGATAATAATTTTAGTCAAACACTGTAATGTTCGAATAGAAGATAAAATAAGATTTCATAGAGAAAATAAAAGAGCATTTGTTATACCTAAAAGAAAATAGTTTATGAAATTTAAGACAAACGCATACTACATTGCCACCAGTGATTCCTCAAATGGAGAAATAAAATCGGGTGACACAATTCATGTTAAAAGAAGTTTGGATAAAACTGGCTATTTCTTTGAAGCTGGAGAATATTATCACACCATTTTTCTTCCTCCCAAAAAAGATGGAAGAACTTTCTTTGGAATGGAACCAATGAATCGCTGTGAATACATAAAGACCGTGGAAGAAGTTGAGATGTTCTTGGAAGGCACCAACATGGTCTATAACCTTAAAATAGTGAATGAAATTATTGCAGACCATCAAAAGAAGATTGATAAAATCAAGAAGCTTCATGAGATTCAATAAGAATATTCCTCCTGCGTCAATAAGCAGAGAAGCTGAGGTTAGATATGAGATTGGTATTCCAACAATATCTGACATGAAAGCTTTCACTGCACTGCAGGATAGTTATGTATCACTGGGTATCGAGCATAATAATTTCCATAGAGCTCTTCACGCCTCTTTTCTTGCACATAGAATAAGAATTTCTGTGATTTTGTATAAACATTGTGGAGTTAAAATGAAAGTAATGACAACCAAATAATATGTACGTTATTTTTGCCACTCCAGACACTCCAATTGAATCAGTAAATAGGCAGATTAATGCTGTTGAACGCAATTTAGATTTAATTATTGGATTGTCTAAAGGTTATCCAGTACTTTCAGACAATGACCACATATTATATTGGATGAAACGGTTGGTTAAATTGAAAATAGAAAAAATTATTTTAAAACATTGTCAAAGATGATTTATTACATCATAAATTCAGATATTACACCGACCATACATATCTCTACATTTGAGACTGATGATGGCTATCTTGATATTTCTTTAATTGGTACCATAAAAAAGAAAATTAATATGATAGAGTTAAACAACAAATTAAAAGCCAGGATTGGAGAAAATCCAGATTTATCGTACCTTAAAAGATTGATTCAGCTTAGAATTTTATTGATGCTTATGAATCACTGTAGGCCAGAATTAGATATTGTGAAACACCAATTATGAATGAAGATAAAGCATATAAATCACTTGAAGAAGAGTTTAAAGTTGCGTTCATTATTGCGTTTATAAAATTTGATTGGAAACGTTTGTCTGATATTGAAGAAGACTTGCGTTTAATATATAAACATATAGAACTTCATAAAAATGACTCTAAACATTTAATTGATTTGTTATATGCTGAAATTCTATTGAGAATAAAAAAAATAAAAATGAAACACTGTTGTGTGCAACAAAATTTTTAAATTTGCGTATAATACGGGATTTAACATGAAAACAAACAAACACCCTAAATGTCAGAAACAATCAAAACCACTAAGCAAGAGCGCATTAGCATTGAAGGAATCTGCAGCCAGGATGATGAAGCTTGATATTTTTAAACAATATGGAAAAGTATAAAACTACAATCGAAGTAACTGGAGGAAAAGAAGAGCTTAATGAGCTTCTTCATCTTCTTGCAAAAATTCAATATCTTGGAAGGATTGGGTCTTCTGACACCATTCCTGTTCACGTAGATGGTGATGGTTCTGGACAACTTCAGTTTAAGACGATTGATGGTGAAGAAAATTTGATTGACCAATTTAAGCTTGAAAAGTTTAAAGAAGAGGTAAAGTCTGAAAAAATAGAATCACACTGGATTGGAGAATAAGTAATGGACGATTTTGAAGAAATAATGGATATGGACAGCAGGGATAAATTACTCGATGCTATAAAAAAGCATGGCGATAAGCTGAAGGCTATTCAACAATTGCCAGAATATCAAGAATTTCTTAAATATAAACGAGAGTGCAATTTGTTTGCTGAGTTTATTGAACAAAAGCGAATGGATAAAACCATTGAAATTATTGAAGGCATATTTAATAAAGATTATAAAAATCACAAAAATATTGAGCCAGAAGTTAACGTCTGGCTGGAGCGAATTACGAAGATGGAAAAACGTCTTTCTGATTCTGCATATAATCGTCATGAATCTTTCTGCAGCTCCAATGTGATGGACCATGTTTGGAAATGTGTTTCTAAAATTGGAAAACCAATTGAGATTAACTCCATGTTTGGAGGTGGTGCATATACAATCGGTGACTATGTAATGGAAACATATCATGGTCAAGGCGAGTATGGATATGCTATTTATAAATTAAACAGAATATTTTGATTATGAAAAAAGCTTTTAGAATATCAATTGTTGTTTATGGTGCAATGATGATACTTGCACTATTTTGTCTTTTAGTGGGTTTCATAGCTTTTGGACCCAAACCTCCACTCCCTTTTTGGTTTTCCATGATTATGGCTACGTTGATGTTGTTTCCAATTCCAATAGTTGCGATTCTTGGAATTATTGCTCATGCGAAGGATGTTATTAAAGATGCAAAAAATTTTATTGAAACTGGAAAATGATAACATCATGAATGAAGTAGAGCGAAATAGAAGGCTTTTAATATTACTTGATAAGTTAATATCAAGTGGTGATTTAGAAAGTTTTCAGTTAATTGAATCATTGGTTAAAAATGATACAGAAGCAATGAAATACACATTCAAATTAATGAAAAAAAGTTTAGATTTTAATTTGAATATAATGAGGCTAAGGGCGATAAAATATCATGACGGAGTTATCTTTACTGATGACAAAAAACCAAGTCACGGGGAAACAAACTACGTGCAGTATTATCCAATGACAAAAGGTCTTCAGTCCATTGTAGAAGTGTATGACCAAAATAAACATTACCCAGCCATCACCAGAATACGAGTTATTGCCCAGTCAACTGATTTAAACATTATTGGAGTTCCTTATGTAAATCTTGATAACGCTGTCGATAAAATAAAAGAGATTGAATTGGAGTTGACAAATATATGTGTCCAAACAGGAGGTCCATGTGGCTATCCTTGCAATGGAGAAGAGAATTGTCGACCAGGAATGATATTGTACCAAGATGGTGAAAAAACATTCTTAAAAGTTAAAAGTGTGATTTATGATTAGGCAATTATTTCCACTAAGATACATATATGCCGTTCATTGCAATGAATCAGAACAGTCAATAAGAGACATTCAAGACCTTTGCAGGGTTGGAAGCACTTCAGGAAGCACTATTGGCGACTACACTTGCATCATGAGGCCACAGGAGTTCCCTGGAGGTCCAATAAGAATTGAACTTACACTAAGCGATAAATCGAAAGAGATACCTTCGTACAAGACCCACGCCACTTATGTAAGAATGGACATGGACCAATATATTGTTCTTGACTTCGAGAAAGAGATTAACGAAATGGTGAGGACGCTGACTGCAGATGAAATAAAAAACGAATACGAAATCAATATGGAATCAGAAATTTCTTTGTCAGAATTTGAGAAAGCTAAGCAGACCATCATCAATTACTATGGTCAGGACTTTGCTAAAATACACGGAAGCGATAGACCTTGCATTTGCTGCGATAAAAAGATAAAGCCAATTCATGCGGAGACCACACGTTTTCCGCAAAGTGGAATGTACCATGGCGGAACAGTTGATAAGATTTCTGCAGGATATGGAAGCAATGTGGATGGTGATATGTTCATCATTGCTCTTTGCGATGAGTGCATAGAAAGGCTTAAAAAAGAAAGCAAAATCCAGTACGCTGGGAACTACATGAATATGTATTGAAGTTGCAAAGGTGACCACGGCCCCAAAATGCTTGATTATGAAGCAAATGTCCTTACCGAATGCAAGCTGGTGTCACTTCATAACAAGTCGGTGGTTAATAAGTTTGGAAAGAATTTGTAGAAATACAGATTCTTTTTTGTAACTTTATAAAAATATTTTACAATGGAAAGACGTGAATGTACGACTGTAATTAAGTCCATGATGGAAAAGATTCCATCAGATAAAGTTGAATTTATAAAAGACCTTGAGTGGAATTTTACAGACGCTTCATATAAAGCTCCTGAAGAAACTCTCCAGTGGCATAGAACGATGCAAACTTTGCAAAAACACATCCCGAACCCAAGTTTAGACTGGGAATTTGATGTATTGAGTATTTTCACAACTAAGACTATTGAAGAATTAAAACAAATGGTAACAAATTCCAAAAACTAATGAAAAAAATATACGTAGCTGGATTTTTATTTTCTAAAGATGGAGACTTGGTTGCTCTTGTTGAAAAGAACAGGCCAGATTGGCAAAAGGGCAAATTAAATGCTATTGGAGGCAAGGTTGAGGATGGTGAAGACCCTCTTTCTGCCATGCAAAGAGAGTTTAAAGAAGAAGCTGGCGTTGATATTCGTGATTGGACACCATTTTGTGTATTGGTTGGAAATGATGAGGAGTATAATGAAAGTGGAAGCAACTTTGAAGTTCATTTCTTTTCTTGCTTCAGCAATGAAATTTTAAATGTCAAGACAATGGAAGATGAAGAAGTTGCAATGTACGTAGTTGACCAGGTTCAAACACGAAATATCGTTCCAAATCTCAAGTGGTTAATTCCAATGGCTTTTGAGAAAGGTTTAATGGCAAAAGTATTTGATGGAATTAAAGTATGAATGATAAAGAAACAATAGAAGAATATGTTGCAAGACTTATGAGTGAGATGAGATTCGATGTTGATGTTGAATTTTGCAAGAAGCATGACATTACGTTTTCACCAAACTCTGGAGACATGACAGAAGAAGAGTTTGAAAAGATTGACCTATTCAACTCAAAGGCAAATAAAGAAGCATTTGATTTTGTATCAAAAAAATTTTAAATAAAATGATTGAAAAAACTGAGGCTCAATTTGAGCACATAAAAAAAGCAACATGTGACTCTTGTGGAGAAAATATTCCACTGAATGTCGTTGGACAACTTCCTGACCACGTTAAGATTGGTGGTCATCATGAAGGAAAGCTTCTTGAAGCCATTGTTTGCATTAAATGCATGGAAGATAAATTGAGTTTCATAAAAATTCAAAGTAGAGAAAATATAATAGGATATTGCTAAAACATGATATTTTACTCAAGCACACTTACCACTTTTACAAAACCATCTGGTCGTAACTATGAAATAAAAGTAACGAAGCATCCAACATGGTTGGGAAAAAAATTGGGTCTTCAACCAAAGAAGTATAAGTTCATTGGAGATTGTACGGTGTGGCACCATGTTGATAATTGGGGGAGTTTCTCAAGGGCCAGCACTTCATGGGAAGCTTTTCTTTGCGATGTTTGGTCAAGACATAAACATAATGAATCAAATAGAAGATGAGAGAAAAAATAGTAGAATTTATCAGGTCAAGAAAGTTTGAGACAGCTCCGCAAATAAAAAAAGAGTTTTCTGAGTTTCTTGATTGGTATAAGGCAAAGGTCAAAGAAGAGTCTGAGGCAGCGAGCAAAAGCACGGAACAACTAATGTCTGATTACTTCAGAGAAAAAGATATTGCATTGCATGGACAAATATCCAGGCTGAAAAATGTGAGCAAGAGAAATCCAAACATGGAGATTCTTGCAGCACTTGCAACTGCAGTCCTTGGATTTTTGCTAACGATATTATTAATCAATTTATTCATATAAGCATGACAACGCAAGAACTGGAAGAAATAGGGTTTGTATACAAGCCTGATATGTTCTCAAAAAAACACGTTTGGGTTATTGGGGAAGAAGAGGATGATAGTGGAATGTTTTCAAAGGGTACAAAATTTCCTTTGGTATATTATGACATTGAAAAACAGTGTACCAAAATAAATCGTGGAGAATTTTGTGTTGTTGGAAGAGTATGCAAGACAAAAGAAGAACTTATCAAATTTATAGAAAGCATCAAATTCATATTCGAAATTGATGATGAAAAACTATCAATAAAAACAACATGAAAAACATGACAAAACCAGAACTTCAAGCAAGAGCCGTTATTGCAGGAGACTTATTTCGTCAGGGCGAAATAACAAGAGGAGAATGCTTCAGAATCGAAATGGATGCATTCCTTGGAGAAAACAGTGGAGACTTAAAGTTTCAAAAAAATAACGAGTATGAAGAGCTTGTTGAACTCGGTGTAAAATTTGAAAAATTGTAAAAGAGCGAGAGGAGAGATGAGGAGTGAAAAAGAACGCTTATATAAAAGAGGCCATAAACATTGCGCACAGGTTCGATGTTAGTGTGAGATTTGTAAAGATGGACAGCAAACATTTTTATGGATTTTCAGAAGCAAGAGAGCGCAAAATATTTATCTCTGACTCCATTAAAAAAACTGAAGAAATTTTGTCGACAATTTTTCATGAAATTGGACATGTGTATTGCTACGACAACAACATCTTTCCGCTATATCACAAAGCTCAGTACAAAAACAAATTTACAATCAACGAGAAAAAAGGATTATGGCTCACCGCTCTGAGGGCTGAGAGATATGTTGATGAGTGGGCCAAGAAACAAATGAATAATTATTTTCCAGAGTTTAAATTCAAAAAAACATATAATGACAGTGACAGCAAGAAATTTATAAAGAATCATTTGAAGGAGATTTTTAACGAAAAATAAATAATATGAAAAAAGGACTTGAATCACTCAGAGAAGCCATCATGAAAGATGCGAAGGAAGGTCAAAACTGTTTTAACGAAGGTGGTTGCAATCATGAATTTTATAGAACAGTTCCTCAGACCAATCCAGCACTTGTGAAAATGGGAATGAAAGAAGCCTGCATAAAAGTGTCAAAATGTGGTCACAAATATTGCGACAAGTTCAAGTGGATAATTGACAGGGCCAATCACTATGCAGAAAAAACTGGCAAGACAATGGAAGAGATTCTTGAGATTTGGGAAACTGATAGAACATATTGGTATATGAATTATTATCAAGATGCCAAGCAGCCAGAGCTCACAGGCGACAATATTATCATGTTTGATGATTGGATTAAAGAGCTTAAAAAAAGATTTGGAGATGATGCAAAGCAGTGGAAGTTTAAGTGTCCTTCATGTAGCGGAGTTCAAACGTGCCAGGATTTCATTGACATGAAAATTGAATCTCCAGAAGATAAAGTTTATTTCAGTTGTATTGGCAGATATGTTGAGGGTCGAGGGTGTGATTGGACACTTGGTGGACTGTTTCAAATTCATAAGCAAACAGTAATTAAAGACGGACGAGCAGTTCCAGTATTTGAAATGGCTTAAAATTATGGGTGACACAGAAATAGGAACTTGCGAAATTTGCAAGAAAGAAGGACCAGTTCAAAGAACCTACTTTCACTATGACTTCAAATGTGAGTGCCACAGTCCAAATCACTTTGAGATTGTCTGGCATTGCAGTGAATGTGAACCAAAAAAGCCAGAGGTAATGATTACAATTTTGAAAAACGATAAACCTTCATAACATGGATTTTGTTCTATACATATTTAAGCGTGGATTTCACCACTATCTGGTTCCTGCAGAAAGCGAAGACAATGCTTGGGAAATCCTGCGTCAAAAGCAATCGTGCAGGCTTGAGATAGCCAAGAAACAATATAAGCTCATAAAGTTTGTAACTGCTAATGATGGTGTTATAAAGCTTTGAAACATTTTTTGGTTTTTTGCGTACAAACGAAAGATGGGCAGAAACTTTAAGTTAGAGAAATTGCAGCGTGGAGAATCATTCCTAACAAGTGAAAAAGGTAATTCCATGGTGCCTCTGATTAAATCTGGCCAGGAACACAGGCTTGAGCCTGCTACTTGGAAAGATGTTGAAGTTGGTGACATCGCCTATTGTAAGTGTAAAGGAAATTGGTATACTCACTTGGTAACAGCCAAGGATGAACAGCGAGGATGCCAGATTTCAAACAACCAAGGCTATGTTAATGGGTGGACCAAGGCTGTTTATGGAGTTGTTGTTGAAGTAATCGGTGGAAATTATAAACGTAGAAAAAAGATGGAAGAAGGCAAAGGTCATTATTGTTATGGTTGCAAGGAATACTTCCATGACTCCAATCCTTTTGTGAAAAATCACGAAGGATGCAAAGGTGACAAAGACCTTGGAATATGTGTTGACGCAAAGGAATTTAAGATTCCTCCACATGTTATTACTCAAACTCCTGACACCATTGTTGACACCTATGTTTATAAAGAAAAGTTTCGTTTTACAAGACTTCTTAAAAACATGACGTGGTATGTGACTTTTGACAATTTTCCGATTGCTCATGGACAGTATCGTCATGACCTTGAGGAGTGGATTGATGTAACTTATAAACTGAAGTAATTATGAAAAAATTATTGTTTATATTGACCACTGCTTTGCTTAGCTCATGCGTAGAAGATGACCCAAACTATATTGATGGGCATAGTGTTTTTATAAGTGACCATAAAAACATTAAATATTTTAAGGACACAAGAACAGATTTTTGTTTTGCAGAAAGAGGAAGTGGGAATGAATATACTTTCACATGTGTTCCATGCACAGAAGAAGTTGAAAATTTAATCAAATACAGCAAATGACGATAACAATATCACTCGTATGGCTTCCATTAATTATTGTTGTTGTCTTCTGGATTATAGCAGTTTTGGTCGGCTCATCAAGCAGATTTGATGATGGAGCAGGATTTGTCATGGCTATTATAGCTGGACTTCTTATGTATGCTGCAATTGTATTTTATATCATTTATGCAATCTACTGGATTTTTACAAACGTTCAATTCATTTTCACATGAAAAAATTTATAATCTTTATATTCATTTCACTTGCAATCACATCTTGTGAATTTTCTGCTCAAGAAGAAACAACTGAAGTAGAAAATCTTAATGGAGTAACAGTTCGTTATTTTACAAAACGAGGTATGGATTACATGATAATTTCAACAAGCACTGGCGCTCATGTCATAAACCTAACTCTTGACAGCTTGATGGTAAATCATTATTCGAAACAATTAATAGAAATAGACTCATGACAAATTCATACCATCCAATCAAAGTCAATCCAAGACTTATTGGCTTTTCAAAAAACATCTTATCTTGGATTATGATGTTTCATGTAGCTCCAGTGATTTCTTTCATTGGAGGTTTTTTATTTCCCATAATTCCTGAAGCAACTCCGCTTGATTTCTTTTTTGCTGGGTATATTACAAGTGCATTTATATTGTTCTGTTATCTATTCGGATACTATGTGTTTGGAGTTCTTGGTGGAGTTGAAGAGGTGATGATAAGAAACAATACTCCTCCTCAATTAAAGAAACCACTATTACTTGAAGACAAGTCAGAAACATTTCCAATGTACGAAGAATTTTATGGAAAATACGTTCAGATGGATGACCGCTTTGAAACTGTCCATATTTGGAGCCAAGAGCTGGCTATTAGAAATGAAGGCACTTGGGAACCTAAGTTAATCACGGAAGAACAATATCAATTAGAAAAAGTTAAATCTTGGAATCAATGAAAGAAACAGACGCAATAATCGAATTAATACAACGAACAGCACGAATGGCTTTCATTGCCATTGTGATTGGACTTCTTATCATGCTTTACGACCCAGGTGCAGTCTGGGCCCTTCCTTTGGGTGCAATCATTGGACTTTGCTCAGAAGCAAAAGCCCTGACATCAAAGAAGAAACAACTTCCAGCAGGTGAGCCTGAGTGGAAAGCATTGTGGAATTCAGAGAGTGAACTTGCTCATTGGGAGATATGGCATGACAATGCAGAAAAATCAGTAATTCTTCATTATGTTCCAGAGGAAGATTATTCTGAAAAAGATAAAAAAATCGCCCTCACTTATGAAGAATTTGAGGACTTGACGGAGTTCATTAACCGAATCTCAAAGATAAAATGAGTACATCCATTATCATATTAATTGCTGCCATATGGATTGTTTATGGATTTATCGCCATGATTCAATCGAAAGATTACATAGAAAAAATGGCAGAAAAAGCTCAGAAGAATTATATGAGTGGCACCACTGCAAATGAAGTCAGACTTATTTTTGGATTTTTATTTGGCGCTGGAGCTCCAGTTGTATTTGTTATTCGGTGCCTGCATGGTGCTTTTAAAAAATATAGTTGATGGTTTATGACAGACAAGTTGAAAGAAGCTCTTGATAGTGATTTGTGGAAAAATCACAAATTAGGAGATGAATACATAATGGATGGCAAGCCTGCTCCTTGGAAGATAGCATACTATCCTTTGTTCGGCACATACAACAATGTTAAGGGTCGAGATGGTGAAATAATTGAAGTGAGGTGGGAAGAATTCGTTGAGCCAAGGGCTCTTGTCGAAAAGCCTGCGGTGTTTGATGGAGAACCTGGGACTGATTTTCGGGAGGTGCCTTTACGTTATCTAACAAAGTCAATTTCAGATAAGAAACATTTTTTGGAATCTGTCGTATAACACAAGTCAAAATGAACAAATTAATACTCTTAAAACGCAAAAATCCAGTTGAATATGAAGTTCATAAGGATGAGATAAGCCAGACCAAAAATCTGCTGCTTACGACAAAGGATTTTGACTTTGCCAAAAGGCTTGTTGATGGGTATAATAACCAAGTTCCTTGCAATACAGAAAAAGATTTGGAAGATACAGTTACCAGAATATTGTATCAAAATTCTCACGATGACAGTGAGTGCATGCGAATAAAATTCGAAAACGTTGACAAGGTAATAAAAATGATTTGCAAGAGAGTTAAGTTAAACTATGTCAGCAAGTCTAAAATTAGAAAAGCCAAGAAGAAATGAACTTTGAAGACCAAATAACAGACTTGCAGTTTGGAGTTGATGTAACACCAAGAACTTATGTGCGTTGGAAAAATACAGAAGAAGGAAGAGATAAGACAGATTGTTACGAAAGAGTAAACGTTAATCCTCCTTATTATGTCAACACGAACAACAGGAGTTCAATGGTATTTAAGAGCAGCCCATTTTTTGATGTTCTTGAAAGGTTGTTTACAAAAGCAAAAGAACTTAGTAAAGCAATGACTTTGCAGGAAAAAATAGAACTTGTTAAAAGTGATATGCTAAGCAGATTTCCTGGATGCTATCACACAATTAGAATTTTGCTATGGGATGATGGGACAGACCTTGTTGAGTGTCGACACGGTGATGGTGAAAAAATATACAACTCCACTTTTTATAATGGAGCATTGACTTTTGAAGTGATTAAAACACTTTCAAATAAGATACAAGTTGATGAATTTGGAAAAGAATATATTGTTGTTGAAAAATAATTGAAATAATGTCAAAGATAGCAGAAGCATACGCCAAACTCAAACACCCAGGCGCAAAGAAAATAAAAGGAATGCATTTCTCTTATGCCGACCTTGGTAATTGTTACAGCTATGTTAATTTGAGCTACAAAGTTGGTGATAAAGAGTATTCCGAACAATTGAAGTTGAATGCGTTTTTTGAATTCATTGGAGAAGTCTTAACAAGCAAGGTGCAAGAAGCTCCTGCAGACATCGACAGTTCAATCAAAGAATACTTGAAAGAAAATTTGAGCATCAAATTGGATTCTGGTTATGCAGATGCATTCATTGGTAGGAAAAAGGTTGAGGTTAAATTATTTCTTGAGGATGAAGAGATTTCACAAGATAGTTATTCATTCTAAAAAAAATAATTATGGACATGGACGAAGAAAAAAAGCGTAGAATAAAATTGGTAGATGCAATCAATCATTCAAAAAGATTGTTTCGATGGAGCTATAAGCCAATTGGCGACAGTCAGCTTCAACATGATTGGATTCAGACGTTGCTTACCAAAATAAATGAGGCCAACAAAGATTTTGAAGGTACAATAATTATGGCATCCAATGAAATTAATGCTATTTTGGGTGATATAGAATTTTTTGAATTTGCCCAGTCAAGCGAAAGTCAAATTGTGACCTCCGTCTATAAGACTGGAGTTCTTGCTGAGAAATTCACAGTGTATGCAGATGCATATCTGCCAGCAACTCACTTATTGATTGCAAAGGACGATTTCTTCACAAGCGACAGTCCTGAGTGCGCTGTAATTTATGTCAGTGACTTACCAATATTTTAAGATATGAAAATCGAAGATAGCAAAGCTTTATTTGTTCTTGGTGAAAATATGTTTCACATTAAGCATGGTATTGTTTTAACTGAAGAATGCATTGTTGGTGAGGATGAGCCATTCTTGACTGGTGATGAGATTACATTTAATTGTAACAGTCATACCCAGGAGTGGTGCAAGTCACCACAACATAAAGTTATTGCTGCTTCATTTGAACTTAAAGGGACCGTTAGATTAATTCTGATGCCACTTGATAACGTGTTTCCATGCATAATAACAGCAACTGGTCAAGAAGGTTGGAAATATTATTTCAATGATGCAAATGGATTGAATAAACACTCCAGGTTTTTTGTTTCAGAGGATGAATGCAGAAACGAGGCAAAAAGACATTTGTTCCCAAATGCAACTTTTACAAAATCGGACCTCGAAAGATTTTTTGAAATTGTAAAATCTGAACACATAGACTATGATGACGGAATAGTTAGTGGACATTCATTTGGAAGTTGTCTGATAAAACTTATGAAGGAATCCAGAACAAACTGGCCAACAACTCTTGAACTTGACATTGAGACCTTGGATGATGAGAAGTGGGAGAAGAAAAGGATTAAGGTAGGATTCTCAGATAAAAATTGGAATGAAATAAAAGCATTGGCAAAGCCAATTCTCAAAAAGAATGAAATAGGAAATATTTCAATTTATATTTGAATATGAATAAGTCAAATTATATACTTCACCAAATTTTTATGTGTCAGACCGAAAATGGTTTTGAATATCCTGGCATTGCCCAGTCAATTGGACACAAGAAGGCATTTGGAGCAAAAATTGAAGAGTTATACGGATGGGTCGATTGTGCAATAAGAACTGGACACATAACAAATCATCTTTATATTGTCTCAAATGAAGAGCCAAAAGATGGTGATTGGTGTTACAATGGAAAAGATTATTTTGTTTTTATATTTGACGAAACTGCTCCGAGAGTCGGAGCCAAAATCATTGCTACAACCAATCCAAACATGAATCTGCCGAAGATTGATATTAGATTTGTTGATGATGTCTATGTGAAGTCTTACAACAAGCAAAATATCATTGTTGAAGTATTGGTTGAATATGATAAAGAATCTGGCAAATTATACACTGATTCCAATAACTACATTTATATAAAACCTCAAAACAAATCAATTAATGAGTCTTTAAAAGCTCAATACATTGCTGTATTCAATGACGGTGAATATAAGAATGTGATTGTTGTAGAGGCAGAGGATATTGATGATGCTGACTCTAAGTTAAAGGAAAAGGGTTGGCAAGGATGGTCTTCTTTGAAGCCAATAGAATTTGATGAGTCAGGAATTTGTATAGCTATTAACGGACTAAAATAAATGAGATTGCTAAGAAAAATATTTAATTTCCCAAACAAAGAGGAAGAAGTTTTAATCAAGCAAAAAGTTGATTTGATTTGGGACCTTGCAAAAAGTCGTGCTGATTTTTTGAACAGAGAAAGTCAAAAAAAATATCACCAAGTAAACGACACCTGTCCAAAATGTGAGAGCATGGCTGTTGTGAATAAATTTATAAGATTCCAAGGAGAGGGTCGTGGATTTGGACATTTCACAGCAGACACCAATGAGATAAATAATTGCAACAATTGCGGAAATCAATGGAGAAAATTTGAATTTAAAAAAGCCACACCAACCAGTGTCATTGGAGGGTGGTTGGATGATATGTATTTATACAGAGGTGATAAAGAAAAAGAAATTGAGAATACCAAAATAAGAGAATTTAACGGATGGCAGATTTATGCTGAGTCAATTCACAATGTGTTGTGGGAAATTAAAGGCGATTGTCGTGTGTCGACAAGAGAATACTTTGGCCTTATTAATTTGAGAGAGAAATTTAAGAGTGTTTACGATATAAAAAACAATAAAAAATGAGAACAACTTTAATAACGGCAAAATTCAAAGGACAAGATGGTTCATTGGGCTATGAGACAGGAAAACCATATACTCTGAAATTAAGTCACTCTGGAGGATACAACATTCAAATTGAAAGAGCAACTGGTGGCGGAGATTGTGAGTATCAGTCAATGATTTCATTCTTGAATAATTGGGATGAAATTCATGCATACCAGAAACCAATAAGTCCAGTTGGAAGAGGTAAAATGGAAGAAAGATATGCCATACTTTGTGATGAAGTGAAGCATCAAATACATTTCATGACCGAGCCAGATTCATTTGATTTTGAATATTTACAACAGACGATTAACGAAATGAAATCACTCAAAGAAAAATTAGAAAAATAAAAGAATATGATTGAAGTAGTATCCATTGACGACCTCAAAAGAGGTGACATCATTCTTCTTGAAGGGACAAGAGATGGTGAAGTTTGCATTGCAACGGTTGATAAGAAACCAAAAGATGGTCTTATCATCCCAAGGGAATTTGGAGGCCTGGATTATGCTCCAGAGGACCCAGATGCCATTGTAAGAATCGGAACATCAAAAGATGTTCCTCGAATTACGCTTATGGCCTCTAAAATGAATCTTTCATATACCAGAGAATGGGAAAAAATACTTGAGAAATAACATGGAAACAAAGAAAAAGAAACTTCCAAAAATTCTTGACCACAGAGATGTTGTTGATGTCCTTGAAGATATTGAGCTTCAAGAAATTGCTCTTATTGTAAAAATAATGACAAGGAGTCACTCTTACTCAAGAGGCAAGGGGATTTATGGAAATCTTAATTGTCATGATACTAAGAAAACATATCGCATCAAAGCAGAAACATTTGAAAGAGTAAGGCTTGCTCTCGGATAATATTTAAGCAAAAATGAGATTCTTCAAGAAAAAATATGTTGAGCCAAAAGTTGGTGATAAGAAAGAAATTACTAAATTTGCCTTCTTCCCAGTTCGCATTGACGAAGAAACAACTGTTTGGCTTGAGAAATACATTCAAGTATATGTAGCTGAGAAGAGGTTAAAAGCCTTTCCAACTGCAGTCGGCATGTACGGAATATGGCTTGCTTATGAAACCAGATGGGTTATCGAGTGGGTTGAACACGAAAGAAAATTAAAAAGAAAAACAAAGTTATGAAACCATTACAGAAAAAAATCGAAAAGATGAATGCCAAGACCATTGAGCAAAACAAAACATTTGCAAAGATGGGAAAGATGCAAAAGCGTGTTGCCATTGCACATGATGTCATAGCATCAATTAAAGCCAATAAATTCAAGGCAACCCCAGGGACTTATTGTGAATTAAAGCTTAATAAAAAGCATAAGTTTGAAGGCGCTGGTGATGTCGAACTTCAATCATTGATGGAATCTGGTGTCGTTGAAAAATGTAATGTATGTGCCATTGGAGGAATTTTCGCTTCAAAGGTAGCTATCGGAAACAAATTCAAAGTTTCTGTTGAAGAAGATTATTGGAATGACAATAAACTTGGTATTGAAACAGATGTTGATGACGATGAGTTGTTAATTGAAAACCTTGATGGTATTTATACCGAGAGAGAGCTTCGACTTATCGAATTTGCATTTGAAGGGGAAGATATTAGGGGTGAATTTTATGATGAAGAAATAGATATTGATGCTTTGAATTCTTATAAAAAAGTTCACAAAAAAGCTGACGAAAGACTTATTGCTATCATGCAGAACATCATCAAGAATGAAGGAAAATTCATTCCTGAACTTTTGAAAAAGACCGCAACTTCAAAAAAGAAAAAATGAAAAACCTATTATTACTTTTGACATTCACAGTCTTGTTGAGCTCGTGTGTAAACCAGGCTCACGAGTATGACGGCCTTGTGTTAACTGATGAAAACACTGGCAAGAAATATCTTTTGCAAAAAGACGGTGGATATAGATACACTGTTCTTGAGCAACAACCAAAAGTAATTGATGGTGATACCACATACGTCTTCCAATGAAAAAAAGTGAAATTAAAATAACAGTAACTCTTGGACAAATTCTTAATGCTCCTTCATCTGGCTCATGGGATGATTTCTGCAGCAAGTACGGAATTAATGAATGGTGTATAAACGAAGGCAGAGCATCGTCCCAGGATGAAGTTGAAATTTCTCTTGCAGATGCTGAATCGTGGGGCTTAATTGAAGATGATGAATAGTGATTTTGAATTAAAAATCTGGATTACATTTCCATCTGCAGGTTCACTTCATGGCGGAGGGCTTGAGCGCTGTCAAGTATGGTTCACCAAGCCAGCTTACATGTTCATTAAGACTGAAAGAGATTGGGAAGACCAAGACCTTCCATTTGGTAATGATAATGGTCAGAGAGAAGGGGTGCAGAGATGGGGATGGCATGTGATTAACTCTCGTGGAGAACATGGTTCTGTATCTTTTGGAAAAACGTTTGGGTATGAATCAAAGTTGGCTTTGCATGTTTGGAACAAATTGTGTGAGTTTTTTGGCTCAGAAGAACTGAGAGAATGGACAATAATTGAAAGAGAACAAAACAAGACAACTGATAAGTTTTGTCTTGAAGTTGACCTAAGCGGATTTATAAAATTATAAATAAAAAATTACATGACTTTAAAAGATGCAAAAAAACAGGTTTTAGAAAAAGAGGACCAAAGGATAGATGGAATGATGAAAATATTTTATCCAGACCCTTGTAACGAAGATGATTGTGCTCAATGTGGAAAGTCAAAAGAACAACATGAGGCTGATAGTTCTGGAAAACCCTTTTTCTGTTCTTCTATGGATGAAAGAAAGCGAAGACCTTATGAAGAACTTATGGATGAAGCAGCAGAACTTTATGCTAAAACAACAGTTGATGGGATTAGAGAATCATATGAAAATTCCGATATTAAATACATGGGCATTCCAAACATTTGTTTTTCTTTAACCAATAAAGGTGATAAGCGTGAAGAAAACTTCAGAAAACAAAGATTTGAATTTGGTTTTGATGATAGTGAAACTTGGTCTTTAAGAGATACAATCGCAAGATTCATAATTCCAAGAATAGAAAGATATGAAGAAATAGCTAATAATGTTTTAATTCGTGAAGATGAATTAAAAAAAGATATTGATACTTTTATCTCCGCTATGAAACTGATGGTAAGAGATGATGGAATTTGCACATTTACTGATGAAGAAAATGAAATTATAGACAAAGGCCTTAATGCCTTTCCAAAAATTTTCTTTTCATTGTGGTGGTAAAAATTAAAATATATTGTGTATGATTGATGATTTTGAAAAATACGAAGAAACAAAATCTTTCTTAGTTAGAACAGAAGGTGCTATTAATAATTCATTCACATGGATGCATGATTCTCCAAAATTTAAAGATTATGCCCCAAAAGACTTGCAAGATAAAGTAAGTGAATTCTTGACATATATCAAGAAATACGATGTTGAAAAAATGCGACCAGCATCTATTGAGACAGAAGGAGATTTCTTTGATGAAAAGAAATTAAAAATTGAAATTCAAAAAGTGACTGGTTATGTTTGGAAAGTAAGGAAAATGGACGAAGATGAAATGATGGACCATGGATTTACTCAAGAAGATATTGAATACAATGAGGGAATAAAACCATCAAAAATAAAAGCATTTGAATTTTATCGACCTTCAAAATCAAGGGGTGAGTTATGGTTGGTGCAACTGGTATTAATGCCTGGATGTGCTTTTATTGATTGGGATTCAGGAAGAGCTGGTGGACGCACTAAAGTTCATAATACTTCAGAAAAATTGATTAAAGAATTTAACAAAGAATGTTGTGGATAATTTGGATAAATTGCACGAAGAGATAAAGAAGCTCTCAAATTATAATGCAATCATTGCTTATGGTACTGGTATTTATGATGGCGAAAACGCTGTTTATATATACTGGATTGGAGACCCGTGGATGTTAGAGCTTGATGAAGTTAAAGAGCGAATTCCAAAAGAGATTGCTGGATACACTGCAGTCAATAGGCACCAGTCTATTCATAAAATAGTTCTACCAAAAGATGGAGGCAAATATGTTGACGAACGAGCTTCTTATTGGGAAGAAGATGAAGAAGAAACTGAAATGCCAGATAGATTTGCATATCCAATTTTCATTGGTCAAGAAGGGCTTGAAGTGATTAAAATATCTTATGATGGTTTTGGAATGACTTGGAACCATCCAACAGGAAAATACACGAATGAAAAAGGAGAAAAATACGACTGGATTGAGAGGATTGAATTCTACAAAACTAAAATATCCGATGGCGTTGCTCACGATACAAGAGAAGGTTGGTGTTTTGAAGTAGAGGGCAATGAATATCCTGTGCCTCAAACAGATATTGCTTTTACCATGGAAGAGGCCAAAGAGGAGGTCAAGAGGCGCATTCACAACAAGATGATGCCGCTGGAGAAGAGTCTTGAGTATCTAAAATATCTAAAATAAAATTTGTAATGATTTTGATTTTATGCTTATATTTGTCTCATGATAAAGGTAAGCATAGACTATATTTGTGATGATTGTGGAAAGACTCGAAATGAGAGTCTCGAAATAGAGGGGTTTGAAGAGGTTTCTTGTGCCTTGGCCAATAACGACCAAGGATTTTTGCTTGATGATTGGGCGTATGAAGATGAAGAGCTTGAAGAAGGAAAGGCAAAAACAAAATTGATGTGTCCAGAGTGCTATTTTAAAGAATGAATATGACAAAAGAGCAGATAATAGATGGTGATGTTTTCACAATTAGAGTGAAACATGGACAAAGTGAGATTGAACTTAAAATTCCTCTTACAAAAAGAACCATGGTTGGAATGGACAGTGATGGAACTGGAACCAGGTCTCTTAAGATTATTGACCACGTTGTTGATAGAGTCATAAAGCTTGGCAAGGAATACCCTGGAAAAACAAACCAAACAAAAAAACAATAATATGGAACTTAAAATTACAGGAAACACAGAAGAAAGATTCAACAACAATTTGAAGTCTTTTTTAAACGTAGCAACAATGATTTGCTTGAAGGGCAATGTCCCTACACAAAAAGATATTGACCAAGCAGAAGCGCTTGGAAGATGGTGGACTCTTGAGGAGAAAAATAAAAGATACCAGATTCTTGGCTCTGTGAATGATAATTGGCTAAACATTCGTGAAAGCGGAGTTAACTATATCATTGTTGAATTTAATTTCAGATATGATATTGATAGCCAGAAAAAGAAAGCTATCAGCAACTTGATGCTTGCATTTTTTGACTTTGTTGAAAAGGTTGACTAAAAAAAATAATGGTAAAAATTGTTTCCATAAACAAAAAATTAAAATCTGGAGGCAGAGGCTCAAAACCTATTTTTAAAGTCCCAAATGTATTTATTACACATAAGACAAAGGCAGATGATGTTTACTTCGGTGGGAGCAAACCAAAGATAATTGAAATTGAATCCACCATTTCTCTTTTTGATGACTTTGATGATACCAAGAGAAAGGAAAAAGCAGAAGTTGGTTACATTGCTGCTTATAAAGTATCTGACATCAAAAAATTCACTCACAGAGAAATTGTCAAGGCTTGTGACTCCAAGCGTCAGAACCTTGAGGATGCATTTAAAGCTGCTTTTAAGAGCACTTCTGACGGAACAAGGTTCAAGACTCATAAAGGTATCTCAACACAGGTTAAGAGCAGTATTTTATATATTGATACGGTTCTTATATTTGAACAGCACAGAGGACTTGGTGTTGGGAACATAGCTGTGAAAAGATTTGTTGAGGACCTGGCTGGAGATTGTGTTGTTTTGGTCAAGCCATATGCGTTTGAAGATTCAAACAGCATCCAAGCACATAAGAAAGTGAAGAAGTTTTGGGAGTCATTTGGATTTAAAGAAATGTCTTACACTGGATATTACATATCAAACTATCATAAAATTATAAAATCATGAGTCCAACATCTGAAAAAATATTGCACAAATTGAAGTCAATTCTTTCCACTGTGGATGAAGACTTTAATGGTCGTTCTTCATCTGGAGAAAAGTTTACATTTTATATTTTTGGAGATGAAAAACTGCAACTCGGAGTAAATTTCATCGGTTCAATGCAGTATAGTTATCAACCAAAGCCTCCAGAATGGAAATATGAATTTGCTGTTGGACTTCAAGCTGATTGCAAAGAAAGTGGCTTAACATTTATGATAAAGCCAGTTCGAGAAACAAAAGAATCTGGTCTAACAGAGCTATATACAAAAGATGTTTTTCCCAAAAAAACGGAAGTGCCTTCATGTTCCGAATTTATAATTGGATTTAATTTAACCGCTCACGCTGGAAACATACAAATGCATTCTGAAATATTGACTTTGGAAGATGTTAAAGAGCTTTTATTGTTTGCAAAATCACAGCAAAAAATGTCTAATACAAAGAAGACAAAAAGAATACAAAAAGAGTCGATTGAAGCCTTTGAAAGCTTTTTGAAATAAGAAATTTGTGATTATGTAAAGAAATTTTACATACCTTTGTTTGATTAATTTCAGTTGATATGAAAGCAGTTATAATTTTATCTTGGATTTTGGTTGTTGTTTTTTGCTGGTTCTTTGGAGTATTCACAAAAGTAACAGTTAACGGCATAGACAATCCTAAGTATGCAAACAAAGTAAAGTCTGCATTTTTCTTCTTTGCAGTCATGCTTTCTTTTTTGGTTGGAATGTATATCGGATTACCCTTCAAATAATTCAAAGTATGGAAGAGAAAAAAGTAAAAATAGAGCTAAATAATTATCATCATACTTGTGGTGATGGTTGTTGTGACAACTACGGAACAATCACAACAGTTAACGGTGTTCAACTTGAATGTCATAATGAAGATGCAGGGAACAATAGTTCAAGAAGTTTTGAGACATCTCGGTTATGAGGTTGAAATGGTTTATAAATACGATGGAGAAGAATATTAATTATGGAAGCAAAATTAAAAGCTGTATTTGAACAATACAAAATTCACAATGGTAAAGGAGAGTTAATTCCAATCTTAGAAACTGAGCTTGGTAAAGAATTATTCTCTGAAGTTATTGAAATCAAAGAAGACGAGCATGTAGCTCTTTCTCTTGGACTTCACTATGACAAATCCAGAATGCAATGGATAACAATTGAAGCAACAAAATTTGATGATGACCACGTAACTCCAACCTCCTGGGCCATCAGGCAAGGCGGATTTGTAATGTCCAAACTAACTGGTTCTTTTGATTACGAACCAATGCCGTCAAACAGAGATGATGAATTCTTTGCTGAGTATCGTTTTGAATCTCCAGAAGAAGCTACAGAATGTTGGAATAAATTTCAAGTTTAATATGGGATGGTTTAGAAAAAATAAAGCAAATAATCTTGAGAAAAAAGAGAGCCAAAGTGATGCTGAGTTCAAGCAAAATCTTGAGATGTTGGAAAGAGAATATGGGAAAGACCTTGGAGGACTTACCTATAGCCAAGCCACTGGAAGGATGATTGCAGATTTGCTTAAGAGAGTAAAAGAATTGGAGAGTAAGAATGAGCGAGCTTGAACTATTTTATTTCCTGCTTCCAAGAATACTTGGAGCAACTTTCTGCGGGTTTATCATTGGCTCTGAGCGTGAGCTTAAGCATAAGGTGGCAGGAATTAGAACGCACATCATTGTATGTGTTGGAGCTTGCATATTTGCTTCACTCAGCTTTATTTTGATTGATAAATATGAATTTGAGGACCCGACAAGGATAATCGCACAGATTGTTACAGGAGTCGGATTTCTTGGAGCTGGCTTAATATTTAAAAACGATGATAAGGTTTCTGGAGTAACTTCTGCAGCATTCATCTGGCTCACTGCAGCCATTGGTGTAGTTATAGGAATTGGATATGTGTGGACACCAATCATATTCACCATCGGACTGCTTGGCCTGTTGATAGTTCTTAAAAAAGTTGAGGACAAAATTCAAGATTACATAAATAAAAAAGATAAACAGTGAAAAAAAGCGTTAAAGAACTTCATGTTTCGATTGGATTGCCAGGAAGTGGTAAGACAACTTTATTTAAACAACTTGCTGGCAATGGTTATGATAGGTATCATGGGCAAGGTCATGAAAGTTGTCACATTGAATGTGATAATTATATTATTGGTAAAAAGCCAAAAACCATTGATGAATTTATAAAAGATAAAGGATATTCTTTTAGAAAATATACTTTTCTTGATGGACTTTTTTTGACTAAAGAAAGTGTTTCTAAAATATTGAAATCATTGGAAAAGGAAAAAATTGGTGTTGAGAAAGTTATTATTCACTATTGGAAATCAGACAGAGATGCTTGCAAGTGGAATGACAAAGGCAGGAGAGATAAGAACTCCAGCATTACAATAGATAACGCAGTAGTAGATTCTCTTGATGACATCATGAAAGTGTCAGACGAATTCAAAAGCATTAAATTTGAAAAGAAAAAGCATGATGTTATCCGAAAAGAAGGCTGGAAAGTATTTGCTGAAGAGCATAGGCTTTATATTGATGACAATGGAATTTTAAAAGGAGAAAGCTGGTGCCTTGGAGGAACATGGGGTGGCTACGATGGTTCAACTGGAACTGTATCTCCTTCCGCTGCTCCTGAAGGATTCAGAGAACTTGATGACCTTCTTGAAGAGGTGGCTCCAAACATTACATTCTTGCAATACAAAAAAATTATGAATGAATGTGTGAGCAACAATGAATATTCTGATGGTGACTATTATGGCGGAAGAACCTATCATAATCAGCAAGTTCTGGATGTAAAGGCTCTTTATTCTTATCTTATTGAAAAGGAGTTGATTCAATCTTATGATAAATAATTTGTAACAAAATTATTTTTGTCACGTATAACAAGGAAAATCACTTTATGAATAAGCAAGAGTTAATTGACCAATTCCTTTCGGAGCCAGTTAAAGTTGGCGACAATGTTGTAGTTCGTGGTCTTGGAAGACAAGACAGCGAAAGCTTTGGCAATTCAACTGATGTGAAAAAAGTTCATAAAGATGGCTCAATTTCCATTCAGCAATATAATTATTCAGACCTTACAAAAGTAAAGCCAGAAGATTATAGAAAAACTACTTTTCACATTGGAGCAAATCCATTTCCAGAAAAGCCATGGAATTCTAACCTTAGAATTGTTGCATATTCACTTGACTCAATTGTCGGTGTGTGCGGATATGACCGCAGAAAAAGAGTCTATAAATTTGAAACCATCAAAGAACATGAGGTTCCTGAATTAAATTGGAACCCATTCATCCTTGATAAAGATGGAAATGAAGTGGTTTATCAACGAGATTTTTGTTGGAACCTTGAGCAAAAGCAGCTTCTTATTGAGTCAATATACAGAAACATTGACATAGGCAAAATTGTTGTTAGAAAGCGCTCATACGAGTGGGTTAAAAAACGTGTGCTTGCAGGAAAAACTGCAGCATTCAAAGATATTGTCGATGGCAAACAACGCCTTAACGCAATTCTCGGATTTTTGAATAATGAATTTGCTGACTTGCAAGGAAATACTTGGAATGACCTGTCTGAAAATGCTCACCATAAGTTCCTTGACTTTATGTCTGTGGCTTATGGAGAAATTGGAGAAGAAGCATCTGATGAAGATGTTAAGGCCATCTTTCTTAACGTGAACTTTGCTGGTGTGCAAATGAGCAAGGAGCATATTGAATTTGTTAAATCAATAAACTTGTAAAATGAAAGAATTTGAAAACCCAACCTTGAAGACCGAACATGTAAATGTTGATGGTGTAAAAATGACTTTAGTTCTTGATAATGATGGCAATCGTTTTGTCCATCATCCAGCATGTGACGATGATTTTTTGCCATTGAATGAGATAAGGAATTCGAGCGAAATGTATCTTTCACTTAATATGGAAGAACGCTTTGTGTTTACAGCTTTTATTAGTGTATGCGACTTTATCTTTGATGATAAAGATAATGTTCGTTGGTCACGTAAAAATTAAAATAAAATGCAATCAGGAAGCATCGTTGAAACTGTTGGAGACTTTGAAGAGGTCAGAAGACAATGGGGACTCCCATATCCGAAAAAAGGAGATGCATTGACTGTTTCTGCAGTAACACCACATCCAAACGAAGAATGTAGAAAGAAAGGAATCGTTCTGCTTAGTTTCGAGGAAATACCTAATCTTCCAGGAGTTTGCGATAAGACATTGAGTGGCAAGCCAAACTTTGTGGAACTCAGTCTTCCTGATGAAATTATGGAACTGCTTCAGGAGCCAATGAAAAAAGAATCACTCAAAGTAATTGGCTAACATGAAAAATAGACGAAGCAACATATTGTTTGTTATTTCTCTTATTATGCTGGCTATTACTATGTATTGCTTTTACCTTGCATCATTGGAGCCCAGCAATCGACAATGGCAATTTGATAAAGAGCAATCAAGTCCTTTGAAACAAAAATAAATTTGTTGCGTATAATCAAACATGGAGTTTTTATTCATCATAATATCTTTGGTTCTCACCGCAGGAATATTCCTGTTGATTGTTTCCTCTGTTTATGAATTTGAGTGGGCTCCCACAAAAAGAGCAATCAAAAATCATTTTTCAGATGAGACTCTCGGAGTTTTGATGGCCATGATTCTTTTGATGCTTGCTTTGGTATTTTTTATTGGATTTTGTGCAATGAACAATACATTCTGGCACTGTGATTACTGGACCACAGAAGGTCTTTGGAAAAAATAATAAAATATGCATATAACCGTAAATAAAACCACCAAGAATAATAGTGTCCGAAAAGATAAGATTTCAGGTACTCATATAAATCTTGGTGCAGGTTATGGTGCTGAGTTTTGGTGGATGATTCATTTTCACGGAAAAGACAAAAATGGGCTTAGCGCTCAAATCGAGGTTCAACTGAGCGACAAAGAGTGTGAAAAATTCATCAAGGATTTAGAAAACAAAATCTCTGAGTTTAAGAAATACATTAAAGATAAGGAAAAATGAGAAAAAGATTATTTCAACTTATCATAATCACCATCGTCTTGACCATCATTATGTCGTTGTCAAGTTGTGGGAACGATGATGCTCAAAGAATTCTTGAAGAGGCTTATTTTGAGGGTCAGAAGGATGCCATAAATGGTGATGTGAGAATCAAAAAGAATCATGATGGTTGTTGGAAGTGGACAAAAAGCCCTTGGGATAATGGAATGAGTCCTGTTTTTAATCCATCTGTTTGCGATGGGAATAACGAGCCAATCATTCACATAAAAGCACAAATGAAATTCTAAATTTATGAGCATAGTTGAAAAAATAAAAGAACAACTTGAGTTTGGAACTCCAATCCTTGAAAAGCTTTTTAAAATGCCTTCTGCAGAACTTAAATCAAAGCTCACTGAAATATGTGAGTCAAGATTATCTGAAAGAGAATTGGAAGTCATCAAAGAAGGTAGAGTATATAAAACAAGTGTCAATGATGAGCCAGATAAAATTGAAATATGGAGTTATGATGGCATCACCATTGGAGCTCTTGGTATTTCATATAAACCAGAACACGGCTCTTCCAAGAAGATAGTTGAATTTGATAAATTCTTTAAACTCGATTAATATGAAAGCATTAATTATGATGCTCAAAAATACAAATAATGGAACCTTCCATCCTATTATGTATTTTGAAAGCCCTCTTCCTGGCCCTGAAAACGAAAACAGTGTTACCAGATATAAATCCAAAGGACATCACACAAGTGGATTTGAATCAAGAGAAAAAGCTCTTGAGGAAGCAAACAACATCGAAGTGAAATTAAAGGAAACTTTATACTCTTCTGTTACCAAAGAACTCGAAGGAGACTTAGAGTGGGATGGTGAAGGAATTCCTGCAGACATTCAAATTAGAGCAAAATCATAACTTATGACGGATTTCTATAAAATTCTCGAAGAAGCTATGGAGAAAGGCAAGCAAGCAATGAATGATTGCAAGCCAACTCCAATGCATTTTTATCCAGCAGACCTCCAGGGCAATGCTCTTGGCGCAGGAACTGTTGAATCAGAAGGAAACTGTGGCGGTGCTTACATCCGAGCGATTCAGTACAACACTGACATCTACAAATTCTTCAACAAAGAAGCAAAGAAAGATGGAACTGGAGCCAACGCTAAGTTCGAGCTTCCAAATGGAATTCTTTTTCGAAAAGATGTTTACACAGGATATACTCTTCATTTCCCGACAAGCAATTTCTACAACGGACAATCACACGAGCGTTATAAAGCATTTTATGATGCTGCTGCAGGTGTATTGAGAGAGAATGGTGTGAAGTGCGGTGTAAGAGATTATTTGACTTAAAAAAATAATTCAATAAGGAGAAAAAATGAATAAAAAATTTGAAGAATGGTTGAAAGATATAAAACTTGATTCAACCATATCTAATATTTTTGACAACTTTCCGTGGTCAATGCGTTGGGGAATATATCAAAAATACTTTTGGGAAACAAAAGGGTATTGGCTATCAATCTATCCTTATACTGATAAATTTGGCGGAAGAATTGATAGGTTTTGGGATGAAAGAATATTCTATTCCAATTTCATTACAAACAATCCAGAAGAAGCTCAAAAGAAGTTGGTTGATAAGGCATTTGAAATGGTCAATAAAAAAAATGATTGACATGAAAGAAATTAAGGAAAATAGAATCACAGAAGGCTGGATGAATATGCTTCGACCATTTATTGGCGAAGACGGAAATGCCTGGGCTATAAACAAGGAGCAAACAATTGAAGAAGAAATTATAAAACTCCTTGATGAAATCGGAATTCAAGCCTCTGTTAAAACTGATAAGCATTCATTGCCTGTGACTGGAGTTGTCTCCAGCGCCAACGGATATGATTCTTACATCCCTTACATATTTTCCCGCACTTCTGTAAAAAGGAAACTCTTGAAGGAAATTCTCAATGCTGATTGCAGAAAAATTAGGTTTTATGTTTACATTTATACAACTGAGTTTGAGGGAGCAAAAAATGGATTTGCGGCAATGCTTGGAAGGAAGTTTCATATAGAAGTTAGGTATTACTTACATAAAAATAGAGAACAATGAAATTTTTAAAATCAATTCAAATTTTCTTTGCCAAACTGTTTGGGTGGAAATACGAAGTAGATAATCAACTTGCAAGGCGAGTTATGTACAGACATTTCTATGCAACAGAATGGGGATATGAAACCTCTATCACTCAAGTAAAAGTTTTTCGGGAAAAAGGAAAATTGATTGTGATGATTGAAACTCACCGTCCTGGGCTTTTGATTGGTAAGGCTGGTCATTACATTGACAGTCTTAAAAAAGAACTGGAAGAAGAGTTCAAAGAAGAAATTAAAATTGACCTGAAAGAGTGCAAACTCTGGCATAATCTTTATAACTTAAGAAAATGAAAAAGATGAAAAAAATACTTTGCAACATAGCTGCATTTTCATTATCTGCTGTGTTTAACATTGGAATTGTTGCACTAATGTTTCTTGCTATGACCAATTTATTAAGTTCTTGCGATGGTGATAAACCAGACCCAACTGCATATGAAAAAGTTCTTGGAGGTGAGCATGAATTGAGAAAGTTTAATGTGAAGACTGAAAATTCTCATGTTACTCACGGGTCTTATTTTCTTCTAATGGGAAGCTATACATCCCGTGACGTTTCTGAAACAAACGTCAGATTCTATTTTAAGAATCATAGAGGCGAATACCAATTTATGGAACTTTCTCTTGAAGACGTGAACATAAAAACAGATTCAACAGTCTCCGAACCATTTGTAAAATTCTTTTGGAATGAAAATGGCCATGACGAAGATGAATGGAGAATGATGTATCAATACGATGTCACAGGAGTTGTCATTCATTGCAAAGAAGAAGACTTCCAGCCAGAAATTAATATTAACGATTTAAGATAAAAAAATGGAAAAGCTCAAATTATTTTTGGCATGGTTGGATTGGTCAACCTATGCAAGAAGTTCTGAAAAATCTTGGAAAAGCAATTACAAATTTCCAAATTCACTTTGTCACTTGGCATGGAGAACTTTGTTCTCTGTAATTGTGCTTCCTTTTACGTGGATTGCGCATGTGTGGAATAGATTATTTGTCTCAATGGAAACATTTAGAAATGAAGATTCGGATAATCATAAACTAAATGTTTGGAGTACAATTGCGATAACAATGGTTTCTCTGCTTCTTGGAGTTTACGCATATGGCAAAACTGACGGAAAAGACGGCACTGGAGGCTTGGGATGGGATTGGTTTCATGTAAGTGACCCGATTATTATAAGTTATTTTAAATTGATTGGGTGCGGAATCGTTGTTGGAATCATTGGATTGATAATGATAGCCATTTTTATTACCATTATTGCTCTTATAATTATGGGAGTTCAGTCGCTGAAGTCAAAAAGTAGTTCAAATGAACCTAAATCAGCTATTGTAAAAACAGTTAAGGCGATAAAAAATAAGTATTGTCCAATTATTGATTGGAGTTTTATAAGAAAAAAATGAAAGAGGAAACTTTAGACAAATTGAATCAGTACCTTTTTATAAAAGAGAATTTATACAAGGGACATTATGTTACTCAAGAAGAGGATAAGGGTTTGTTTGTTGACAAAGAAGAAAATTCTTTTTACCATAAATTTAAGTCTATTGGTGTTATTGGAGAAAACGGTCCAGAACATCATGCTGGTGAAATAGCATCTTATCGTCTATATGTTGATGAAGATGGAGAATTTTCACTTCTTTTTGAGAATAGTGGACATGTTGACGAAATAGAAGATTTTCAGCACCTAATATATCTTCTCGACCCAAAAACACTTGACCTTCGTAAGAATTAAAATACAAAGAAAATGAGACCTCTGATAATTGATGACGAAATCAAGGATAAGTTAAAAAATCTTGCTTCCTATGCCGAAAGAAATCCATTCACAATGGATGACCTGCTTGATACAATGAACAAACAACTTGCTCCTGCTGGCGATATGGAACATTATGTTGTACACATTCCTTTTGGCTATAAAGTTGCATTCTCAATTGAGCAGCAAGCTGTGGGAGATGTGAGACATCTGTCGATGTCTGTTGATGCTGTCGGCAAATTACCAAACGTCATTGCTGTTGAAGAAATAATGAAGATAATCGGGTTTAAGAATAAGCTCGAAAATTGCGTTGTAAAATTAGAAGACATTGGAGAAAACAGACAGGCCATCAACGTCTTGGAAATTATCTGACAAACATATAAAAATTTTTAAAAAGCCCTGGTTCTCAATGAAAGCCAGGGCTTTTTTTGTTTGTCAAATATTTTTTTTGACACTTAAATTTTTTTGTTGTATCTTTGACTCCAAATCAAAAATTATCGTTATGTTTTTCAATGTAAAACTTAAAAAAGAGCTGGAGAAAAAGAAGAAAGAATCTTTTAATAGCTCTGATGGACTTGTAAAAGAAACAATGCTCCTTCTGGAGTCAAACGAAAATGCTGAAAAGAGAGCTCTCCAGATTGCTGGACTTGACCACCAAATCAGACACGTTGAGACGGCAAAGGGAATTGAGATTGAGCGTACTCAATTTGAAAAAGAATATGGCGACTCAGTTTTTACAAGAGATGAGATTAAAGACATCTGCATAAAGTATGACCTTCGTTTCCTCCCTTCAAATAGATTTAGAGGAAGACTCGACACACAGATTTCGTATAAGCTGAAAGAGTTCATTGAGAAAAATCCGAGTGTTGGAAATTATAGCAATGATTTTTACATAATTGCACCATCTAATGCTTTCGAACTTAATGATAGACCAGCAAAACCTTTTATTACAATTGACCCAATTCTGGTCTACAAACTTCCTAAAGAAGATAAATATGTATATGTTCACAAGTGGGGAAGAGACTTCACCATATTGAGAAGGCTCCGTGGAATGTTTCTTGAATCAAGAGCGTCCATGTGGACATTTGCCGCTTCATTCTGGATTGTTATGCTCTCTGCAATCCTTGGTCTTTCATTTAACGGATTCACAGGGATGTGGTATCAGTACATGAATTTGCTTTGGATTGTTCCTACAGCTTATGGTCTTGCATATGCAACTTTGGCTGCAATGTTTAATGATGGAGAAGACTTCAAAAATAGAACAACAAGAAATATGTGGGATTCAACATACAAAAGAAGAAGAGCATGAAAAATATCATGAGAATTATCGGAGCTACGCTCTTTGGAGCAATGCTTATGGCACTTATCGCCTGGACAAAGGGAAATGAGAATATCTATACCTATGAATTGAGGAAAGAGGTAAATCCAAAAGAAATTAAAAATGCTCAGCCAGAGTATGACTACTACATTGTGACGACCATTACTGAAGTTGTCAAACCTTCTTCTATTCCAATGATGTTTGAGAGTACTTATGATACAATCGGTGTAAAACTTGTAGATAAGTGGAGGTAACAAATGAAAAAGTTTGTATTAACAACGAAGAGCGAAAGTGGTGATGATTACATTTACATCATTCGACATCCTGAAGAGCCAACTGAAGAAGAGCTAAAGAGATTTCTTCGAGAGCATGCGCATGACCAGGATGAAGACACTATTTATGAACACATTGGAGACATAAGTCAAATTGATGTTGAGGGGTTGACAATTCCAGAGTATGACCCCAACAATCCAAATAATAAAAAAGCGTTTTTATAATTTGTGAAAAATGAGCTACTTTAAAAGATTAAAAGAACATCCAGGATTTGGAGTCGCAATTGTGATGACAGTTCTTTGTTTTCTTGCTGGCGCAGCAAACGAATCCATGCAATGGTGGGTTGGCGGAGTCTTTGGAATCATTGTGTGTGTTGTTTTTGTTTGGAGTGCTGTTCTTATCACAAACATCAAGAAAAATCCGAAAGAACCATATAGATTCAAACCAAGAAAAAACGCCAAAAAACTCTCTCTGCTGCATTATATCAAGTCTGATAAGTCCGAATACTACATTTACAATATAGAATGTCTGGAGGGCACAAATGTAAGTGTATGGATTGAAAGAGATGGCAGGTCAATCTTGCAGCCAGAGATATTCGATGAGTCATGGGGCACGATGGGTGGAGATTCTTTTTCGAGTTTTGTTATTTCTTGCTTGAATGTGTTGCGTTCAGATATTAAAAAAAGAGGGGAATTCATTATTAAAGATGAAAGGATAAAAAATGATTAGTGCAAAAGAAGCAAAAGAACTTACTCTAAGGGGAATTGAGAGTAAACTTGATAGAATAGAAATTTTAATTAAAAGTGCAGCAAAATCTGGAAACAGTCAGGTTGAGGTTGAAGTAGATTATTTAACCAACGAAGTTAAAAAACATTTGAAAAATGCTGGATACTCTTTGGCAATTCCAAATGGAGGACAAGAAGGAACAATATACTGGGTGTAATTATAATTTGAATAATGAAACAAGTCATAGGCTTTAAAATGTTTTTTGGAAAGGACTTCCTTTCTAAATTTGAAATTACATATGAGGATTTGATAACCTCAAGTGTATCACTTCATTCAGGAACAGTGGTTGCTGAGAACAAACTTTCACCAGATAAAGGCGAGAAAGAATTGATGCTGGAGATGATTCACAAAAACCCAATCAGGATAACTGACTTTGATGAAGAGACAGCAATGGCAACCATCATGTTTTCTTCACCAATTCCCGCTGATATTTATCAGCAAACATGCGGTGACCCTGAAGAGAATTTAATTTTTGGAGAATGAAGCAGCTTGACGAAAAATCTTTAAAGTTCCTGCAGGATAAACCAGATTGGTATAAAGCTGGATACAAGACTGGATATGAAGAAGGATATAAGCAAGGAAAATATTCCGATAAAGGAATGGTTTACGTAGCTGGTGTTGCAGTTCTCTGTAGCGTGCTTTTGATTGGAGTGATGATTTTTTATTTGTTATAATAATTTTATGGAAGATAAGAAACCTATATTTCACCTTGAGATTGTGACCGAAGAGGATGCGAAGAAAAAACTACAGGAGACAATTGAAAATCTTAAAGAGGAACAAAAAACCGACATCAAATTCGGTGATGAGTTTCTATATTGTTTAGGCAATGGACACGACTTCGTTTTTGGATTCTTCACAAGCTATGTGACCAAATCTGGAGCTGAGGCCACTCACTACTGGCGTGGAAACTATTGGAAAACATCAATGGGTGAATATGAACTTAAAGATGGAGAGTTTATTAAATTGCCAGAGGTTGAAGTTTCGAATGAGCCACTCGATTGGAATGAAGTTATGAAAGGATTTCCTGTTGTAAAAAATGTTTCTGCCAGAACACTTGCAGATGACTTAAAGCCTGTTAAACCAAAGAAACAATGAGCAAAAACAATATTATAATTGGTAAAAAAGGAAAAAATGAGTTTAATGGATGCGTCTTTTATCCTTATATTCCAATTTTAAGTATTAAATTGCCAGTTGTATTTATTGGATTTGATGATAAAAATCAACCAATTTTTAAGAAACAATAATCATGAAATATTCAGCAACAGTAAATGTAGAAACAAATGTGGAAAAGAACTCCACACATGTAGATATAGGATTTCCAATATCACAAGGCCCATTACCTTTAGACCTCACGGCTCACGTTTTAACTTCAGGCATAAGCTTAATCATAAAATCTTACTCAGCTTCAAAGAAAGAAGGAGAAGTGAAGGATTATGAGTTGATGAAGGAAATTGTAGATAGACTTACAGAATCATTTGCTGACGTAGATAGTTTTTCAAATGCTGGAAAAGTTTATGAGCATATAAATGTTGACAATTGGCTAATGGAAGATGGCTCAAAGAAAATTGATGTTGTTCATACAAAAAGCAAATGCTTGAGACCTATTTCTTATGCCGAACTTAACCTGATGATGCTTCGACTTGTTATTGATGTGCAGGAGCATCCTGAAAATTATGATGGATGGGAAAGTGGAAAGACTCACGAAGGAGTTGAAGAACATATAAGGCAAGAACATCTTCGAAGAAATTTGTTTGTTGATGACAATCCAGAAGATGATAAGTTCATTGATGGCATCACCGACAAGATTGCTCAGTTTGGAGATGGTCCTCTTGAATTTGAAACCAGGGACATCGAGCGTCTATGTAAGATGGCTCAAAAAAATAAAACAACATGAAAGAACTTTCAGAAGAAGAAATTTTAAAAGAGATGGGCTGGACAATTGTTTGTCAAAGTCCATATGAAATTGAGCACGAAGACGGAAGCACAGCAAGAGGACAATCTACTCAAATTGTCATTGATGGAATTGTAGCAGATTATCATGCCATGAAAGCAGAAGAAGAGGAAGAAGAAAAATTAAACAAGAAGCTTGAAGCTACGAAGGACTTAAATCTAACATTAATAAATGGAAATGAAATTATTGCCTTTCTAAATAAAGAATCGAAAGATAATGAAGATTGGGATGACATAAGCATTTCTTCTGGCTCATTTGTATTTGAAGGACAGCGACTCGAAAAAGGAATTTATACTCTCGGCTTCACTGGTTCATATAATAATTGGGGCGAGGAGCAAGATATAGACGGAAACTATATTGAAATATCCAACAAAGGAGTTAAGGTTAAACTAATGGAGCCATTTGAAGGTGACGGAACAGATGATGTTCTTGAGGAAGCTCTGACCAATTGGCTCAAGACTCATAAGTTTGATTCAAACCCAGATAAAAAATTCATTGATATAGTGACAAAAGCACACAAAGAACTTGGTCAGGTAAGATTTACAAGCAAGAAAGAACTACAGCAAGTAATCGACCAATTGATTGAGGCAAAAACATACATGAAATGAACGACAAAGAAAAAATTGATTCTGCAGTAGTTGAACTTAGGAGGACAATGAAAATAGCAGCAGAGAAAGAAGAATTTAGTTCTGCTTCAGATATAAAAAGAATTTTAGGTTGGCTTGAAATGCCTTCTACCGAAAGAACTTTTACGGAAACAGAATTATCTCAACTTCAATCTGAAGTTTATAAGATAACTGGCAAAGGAGAAGTAATGAAATTATTTAATAAACTCCTTGGAGTTAACGCAGCATGATAAAACATAAAATATGGAATTTTTAAAATTAGAAGAAGGAACACCAGGAGCTATTTTCATCGGAGTTGATGGGAAAGAAGTTGGAGAAAATGAATACATTATGGAATTTAAGTTTAAGTGTTTGAATTGTGAAAAAGAATATTCTATATTTGAAGGAGACAAAGAAGTGATTGAAAATGACTTCTTTCAGTGTCTTGAAAATAATGAACCACCAAGGATGGATATTTCTTGCACTCATTGTACAATTAAATTATGTGAAAATTAAAAATGGAAAAAAATGTAGATGGACAATTAATAAAACATAAAAACAAACAATATGGGATACATGACAAATGGTCTATCGTTTAATACGCTTAGACAAGCAAACGAAAAACGCCTGCCACAGTTTAAAAACAAACACGGCAAGAAAGCTCACTCAAAGAAAGATGGCTCTGACTGGAGTCCTGCTCAATGGCTACAAGCTGTCACTGGGGAACTTGGTGAATACGCAAATCTTCGAAAGAAATTTGAGAGAGGTGATGTTGATAAGAAAGAGTTTAAGGAACAAGCTGCAAAAGAACTTGCAGATGTTGTGACTTATCTTGACATCCTGGCCAAGCAACTTGATATTGACCTCGGAAGAGCTGTTAAGGATAAGTTTAATGAAGTTTCTGAGCGTGTTGGAAGTGACATATATATTGGAGATGATGATGACTGGCATTACAAAAAAGTTACCAGGGCAAAGAAAAAGGCCACATTGAATGATGTATTTGGAATTTGGAAAGATAAAAAAAGAAAATCAAATGGAAAGACCGTTAAAAAAACAGCTTGAAGATTTGAAGAATGCTCTGCCTTTGATGATTCAAATGAATTCAATTGATAGGGCTACATTTAAAACTTTAAATGATGCAGTAGATGAGATGTTAAAGACTCTTTATGAAGAATCTCTGAATAAATCTGCTGGAATACTGCTTCCGACAAATGAAGAAATAACCAGGAAAGCATGTGAAATAAATAGAATACCTTATGATGAGGAAGAAGATATTTATGACGCAGTTAGATTAAATATATGGTGTGAAGGAGCTAAATGGACAAGAGATTTTATTGAAGGCAAAGTTGCAGCCCCAAAAACAAAGTATGAAATTCTTGAGGAGCAAGGTTGGACCATTGAATGTCAAAGTCCTTTTGAGATACGACATGAAGATGGAAGCTTTGCATCTGGGGCAGCTGCTCATTTTTGTGTTGATGCTATTGTTGAATATTATAAACAACAAAATCAAAGATTATGAAAGTACTTTTAGAAGATATTGATGACCTATTTGCTCATTTTGAAGATTTCACACATGGCAAAGATGGTGAAGACATAACAAGAATTAGAAAAAGAATTGCTATGTCTTTAAAACAATTTAACTTTGACGAGCAAATACTTTGTATTCACTCAAGCAGAGAGTTTGTTCCAGGTGTATTTGGTGGAATTTATTGTAATGATTGTGAAGAAAAAATAGAATAAAAATATGAAAAATAACATTAGAATTATCGTACAGGACTCAACAGAGCCAGGCGCAGAATTTGCTAAGAGACTTGAGAAAATTTGTGAAGACCCATCAAAGGAATTTGAGGAAACAATCATCGACTTCCCAAATATTCATCACATGACAACTGCTTCTGACGGAAGACAAACAGCAACGATTCAATTTTTAACTCTTGAAGAGGGCGAAGAGTTTGTTGATGACGATGAAGAGTTTGAATTTAATGCAGAAGACGCAGCAGCTATTTTATCTCAGGCAATGGAAGAAAATAAAGAGCTTCGTGAAAGTTATAAGGCAAATATAGCAAAAGCTTTCTATGAAGAGTGCAAGAAGAATCAAGTTGACGATGACCTACCTTTGGAGCACTTGGCCAAGATTGCTGATAAGGCTGCGGATAACTTTTTGAATAGCTGGCTAAAAATTGATTGAAACAAAAATAACTTGCAGGCGTATAATGTTCACTAACAAAAAATCAAACACTCATGAGTTTTAATACAATTCGGTACAAGCTAAATCTTAATGGAATCGTTAATATCAACAGGTATGTTGGATTTCCATTGATGTACGAACATCAGTATGAATCTGATGTGATTCCAAGAATTGGAGAAATCATAACAATTAAAGATGGTGATTTTAAAAATCTTGAAGATTCACATTGGAATAAAAAGAAGGCTTTTTTTGAATTCATGGACATACTCGGAGGTAAGTATTCATGGACAACAAGAGACTATGAAATAAAAAACATAAAGCATTCTAAAGTGTCGTACAGCGAACTTAGAACGCACACTGAAATCGAAATTGTTCCAGTTAAAGAAGTGATTGAAGAGTGGAGCAAGCCTGAAGTTGCTCAAAAATTTATCGAAGCCTTCAACAAGCACGTAGATTTCTATAAAGAATCAAGAAAAAAGGAAGAGGAAGCCGAAAAAGCAAAAGTTGAAAGAAAGAGAAAGTTGAAAAGAATATTTTCTCTCGGAATTTTAAAGTAACATCTTATGATGAGCAAGTATGCGGATAAAACAATAAATAAAGAATATTATTCCACAATTAAGGTTTCGCCTGATTTTTCAGATTTTGGCTCCAAAATGGATAGTATCATTGATGATTTTAAAAGTCTTGGAGGAACTGTAAATTCTAATATCATATCTCTTGGATTAACAGTGGAAAATGGATATACGCTTTTATGTAGCCCAGAAGAAAAATTGATTAGAAACGATTTGCCAAAGGCTCTTTATGACTATGTGAAGCACTGCATCAAAATATCGAAACTACACTGCAAATAAAAATATAATATGGCCTGGTACGGAAAATATGAGGACGAGGACGAAGCTCCAAAGCCTCCAAAAAAGAAAAAAGACGAAGAAGTCAGATTGACAAAGCGTTACCTGAACAAAGAAGATGACATCGAAGAAAACGATGATTCTGAAGAAGATGATGACGTTCGATTGAAGTCAGATTTTGATTAAAATACTTATTTTTTTATTATCCTTTCATAAATATCCTTAGCCTCTTTTATACTTTGAGCTTCGTCCATCTCTTTCATAATTTCCTTTTTTTCTTCTGAAGAAAAATTTTGGTCACTACAAAGAATTTTAATTGCATAAGTTAACTTGCTTGCATGCAAATTCATTTCATTAAAACTTTCACTTATTTTAATAAAACCCTCATTAAAAGTTTCTAATTCTTTTTCATAAGATTTCTTTAAAGAATCTATTTCATTATTTTTATATGAAACAAATTCTTCTACCGCCTTTGTAATAGCATCTTTTAAAGATTTCTCCTCATTATTTTTTTCTGCCTTGGAAAGCAATTCATCAATTTTTTGACCAATCATTTCAAATTTCGCATTATCAACGGAGTTTTCTGAGTTAGAATCATCTTCCCCAAATACATGTTCTATATATTCATTTTCGTCCATAAAATATTTTTTTATAAAGATAAAAAATAGTTCTAAAAATATAAAGATAAAAATTGAAACAAAAACTTTTTTGTCACGTATAACAAAAACGTGAAGACATCAATTGACATCCAATCATACGATAAAGTAATTATTGCATTTTCTGGAGGCAAAGACAGCCTCGCCTGCTTTCTTCATATCCTTGAACTCGGTGTTCCAAAAGAAAATATTGAACTCTGGCATCATTGCATTGACGGTAAGGAAGGTTCCAAACTTATGGATTGGCCTGTTACTGAGGATTACTGCAGACAGCTTGCGAAAGCTTTTGACGTTCCTTTTTATCTAAGTTGGAAACAGGGTGGCTTTGAGCGAGAAATGCTCAGAAATGGTCAAAAAACGGCACCCACGATGTTTGAAGATGAGAACCACAACATCCAACAAGTTGGTGGAACTCAAGGAAAAGAAGGAACCAGGATGAAATTCCCGCAGGTATCGGCAGACCTTTCTGTTCGATGGTGTTCAGCTTACCTAAAGATTGATGTCTGCGCAACAGCCATCAGAAACCAGGAAAGATTCAATAATAAAAAGACTCTTCTGGTAACAGGAGAGCGTGGAGAAGAATCAAAAGCGAGGAGCAAATATGCCATTTTTGAACCAGACCGTGCTGACAACCGAGATGGCTCCAAAGTTATAAGAACTGTTGACCACTATCGACCAATCCGTGATTGGAAAGAAGGAAGAGTCTGGAGGATAATCAGAAAACATAAGGTAAGATGCCACCCAGCGTATTATCTTGGCTGGGGCCGTGTGAGCTGTGCTGCTTGCATCTTTGGCTCAAAGAATCAATTTGCTTCTCTTGCCAAAATAAATCCAGACCAGGTTGAAAAAATTGCTGCTTACGAAGAATCCTTTGGAGTGACAATAAAGCGAAAAGAATCTGTGCGTGAGTTGACAGCCAAAGGGACACCGTACTCGACCATGCAAGAAAAAGATATTAAGGATGCTTTGAATGAAGAATATGTCAATGATATATTCATGGAGTCATGGATTCTTCCTGCAGGAGCATTTGGAGAAAGTTGTGGACCTTTATAAAATTATGTATACTATGAACGAATATGACAAATATAAAGACCTCACGGTTACAATTCTTACGGATTACCTTAAAAAGTTTGGAATGAGGACACTTAAAACAGAGCGAGTTTGGACTGGAGTTTATCCAAATAATAAATGGGAAATTAAGATAATTCGAAGCGGATACATAGCGCAAAGAAGAGAACTTATTGAGTCGTGTTCACACCCCAATTATATTTACTCAAATATAGCCACAATTGATTTTGATGGAAGTGGAGAAGAAATAGCTAAATTTAAAGGTATATGCAAATTCATTATATCGGAAATAGGATATAAAATAACTGAAGAATCATCCAAGTGTATAAAAGTTGAATTATCTAAGATAAAGATAAAACAATCTTCTTTGGAAAAATTAGAACGCCTTGGTAAAATTTCATTAAAAGAATTGAGATGTTATGAAAAAGAAAAGGCTCTTGCAGAAGATTTGGCTCGTGATAAGAAAGAATATGAAAAATTATTTTTAAAGTACGGACCGAACATATCAAAAATATTAGGATAATTAAAATTAATAAAATAAATTTATGAACTTTAGTGTAACAAGACTTTTTTATATTAAGGATTTAGAACAAAGAAAAAAAGAGGTTTCCCCAGAAAAACAATATGATTTGGAGAATAAAGAACCGAGGTTTAAATATTTTATAAATCTATTTCCTCTTGATAAAGAAAGGGGTGTTGAAGACTGTGAAATGTGCATAAAAAGAAGCTACGAGGCATCAAAATTTACAAAAAATCAAAGAGCATTAGATGTTACTCCATCTACACTTAGTCAAGTTTTAACTTATTATTCATTTGTTATAAGAACAGGTCTTTTGGCTGAGAGGTTGTTAAAAGTAAGTTACAACCTGGAACTTTATAAATTTGTAAATAGTGATGTTTTAAAGCCTTTTGAAGATTTGAAAAAAAATCTAATATTAAGGTTTGAGGGTACAAAAGTTCGTCATGAATTTAAAAGATTTTTGTTAGAAGGAGATATTTTTCATAATTTTAAAGGATTCAAAAGCAAAGTAAAATTTTATGAAGATTTTGGAATTCCTTTTAATGTAAAAATACTTGGAAAAACACATTCATTAATTGCAGTTGAAGACGGCAATTATTATCACGTTGGCGGAGATAAGATTGGACTTGAGCCAAACTACTATAATTTGCTCCACGTAAATTTTTTAAATTACGTAAGCAGAAATTCTCCTGAAGATGCAAATCCATGTGATGTATTTATAAATAAAACACCTCTTTGTGAATACCCATATGAGGTGTTGGAAGAGGTAAAAATAATGGAAAAAAATAAAAAAGATAAAGAGCTGTTTGAAAAGATGGAATACGAAAGAATAAAAGAAGAAGAAAGGCAAAAGGAAATAAGAGACAAGAAAAAATTGATTAAAGAAATGTCTCCATTTTATCTGAATGTAAATTTTAAAGAAATCTCTCCATCTACAAAAAGAAAAGTACTCGACTTTGCCGTAAATGAAAATTTGCACCTTGAGATTAAGTATAAAGGAGAAGAAAGAGTAATATTCCCATTGCGTATTACTACGCATGATAAAATTGAAGCTTATCATGTTAGGGGCTATACCAAATCAAATAGTGACTGGAGTCGAACCTTTTTTATTGATGAGATAGAAAAGCTAAAGATAATAAGTCATGTTGAAGAATTAAATAATATATTTATAAAATCAAAACTAAAATACACAGCAAAAGAGGGTCCAAGAGTATATGATGCATACACTACTTTAATCGTAGATTCAAAATCTGGTAAAAATAAATATATTCTAATGCCAGCTGATTATGGAGGAACTTTTGTTATATACGAATATGAAGATTTTGATGAGGAACTTTTGAACGATTATGGGTATTATAGTATATATCCAGACTCAACTCTTGCTTTAGAAAATCCAAGTGCAGAAGAAGATTATGATAATGATGGAGGCAGTAGCAAATATAGATTTAATTTTAATGAATTTAAAGACGTTGCAATAGCCATAAAATCTAATGAAATTGAAAACAAATTAAAATAAAAATAATGATTGAGTGTCAGGGTAAATTAAATTTTTGTAGAGGAACTCAAAATGTGAGATTTTGTCTTACAAGAAAAGGTGGAGAGCTATATTTATGTGAACCATGTAGGTGGCGCTTCGGCAAATACAAATATATAGACCCATTAGAGGTTATTGTTCCAAGAGACAGGTTTGACACTTTAATAAAACTTGGATATGGATACAATGAAGAAGATTATGATAAAAAATATAAAAATGACCCTCCAACCTCTTTCAGAAGAGTGTTTATATGGTTTAGAATAAGTTACGGATTTCATACATCTTTTGCCGTGAGAGTTAAAGATAATAAGCGAGAAGGGCACTGTTTTAGTATGTCAAAATACACATATTCAGGTGATTATCATTCTAATTATAAAGAATTTTATGAATCAGAAAAATTATGTAATATTGCTTGTTTAGATAAATTAATTGAAATTTTACAAAAAAATCGTTACTCATTACCAAAAGATTGGAGTTTTATAAAACGATGAATTGAAACAAAATAATTTTAATTACGTATAAAACCTGATTAAACATTAAAATTAACAAAAAAAATAAATATGAAGCCATCAAAAATCGCAAGAGCGTGTCATGAAGCGCACAATGTTCTCGCAAAGAACAATGGAATGAAAGTAACTCCGTGGGAAGAAAAAACCCCCGAACACAGAGCCATCGTAAAGAATTCTGTAAAGAAAATTCTTAACGGAACTCTTACAAATCCTCAGGAATCTCACATGAACTTTGTGTTTATGAAAAGAGAAGATGGTTGGAAGTTCGGAGAAAAATACTCAACAAGAAACAAGACCAATCCAAGGCTTTGTGACTTCAGCGAATTACCTGACATTGAGCGCCAAAAAGAAGAATTATTCTTTGCGGTGGCAAGCTCATTCAGAGACTAAAATTGAAATAAAATAATTTATAAAAAGCGATGAATTTGAAACATTCATCGCTTTTTTTCGTAAATATAATGGTATAAATAAATTTCTTTCATAATGATTACAAGAGAAAACGGACTAAGATATGCCAAGCTAATTCACGTCTCCGTAGATAATGGAAAGACTGTTCAAAGCAACAAGGTCTATATCATGGAGGAGCAAGCTAACGGCCAAATCAAGTGTGTCTATGGCAGGGTCGGAGCAAACATGACCACGGTGTTCAAAGGTTCCAATGAATGGAATTCAATTTATAATCAAAAAACAAGCTCAAGGAAGGGTTATGTTGACAAGACGGATGAATCCGTCATCAAGGATGTCAAAAGCTCAGGAATCAAAGATATAGCTGAAGCAGAAGTGCAAAAGCTATTTGATGACCTCATGGATTACGCAAATAAGTCCATTGGAGCCAACTATAAAATTACTCAGGACGAAGTAACCCAGAAACAAGTTGAATCTGCCCAAGCAATAATTGATGAGGCTGCCAAGATTTCCAAGTCCAACTCCACCAAATCATCAAAGGTTGCCCAAATCAACGAGAAGCTCCTTCAGTTGTACACAACCATCCCAAGGAAGATGAAGAATGTAAAAGACTTTCTTCTCAATGATACCGACTTCACAATTGAACAGATTAAAGATTTCATTGCCAATGAACAATCCATTCTCGATACGATGGCTGGTCAGGTAATGATGATTTCACAGA
>ERZ1292623.224-Hain-H51-01um-R1-224-length-63839-cov-13_pt2 | contig 62533 bp, 68 predicted proteins | sample MGYA00564398_ERZ1292623 | MGnify/ENA primary metagenome ERZ1292623 (study PRJEB36523, sample SAMEA6512633) | groundwater metagenome | collected 2019-01-07 | study: AquaDiva: Metagenomics assemblies of 32 groundwater samples
AATTGCTAAAAGCCAAAAGCTAGAAGCTAAAAGCTGTTTGTTTAGAGCCAATGGCCTCACCAAAAAATTCGATGGTTTTACCAAAGTTTATTCTTTAAAAACCGAAGAAACAATTTTACCCGAATTAAAAACTGGGGAAAAACTTAATCTTTTAGAACTAAAACCCGAACAACATTTTACCGAACCTCCTGCTCGCTATTCCGAAGCTACTTTAATTAAAGCCTTGGAACAACATGGTATTGGCAGGCCATCCACTTACGCTCCAACCCTTTCAACCATTCAAGACCGAGGCTATGTAGAAAAAGATGAACAGAAAAAATTAAAACCAACCCAAATGGGTATAATCGTTAACGATTTACTGGTTGAACATTTTCCTAAAATAGTAGATTTGGACTTTACAGCCAAGATGGAAGAAAAGTTAGACGATATTGCCGAAAATAAAATAGAATGGGTGCCAGTTATAAGAGAATTTTACGAACCTTTTGAAAAGAATTTAAAAGAAAAAATGGACGAACTTAAAAAAACAGATTTTAAAAACGACGAACCTACAGACAAAATTTGCCCAGAATGTGGCAAACCAATTGTTATTAAATTAGGGCGCTTTGGCAAGTTTTATGCTTGCACCGGTTTTCCCGAATGCAAACATACCGAACGAATTGTAAATAAAATAGATATGAAATGCCCCGATTGCAAAGATGGCGATGTGATTGTAAAACGAACCCGCACCAAAAAAACTTTCTATGGCTGTTCGCGCTACCCCGATTGCAAATATGCTAGCTGGGTTAATCCGAAGTTAAAGAAAGAAGAGACTCCTGTAATAGAAAAAACTGAAGAAAATAAAACAGAGGTGAATCCATAAGGATCCACCTCTTCGAGGTACTACATCACACACTTGATTTGGCCCAGCGGACGAAGGATCGGTCGGTTATACGTCCTCCGATCTGTCAGTTGGACCATCCCCAAACCCATCTGTATGTCCACACTGATCGGCTGGCACTCATACCAACCCTTGGCGAATTTCACTTTCCACTGGCCCAACTGACCCACCTCCGTAACCTCCGCCTTGGGCTTGGACTGCTACTGATTTTTCTTCACAACAACCTTGCCACCGATCACCATGGTAAATGCGATGAACACAAAACCGAGAACCGCGAGAATGCTATTCATGATTTCCATAACCCCCTCCTGGGTTAGGTGTGGACAGAAAGAACTAACCAAATTTCCAATAACTGTATATTATCATATTGTATAGCTACTGTCAATAGCACCAAAACCCCTTATCTGCTACGCTTAAGTTATGCAAGAAATATTGGCTAAAATACTAGCTAAATATTCACCTAATGAGGCCGAAATAATCCAAAAGGCCTATACTTTTGCCGAGCAAGCCCACACTGGTCAAAAAAGAGATTCTGGCGAAAATTATATAATCCATCCCTTGTCTGTCGCTCAAATACTAGCTGATTTTAATATGGATCACGAAACTGTTTCGGCTGGCTTACTACACGATGTTTTAGAAGATACAAAAACCACGCCAGAAATTTTAGAAAAAGAATTTGGTACAAATATTACCTTTCTGGTACGATCCGTAACCAAACTACATCACGTTAATTACAGTGGCGAAAAAAACTATATAGAAAATTTTCACAAAATGATTTTAGCCACTGCTAAAGATATTCGCGTGGTTTTAATTAAGTTGGCCGATAGACTTCACAATTTAGAAACTTTAGAAACATACAAGGGCAATAAAGAAAGAATCGCTCGCGAAGCCTTAGAAGTTTACGCGCCACTTGCTTCGCGCTTAGGCATGGGCGAATTAAAAGGCATAATGGAAGATTACGCCTTCCCTTATGTTTACCCCGAAGAATATAAAAATCTTTTAGACTTTGTAAAAGATCAAATCGCCGAAAATAAAAAATATACCGAAAGAATAAAACCAACTGTAGAAAAAATATTAAAAGAAAACAATATTAGGTATATTCGTTTAAGTGCCCGCGCTAAACATTTGTACAGCTTATGGCGCAAACTTAAAAAATACGATTTTAATTTGGAAAGAATATACGACCTTGTGGCACTTAGAATTACTGTACCCGACATCGTTTCTTGTTACGAAACTTTGGGCGTATTACATAAATATTGGCAACCCTTACCCAATAGAATAAAAGATTATATTGCTTTACCTAAACCAAATGGCTATCAATCTTTGCACACCACTGTTTTTTGCGAGGAAAGCAAAATAACAGAATTCCAAATAAGAACCGAGGAAATGAGTAAAAATGCCGATTACGGTATAGCGGCTCACTGGAGTTACAAAGAATCAAAAAATCCGCTGGCTAAAAAATATTCATGGCTACACCAACTTTCCGAATGGCAAAACCAAGATTTAAACAGCGAAGACTTTTGGGAAAACGCCAAAATAGATTTCTTTAAAGATAGAATATTTGTTTATACACCCAAAGGTGATGTTATAGAGCTACCAGAAGAAGCTACACCACTAGACTTTGCTTACGCAGTTCATTCCGATATCGGCGACAAATGTATTCAAGCCAAAGTTAATGGAAAAATTATGGCCATTACCCACCAATTAAACGATGGCGATATTGTGGAAATTATAACTGGGAAAAATCAAAAACCCTCGCAGGATTGGTTAAAGTTTATTAAAACTTCTAAAGCCAAAACAAAAATAAAGGAGAGGCTACGCCTGACAAGTTAGTCTAAAAATTTTCTTATATTGTACCCACTACAATGCTTCAGCACTCCTAAATACGAGGGCTTATTCTTGTCATTTATTCTTTTTAGTAACCGTTTTTTTGTTTTAGTCCTCAAAACTCTATGATTCGGCAAAATCACATAACCCAGAAAATCTATGCCCTGTATATATTTACGCATGATAATTTTATTGGGATGCAAGGATAGCTTTAAACTCTTTCCCAAAAACTCATCTATCTTTTTTGATAATCTCTGCAAGACGTTCAGGTTCTCACCCAAAATAATAAAATCATCACAATAACGAATGTAGTACTTTTCTTTTAATTTATGTTTAATAAATTGGTCTAGTTCGTTAAGATAAATATTGGCAAACAATTGACTGGTTACATTGCCCAAGGGTAAACCTTTGGGGAAGCTTTTGATAATCACGTCTACAAGCCACGTAGCATTATCGTCTTTAACTTTTGCTTGTATCAAACTAGCTAGAATATTTTGATCTATAGAATCAAAGAACTTTTTAATATCACACTTTAAGGCGAAAATAGTTTTACTGTTGTTTTGGCTTAATTTATGGCAAAAACTTTCTAATCTGGTAATTGCTCTATGCGTGCCTTTGTTTATTCGGCAAGAATAAGAATCAAATATAAAATTTTTATCAAAGATTGGGTAAAGAACTCTAAACACGGCTTGATGTAAAACTCTATCCCGAACTGTAGCCTTATGTATATGTCTTAACTTTGGGTCGGTTACATAAAAAGGAATGTATTTATTGTGTTGGTAGATTTTATTCTTTAGTTCGTTACGCAATTGAAACAAATTATCTTCTAGGTTAAACTCAAATTCTTGAACATCTAAACGCTTTTTCTTACCACGCTTAAATTCGCGCCAAGCTAAAAATAAGTTTTCTAAGCCAATAATCTTTTCAAAAATATTATGGAAAACTTTACCATTAAAGCCCCCCCCCAACGGAGTTGAAATACCAATTGTGCATAAGATTTGTGAGTTATATAAATTATTTCACGAGTGTTTAAAAACATTTCCAAAGCTGGAACGTTTTACTCTGGGAAATAAAATTGAAAATACTATTTTAGAGGTTTTAGAATTAATACTTTCAGCAAGTTACCAACCCAAACATCAAAAAGATGAAACTTTAAGAAAGGCTAGCGATAAAACTGACTTGTTAAAATATCTTGTCCGCCTTGCTCACGATACCAAATCAATCAATATAAAAAAATATTTAATAGCTGAAGAAAAAGTTTTGGAAATAGGCAGAATGTTAGGTGGCTGGATAAGATCAAACTAAATTTTACAAAGAGCACCTAAAAAATAAGGTGCTCTTTTGTTTGGAAACTACCAGAGGACGGCCAGCTATATTGTCGTTGCGATTGCTAGACCAGTTGTAGTTGACGTTGGCCAAGCCATCGTTATCGCGGTTACCGCCGTAAAGCTGGTTGGAATCCTCGAATTTTTGCTTTAAGCCGTCTATAATCACCGAAAATATAAATCTATATTTTCTGAAATCCGCATCCCACGGATAGTTTTTTACTCGGCAATCCCACAAATTTAGGACACCCGATCTAGCCCAAAGCAAGGAGTTTCGTTATTTCCTGTTTTAAACAGGAGAGTAAATGCGAGAATAAACCTTGATCTATTCTTCATTAGCTTACTCAAGAAAAATTCTATCAAGTTTGTGAAAATAAAAAAATCCCCCAACTTGCGTTGGGGGAAAATCCCAAGAGCCAAAGCCCAAGGGGAAAAGAACCTAACTCACGAAACTCACCAGAGGACGACCAGCTATGTCGACGAGGCGATGACTAGACCAACTGTAGAAGACGTGGGCCAGACCACCGCTCCCGCGGCGACCACTGCAAAGCTGGTAGGAGTCCTCAAATTTATCACTGAACCACTCCCACATATTGAACCTGCCACGATTGGGATCGTAGATATTCCCGATCGCGTTAAATTCAATGGATCGCTCCAAGCGAACCTGTGTAGGTTTGAAACCAAGTGATTCGGCCACAGCAGGACAAACTACTGTCTGCCATTCGTCGTGGGTAATGGCAAAGCGAGAACCGAGCGGAGTATTATCGTACTTTCCGATTTTCCCTTCTTCGCGCAATCTTTTGATGATTGGATTGAGAGGGTCGTTCGGAAACACCTGCGTGCCGTCGGTGTAATCTGTGCCGACTGTGAAATCGGCCAGATACCAGCCTTGGTGAAGCTTGGCACTGTCCGCGTTAACTTTGCCTTCTCCGATTTTCTGATAAAACCATTTTTCGGGCTTGGTCCAATTTTTCAGTTTGCGGTCTTCACCGATTTCTTCCATCGGCAGATAGACAGGCTTCAAGTTGAACTCGGCCCACTTGGCCAAGTTCTCTTCGGTGAATTCAGCAGGCATGGGTTCAAGGTCTACACGGAAAAACTTCTGGAGTTTCTTTTTTGTGGTCTCCAGCAGAGTTTCGAGAGCAGACACAACCCGATGTTCGACGAAGGCCTTCACCATCTCCAGCGTGATACTGCCATCGTCAACCTGACGGAAAAAATCTTTGAGCACGCCGGACCAGTCCGACATACTACCGACCGGGCTTTTAGCCATAGCCAGTTTCTCCTGCGATTAAGGTTTTTGAGGTACTATTTAGGCTCTATTTGAGCTTAGATATATTGTATCAGAATATACCTACATTGTCAAACGCTTAATTACTCTATCTAAATCCTCTTGAGAATAAAAACTGATAGCCAGTTTACCTTTTTCGCGGTTACCCGAAAAAGAAACAGGTGTACCCAAAGTATCTTGAATTGTTTTTTTATAGTTTTCTAGTTCCGGATCACTTACCTTTGTTGTTTTTGCCCTGTAAGATTCGTCGGTACGAACAATATCTTCTAGTTCGCGGACCGATAAAGTTTTTTTAATTATTTCGTCAGTTAAAAATATTTGGCGTTCGGAATTTTTAATAGCCAACAAAACCTTCGCATGACCTTCGCTTATTTTTCCGTCGGAAATACTTCGTTGAACTTCGTATGGTAAATCTAAAAGACGAACCCTGTTGGCAACTACCTCGCGGCTCTTGCCAACTTTTTGAGCCACCTCCATTTGGGTTAATTTAAATTCAGTCATTAAACGTTCATAAGCCAAAGCTTCTTCTATGGCATTTAGATTTTGGCGCTGGACGTTTTCTATTAAAGCTATTTCCAATTTTGTAGCATTGTCTGGATTTTTTATTATTACCGGAACTTGGCGAAGCCCCGCAATACCCGCGGCTTTTAAACGGCGTTCACCAGCTATTAACTGGTATTCAACTTTGGTTCCACTGGAAACAGCAAACTCAATCTTAGAAGCCAAAAGAGGTTGAAGCATGCCGTACTGCTTCATGGAATCGGCCAAACTATTAAGCTCGGCTTCGTTAAACTCTTTTCTAGGCTGATAAGGGTTTGGTTTTATTTTTTCTATTTCAATATAAAAAACACTCTCTTGCCTTGCGGTTGTGGCAACATTCTTTGCTGGAACAGAAAAGCTAGTTTGTTCTTTTGGAGAAGAAACTTCTTCGTTCCTTTTTTGTGGAATCAATGATTCCAAACCTCTGCCTAAAGCCATATGTGTCTAATTTACAATTTTCAATTTACAATTTACAAAACTAAATGTTTGAAAATTATATCATTGAAAATATATTGGAAATTGTTAAATTGATAATTGAGAATTACTATCTTCCGCTACCAAAGTGGTAACAATTTCTGTTTGAACAAAATCATTACTGGCCTCGGTTACTACAACTTCGTTTTCTGGTTCTAAATTATCTATATTCTCATTATTTATATTTTCTTCCTGACTTTCTTCTTGAACGGCAACCTCGCTAACAACAGGAGTTTCTACCGCACCAACATTTTCTAAGCCTAGTATTTCTTCGGCTAACTGTCTATAAGCTTTTCCACCTTTGGAATAAAGATCATATTGCAAAATAGTTTTACCAAACGAGGGCGCTTCGGCCAAAGAAACACAACGAGGAATAATAGAATTAAAAACACGCCCTGGAAAATTTCTACTCATTTCTTTTACCACATCACGATTAAGGCGATTGCGCTTATCGTACATAGTTAAGACTGCGCCTAACACACTAACATTGTGACCAAGATTATCGCGAATCAATTCTATAGTTTTTAAAAGATGACCAATACCTTCCAAAGCGTAATATTCGCATTGTACAGGAATAACAACATAATCGGAAGCAACTAAACCATTTATAGTTAGTAAACCGAGCGAAGGAGGTGAATCAATTAAAACATAATCGTAGTTTGTAGAAACTCGGCTTAAGGCTTCGCGCAAACGAAATTCTCTGTTAGGTTGAGTTACTAATTCTATCCCCGCACCCGCCAAATTTGTACTAGAAGGTAATAAATCCAAACCAGCTACACCGGTTTTTCTTATAGCCTCTTCGGGCAACAAACCATTTGTTAAAACATGATACAAATTCCATTCTATTTGATATGGATCTACACCCATACCCGAAGTTGTATTAGCTTGCGGGTCAAGATCCACCACTAAAACCGATTTACCGTGTACTGCTAAAAACGCACCAACGTTTATAACGCTGGTTGATTTTCCTACACCACCTTTTTGGTTAACGAAAGAAATTGTTCTAGACACAAAATTACTTAGTTACTTAATTAGATACTATTCATTTTACCTTAAGGAATCCGCATTGACAATGAATGCTTTTTACTAGAAAATACCTAAATATTGGGCGAGTGATGAAATTGGCAAACATGCACGACTCAAAATCGTGTGCCGAAAGGCTTGAGGGTTCAAGTCCCTCCTCGCCCACCAATAAGATGCAAAAACGAACACTTACTCAAATCAAGAAAGGTTTAAAAGAACTCTCAGAAAAGGGGTGGATTAAATCAAACCGAAAACATAATACTGGAATCGGAAAAACTCTTGAGGATTATCTCGGAATTACAGAAAATAATATTGCACTACCTGATTTCGGTGTAATGGAGTTAAAGTCTCAAAGAATCAATACTATTTCCATGATGACATTATTCACTAAAAGCCCCGAAGGTATCACAAATTCTGAAATTAGAAAGCGTTTTGGTTATCCCGATTCAGAATTTCCTAAAATTAAAATTCTTCATCAAACAATTAGTGATGGTAAAATAAATGGTATGGGTTTTCAAGCTACTATTGATGAGGGGCAAGGAAAATTACTTATTCTTAAAAAAGGAAAACTTCTAGGATATTACAGTCTGGCATTTTTGAAACAGAAAGCGATAGAAAAAATAGGAAATGGCTTGATATTAGTTCGAGCCGAAACAAAAAATAAAAGCGGACACGAGTATTTTCACTACAAAGACGCATATATCCTTAAAGAAATTGATCCGACTAAATTTCTTGCCCATTCAAAATACGATATTCGTCTTGGTGTCTATCATAGTGGAATAAAAGCAGGACAACCACACGACCATGGTTCTGCGTTTCGTCTGACTGAAAAATTTTTACCGCTTTTGTTTAAGATTCATAAGAAAATCCTTTAGTTTTTTCTTAAAACAACAATACTTTCTTTGTTCATCGTTTCTTCAAGTATTCCAACAATGTTTGTAGGCGAGTTTTTGATGGGCATTCTTTTGCCTGGAATATTACGAACAAAAATATCCTCACAAGTAAAACCGATTTTTTCTCCTAGCTCAGCGATTATAAAATCGGTTGGGATACGAACTTGTTTAACTAACCTATTACCAATAACAATACAGAAATATTTTTTTGGTTTTAATATTTTATGAGCTTGCTTTAAACACTCATTCAATCCAATAAAAAAACTTAAAACATCTTTGGCACGCGTTTCGTCTTTTTTAGCAATATTGTCTAATGAATCGTTAAGATAATCCGAAGACAAAGAATGTGATAGTGTTTTTGAGGCTCTACCGCCCAGTAGTTCGTTATCTATGCTAGAAGCATCATTCGGATTGTCAAAAATATCGGCCCATTGGGCTGAAAGACGCGAAAACTGGCCGTAAGCTACCGTTGTTCGACTATCTCCATAAGGCGGAGAGGTAATTATGCAATCTACAGAGGCTAGTTTTATACCATTATCTTTAGACGAGTCACCGTAAATTATTTTTGTCCAAGCATCTTTTTTTGCATCTTTATAAAATTCACCCATTTTTGCAATATTTGACTCGGCCCTTTTTCGAAAAATTCCAAATACATCGGGATCATGTTTATCTAATTTTTCACTCTTAATTCTTACCAATTTAAACTCGCCTGTCTTTGTGTTTGAGGCATAGCGCACTGTTTCACTAAAAGCGACCATAAAAAAATCGCGAATTATTTCGTCCTTAATTTCTTGGATAGCTTTTTTAAGTTTTGAAAGTTTAGTAATAACTTTTTCTTTAAACCAAAAACCAATATTTTTGAAATCGAGTTTTTTAATCTCACTATCTGTAACTTTTCCAATTCTATCAAATAAAGAAAGATATGTTCTTGTTAATTTTTGAGGATTGATGGGTGTAGTTTTCGCCTTGGCAAGGAAAATGGCCAAGGGGTTTAGATCAATACCATAGGCACTCCTATTTAACAATTTACTTTCAACCAAAGCTGTGCCAGAACCGCAAAAAATATCGCAAATTGTATCGTACTCTTGACTGTATGTCTCCAATAATCTTCGCGCCACTTGCGGAATAAACATTGCGGGATAGATGTGAATACCATGTGTATAGGTTTTAGTATTTTCTCCGCGATAATCCCAAGAAGAATCTATTCGGCGCACATATTTATCTTTTGATTTTTCTTTGTCTAACTGCAATTCAAGGTTGCGAATAATTTTTACAACAACGCCCCGAATTTCTACCTCATCGCGATAAATTGGAAATAATCTTGGATTAGCTGGCTGAAGCCGAATCCTATTATTTTCACGATAAAACTTTTTTAGAGTTGCTTCGTCCTCATCAATAATTGCAACCACTGTTTGCCCGTTCTCGGCAACTTCTTGTTTACGGATAACCACAATGTCACCGTCAAAAATTCCTTCTTCTATCATACTATTACCCTGAACACGTAAGGCATAATGTTTACCTTGTTTGCTTATTTCGTCTTTAGTGATAGTAATTGTTTCATTCTGTACTTCAATTGCCCTAATGGGTTGCCCAGCGGCAATTGCGCCAACGATTGGTATTTCTATTGTTTGTTTTTTATTAGTAGTTGAAACAGCGCGCGGTTGATTAAATTCTTTTTGGAGTTGCCCCGCCTCTTGAAGCTTTCTAATGTAGTAATGAGAGGTAGAAACAGAAGCAAGTTTAAATTTTTTCTTAATCTCCTCCAGAGAAGGAGCGAAATCATGTTTGGTTTGATAACTTTTAACAAAATTCAACACCTCTTTTTGATTTTTAGTAATCATAGTATTGACGATATTTTTGTAGAGACTATAATATAATTATAGAAAATAAATAGAAGGTATACAAACAATAGTTATCCCCAATATGAAAATAGGAAGAATGAGTAATTCTCCCTTTTTTTTGTTTAAATAAAACACCTAATTAAACTTTATAGAAAACCCATACATACCCATAGCGCAGGTGCCGTTTATAACGGCACCTATTTTTTGCGGAGGCACTTCAATTTCGGTAACACCCGATGGCGATAAATTAGATCTGTAATTTAAACTTGGAATAACCAAAGCCGAAGAACAATCAAATGTGCCTTGTGTTTTTACTTTAATAACCGTGGGCATATCGGCTTTAGCTAAAATTTCGCGAGGCGTATAGCCGCCCTTAGCTTTAATTTCTATAACTTGTTTACCATCTACAACTTGCGAAACCGCCACAGGTTCGCTATCGGGCAAACCCAAAGAATTTCTGTTATTAGCAAAAAATATAGCAGCAAAAACAACGCCAGCCGAAATTATTATAGAAATAATTGTTAGTTTCATTTTTTCTAAAAATTAAACAATGGTTGTATCAAACCTATCGCGACCAAACTATTAATTAAATTAAAAATTCCAAAAAATATTACCACCAAACCAGCCGTCTTAAAAAATATTCCTGACTGTGCTTTTTTGTGAATCCCCAGCGAACTGAAACTTAAAAGCGAAAGCACTGGTAACGTGCCTAACGCAAAGAAAAACATTGTTAAAGCGCCCGTTAAAAAACTTCCAGTAGTTAGTGTATAAATCTGCATTGATTGAGTAAAACCACATGGTAAAAAAAACGTAGCTACACCAATTAAGAATGGAGTTAATGTATGATTAATATTTTTTAAACTATGTACACGCTTACCTAAAAAAGCAGGTAAGGTGGGTTGAAATTTTTTAGCCCAAGGAAAAACATCTATTAAGTTTATGCCTAAAACTAAAAGAATAATTGCCACCAAAAAACTTAATATAAACACTCCGGTTCCACCCAACTGAAAAGAAGAGCCTACCGCCCCGATAATACCACCCAACAAAAAGAAAGAAATTAAACGCCCAACATGAAACAAGGATTGAGGTTTTATCTTATCGCCTTCTTTGGCAAAATTTGCCGACATAGACAACACCAAACCACCCACCACCGCCATACAAGTAGAAACTGAAGCAATGAGACCGATAACAAAAGCTGTGCCAAAACCAACTTTAGAACTATTAACTAAATTTACTAAACCTATCTTTTGTAAAAAGATAAAAAGTAAAATAAAACCCAAAGCTATCGGGCCGGCAATTAAAAAATCATTCCATTTAACAGAATGTTTTTCTTTTTCTAGTAAAAGTTCATAGCCGTGTTTTTTTATTGTTTCACTTAAATCTTTAGCAATATGCTCCGCAGTTTTATCACCAAAATTTCCAGAAACTTCTACGCTTAAATCTTTAAGCGAAGCCTCCGCAGAAGATACCTCTGGCAATTCTTTAAGCTCGGATTCAACAAGAACCACGCAAGCTTTACAATGCATTCCTTTTACATGAAATGTGTATTTTTTTGACATTGAACACGTAATTTATCACAAAAAGCCACTATTTACAAATTAGTGAATTATCTCCAAAAAATAATTATATTGCTTAATTTATATTCCACATCCGCCCTGCTGACGTTGTGGTGCAGCTGGTTCTCCAGCGCCAACTCCGCAACCACTTCCACCTCCTTGCTGATGAGGTTGAGAAACTTGAGCGGCAATCTCTGCATATCCCTGCGCGCTTGAATAGTTAGCGCCCAGTATTTCTTGCGGATTTACATCTTTCCATTCAACGCCTTTGCCTTTCATATAGGCCGCAATTGTTATATATGTGTCTGGAAACCAATAGGAATTAACAGCTAAAGCTGCTCGCCACATATCCTGTTCACTTGTACCCTGCGAAGCCATAAGCTCAAGAAGACCGAGCATAGCCATTCCATGATTACAGTCCGGAAAATGCGTGGAATTGCCACAACACGGTCTGTATATGCCTTTTGATATTTTATCTACAAGAGCTTGCTGTTCGGAAGTTAAATCAAAAAATTTATGGCGACTGTAATGATCCATAGCGTTGCCTTGCGCAATTGTCCAACCGCCTGTTGAAGCAAAATTTCCCGCGCCCCCATAGGCCGGATTTGTCATCTCGCCTGATTCCAATATTGGATTTTTGCTGGCTAGACCAAGCGCCCAAAACAGATTAAGCAAATAACCGGAATTTTCATTTGTTATTTTGAGTTTGCCATCGCTCTTACCAAGAAGAAGGTTTTTATATTCATCGGTAAAAACCCTTTTTTGATCATAGACAGCTTTAAATTTTTCAGCATCAATAGCTCCTACACTAACAAGCTTTAATCCGAGATCACTCCAAGTAACTGGAAGCACAACGCCTTTTGAAGGCAAGACAGCTTCTTCAACCACCGAGACTTGCCCAGCAATGTTTTGTGTTGACGTCGCCCAGTTTCTAGGACCATAGACCAAAGCCACCGCAATCATAGCTCCCGCGATAATAATGGTTATTGGCAAAGCATATGAGTTATTTTTTTTTGGTATTTCGTCTTCCATATTTTTATTTTAATTATTATAATTTTTCTTAACAACAATTTTTCATTTTTTCTTCAAGTTCCTTTGACGAAGAAACCTCGTGCAATTTCTGGTTTTCTAAAGTTGTTTTACTTACCTTTAAAATAAAAGTAAGCAAAACAACTAAAATAGCGCTGACTAGAAAAATCATCCAGTTAGCAAACATCAAGCTGTGCACCACCATAAAACCTAATGCAACAAATAGTGTTTTCCAAATCAAAACAAATTTTATTTTGATAAATTGTTCCAATTTAAACATTAAACCAACAACAGTTCCACCCATTAAAATAGCCGTAGGTAACTGATAGTCGGCAGAACTTAGTAAATTTAATTTTATTCCAACCAACAACCAAAACCATGTCAAAGAAACTCCAGCACAAATTGGGCAAATTTTAAACTTTAATTTTTTACTTACCAACCAAATTACAGGCGTGATAAGTAAAATTGATATTATTGTAATAATCATATTAGTTTTAGATAAAGAATATTAAAACACCAATAATAATCATAGCAATACCTGCCCAGAGTTTTAAATCATTCATATTATCGCGTTTCCATACTTCCATTTTTTCAACTAACACTTTGTTTGCAGAAATAAAGAGTACAACAACAAGTGGAATGATAAGAATAAAATTATAAAGCATTAAATAACCAAATCCTTTCATATAGGTAACTTGATCTTTCAGAAGTCCGATAACCATAAGGTACGGCCCGCCCATACAAGGAAACTGGCAAATGCCAACCAAAAGGCCAAGCACAAACACCGCAGAAAACGAAGCTTTATCCATTAATTTGCTCATCGTGCCGTGAGCCACAGCTGGCAGGCGAAGCTTGATGGGAAATGATGGAAGGAAGCGATTCAAAAGATTGAGCACGCCAAACGTAATAAGGAGTGTTGCCCCTAATTTTCCCATAAAGTGCGGAGTATTGAAGATATGCAAAACCTTCAATATCCCAACTCCAATCAAGAAATACGCGGTAAATATACCGGCAATATATGTTCCGCCAAGCGCCAGAATTTTCTTACGGCCCATTTGTATGCCAAACAGAAAAGCAATCGTAATAAGAAGAATTGAGAACGAACACGGGTGTACACTGTCTAAAACTGCGGCAATAAGCACAAGCGGCAAAAGCCATACGCCTTGATTGCTCAAATTCCAAATAACAGACGAGGTTACCGAACTATTTTTGATAATAATCAATCCAATAATAGCGGTCAGCACGATACTAGTTGCAATAATAATTTTTTTCATACAGTTTAAGGTGTTACGTTTGCTTTTATCTCAAATTGCAATTTATTGTTATTTGCATCTTCAAGATAAATAAATCGATCAATCATACCAACCCCAGCTGGACCATGAGCATTTGGATCGTATACAGCTTCAATCTCACCCGATGTTCCAGCTTTTATAATTGCGTTTAATTTGGGAACAAACCCCATACCAGGCATACCAAAAGGTCCTTTTTTGTTTCTATCTGAATCTATAAAATATGCCGCTGTGCACATACAAGAAGTAGTTAAGCTCGGCAATTTTATATCTTCACTTGTAGAATTGTTAATTTTGAACAATTTACTCACTTTGCCGTTTTTCATAGAAATTGTTCCGAAGTCATAAAATATTTCTTTGGCCACTAAAGTGCCCTCTGTTTTAGCTGGATGTGAGTTTGTTATTTTTCCATCATCTACTTTTTTGCTTTCATTAGGTTTTGCATACAAGAATATTCCGATAAAAAGAATTACAATAGCAATAATATACACAATAATTTTGTTTTTCATATTTTTTTCTAAAGTTTCTCTCCGTAGAAGCTGTGGAGTTTTATGTGAATTAAAAAATCCCGTAATAGGGATTTAAAAAAGACATAGCTAAAAATTTTACGACAAATTAAAGCTATATCTTATATGAAAAAGACGGGCTATTTTCAAAAAGTGAAAGCCATTTAATAATTCTATCGGGATAGGTGTATCGTTTTCTATTGTCTAGATAGAATTTCCATTTATAAAAATACTGTTTTTGATTTAAAAATTTTTGTTTGCCAAGAAAATACAAAACCATCCCCAAAATCAGAATAGAAAAAACAAACAGTAACGGTAAGGTTATATTTGAAAACTGACGCCAATTATTTAAATGGCCAAGGTTGTTGGCGCATACAGAAAAACTATTTTCTGCGTACGGGCAATTTACCATTGGTGTTTCGGGCGTGTGATTAAATTCAAATAAACCAAAAACGCCAATACTTATGTAAGCAAGTAAAACAAAAACTCCTATTAGCGATTTTATACTTCGTATAATCATAACTATTTTAGTCAATTTAATGATACTGCTATTTGTCCTTGTTATTAATGCCGAAAGCAGTATGAAGCCAACACCAGCCTAAGAAACTTTCAATAAGAGCAATCCATCCAATAGAAGTAATAATTATATTTGCCCAATTTGCGTCAAAATGTGGCGCCAACGGCCCAAGCCACCAGAAAGCTAAAGCAAATCGCAATATCCTATCTAATTTACCTAAGTTTGAATTTGTCATAAAATTTTTAAATTATTTTTATAATTTTGTCTACACTCTTAATCTTAATGAATTTAAAACAACGCTAATACTGCTAAAGGCCATTGCTGTCGCGGCAAAAATTGGATTAAGCAGAATTCCAAAAAACGGATAAAGAACACCCGCAGCAACAGGAATAAAAGCTATATTGTAGAAAAACGCCCAGAAAAGATTTTGTTTTATTATTCTCATTGTGCGTTTAGAAATATTTATTACTTCTGGGATAAGCATCAAATCTCCCCGCATCAGCGTGATATTAGCCGACTCCATGGCAATATCCGTGCCTTCGCCCATAGCAATACCAATATTAGCTTGCGTAAGCGCCGGAGCGTCGTTTATGCCGTCACCAATCATTGCCACAATTTTTCCTTGATTCTGAAGTTCGCGCACCTTTTCCGATTTCTTGTCTGGTAATATCTCACTCATTATATTGTCTATGCCTACTTGCGCCGCAATGGCGCGGGCAGTGCGGTCATTATCCCCAGTAAGCATCCAAACATCTATATTGTTCTTTTTGAGAGTTTGTACTGCTTCAATTGCTTCTTTTTTTAATACATCGGCCACAGCAAGCGCGCCTTTAATTTTTTTATCAACTGCAACAATCATTACTGTTTTACCTTCATTTTCAAGCTTGCTAATAACATCTTCGTATAAAGAAACATCAAGACCAATGTCTGTCATTAAGGCTCGGTTTCCTAAATATGCCTCAACCCTTTGAGATTGAATTTGTAAAAATCCTTGTAAACCCTTTCCGGAGATTGCTTTAAAATTTTCCAATTGATAGAGTCCAATATTTTCTTTTGCCACCTCATCAATAATCGCCCTATCAAGAGGGTGCGAGGATTTTTGATCAAGACTTGCAGCATACTGCAATATAGCCTGTGCCAAAGGATGTTCCGACCTTTGTTCCAACGAAGCTGCGAGATTAAGAATATCTACTTGGTGGTTATTATTGAACGCAACAATATCAGTTAGTTGCGGTTTTCCTTGTGTAAGCGTGCCTGTTTTATCTAAAATCACAGTGTTTATTTTATTAGCAATTTCAAGCGAAGCAGCATCTTTTATTAAAATACCTTTACTTGCCGCGCTACCAGAAGAAACCATAATAGCCATAGGGGTAGCAAGACCAAGAGCGCAAGGACAAGCAATTATCAAAACTGCCACGAAATTTATAAGAGCAAAAGTAAAAGCAGGGGTAGGTCCAAAGAAAAACCAAACAATAAAAGTTAAAAAAGAAATAATGAACACCGCCGGAACGAAATAAGAGGAAACAAGATCGGCCAGCCGCTGAATCGGAGCCTTAGAACCTTGGGCTTCCTCTACCATTTTAATTATTTGCGAAAGCACAGTATCTTTGCCAATTTTAGTCGCCCGAAAAGTGAATGTTCCGAATTTATTTATGGTGCTACCTATAACCGCACTATCAACTTTTTTATGAACAGGCATTGATTCTCCGGTAATCATTGACTCATCAATTTCCGAGTCTCCTTCAGTTATCTTTCCATCAACCGGAATTCTTTCTCCTGGTCGAACAACTATTAAATCGCCCAGCATAACATCGGAAATCAATATTTCGATTTCTTTTCCTCCTTTTATAACTTTTGCGGTTTTAGGTTGTAGACCGATAAGTTTTTTAATAGCCTCCGAAGCCCTTCCTTTCATCAATATCTCAAAATACTTTCCTAAAAGAATTAAAACGATAATTATTGCCGAAGTATCAAAGTAGGTTGCCGGCATTAGCCCTTCTCTTGCGAAAAAAACCGGAAAAATTGTAACTGCCACACTATAGAAATATGCAGCTAATGTCCCAATAGCAATCAAAGTGTTCATATCGGCAGTGCGATATTTAATGAGAAGCTTGAGTCCGCTGTAAAACTGATAACCAACCCAAAATTGCACTGGGGTAGTTAAAATTAAAAGAACCCAATTACTATTTAAAACTTGTGGTACAAAAGAGAACCACTGCGGAAAACTGCCTAAAAATATAAAAAATGAAAGAATACCGCCAATCACAAGCTTGAGTTTCATGGTTTTTATTTGCTTCTCCCGTTCAAACTTTTCTTTATCCAAGATCTCTTCCGCCTCACCCTCTTCTTCAATCGGCTTATAGCCAGCATCAGTAATAACTTTAAAAATATCGCCAATATTTAACAGAGACGAGTCAAAAATAATTTTTGCGCGCTGATTTGAAAAATCAATATCAGTGTTTTTAATGCCCGATAACTTTTTAAGTGCGCTCTCAACCGTCATTGCGCAATGAGGAGAATCCATACCTAAGACTTTCATTGAAATTGTTTCAATATTTTTGCCAATAATTACCTTTCCTTTTTTGTCGGTTGCAACAGATATGATTTTTTCTTTCGTGTTCACTTCAAGGTGATAACCCACTGATTCAACAATTTTTGCGAGATTTGACTCTGAAATGATTTTTTCATCAAACTCAACAAATGCCGATTCCGAAGCAAAATTAACTGAAGCCGAACGCACACCAATTGTCTTTAAAAGCACACGCTCAATTGTTGCAACACAACTAGCACAATGCATTCCTTTAATTTTGAATGTTTTGGTTGTCATTATTTTTATTTTCTTTTAAGCTTATAAACTTTTAAAATTTCTTTTTTAGCTTTATTCGTTTCGCCGGAAGTAACCTGTTTTAATACACAGCTATCTAAATGGTTTTCCAAAAGCAGATCTTCGGCATTGGAAAGACCTTGTTTAACGGCAGATGTTTGAGTAATAACATCTATACAATAAACATCCTTTTTAACCATCTCTTGTAAACCCCTAACTTGCCCCTCTATTATTTTTAAGCGATGAATTATTTTATTCTTTGTTGGATTCATAATGTTTATAAGTATACACCCCCTAGGGGTATTATGCAAGCAAGAAGCTCTTGACCACAAAACAAAAACCCTCCCAAAGGAGGATTTTTTATGTTTTAGAAGGAAAAAATCTCTGTATATAGCCCCACAAACTTAAGAAAGCCAATAAAGCCGAGATAGCTAAACACGAAAGAAATACTACACCGAATATTTGGTTACCCAAAAAAGGAACAAAGTATACATCTACAAAGAACAGATAAGCCGAAAAAAAGTAAAACCACATCTTTCTTTTACCCCAAACATGTGCACTTACATCTAGCTTCTTTTTCAAGCCGAATATCCAAGTACCTATTAAGCCTAGTTCAAATAAAAGTATCGCTACCAAAAAGGCCGAAGCGGCATTAGAAACTATGTCGGACTTTTCTAGTAATCTACCTAGTTCAAATCCAAAAAGAACACAGGCAAAAAGTTTATCACGAGCTCTATCAAGAGACTTGCCCAACTGAGAAACTATTTTTAAACCCCTTGCAATAGCTCCATCCATCAAATCCGTAAGAGCAACGATCGAAATAGCCACAATCATAACTGGCCCAGAGTATCCTTTAAACAAAAAAGTTATAAAAAGTATTACAGCGATAAGCCCAATACCTGTTATCATATTGGCCAAGTTTTTATTTATATTATTCATTTTTCCCTCCTTTATGGTGAGTTAATCGAACTATTTTTTAAAAGAACCAAAAAGCCAATGTATAATAATACACTGGCTTCAAACTAACAAGCATAGATCAACAGTCACAAATCTATGCTATAACATTTTTTTGTGACCGTCTGTTATGTAAATGCTATTTATTAAATTTGTTTTTGGTAAACCAAAAAATAACATAACTAACTACAGCGCCAATCGCCCAACCCGCCAAAACATCGCTCGGCCAATGAACGCCTGCGGCCACTCTGGCGACACCAATTAAAATAGCAGAAACAAAAAGAAAAATACCCAGCTTACGTTGGCCAATCAAAAGAAAATAAACTGCCAATGCCATAAAAAATGTAGCATGCCCCGAAGGAAAAGATGCTTCTAATGGGTTTTGGTTTATAAGCGCGTCCAATCCACCAAAAACAAACGGGCGTTCACGTGGATATAAAAAACGAATAAGAGATGTTACACCAAATCTAGCAAACAAAGCCGAAAAAAGAGCGAGTCCAGTATGAAGCGCTCGAGTCCTTAAATCCGATTTTCTAAGCTTTGGCGTCCATAAATAAAAAAGCAAAACTGCTACCACTACAAATTCCCAATACGCCGCAAAAAGTATTATCAGTGTATCTGTCCAAACATTCTTAAAAGCTAAATTGTAGATTGATGCGAAAAAAATATTATCCATTAGAAAAGAATATTGCTGTTGAGCGAATTCAAGGGGGATACCAAAATATTTATAATGAGGGGGTTGAAAAACTTTCCCCCTTGGCGAGCGAAACTGCAATATTCTGATCACCCTGTAAAAATAAATCTATTAGCTAAACTTTTAACCTCTGCCTTTATTTTACCTAAATCTTCTTTATTTTGTAAGGTCATATGGATTAGCTCTGCTATTTTTTTCATTTCTTCTTCTTTCATACCTCTGGTAGTTACCGATGGCGTGCCAATTCTTATACCAGAAGGATCCCATGGCTTACGCGGATCAAATGGAATCATATTTTTGTTAACAATTATGCCAACCTCTTCTAATTTCTTTCCAGCTTCCGAACCTGTTAAACCAAGGGGTGCAGCGTCTACCAGCATTAAGTGATTATCCGTGCCCCCGGATACAACAGAAAAACCAAGTTTGATTAATTCCTCGGCTAAAGCTTTAGCATTTTTAACTATTTGGTTTGCATATTCTTTAAAATTGGGTTTTGTAGCTTCTTCAAGCGAAATTCCGATGGCGGCAATAGTATGCAATTGTGGCCCGCCTTGTAAACCAGGGAAAACAGCTTTATCTATATTATCCGATAATTCTTTTTTAGAAATAACTATAGCGCCTCGCGGACCACGCAAAGTTTTATGCGTTGTAGTTGTAACAACATCTGCATAAGGAAATGGCGACAGGTGAACATCACCCGCAACCAAACCCGCAATATGAGATAGATCTATCATTAATTTTGCGCCAACAGCATCTGCAATTTCTTTAAATTTTTTAAAATCTATTGTTCTTGGATATGCCGTTGCCCCAGCCACAATTAGTTTAGGATTAAATTTTTTAGCTTGTTCTAAAATAGATTCGTAATTTAATAAACCATCTTTACCCACACCATAGTGCTCAAACTTAAATATTTTCCCAGTAAAACTTACTTTATGCCCGTGTGTTAAATGCCCACCATGCTCTAGCGACATAGCCAAAACTTTGTCCCCTAATTCCAAAACCCCAAGATAAGCTGCTAAATTAGCAATACTGCCAGAGTACGATTGAACATTTACACCCCATTCACTTTCCGAGATTCCAAAAACTTTATAAACCATAGCTTTAGTTTCGTCTTCTATTTTGTCTACAATTTCGTTACCAAAATAATAACGCTGATGCGACTTCCCTTCGGCATACTTATTGGTTAAGACCGAACCTAAAACAGTTAAGACATTTTTTGAAACTAAATTTTCCGAAGGAATTAAATTTATAGTTTCTTTCTGGCGATCCTTTTCGAGCTGTAAAAGTTTTATTATATTTGAATCCATTTGATATAAAAGATCCTCCTTGTAGGAGCGAAGATATATTAAGTTTTATATTATTTTATCTGTATATTTTTTAAAATATTTAAAAAATTTTCTTTGTTGGTTGGATTAATTCTAACTATTCTAACATTATCTGTGGTTAGATCAATTATGGTTGATGGATCGGATTCCGGCAAAACTCCGTTGTCTATAAACAAGTCTGGCTGAATTTCTTCTAGGCTAAACCTTTCTATTATTTCTCTAGAATCAAAATAATCAGCCTCGCCCGAAATATTAGCCGAAGTTGCCGTAACTGGCCCTTCAAAATCTTTAATTAGGTTTTGACAAAAATAATTATCGGGAACTCTTAAAGCTATAGAATTTCTGCCAGCGGTAAGCAAGAAAGAAATACTTGGCTTCTTTTTTAATATAAAAGTAAAAGGCCCCGGCCAAAAACTTTTTAATATTTTTTCTCTCGGCTTATCTATAACTGCCATGGCTTTGGCCATACTTATGGAACCTACCATTACTGGTAATGGTTTTTTTTCTGAACGTTTTTTAATAGCAAAAATTTTTCTTATAGCATCATTGTCGAAAGCATTAGCACCCATGCCATAAAGCGTATCGGTAGGGTAAACTATCACTCGTCCTTTTAACAAAGCTAGCGCCGCTTCTTTAGAGGCGAGTTCTGGAGAAAAATTATTGCGAATATCTAAAATTTTCACTTACAATATAAAATATCATTCTGAGCAGCATCATGGAGATGACCGATTCTACAATTGAGAGGCCTCCGTGTCGTCTGCGAAGAATGATATTTTAGAAAAATTAAACCACAAAATTTATAAATTTATCTTTAATAAAGATAACTTTTTTAATTGGGGAAATAAGATATTTAGAAATGTTTTCGTTGTTTTTAGCGGCGATTTCAACATCTTTTTGCGAGGCACCCGCAGGCAGTTTTATAACCGCGCGCATTTTAGCATTAACCTGAACCACCACATCTACTTCTGCGTCTTTAATTAGCTTAGAATCAAATTTTGGCCAAGGCGCTATATGAATAGATTTTTTATTCTTTAAAATTTCTCGCCAAACCTCTTCGCTCATGTGTGGTGCAAATGGCGCTAAAAGCTTAGTAAAAATTTCTAATTCGTTTTTACCAACAGATTCCATATTTGCCTCAAATTCATTTAACAAAACCATCAAAGCCGAAATCGAAGTATTGTAATTTAAATTTTCTATATCTTCCGTAACTTTCTTAATAGTTTTGTGTATTTTCTTATTTAATTCTTCGCTTGTCCCTTGCCCGTCCCTCGAAGCTTTAGCGTAGTGGGATCGCTTGTCGCTATTAGCAATTTTCCACACTCTATCTAAAAATCTGGTTATTCCTTTTATTCCACCGTCTCTAAAATCACCACCTTGATCAAACGGTCCCAAAAACATTAAGTACATTCTTAAAACATCGGCACCATAATTTTTAATATATTCATCGGGATTAATAACGTTCCCTTTCGATTTCGACATCTTAGCCCCATCTTTTATTAACAAGCCATGTGCCCTAAACTTTTTAAAAGGTTCGCCAAAATTGGTTAAACGTAAATCTTTAAAAACCATTGCCAAGAAACGAACATACAATAAATGCAAAACAGAATGTTCCGCGCCACCAATATACATGTTCACCGGGCACCATTTTTTAACTAATCCGCCATCAAAATAGAATTTTTTATTTTTTGCTTGCCCTGCGTAGCCTCGGCGAAGTAGAGATTTTTTATTTCCGAGCATAAGATATCCGAGGTAATACCAAGCCGAATCTAAAAATGTATCGGAAACATCGGTTTCCCTTCTGGCTACACCTTCGCATTTAGGACATTTAACTTTATAAAAATTTTCATTGGCTGCTAAAGGCGACTCGCTTGTACCAGTTGGCCTAAAGTTTTTTATGTAAGGCAATCTAACTGGTAAATCTTTTTCTGGCACTGTTTGCCAGCCGCATTTTTCACAATGAATCATTGGTATTGGCGCACCCCAATAACGCTGGCGAGAAATCAACCAATCGCGAAGTCGAAATTGAACTGTTTTTTTGCCGCCACTTTTTTTTATTCCTTCTTCGATGGAAACAAGAGACGCGTCACTTATTGCCAACTCGAATTTTTTAGCAAATTCAAAATCACGCTCATCGTGCGCTGGAACTCCCATAACAGCACCTGTGCCATAGCCGGCCAAAATATAATCCGAAATCCAAACTGGAATTTTTTCGTTATTAGCTGGGTTAACTGCTAAGATACCAGAAAATATGCCGGATTTATCCTTATCTTGGTTTTGATCTTTAGCAACTCTTTCGGAAAGAGCTTTAGTAATATAACTTTTTACTTCTTCACCTGCTTGCCAACCAATATCTAACCAAAACTTTGCCTTTTCTGGTGAAATTGCAACAAAAGTTACGCCAAAAATTGTATCTGGGCGTGTAGTAAAAACTTCTACAAAATGTTTGCCATTTTTTTGACCTGTAACATCTACTAAACTAAATTTAATAGAAGCGCCTTCCGATTTACCTATCCAATTCCGTTGTGCGATTTTTACTTTTTCACTCCAATCAATTTTATCCAAACCCTTTAAAAGCTTATCGGCATATTTGGTAATTCTAAAAAACCATTGTTCTAGTTCTTTTTTAATAACTTTTGTATTACACCTTTCGCATTCACCGCTAATAACCTGCTCATCGGCTAAAACTGTTAAGCAAGAAGGGCACCAATTAACTGCCGATTTTTTACGATAAGCCAAACCTTTTTTATAAAGCTGAATAAAAATCCATTGAGTCCATTTATAATATTCGGGATCGTAAGTTTCTAATTTTTCATTCCAAGCAAAACCATTACCTATCATTTGTAATTGGCGGTAAAAATTCTTCTCGGAAACTCTAGCTTGATCCATAGGATGCTCGCCAATTTTTAAAGCGTAATTTTCGGAATGAATGCCAAAACCATCAAGGCCAATCGGTTCAAAAACATTAAAGCCCTGCATTCTTTTAAAACGCCCATGAATGTCGCTACCAACAAAAGCATACATATTACCCACGTGTAACCCTTCGGCTGAAGGATATGGAAACATCATCAAGTTATAGTATGAATTCTTGGCATTTTTAAGATCGGGTTCATAAACCTTCTCTAAAACCCACTTCTTATGCCATTTAGATTCTACTTTTTTATGGTTGTACTTCATTTTTTACTTGTCCTTCCGTAGCCTTGCGCGAAGGAGGAGCCATTTGTATCTATCTAAAATAGCGAAAAAGGAGGTTTAAAGCAAGAAAAATCCGCCGATAGGCGGATTTATTTGTTACACAGAACTACTCTGTTTTTTCTTCAAGGCGATAAGAACGTGTAATACTTTCTACCTTGCTATTTTCATCCATGGTTATAGCAAGAGTATCTGCTGCTATCTCGAATTTGAAAATATTCCCAGTATCCAGAGAGCCATCAGGCTTGTATACGGCGATATGCGTACGCTGATCTAGACTTAAAAGAACATTGGGGATCTTACATAATAAAGATGTCTCGGGAACCTTTCCCTTCACAGCTCTGGTTGCGGTAATACTGGTTCCTATAATTACTCGTTTGGTCTTAGGCTTTGCCATTTTTGACCTCCTTAATTATGGTTTATGACAGAATATAACAATAGAGAATAATTTACAAATTATATTTTAAAAATGTTCCTTGCGTTTTCTATGGTGTGATGAGAAACTTCTTCGAAATCAATATTTTTTATTTCACCAATTTTTTTAGCCACCTCCACCACATACACAGGCTCGTTACGCTGACCGCGAAATGGCGCTGGAGTTACATAAGGAGCATCAGTTTCTAAAAGCAAACGGTTAATAGGAACAGTTTTTATAATTTCGTCGTAATCGCGAGTAAAAGTTACTACACCGCCAAATGTAAAATAAAAACCCATATCTAAAAGCATGGTCGCTTGTTTCAAGTCACCACTAAAAAAATGTATTATACCCGGAACAGTTTGTAATTTATGCCGATTATCCCTTAAAACATTTAATAAATCGTCAAAAGCTTTGCGACAGTGAATCATTAAAGGTTTTTTAACCTCATATGCTAATTCTATTTGTTCTATGAAAACTTTCTCCTGTTTTTTTCTATATTCTGCCGAATGATAATAATCTAAACCGCACTCACCTATAGCCACAACTTTTGGATTAAGCGCCAATTTTTTATATTCCTCGTAATCAAAAACCTCACCCTTACTAGTAAATTCCATTCCTCCTTCACCAAGCTCAGCTTTGTCATGAAACGATTTATCCGTATGAACCGGATGCAAGCCAACAGTTGCATAAACACCTTGTGAATATTTTTCGGCAAGTTTAATTGCCTCAAGCGAAGTATCTATTTGCGTACCAACATTAACCATCCAAATTCCAGTGTCTAAAGATCTTTTTATAACTTCGTCTCTATCGTCTTTGTATGTAGCAAATTGAACGTGCGTATGAGCGTCTATTAATTTTGGATTCATTATGTTTAAGAAAAAATATCGTTCCGAACAGCATTATGGAGAAGACTTATTTATATAAATAAAGAGGCTCCATATCGTCTGTGAGGAACGATGTTTTTGTGTATTTAATTTAACCTAGGAAACAAATTTTCTCCTTTCTTAAAGTTTATCGCAGATTCCGTAAACCAAATCTGTTTTCTAATTCTTTCACCTGTTTCTGGCAAAAATGGCTCAACTAAATTTAGTATAACACCCAGCAAATAACCAGAATTCGCCATTATTTTTCTAAATTCACCACTTAAAATTATATCGTATTTTTCCCATGGCTTTGTCTCGTTAATATATTTATCAGCTATACCTATAAGTTCCCAGACAACCCCCAAGGCTTCATGCAGTTTGAATTCTGAAATTTTATTTTCGTATTCACGGAAAATACGATTACTCTCTTTTTTGACCATATCAATGATGTCATCTCCAAAATCAAAAGAGATACTACCAGAAGGGTGGTTTTTTTCTCCTAAAGTCACTATTCGCGCCACTAAGTTTCCTAAACCATTAGCTAAATCCGCAGAATATCTATCTTCAAATTTTCTTAAACTAAAATCTCCATCTTCGTATGAAGGAATTTCTCGTAAAAGATAATAACGCAAAGCATCTGTTCCATATTTTTTAGCAAGCGACACAGGGTCTACAATATTACCCAAACTTTTAGACATTTTTTGCCCCTCTACTGAAACAAAACCGTGAACAAAAAGCTTTTTAGGCAAAGCTAAACCAGCCGACAAAAGTATGCCTGGCCAAATAGCAGCATGAAAACGCAAAATATCTTTACCTATAATCTGAAGATCAGCCGGCCAAAGTTTTTTAAATTGCTCGGTTTCATCACCATAACCAATTGCGGTTATATAGTTAGACAAAGCATCGCACCAAACATACATTACTTGATCTGCATCGTTTGGCACAGGAACACCCCACGGTAAATCTTTTTTTGGCCTAGAAAAACTAATGTCTTCTAAACCCGATTCTATAAAAGACAAAATTTCATTTTTTCTGGACTCCGGAATTATTCTTAATTCGTTATTCTTAATTCTTGATTCTATTTCTTTTTGATATTTTGAAAGCCTAAAAAACCAATTTTCTTGCTCAACCAGTTCTGGTTCTTTTTGGTGATCCTGACACTTACCATCTATTAAATCTCTATCTGTTTTAAAAGATTCACAGCCAACACAATAAAGACCATTATATTTTTTCTTATAAATATCACCAGCCTCGTAAAGCTTCTGCCATAACTTTTGAACTCCCAACCAATGTTTTTCTTTATCGGTAGTTCTAATAAATTCATCCCAAGAAAGATTTAAAACGGTTTTTAATTGTTTAAAATATTCTGCATTTTCGTTTACAAAATCCTGCGTATCTTTACCAGCTCTTTCGGCTTCACGAAAAATCTTAACACCGTGTTCGTCGGTGCCCGTTAAAAAGAACACGTCATCACCTTTTATTCTGTGGTAACGCGCCAAAACATCCGCTTGAATCTTTTCTAAAGCGTGTCCAATGTGAGGCTTGCCATTAACATAATCAATAGCGGTTGTAATATAAAACTTATTCATGAGTTTTCAAAACATCAGCCTGAACAGCATCCCGCCAAAGGCGGGCAGGTATGGAGTTTACCTGCCATAGGCAGGAAGACTATCTTATATAAATAAAGAGGCTCCATGTCGTCTGTGAAGGCTGATATTTTGATAAAGATTAATTCATTTTAAACTTCTTCGTGATGATGCCCAAAATCTTTTATAATTTCTACTAAAACTACAGCCACCGGCACAGAAAGAATTATACCTGGTATACCAAAAAGTTCACCACCAATAAGCAAAGATATTATAACTATAACAGGATTAAGCCCAACGGCGCGATTCATTATATTAGGCACAAAAACATGATTCTCCAATTGATGAATAATAGTGTATATAAGAATTACCCAAAGTGCTACTATCGGGGACTTTAGTAAACCTAAAATTATAGCGGGGACCGCAGCCAGTACGGGACCAAATATTGGAATTATTTCCATTATGCCGGCAATTAAAGCTAAAAGCACCCTATGGTTAATTCCAAAAATCAAAAGCCCGATATAAATTAAAACACCGACTATTATGCTAAGAATTAATTGAGCTTGAAGCCAACGTCCAAGTTTGTATTGGGCGCGAGACCATAAATTTAAAACGTAAGGCTGTTTTTCTTTTGGTGTAACTGCACGCAAAAACATATTAATACCATGTTCCTGTGCTGCTAGGTAAAAAGAAATAACAATAACAAAAACCGCAGAAATAAAACCACCAAATATTCCGCTAGTAGCTCCAAAAATATTTCCTGAGACGTTGGCAAGATCATTGCTTATGGCGACAAGATTATCTTGAACCTTATTTAACAACTGTTCGTACTGCGGAGCCGAATCTCGAATAACTTTAAAAAAACCATCTACTTTATCAAAATAAAGCGGAACCACCAAAGAAAGATTATCCAGTTCATCCGATAATGGCGAAATTATAAAATAAAGTATTGTACCTAAAACCAAGAATGCCAAAAAATATATAGCAAAAACTCCTAAGGTTCTAGGTATGCCTTTACCTTGAAAATAATTAGCCAGCGGTGTAATAGCAGCTGCAATTATAATAGAAAACAAAAGTACGGCTATTACATCACGAATTAAATAGATAAGCGCTAGCCCGAGTACAATAGCAAAAGCACGGAGTAAAGTTTCCGTGGTTATGCTGATATCGGTATGAGATGACTGAGATTTCAAAATTTTAATATCCCTTCAAAGCCTGCCTTGTCCTTAAGCGGGCCAATTACGGCCAAGTTGAGATTTTTATTTTGGAAGATATCTTCGGCCACACTTTTAATGTCGGCCAAAGTAACTTTATCCATCATACTGAACTTTTGTTCAACTGTCAATACATTATTGGTTAAGACCTCCTGAAGGCCAAAAAACGAGGCTAAATCATCGGAAGCTTCCAAACCAAGCAATGTTCCTCCCCTTATAAAGTCCTTAGATTTTTGAAGCTCTCTTTCCTCTACTCCATTCACTTTTATCTTTTTTAATTCGGTCATTATGGCTTCCACAGCTTCATATACTCTAGCAGTATCAACTCCAGAACTTACTTCGAAGTAACCATGGTCTAGCGAAAGTGTAGACGAAGCTCTAATGTAATAACCCAAACCAAGTTCATCACGAATTCTTATAAATAATCTAGAAGACATTCCTCCGCCCAAAATTGTGGCGAGCAAGCCTAAAGCCCAACGGCGAGGATCAAACATATTATAAGCCCGAGCACCTAAAATTATATGACACTGATCCGTTTCCTTATAAAAAACTTTTATTTGTGGTTCACTTTGAGATTCCACACATGGAAGTGGTTTTGGTACATCGCCTTCTTTTACTGTACTAAAATATTTATGAACTTTTTCTTTTGCATCTTCTGCTGTAATATTTCCTGCTACAACAACCACAATACCCTTTGAACGGTAGTGCTTATCTATGTAATCTATAAAATGTTGTCGATTTATAGAACGAATAACTTCTTTTCTGCCGGCAATATCCCAACCTGCAGGCTGATCGCCATATAATAATTCTTCAAAGGTGTCGCCAATTTTTCGCATTGGCGTATCTTCATACATATCTATTTCGCCAATAATTACACCGCGTTCTTTTTCTATTTCTTCTTGTGGAATTGTAGAATTTAAAAATATATCGCTTACAACATCAAAAGCTAAATCGGAATGTTTGCTATCCACCTTAACCCAATAGCCCGTTAATTCTTTATCTGTAAAAGCATTGTAGGCCGCACCCACTGCATCTAGTTCATGAGCAATATCCGATTTGCCAGGACGTTTGGTAGTACCTTTAAAAAACATGTGTTCCAAAAAGTGCGAAATACCGTTTATATCTTTTGTTTCGTAACGCGAACCAGTGCCTGCCAAAACCAACAAGGTTAAAGTTTGAGTTCCTTGCATCGGCACATAAATTGCTCTTAAACCATTTGGCCAAACATCTTTTATAAAATTATGCATGATTTGTTTTTTAAAATTAAACTTAAATGTATCTTAAAAATAGAATAGCAGTTTTTGTTTTATATTAAAACCCCGACAAGAAAAGAAAAGGTTGAACCTTTATATTTAAATATAAAAGAAAAAGCCCTACGTATCACATTTGTAAAATCGTAGAGCTTTTTAAGGGTTATACAAAGACACCCACAAGTTAATTATATTCTTTGGTTCATCTAGGAGTCACACTTCCTCCTGTAATATACATTCCTCCGTCGGAATCCCAACATGTTTTACCAGCATACATGCCTGGACCAAGAGACTGACCACCATTACATATATCTTTCTTGGGCTTCTCTTTTGATTTTAATGCTTGAGCTTCTTTTTCAGCCAGGTACTTTGCTACTCGAACAGAATCCTCTCGCATCTGTCGAAGTACTTTTTCTTGGCCTTCTTTGATTTGAGCCCTGAGTCGATCCAGTTCCTGATTTTGTTGTTCGCTTTCTTTGGCTTCAGCTCTCTGCTGAGCCAGCTCTTTCTCTCTCTGAGAGAACTGAAGTTTAGCCCGAGCCTCTTTCTCTCTTCGCTCACTGGCTTCAGCTCTCTGCTGAGCCAGCTCTTTCTCTCTCTGCGCATTTTGCAAATTGAGGTTCATCAATCTTTGTCGTTCTTGTTCCTTCTCTTGGTTCATGACAGCCTCTGTAGCCTTTCGATCAATCTCTTTTATAATCTCTGGTGTTACTAGTTCCAACTCTGTTCCATACCTCGGATGAAATTTGTAACCTAGAGGAAAGAGATCAATCTTGCCGTCAGGAGACCGTGCATAACGATACATCGTCTGCCCAGTCATAGGGTTGAAAAACTGTCCCTCCTTTGGCAAAGACATGAAGTATACAATCAAAACCCAACCAGACAGTGCTCCTGCAACGATGAGCACCTTCTTTAGAGTCTTCCTGAAGAAGATTGCAGAAAAGAAAGTGGGGAGCAGCATCAGAACGATGGCGACGAGCCAAATACTAATTGCCCCATTTAATGCATCAGGCATGCCTGATGCATTCCTAATGGTTTGGAAAAACCATGAATAAATCGACATGGCCATCAGTACGCTTGCCAATTGCAGGATTAAAAACCCCGCAAGGACGATTGTAACTATGGTGAGAACGCGACGAACGACAGGATTCATGAGAAGAACCTCCATTTACGATCTTTAATTGCTTTCACTATCAAAACTACAACGATAGCGATGATGGTCCCGACATGAAACCACTTCGTCGATTCTTTTCCCCACTTGTTGGACGCCAGTAAACAAATCAGTGCCAACAACGCGGATATTAGAATCCCGATTCCTACTTCGTAAGCCACCATTGTGTCCTCCTTGTGTCCGCAGATACGAATGTGCGCCCGTAGGCGCGAGTTTAGAAGAAAAAAATTAAACTTATTTCATTTTCAAAGAACATCTCCCCACCTTTAAATACAAAGGGTACTTTGAATTACGAAACTCCCTTAATATCCTGTATATACCATACTTCCCGCGGATAACAAAAAGGAGTAGTTCCTCGTTTTTGTAATTCTTTTTTCTTATAATTCCACTTATCAAAATCCTTTGGCATAATGTTTTATCTATAAATTTTGTTTGACAGATAATTTGTTAATTCCGAAATTTTTATTCTTTCCTGTGTAGTAGTATCTCTATCGCGGATTGTTACGGTTTCATCTTCCAAAGTTTGAAAATCTACAGTTATACAATAAGGTGTGCCAATTTCATCTTGGCTATAATAACGCTTACCCACATTACCTCTGTCATCCCACGCCACCACAAATTCTTTTTTTAAACCGGTATAAACCTTTCTAGCCGCTTCCACAAGCTCTGGTTTATTTTTCATTAAAGGAAATACTGCAACTTTATATGGCGCTATTTTTGGATTTAGTTTTAAGACAGTGCGACTAGCATCGGTATCATCGTAAGCACTACATAGCACTGCAAGCAACGACCTATCTACACCCCACGTTGGTTCTATAACATGTGGCCAGTATTCTTCTCCGCTGGATGTACCGTCTCCCTGTTCGCGATATTTTAAGTTTTGGCCAGATGCGTTTTCGTGATTTTTTAAATCAAAATCTGTTCGGTAAGCCAAACCATAAAGTTCTTTTCGGCCAAAAGGAAAATCAAATTCAAAATCTATGGTGCGCTTAGAATAATGAGCCCTGTCTTCGGCAGGAATTTCTATTTCGTGCACATGTTTTAAATCTATACCAACATCTTCCATCCAACCTAGCATTTCTTTTCGCCAATGTTCAAAGTTTTCTTGCCAAGTATCTTTTTTAATAAAATACTCTATTTCCATTTGTTCAAATTCGCGCGTTCTAAAAATAAAGTTCCCTGGGGTAATCTCGTTTCTAAAAGCTTTACCAATTTGAGCAATACCAAATGGAATAGTTTTACGCGAAGTATCTAAAACATTTTTAAAATCTACAAACATAGCTTGGGCAGTTTCAGGGCGAAAATAAACAACACTATCAGAATTTTCTACTGGCCCCAGAAAAGTTTTTAACATTAAATTAAACTGTTTGGCTTCGCTAAATTTTTTACCACCACATTGTTCACATGTTCCATTAAACTGATCTGCTCTAAAACGAGAATGGCATTTAATACATTCAACCAAAGGGTCGCTAAAAGTTGCCACGTGCCCCGAAGCTTCCCAAACTTTTGGATTCATTATTAAAGCCGCATCTATACCAACTACATCATCACGACCATGCACAAACTTCTTCCACCACAACTGTTTTATATTGTTTTTTAATTCCGCGCCCAATGGGCCATAATCCCAACTGTTGGCTAAGCCACCATAAATTTCGCTACCCGGGTAAACAAACCCTCGGCGCTTACATAAAGAAACTATTTTATCTATTGAATCTGTCATTAGAATACTATACCAATTTGAAAGCTTACGAGCAAAATAAAATCCGCCCGATGCGCAATCGGAACGGATATTAATTGGGTGCAGGTTCCTTAATTTCAAGAACTTCAATCAGAACCGAGGGTGGCCTAACTATCTTTATATGTGAAGAATGACTATTGCTAATAGCTAACAAATTAAGTACACCACTAAATGAATAAGACTTAAAGAGAATAGCTTGACAACAATTAGTAATAACGGCCCAACCAGTCAAGCTACCATCTGCCCCAGTATAACAAACCTCAATTAACCTAGTATCAATTGGTTTTTTAAAATTTCCACAAACTGGACACTTCACTTCACATAAAATACAAACATTTGGACGTTCAGATATTTTTATCATCTTAGTCTCCTTTGAATTTGTAAAAGAACTTACTTCTTATTCTCCACTTTTTACTTCTAAGGTCAAATTTTGACTAGAAAAAATTTTAGAAACAGATAATCCTTCTGGTTTAGTGGTGGATTCTATTATGGCTGTAACAGGTAATTTAGCACCGCCAGTAGCATTATCTTTTACTTTAATTTTTAAAGTTATTTCTTTTTTTTCTTGCGGTTCTATGCCAAAAAGATCGGCGGAATTATCACGATTTAAGATTATTGTTTTAGAAGCAGAATCTAAACCAATACTTGGCTGTACCGAAGTTAAATTAAAACCATCACCCTCAAATTTAATTTTTAAAGTTAAATTAGCCAGCGGGATATCTAAATTATTTTGATAACTAATTTTATATGTAATCGTCTCGCCCGCCCGTGCCGAAGTTATGCCATCTAGATTAGTACCCACAAATAAAGCCAGAGGCACCATAACAAGTTTTACTGTACCACTAGATTCCTTATATGTTTTCCAACTTGTACCTTCCGAACCTTCAACAAAAACTCTAAACACTTTGCCTTCGCCTTCTATACCGGTAACCAGTCCTTTAATAACTAAAACTTTTTCTTCTTGAGGTAAAATAGAATCTAGGCGCCAAACATTGTTAAATTCGGCAAGTTTTTCGGAAGACTCTGTTAATCTAAAACCAGCCGGCGATTCCAAACGTAATCTTAAATTAGTAAAAGCGACTTCACCTTCGTTTTTTAATTTAAATTTAACTTCCACATTTTCGCCCGAAATTGTTTCGGCCGAAGATTCTATGTTTAAATTTATTGGAAAAGAAGAAATTTTTGTGACTGCAGTAGCAATAGATTGAAAAACAATGGTGCCGGCTGAAGGTTTAAAATTAAAAACTGCTTGAGCTTTTCTTTCAAAATTATCACCACCAAAAACAACGGCTTTAAATTCTCTTTCATATAAACCGCTAGGTTTTAATTCTGGAATAGAAATTGTTTGCTTTAAAACACTTTGTTTAAATTGATCAGCTTCGGCAGTTTCAATTACGGGTTGGGAAAAATCTGGAAATTGAAAAGTTAAAACTCCATCTTTTAATTCGGTTTCATTTTTATTAACCAGTCTTAATTTCCAAACTACAGTCTCGCCCGCACTAACTTCGGCAGGCGCGCTTAATTTAATTTCTACTCTATCTTTTCTAAAAGCATAAAAGCCACGAAAAAAAACATAGACCGCCACGGTTACTGCAATTAAAAAGAAAAAACCCGCACCTAAAAATATTCTTTTCCAAATAGCTGGCGAAGGTGCCACATCTTCTGTTAATGGCAGTGGAGCAACAACTTCTTTTTTTACAACTTCAACTTCGACTGGCGGTAAAATCGGTTTTTGTTCTGTATAAAGCTTTTTTTGTAGCTCTTCTAAATTGTCTGGCATATGTAACAATTATATCAGCTTGTCTAAATTAACCCCAAAATTATGGAGGAACAGATATTTGATCCTTGTTCTAAGTAAGCCAGAGTCTTCTAATTTAAAATCGGGTGCTCTAGGATTTAAGCCGTTTGAATCTAAAATATAGTAGCACCAAAGGTAAGCCGATTCCTTTAATCCATCTCTAGTGGCATGCTTATTATTTAAAATAGAAAAAAAGTCGGAAGTTTTTTCCCAAACTTTGGCTTCGCCCATACCTGGTTCAAAAATTCTAAATATTATTTGAACCACAAAGTGAGCTAACTTTAAACGGTATAAATCGTTTTTTAAAATTAAATTAGAATCTTTAACTTTAAAATCTGTAATTATTGGCATATATTTTGAAGGTACAAAAAACACTTCGGCATGATTAAACATATCTAAGCCATGCCGAAGTTTACCCGAATGTTTGCGTACGCTTTTTGCTTGCAGTTCCATTAAGCCGTGTTCTTTGGTATAAAGCGTAAAAACAGCGTCGGCTTCGTGCCGTGGCGAATTTTTTAAAATAATACCTTCTATAGATTTCATAAACGTTAAAAGTATAACAGATTACCAAGCGGAACATTACCCCTCGCAGACGATATGGAGCCTCTTTATTATATAAATAGTCTTCCTGCCTCATCGGCAGGTAAACTCCATACTTGCCCGCCTCTGGCGGGATGCTGCTCGGAATAATGTTCCGTCTTTTCCTTAATAAGAATAAAGGGATAATAAGTTCTGGCGCGGTTCTGCGAACGAGCGGGCATGGTTTCCCGTTTTACGGGAAGAGCGAGTGAGCAGTACCAATGAGCAAGCTCGCTGGGCGAGCGAATGGTAGCCAGAATTTATTATCATGAAATGTCGTAATTAGATATAATTTACAAAATGACCAAAAACAGAACAATCATAATAGCAATTGTGGCCCTAGCTGGCATTTTGCGCTTGTGGGGTTTAGGCTCGGCCGAACTCGTTTTTGACGAGTCTTTTTATTCTTTTCGTTCTATCGGTTGGTTGGATTATTTGGAAAGCCCTTACCAAACCACACCTATTCAGTGGTTTGCCCCGAGCGCAGTCGAGGGGTCAATTTTGCCTAAATGGCTCAATCTTTCCTTTCACGATCATCCGCCCCTATTTTTTTTAGTTCAAAAAATATTTTTTAATTTATTTGGCAATTCACTTTTTGTCTCACGTTTGCCTTCGGCAATTTTTGGTATTGGTTTTGTTTATTTAATTTATTTAATAGGTAAAAAACTTTTTAAAAAAGAAGAAGCTGGTTTAATTTCGGCTTTTATTTCAGCCATCAGTTTTGCCCATGTTTCGCTTTCGCGTATGGCTATGATGGAATCGGTTTTATTCTTTTTTATACTCTTAAATATTTATTACTTTTTAAGTTTTCTAAATAACAAAAAATATTGGTGGCATTTTGGCTTAACCTTCGGCCTAGCTATGTTAACTAAATATATTGCCATATTTTTAATACCAACCTATCTTGTATACCTTTTAATTTTTAGGCGCGATTTATTTAAAAACTCAAAAATATACTTGGCTTTAGTTTTAGCTATAATAATCTTCTCGCCGGTTATTGTTTATAATATCTATTCGTATAAAACTTTTGGGCATTTTGATTTGCAACTGGCCTACGTGCTAAAACAAAAAACACCTTGGCCGGTTAGTGCTTTTGGAGGTAAAACCCAAGATCCTTTCTCTAAAATTGGTGAAAATGTTCCGGCAATATTTTCTACACCATTTCTAACAATGGTTTTAATTGGTTTAATTTTAGTAATTTTAAAATATAAAAAAGAACTTGCACTCATACTAATTGCTCTGTTTTTTATAATTCTGCTTTTAGTTGAAGCAGGCTCGGCTATTAGGTTTGTTTCTTTATTAATAATTCCTACCATATTTTTTATAACCGCAGTTATTTTATTTTTATGGCAAAAACCGTATAAATTTTTAAGTATTGGAATTATTTTGTTTTCAATTATAATTGGCGAACTATATAATTATGCTTTTTTGCGCCCAGATTATGGGGTAGTAAAACTAGATAAATATTTCGATTCTGTTTTTAACGACAACCGCCCAACAAGTTTACCTGTACACCCTAACCCATACTTGAATGCCGTTATTCAAAAATATGCAGAAAAATATCCAACCACACTCGCACCAACTGGTATAATTTATGACGATAACATTGCTTTACAATCATCCCTTTGGCTTTTTAGTCGTAGACAGTATTACCACGGCATACCAGTTATGACGGCAAGTAACTTTGAAAATATTATACAAAAAAACGGTATCTCGGCTTTTAAAGATTTTACACTCTACTTTGTTAAAGCTGAAGAAGCCGCACCACTAAAACAAACTACTCCAACCGAATACGCCAAAAATGTAGAATTACTTTTGCAAAAAAACAACCAAAAACCGGCAATAGAAATTACCGGTTATGGAGCAAACAATATTCCGGCTTTTAAAGTTTATAAATTCTCGCTTAAATAAAACTAATCTCGGCCATGACCTTTGTTCCAAACAAAAGCAAACACAAAACCCATTACATAAGCGACCACACTGTATGCATCAAACCCAAAAACAAACCTAATGTTAAACCTGTTTTGTTTTTATTTAATTTAACTACTGCCATAATAAAAGATTTTTTATTTGTTATTAACCGACCTTTTATTTTTTGCTTCCTAATAACTTAGACAAAATATAAGTGATAAGCCCGATCATAACCGTTATTACACCAGCATAAACAAATTTTGCTTGTATTGTGTCTTTGGTTAAAGGAAAAGAATATTCAATAAAAGCCTTTATGGCATCATTCCAAGCCAAACCCACCACCAAACCTAATGCAGTTACAATATAGCCTAAAGTTTTTTCCCTAATTTCTTGCCTTATTTCTGATTGAGTTTTTTTGATTCTATCTATCATACAAATTTATTTTAACATATACCACCGCGTTTTAATTCTTTTCTTATGGCTAAATAATTAGGAATTGTTTTAGCTACCAAATTCCAAAAATTACGCGAGTGGTTAAATTCGCTCAAGTGGCAAAGTTCGTGAACAATAATATAATCGGCTGCGTATGCAGGTAAAAGCGCTATTTTATAATTAAAATTTAAATTGCCTTTTTTAGAACAACTACCCCAGCGAGTTTTCTGATTTCGAATATTTATTTTATTAAATTTAAAACCATAAAACTGATTAAAATAATTAACTCGGTTTTGAGCTAACACCAAAGCTTCGTCTTTATGTTTAATATATAATTTACGACTACTAAGTTTACCAGCCCGAGGCTGGTGCGCCCTGGGCGCAAAGTCCTTAAGCTTTTTTAAAATCCATTCTGTATTTTTAGCAACAAATTGGTTTATAAAATTTTCGCTCGCTGAATGCGGCGCGGTTAACACCACCGCACCATCGCAATAAATAGCGAGCCTTAACCTTCTCGCTTTCTTACTTAATTTTAGAGTGTATTTAATGCTGTTCATTTAGCACATTCTGACATTCTGCAGAATGTCAGAATGATTTAATAAACTTATGAAGAATATGTCCGTAAGGTGAAAGAGAGTGTTCCACTAATCTGCCTTGGTATTTTTTATTTACTAAACCCGCCTGAACCAGTTTTCTGGTGTGCTCCGAAATTGTTTTTATATTGCAATCTAAATTTTCAGCAATGTCGTCTAAACTAATTTTATCTACCTTAGCGATCAAACATAAAATCTCAATTCTACGGTGATTAGAAATCCCTTTAAAATGCCTTTCTAGTTGTTTTGCGGTTTTGGCTTTTCTGCTCATAGTTATATTTTAATCCTCCATCCCCCTACGCACAACATTCTCATATTCTGCAGAATGTGAGAATGTTGTTAACCGATGCGGATGGATTGGATTTGACCTTGGTTTAATTTTACAGCTGGTGCACCATGAATTAATTGTATAGTACCCACTCTTTCGCCGCACTTAGAACACAAAACACTTACTCCAGTGGGCAAGTGTTTTGGCAAAGAAATATAGTCTTCTAAAATTCTGCCAAGAAAACATTTAACTAACCGGCCAGTGCCAGCTTTTTGATATTTAAAAATCTCCTGCCCGCATTTGCATTCAACAGTTACAGATGTAATTCGTGGCATATGAATTCAAGCCCTAGCAAGGACTGTCCTTGCTAATTATTAAATAGGTAGCTTTGTATGGAGAAACTTACTATATCTCCGTCCTGAAGGAATTCGTGTTCTGTCGGTCGGCAACCATTTAGCGCCATGGTTAGTTTGCCCGGAGGATATCTTCTTTGAATCTCGGGGTAAGAAGTAAAAATACTATGTAAAAGAAAAATAAACGGCGCACCCTCGCTCACTATAATTTTCATTTCTGTTTGCCCAGTAATTGGCTCAAGAACCAGATCAAATTTAACAAACACACTGATTGATTTTAACATTTTTTTATCCATAATATTTATAATGATACTATCAATTCGCCAATGTTACTGCAATAAAAACTTTATAATGAGCTGTGATTTATCTGTGGATAACTTTCGGTTAATTTTCGGTATAATTAAGTAATGAGAAACTTAACTCCAAGACAAAAACAAATCCTTGATTTTGTAACTAAATATAGTAATAAAAAAGGCTACGCCCCTTCTCATAAGGAAATTGGGAAGCATTTTAAGCTCACTTCTTCAGCCACTATAAGCCAACACTTAGAAGCTCTTACAAACAAAGGATATATAAACAAAGAAAAACATCAAAAAAGAAATATAGAAATACCTATATATGATAATTTTGTAAAAATTCCCTTATTGGGCATAATCGCGGCTGGTGAACCAATTGAAGCCATAGAGGAAAAAGAAACAATTATGGTTCCGAAAAATAAATTGCCTAATTCTGGAAATATCTATGCCTTGAGGGTAAGAGGTAACAGTATGGTTGAAGAAAAAATAAATAGCGGTGATATTGTTTTAATTAAAGAACAAAATACAGCCAAAAACGGAGAAAAGGTAGTCGCATTAATAGATAACCGCGAAGCAACTTTGAAAACTTTTTTTAAAGAAAAAAACCATATACGATTACAACCCGCCAATAAAAATATGGAGCCAATAATAGTTAAAAAAAATCAAGATTTTGCGATTCAAGGAACTTTAATTGATGTTATAAAGAACGAAAATTATACTAAAAGTTCTTCATATACATCACCTTTTAAAATAAGAGGTGTAAAATACGAAGCACTTCCTAAAAACCAAGTAATTTATAGAGATACGGCAGAAATAATGGAAAACACTTCGCTCGAAATAAAAAAAGAAGGTGTTAATCTGAATACTATCTACAATGAAAATTGTTTAGACACAATGTCTAGAATGCCAGACAATTTTATTGACATGACAGTAACCTCTCCTCCTTATGACGATATGCGAAAATATAATGGTAACACCTTTAATGAATTTGAGCAGATAGTTAAAGAGTTATATCGCATTACTAAAAAAGGTGGGGTCGTTGTGTGGGTTATTGCTGACCAAACAAAAAAAGGAAATGAAAGCGGTACATCCCTTAAGCATGCCTTGTATTTCAAAGAAATTGGTTTTAATTTATTTGATACAATGATTTACTTAAAACCACCACGCGGAGCGGTTGGCAATAATAAAACCTATTGGCAAACCTTTGAATACATGTTTGTATTTAGCAAAGGAACACCAAAAACAATAAACCTTATAAAAGATAGAGAAAATATAGAGGCAAGATCCGGTGATAGTGGTACTAAACGACTTTATGATGGGACTTTATCTAAGAGAGCTAGAAGTGGTTATGAAAAGTTTGGTAGGAGAACAAACGTCTGGGAGTATTATATCGGAAAAGGACACTCGGCAAGCGATAATTTTGCATACGAACACCCAGCTATCTTCCCTGAAAAACTAGCAGAAGACCATATAGTCTCTTGGAGTAAAGAAGGTGATGTTGTATACGACCCATTTATGGGTAGTGGCACCACCGCCAAAATGGCTGTTCTTAGTGGTAGAAAGTATATAGGAAGTGAGTTATTTAATAAATACTGTGAAGTGGCTCGTAAAAGAATTAAATATATATGATTTGTACTGAATGTAATCGTAATAAAGCCTCCCACAAAGAGTTCTGTAATTTGTGTTTTAATGAAACCAAGATTTGTCGTCGATGTCAGCAAAGAAAAAGTATTTTTGAGTTTGAAAAAAACCAAAAAAGTATTGCGGGAAAAATATCTAGGAGAGGTGAATGTCGGAATTGTCGCAAGTGGAAAAAACCAATTCCTATAAAGATGAGAATTGCGTATGGAAAAACCCATCCCATGCCACCTCTCGGAGAATCTTTCCACTGTCCTGTCTGTGATAGAACAATAATCAGACAGTTTAAAAATGATGTTGTCTTAGACCACTACCATCTAAACGGGGAAATACGTGGCTGGATTTGCCGACAATGTAATTCTAGTATTGGTATGATGGATGAGGATGTAAATATCTTAAAAAGAGCTATCAAATGGATTTTAGGAACTTTAAGGTTTTTTTATTTTTAATCTTCGTGTGTCTTAATCCCCACTCCAATTTCAAAACCTTCGTAATTCCAAACTTTGTGGACCAAAAAACTTTCGGCTTCGGTTATACCGAAGTGAATTTGGGTAGAACGAGTTTCTTGTTTAATTATATTTTCCCAACGCGTTAATAATTCTTTAAAATTAGCGTTTTGATTTAATTCGTAATACAAAATTATTTTATCTTCCGGTGTTAGCTTCGCTTCTTTTCTCATTTCGTTAATGTTGCGAATCATTTCACGCACCATACCTTCTTCTTTGAGTTCCGCTGTAAGAACAGTATCCAAACTAACGCTATTTTTTTCTATTTTTCTGTCGCTTAAAACTTTTTTAACATTTAGTTCCTCCGCCACAATGTATAAAACATCGCCAATTAAATTGTAATCGGCTGGCGAAACATACAAAGCATTTAATGGTTGGCGCACGCGTAAACCCGCTTGAGCACGCTCGGCTAAACCTAGAGCCACAATTTCACGAGCTCTTTCCATAGCTTTGGTAATTTCCGATTTAGATATTTTGGATGACTTCGGCCAGTGTTCGAGATGGACTGATTCTAAGTTACAAGTTCCAAGTTTCAAGTTTTTGAGATTCATATATAGCCATTCCGATATAAACGGTGCAAATGGCGCCATAATAATAGCAGTGCGTTTTAAAACTTCGGTTAAAGTATTTTGAGCCGATAATTTTTCGGCGTCTATATTTTGTTTTTGAAATTTGCGGCGACTGCGGCGAATATACCAATTAGAAAGTTCATCTATAAATTCTTCTATAGCACGCGAAGCGGAAGTTATATCGTAAGTTTCTAAAAATTTATTTACTTCAAATTCTAATTTTTCTAAACGCATTAAAATCCATTTATCTAGAATGTCCGGTCGAGCTGTAATGGTTCGACTACGCTCACCACTCGAAACATAGTATGTTTCGAGAAACAAGAATGAATTAATTAGAGTATCGGCAAACCTGCGCTTTTTGCTTTCTATATCGCGCATACTAAAAAGTTTGTTATCACCCGGCGCGTTTACAGTATAAAAATACCAACGCATCATGTCGAAACCAACTTTCTCGCCCACCATCCATGGGTCTACAATATTCCCTTTCGATTTCGACATCTTCTCGCCTTTTTCATCTAACACGTGGTTTAAACTAATTACATTTTTATATGGCGTGCCTTCGCCCAAAGCTGTGCTAACCGCCATTAAGGTGTAAAACCAACCACGAGTTTGATCTATCGCTTCACAAATGTAATCAGCTGGAAACTTATCTTTCCCTAAATTTTGATTTTTGATTTTTGATTTTTGATTTTCCGATGACGCCCATGGCATCGCACCTGAATCAAACCAAACATCGGCTAAGTCTTTTATACGTTCCATTTTTGAGGAACACATAGAACACTTGAGGAACACATTATCTGCATAAGGGCGATGAAGGTTTAAATTCCCTTCTTCGTCGTAAGGCCAGTTATTAAGTTTAAAATCTGTAAACCCCGCCAGGTCTAAATATTTTCCTGGTTTATCTATAGCTTTTTGATATAGAAGTTCAAGTTCGTCTTCGCCATAAACTTTATCTGAATTTTTTAAGAAAAATAGGGGATCGCCGTGACTAACCACAATCACCTTCTTGTTTCCATATTTTTCAGAAACATCATGCACAAAATTCTTCATTCTTTTAACTGTATCCTCAAGCGATTCTCCGCCTGGTGCTGGGCGTACAAAGCGATCTTTAAGCGAATTAAAATGGGCCACGTATTCACTTGAAAGCAAGCCGTTTAAATCGCCTACGTTTATTTCGCGTAGTCTTTCATCTAAGACAACTTCTTTTATTTTAAGTTCATCCGCGATTATCTGTGCGGTCTCACGAGCGCGTAAAACATCGGAAGCATAAATAGCTGCAACTTTATTTTTACCTAATTCTTTTTTTATTTTTTTAGCTGATTCTTCCACTTGCTTTCTACCTTTTTCGGTAAGTGGGTTTAATTTTTTTTCTGGATAGCAGCTAACAAATTGACCCACATTAGATTCAGCTTCACCATGACGAACCAGTAAAAAATCCGTGCCTTCGCTAAATCTGTTTGAATTTAATTCTTCCAAAGAACCAATCACGGTTTTATGTTCGCATTTGGTGCACTCCCAAATTGGCAGTGGCGTGCCCCAATACCTTTCACGGCTTATGGCCCAATCTTTAACTTCGCGTAACCATTCGCCAAACCTACCTTCTTTAATGTGTTCGGGCACCCAATTAACTTTTTCGTTATTTTTAATTAAATCGCCCCGTAACGCCGACATTTTTATAAACCAACTTTCTTGGGCGTAATATAGTAACGGCGATTTACAACGCCAACAGAATGGATATTCGTGTTTGTAGCTAGCTTCGCTAAACAGAAAATTTTGTTTTTTTAAATAAAACAAAATTGTTTTTTCGGTTATTGGGTCTTTTTTATTTTCGCTAACAATAGCAAGGCCACCAACAACAGGGACTGATTTTACAAAAACGCCTTCGCGGTTAACCGTGTGGAATTTTGGCAAATTTAATTTGGTGCCAAGTTCAAAATCGTCGGCGCCATACATTACAGCGGTATGCACAATCCCCGTACCATCTTCGGTGGTTACAAAATCAGCTTCGTAAACTTTGTAAGAATTTTCACTTTCTAATTCTTTAACTGCAAATAATGGTTCGTAAGAAAGTTTGGTAAGATCGCCCGCTTTTAATTCTTTATTTATTTTGTAATCAGAGCCACTTGTTCCGAGCGTAGTCGAGGAAAAAACTTTCTCGGCTAAATCGCGAGCCAAAATATATTTTTCGCCGTTAACTTCGGCTTCTACATAAACAACCTTTGGCCCAACTGCCAAAGCAACGTTTCCTGGTAAAGTCCACGGCGTGGTAGTCCACGCCAGTAAATATGTATTTTCTAAACCTTTTACTTTAAATTTTATGGTTACCGATCTATCTGTAACTGTTTCGTAACCCTGCGCCACTTCGTGGCTAGAAATTGGCGTACCACAACGCACACAAAACGGCACGATTTTATAATCTTTAACTAAAAGATTTTTATCGTAAATTCTTTTTAAAATATTCCAAACATTTTCTATGTATTGAGGTTCGTAAGTTATATATGGATTTTTTAAATCGAGCCAATAGCCCATTCGGCGTGTCATTTTTTCCCATTCATCTTTATATTGCCATACCGATATTTGGCAATCTTTATTAAACTTGGCGATACCGTATTTTTCTACATCGCGCTTATTTTTTAAACCAAGTTTTTTCTCTACCTCAATTTCTACCGGCAAGCCATGTGTATCCCAACCGGCGCGGCGCGAAACGTACCGGCCTTTCATGGTTTGAAAACGGCAAATAATATCTTTAAAAGACCTCGCCACAATATGATGAATACCTGGTTTGCCATTGGCCGTAGGCGGGCCCTCGTAAAATACAAAAGGCTTACCATCTTTAGTGGCTTCTAGAGTTTTTTCGAAAATCTCGTTTTCGTGCCAATGTTTTAAAACTTTTTCTTCTTCTTGAGGTAGATTTACTTGTCTCATTTTAATAGACTTAATATACTTAACCTTAGCGAAAAAACTAATTATAGTAAAGAAAAAGCCCAGCTTAGCGCTGGGCTTTGTTTGTTGTGACTATCTTATTCCCTAAAGAGAAGAAAACCCTTGAGTCTCCTTACAGTACTCTCACCTTCTAAAACTTCGTGACCAATTTCTAAGGAAAATTTCACAACTTCATTTGGATTTATACCTCCAAGAGTTGCAACTTCGGAATCAAAGAAAATTTGTAACTCGTGCGTGATTTTAGTTACAAGCTGCTGCAAACTCATATCTATAGCACCCCAGAGGTGACTTCCCGATTTAATAAAACTCAAAAAATTAGGACCGCCACTGGGAATACTTTCCAAAGGAAACAGCTCCAAAAGACTAACTTCCCGCTCCTTAAGATTACCATTCTTATCTGTTCTGAAAAGAACAATACTTAACTCCAAATGATTCTTGTTCATGAACCACTTAGGATACACCGAAAGACTAGTGCTTTTCGGCAGACTGATATTACTAAGACACCTTACTTTACTTCTAGGTAAATCCAAGTATTCATTCTTTCTTATAAGCATAGCCAAATCTCCTTCTCTATAAGTTTAAAATGAACAATCTACGTGTTAATTATTATATAATACTACAATAATTCTTGTCAACAATAGATATTTGTATTAAAATAACTGGGTGGAAAGCAAAACCAACAAAAAAGCATTTTTTAATTATGATATCCTAGAGAAATTCGAGGCGGGTTTGGTTTTGCTTGGCGGTGAAGTTAAGTCTATAAGGAATAACCATTATAGTTTGCAGGGCGCATATATAGTTGTGGAAGACGAAGAAGCTTGGCTAGTGAAAGCTATGGTCGCCCCCTATCAACCTAAAAACATGGTTGCCGGATACAACCCAGAACGTAAACGAAAACTTTTGCTTAACAAAAAAGAACTTCAATATTTACAAGGGAAAACCAAAGAAAAAGGGTTGACTATTGTGCCATTAAAAGTTTATAATAAGCACGGTCAAATCAAACTAGAAATTGGTTTAGCCAAAGGTAAAAGTAAAGGTGATAAGCGAGAAGTTTTAAAAAAACGTATCGCCGAAAGAGATATTGCTAGAGAACTCAAAGATAGCCACTAGGGTTTAGGGACTAGCCAATAGGGTTTTATTTTAACCTAGTGGCTGATTTTTCTAGACCCTACCCATGGGGATGACTTGAATCGTCAAGGAACGTATCGATAAGAATTCGAAGCTGAGGTATACCACAAACTCATAAAACTGGTTACAAATAGTAAGTGCAAACTTATTTAGCGCTAATAAACCAGCGTTCGCTGTAGCTTAAAATCTATCAGCCATCGCCCTGTTTTCGCCCGAGAAGACAGTGTGCGGTGCCAACCTTTCGGGCTGCTGTCTAATGAAGGCGAACTTTAGACTTAAGACAATCGCCAAAAGTTTAACTTTTTTCACCGTTCTTTAAGAGTTAAACTTAAATTAAGAACGGTTAGGCTTCGTAGCAATTTAATCGAGAAACTTTTTGCACGCGGGTTCAATTCCCGCCATCTCCACTCGACTCGTCCTCACTTAAGCTCGGACTCACTCGTGGCAAGCCACAACCAAATCAAATAACTTGGTAGGTATGCACTACGAGTCGAGTGTCCCGAGCGAAGTGGTTCGACCCTCTTCACCACAAGTCGAGGGACATAATTATGATTTTTGTTTATATAATTAAAAATAATTTCAATAAATTATATATTGGTATTTCGGAAAACCCGGAAAAAAGGTTAAAATTTCACAACACTAAATCTGGCGCTATTTTTACAAAATCTGGTCATTATAAAATTATTTTTAAAGAAGAATATTCAAACCTTAAAGAAGCTAGGCAAAGAGAAATACAAATTAAAAAATGGTCTAGAAAAAAGAAGGAGTTTTTAATTGAGAAATATAAAAAAAATTTACCAACCAAAATCTAAAAAATTTGAAAATAAACAACCAAATACGTTCGGAAAAATTAGTAGTTATAGATGAAACCGGCAAAAGCTTGGGTGTTTTAAGTTTGCAAGATGCCCTAAAAATAGCCAAGGAAAAAGGTTTAGATTTAGCCGAGGTTAACCCTACCGCCACCCCGCCAGTTGCCAAAATCATAGATTATGGTAAATTTGAGTACCATCAGCGAAAGGCTGAACAAAAGATGAAGTCCTCAAATAAGAGGCAGGAGCTTAAAACAGTGCGTATTGGGCTCAAAACTTCTATTCACGATACCGAAGTAAAAGCCAGTTTAGCCGATAAATTCCTTAAAAAAGGTGACCAAGTTAGATTGGAAATATTTTTAAAAGGTAGAGAAAAGGCCTTTAGAGATCTAGCTAGAACCAAGTTGATAGCTTTCGAAAAGATGGTTACCGAGCAGCATAAAACCGATGGTTCGCCGACTAGCTCGCCTTCCGGCTGGTCAATAACTATACATAAATAGACATGGCTTCAAAAACAAACAAATCAATGGCAAAAAGATTCCGTTTAACTAAAAACGGAAAACTTATGCACAGAACTCCAAACCAAAATCATTTTAGAGCTAAGAAATCTAGTAACAGAAAGAGAAGCATTAAAAAAGATTCAGCAATGGCCAAACCAGAAATTAGAAATATTTTGGAAAAAATGCCGTTTGCAAGATTAAGTTAAAAAATAAAATTTAGACAAATATGGCACGCGTAAAAAGAGGAACGATTGCGTCTAAACGCAGAAAAAATTTATTAAAATATGCCAAGGGTTTTAAGTGGTCACGTAATACACATTACCGAGCTGCTAAAGAAGCCTTGCTTCATGCTTGGTCCAAGGCTTATCACGATCGCAAAAAGAAGAAAGGTAATTTTAGAACCTTGTGGCAAATTAAAGTTGGCGCAGCTGCTAAACAAAATGGTATTTCTTATAGCCGTTTTATAGACGCTTTAAAGAAAGCCAATGTAGAATTAGATAGAAAGGTATTAGCCGACATCGCCGAAAACAATCCAGAAGTATTTGCCAAGATTGTAAATCAAGTCAAAACTAGCAAGTAATATAAGGTATTAAAAAATATCCCTCCGACCTTTCGTCGGAGGGATATTTTATTTGGTTCCAAGTCTAACCACTTCCTTCGCCAACACTTCTAAGGGGTCAATTATTGGAATTTTAATAAATTTTCTGGCCTCCTTGGCGTAAATAGAAAGTTCGGTACAAGCAAAAATAACAGCGTTAGAATTCTTATTAAGCTTTTTTACCATACTAACAATATTTTCTAAAATATTTTTTTCTCGGCCAGCTTTTATACTGTAAATTATTTTCGAAACTTTCTTTTGAGTTTTTTTGTCTGGATATATCCAATTAATATTATTAGATTTATTTTTTAACTGATAAACCTTTTCTTTTATAGTAGCGTCCGTAGCTAGAATAATTACGTTACAGAAATTATCTACCACCTCATTTACGGTAAGATCAATCATATCTAGTATAGGAACCGAGATATTAGCTTGAATTTGTTTAAGCCTAGCATGTGCAGTATTGCAAGGAATAGCAAGAAAATTTGCACCGGCTTCAGCTAAAACCTTAAGCGATTTAGAAACCTCTTTTACATAATCTTTACCACCATCTTTAAGCAAAGAATTCGTTCTATCTGGAATTTTAGGATTGGTAAAACAAACCACTTGAATATGGTCTTGATCTTTTGTGGCTGACGTTGAATCTATTATTATTTTTTGAAACCAAACGCCAGCCATCGGCCCCATGCCACCTAAAATGCCCAAACGAAATTGTTTTTTATTTTTCGCCATTTTTGTTTTTTATTATTTCAACCACCTGTTCTTTGGGAATAGATTTCAAAATATGGCCATTTACACCTATTGTGGTTTTTGCGGCAAACAAAGCATCGTAAATACTTTCTTCTGTGGCTTCAACTGCTCCTAAAAAGAATTGTGTTAAACATGAATCAGACAAGCATTTAGACAAACTTCCCTCGCCTTCTATACCGCTTCTGTTAGTGCTAAAGGCTATAGCGTAATCTCCACTACCATGTGCCATAACCGAACCTGTTTTAGCCAAACCAAGCATTGCCCTTTTAGCAATTCTTTTTAACTGGCGAGCCGAAAGCGGAGCGTCTGTTGCTAAAACAATCATACAAGATCCATCACCTATTTTAATAAAACTATCAAAATCAGTTTGGCCTAAAATTTTACCAACGGGTATTCCTAATATATTTAACGCGCCACCAAAATTTGTTTGAACCAAAGCACCTAGTGTATATTTTTTGTTTCCAATTTTAATTAAACGCGAAGACGAACCAATACCACCCTTCCAAGAAAATAAACGTGTGCCTACGCCCGCACCCACACAACCTGTGGCAAAATCGGCCGATAAATTTTTAAAGGTTTTAAAAACATCAACTGAGCTGATTGAATTTTTATGAATATTATTTAACCAGCCGTCGTTAGTTTCACCAACTACAGCATTTACAGTTTCTGTTGATTTAATATCGGGCGAATTTTTAATAACCCAATCTACTACGCCTCGCATGACTGGCCCTACCGCCAGAGTATTGGTAAGCGCGATAGGAGTTTCCAAAGTGCCTAATTCTTCAATTTGAGTGGTACCTGTTAATTTTCCAAAACCATTACCCACATAAACTGCGGCTGGAATTTTTTTTCTAAATAAATTTTTTATTCCCGGATCAATTATGGTTATACCAGTTCTAATATCTTTACCCAATATTTTATTTAAGTGCCCTACTTTTACACCAAGAACATCGGCTATGGAATTTTTTTTACCACACGGCAAAAGACCGACTTTAAAGCCATAATCCCTAAACCTTTTTATTGATAAATTTTTTTTATTTTTCATTATTAAAATTGGCGCAAGCTCGAAGTTTATTTTTACCTCGAGCTTGCGCACTTTTACCTAAAACTATCCAAATATCACTGGCGCCACGGCCATGTCTACCATACCGTGAACCCTGAAAGTATTCGATGGCACAGCGCAAGCCGAAACAGAAACCAATTCCCCACCTATCATCCACGGGCGCAAAAGAACTCGGCAGTTAAACATCTCACCGCAATTTCGACGAGTGTTCATAACGGGTATGCGCACCACACCACTTTCCAAACGGCGTTGAACAATAAAAGGTTGGTTTAACTGTAGCCGCTCTTTGATCCAGCCAGACCAAGTACTACCAATAAGGCCATGACCAATCAGTACGCCATAAGACCTAGCCGACAACGTATTGGCTCCACAAACCTTAAGCACTAAGCGATTCCTTTCATCTTCCTCTAGCCCCATAAAGTGATGGATATCAACAATATTCAACCCAGCTACAGAACAAGGAAAAGGATTGCTAGTGCTTTGAGGATTAACCAAACGAGAATCTGGCAAGATGGCATCTAGAATATAAAAAGATTTTGGAGAAAGTTCACAGCGGAAAAAATCTGCTCGACTTCTAAAAATAGAAAACCAAGCCTTGTTTCCGAAATGAGCAAACTCCGGCACCAAACGGATCACGCCGTTTTTAGCCGCGTGAACCAAATCCCCTAATTTGGAATCCTCTTTCGTTTCGAAAATTGGAAATTGCCGCCAGACAGTACCCATCTTTTCGCCATCAAAATATACTCCGTGCGAATTGATGATGAGACGATCCAAGTTTTCGGTAGAAAGAAACAAAGCTGGGTAACCAAGCTTTTGCAAATTTTCTACCAGCCACTTTATTTCTGGTATATAACACTTGCTCCATTCATGCGAAACCAAAAATAGAACTGGACCCATGCCAGACAACCACTCAAAACACCTATGCCACCTGTCTTGATTAACCTTGTAGGCTTGATCCAGATGAACTAGCTCCGCAAAACCACCCGGCATCTCGTCGTTCTCCGACGCAAACACCCCTTCACCTGTAAAGTGCAAATCGGGACGTCGCACTGAGAACATTTTTTTGTCAGGAAAAAGATAGATATCCTTAAGAGAACCATTAAGATCCACACCGGAAAAAAGCATTTCGGAAACACTGCTATCCAACAAAGTTAATTTACAGCTTGATGCTTCGAACTCGTCGAAAGCGGTCATAATCCCCTTCAAACTAGCTTCATCGCAAACCAAAGGTTCAGGTGGAATTCTTATCCAACTTATCTTGGAACCCTTGGGCAATTCTAAAACGTGCCCTTGATCGGCTATGGCTTCGGCAAAATCTGGGCCACTGTTTAATCTGCCGATAACATTCGTCATATCGCCCAAATTAACACTCACTGGAGGTTTTTCGTTGAGGCGGGGTTTGCCCCATGGATAGTAGCCGATACCGAGATGATCTTGAAAATTTCGAACAAAATCTGCCCGCAACTGCCGAGCGCAACGATCAGGGCGACGGCATTTACCACTTACCTTTACACACCATTGGGCACCACACGACCAACTAGGAATGGTTGCAGATTCACATGGGCGTAATTGAGTTGTGGGGCTAAATTCCCCAGACATACCAACATCAATCAAAACCACTGCTGAATCTGGCGAAATTCCGCTTTCAAACATAGCTCTTACTTCGCTAACATCTCCAAAAACAATACACTCTTGTTCACTACCAAGCATCTCTTTAAGCTCGCTAATAACTCGCTCACTTACCGGATTATCCTTTAAAGTAAAAAACAACCTCGGCGTACTAAAAAGCGTCTGGAAAGTGTTATTAATGCGTATCATATTATCCTCCTTAGGATAGTGTGATATTTGGATTTTAAGGAACTCCCAGAACCTAAACGTTTTAGGATTCTGGTTTGAACATCTAGTTTAGATGCTCAAACCAATCCCCAAAACTTAAAAACCTCCGTAAGGAGGTTTTGATAGTTATCTATAGAATTTATCTTATTAAACTAGGTAGTAAATTGTTGTATTTTATCAAAACCCCCTTTATTTTTAGCTTTGCAGAAACGCAAAACAAACCAGTTAATTGTTCTGGTCTTTAACATATGTTTATATTGCGTGGCTTTGATAAAACTCATAATATATTTGTATATTATATTAAATGTGTTTTTGAGTCAACTTTACCATTTTCTATCAAGACTCCTTCACTTTTAAGTAGTTTTGCTTTTGCGACAATACCACCACGGTTATAACCACCCAAAGAACCATCGGTTCTTACAACACGATGGCAAGGGATTTTAGGGTCAAAGTTTTTAGACAGTACCATCGCCACTCCTCTCGCCGCTTTGGGTGAACCAATCGCCATAGCAACTTTTTTATATGTCGCCACCTTGCCTTTGGGAATTTTTTTAGTAAATTTATAAACTTTATCTTTAAACATGCTCAAAATAAATTTGTTCTCGAGTAGCATCACGGAGATGACCGATTCTACAATTGAGAGGCCTCCGTGTCGTCTACGAGGGAACAAATTTATGAATTAATTATTTTTTAAAAATCCTAACATTTTATCTAAGGGTTGTGTGTTTATTATATCTTCCCTTGTCGCCCAAGCCCTTCTCGCCTGCGCAATACCAATTTCTAAATATTTAAAATGATCCGTATGATGCGCATCGGAATCTATGGATAATTTTATACCTGCCTCTATCGCCATTCTTATGTGTTCATCTTTTAAATCTAACCTATCGGCAAAAGCGTCTATTTCTAAAACCGTGCCGGTTCTTTTGGCGGCTTTTATAATTTCTTCCATATCAACTTCGTAAGCTGGTCGTTTGTTAATAATTCTGCCAGTGGGATGAAAAAGAATATCTACATTTGGGTTTTCCATCGCCTTAATTATTCTTTTGGTTTGTTCGGCTTTTGGCAGGTTAAATAAAGAATGAACCGCTACACCTACCACATCTAATTTAGCTAAAGTTTTATCGTCTATATCTAACGAACCATCTTTTAAAATATTTACCTCAGCACCTTTTAAAATCTTGAAACCTGTATCTTGGAACTTGGATCTTTTGTTTATTTTATCTATTTCTGCCATTTGTTTTTCTAACTTTTTCTCATCCGACCCGCCTGTCATAGCCAAGGATTTTGTATGATCCGTAATTAAAATATATTCCAAACCTATTTTCATAGCGGCTTCAGCCATTTCTTCTATTGTGTTTTCGCCATCCGTCCAGTTGGTTTGAATCTGCAAATCGCCTTTTAAATCGCCGTAATCAACCAGCTTAGGAAGTTTATGGTTTTGAGCCGCTTCTATCTCGCCATTTAAGGTTCTAAGTTCTGGAGGAATAAAATCCATATCTAACGCCTTATATATGCCCTCTTCTGATTCGCCAGCAACATATTCTTCTTTATTTTTTATTTTTGAATTGTAATTTTGATTTTTGAGATTTGATTTTTTAATTTTATACAAACCATACTCATTTAACTTATAGCCTTTATCTATCGCAATCTTTCGCAATTCTACATTATGATTTTTATCACCAGTAAAATATTGCGCCGCTGCCCCAAAACTTTTGGGCGCTACCACACGCAAGTCTACTTCTAAACCATTATTTAACTTAACAACGCTTTTAGTTTCGCCTTTTGCTACCACCCTTCCAACTTCTGGCATTTTTATAAAAAGATCCATAACTTCTTTTGCATTTTTAGAAGTTATTAAAATATCGGCGTCACCTATGGTTTCCTGCATCCTTCGAGCCGAACCACAAAACAAAACTTTATCGGCATATTTACTTTTTTCTAAACGCAAAACAATTTCCCTAATTTCGGGTAAAACAAAACCTAAAACATATCTACCGCTGTGCTTTTTAACAAACTCTAAACCACGTAAAATTTTTTCCTCCGATTTTTCACCAAAGCCTTCTAAATTTTTAATTAAGCCTGCCTTAGCCGATTTTTCTAAATCGCCTAAGGTTCTAATGCCTAGCTTCTTATAAAGTTTGTATACACCCTTGGGGCCAACGCCCTCCACACTAGTTAAGCCCTCTATATCCACCGGAATTTTTTTCTTTAAAGCTAAATGTTCTTTAATTTTTTTTGTTTTTAAATACTCCTCTATCATTTCTGCCATGCTCTTACCTACACCTTGAATTTGTTCTAGAGCCTTAGTACCACCTTTTTTATATATATCTTTTAAATCCTCGCCTAGGTTTTCTATGTTCGTGGCCGCCCGCTCAAACGCCTGCGGTTTAAATGCCACACCTTGCATTGAAAGTAGAATAGATATTTCTTTAAAAATTTTAGCAATTTCTTGATTCATTGTATTGGCTTTAATATTAGCAACTTTGACTCAAAAGAAAAATGCACGACTTTATGTGTCGTGCATCATCAAACAAGTTCAAGTTTTCTATTTTGAAGATAATTTACCTAGAAACATTAGGATAAAAATCACGATATCAACAAGCAAAAGAACTGGCCATATGGCGGCACACACTAAAAAAATTACAGTCAATATTAATAATACTCCGAAACCGTGCACTTCTCCAGTTCTGGATAGTATATTTTTTTTTACATAAAAAAAGCTAAACACTAAGCCAATAACAAAATATACTACCGTATTGGACATGATCTCCTCCTTTTTAAAGAACTACATGGCAAGAGCGTTTTTGAGCTCTTTTATTTCTAATTCCAAACGCCTAATCTGATATTCTTGTTTGACCAAGATAACAAAATTTTCAAGCTTGTTCAATTTGTCTAAACGACAATCCAACTCGTGGAGTTCTATATCTTTATCTGAAAATATATCAATTGTAGTTTTCTTCTTTGCCATAGATTAAAAATACACCCAATTATATTGTTGGTCAATAAAAAAGCCCAGCGGATTTTCCGCCGAGCTAAACTAATTATGCTTTATGTTGCTTTGGCAAGGTCACACACAAAAGGACTCACCAAAACCATTGCCAGAATAATATGCCAACCTAAAAACCCAGCACCAAAACCAGCCGAGGATAGAAAAAGTACAACACATCCAGCAAAAAACATTATTGTGTAAATTATAATCTTTTTATCTTTGAACCAACACTTTATCTTTTTCATTTCACACCTCCACAGGCAAAGAATCTTTTCTTAAACCCTCCATATGAGTTTTGCAAAGACCGATGTGATCCTTAATATTTTGGACGCCTATAAAACAAGCTTCAGCTAGATGTAATTCCGCGCCGTCCTCAACAAATTCAGGTCGGTAACAATGCACTTCGGGAAATATGCCTACTTCTTCAAGAAGCGGGACAAGTAATTTTTCCGTATCTCTAGAAGTAACAACCAATGCTGGCTTGCGGCCAAAAACATATTTTCTTTTCATTTTCTAAAACCTCCCAAAGCTATAATCGGACGGATCCAGTTAAAGGCATAACCACGAATCAAACCCCAACCAATACAGACAACAAGAGTAAGTACTACGGCAATTATCTCGCCAATGCTTTTGAGAGCTTTCATATTATCTCCTTTTTTAAAAGAACACCCAAACCTATCTTGCCAAAAAGCTAACAAATATTGGCGCGTAAGTCTACTGAACTATTTTTCTATGGCGTTCGGGGATTATTCTATCTTGATAATGTTTTTTTGGGCTAAGATGGCTAAGTAACCCAAGTAGTAAGAAAGAAGATAAAAGTGATATAGCGCTGGCCGAAAGAAACAAAACTACAAAACCATATTTATCGGCTACATAACCACCCAAAGCTGTGGCTACCGAAGCGGCAAGCCCAACCGAAAAAACGCTATCTAAACTCCATTCAAAACTAATCCTCCATTTATCTACATGCCTAGTAAAAATTGAATACCAAGCCGGCACCGCCCATGCCATTATAAAACCGTAAAAACCCTGAACAATATATAAGTGAACCGGCTTTGTAACAAAAATATAAGCAATAGGAATAAGTGAGCTTAAAAAATAACCCAAAAATAGCGCCCAAAAATCATCGCGTTCACCATCAGTTTTATCTAAAAAACGTGCAATTGGTAACTGGAAGATAGATTTAACTATCCAATAAATTGAAGCCGCAAAACCAGCCACTTTGGCTGAACCGCCTTGAATTTGACTAGTCAAAAAAATCGCAAAAACCGGGCCAAAAGAAGCAAAAGCCGAATTATAAAAAAAATCCGCTGCCACAATAATTTTTATAATACGATTTACGCCAGTGAACATATTTTGATTATAACAAATCCCGCCAGAAACAGCTTATGTTTCTGGCGGGATAAAATATAATCTATTTATTATCTAATTATGGCAACGAAGTAATTGGGGTTTCTATTTTGCTTTTAGGTAAAACCAACATACCAAAACCAGTAGCGTTATCATCGCCCAGCAAACCAATATCTTGGCTTAGTTTTTCTAAATTAACCAATGTACTTGTAGCCGAACCATTCCATATTTTAGTAGCTATACCGGCAACATAAGCCGCAGCCATAGAAGTTCCCGAAAGAAAGCGGTAACTGCCATCAACCCAAGTTGATTCTACATTTACGCCTGGGGCCACAAAAGAAATCTCTCTTTCTTCTTTTATGTAATCACCATCATTTACACCTCTACTAGACCAAGTAGCCACAATACCATCTTCGGTTAAGGCACCCACAGAAACTATATTTTTATAAGCTGCTGGCCAATCTATTGAAGCTTTGTCTGGGCCATCATTACCCACTCCAGTAATAACTAAAACATTTTTATTTAAAGCAGAATCTATAGAATTTTTTAAAACAGAACTTTCATTATTTCCACCTAAACCAATAAAAACAATATTAGTCTTACTTGTGGTAATAGCATAGTCCAAAGCAGAAGCTACATCATCCGCCCAACAAGTGCCATCGTTACGGCAAACTTTATAAACCAATAAATTAGCTTCGCTGGCTATACCCCAAACACCCTTAGTATCAAAACCGCCATTGCCTGCAATTATTCCAGCCACATGTGTGCCGTGACCATTTTTATCTTCACAAGCAGAACGCGGTACAGAACCTCGTGTGAAATCTTTACAATCTTTTATATTACTAACTAGATCAGGATGAGAAGCGCTAACACCAGTATCTAGAATAGCAACATTAATTTCTTTGCCTCCAAAAGTAGAGATTAGAGAATTGTCGCTATAAATTTTACTAGCACCCCAAGTAATTCCATTGGTAGGTAAAACATTCCTAAATTTTGGTTTTTGAACATCTTTTTGCAAAGAAGCTACTGTTTCAGAAACAGCACTTACAACATTAGCAGAAACAGTATCAACAACATCTGTGCTATTTATTTTATAAAGAGGAACAGATGTAACGTTAACTTTAAATATTTTTTCCAAAGTCCAAACCTCGCCAGTAGTTAGGTCGGCCGTAAAACCAGAATCAAACTCATGCTGAACACCAAAAAGAGATTTTATAAAGTAACTTTTTGTTGCAATTAAATATCGACCACTTTCGGAATTAGTATTCTTAGAAGCAGCTAGGGCTATATTTGAGGAAACCAGAAAAACAGCTAAAAAAGCTGTTAAAACAAGAAAAAACCTAAGTTGTGGTTTTTTATACATTAAAAGCAGATTGTTCGTCAATTATACGCTTTTTGAACCACAGAAGTCAAGCTTTGTTAGCCTCTTAAAAGTAGGCACAAAATGGGGTCATTTTGTGCATAAAAAAGACATTTTCCACAGAGCTTTTTGCTAAACCAAGCTTTCACACTTTTTTAGAATCTTTGGTATCTTTTTAAAAGCATTTTTTAAAGCCTCCATATTACCATTAGACCTAAGAGCGGCGGCTGGATGAAACACAGGAGCAACGAACCTCCCCTTTCCTCCTTTTTCGTCCCATTTCCCCCATTTGAATACTTTGCCCTGATCGCGGCTTATTTTAGCCATAGGTAAAAAATAATTCATTGAAAACCGACCCAAGGTTACTATAAGGATTGGATTTATTATTTCTATTTGCCTTGTTAAATAAGGCTTATAAGATTCTATTTCGTTAGGTAATGGATCACGGTTTTCGGGCGGACGGCGTTTAACGATATTAGTTATATAAACTTCCTCCCTTTTCCAACCGATATTCTCTATAAGATGATTTAAGAGTTGACCCGATCGCCCTACAAACGGACGCCTTTGCTGATCTTCATGAAAGCCGGGCGCCTCGCCGATAAACACAACTTTAGAATCTATATTGCCTTCACCAAAAACTAAATTGGATTCGCGCAGTGGTAAATCTTTATTTTCTTCCAACTCCTTTTTTAGTTCTTCTAGTTTATTTATTTTAGACATTTTAAAGAGTATAAATAAGTTCGTAAAAAATTGCCAAAGAAAACACCAAAACCAAAAGACCAACAATTACAGGTCTTAATTTAAGTGAATATTCGGGAATCCTTTCGCTTTTTTTTCTAGATTTTATCCAAAGGGAAATTATGAGTAGAGCTTCTAACCCACCAATTACTCCACCGGCCAAAGATATTATGGTTATAAAATCTGCGAATCCAGAAAAAAACAAATAAAGTGGTATGCCAACCGTTAATACAAAACTTACAAAAACAGGGAGTTTAAAATCAAACCGGAAAGAATTTTTTAAATTTAAACCTATCGTAAAAAAAGATGTTATTACAGCAAGAAAGCCAACAATAGCCCCATATCTTACGAAACCATTACCAAGAAAATTTGCAAGACCAGAAATAGCTTCTTTAGATGTAAAAGTTCCGCTTATACTAAAAATAATAAATGTAAAAACTGCATATATTAGAATAGGTATAGCCGTACCTAAAATAATTGCCTTAGCATAATTTTTAACATTAGTTTTAAAAAAAGATCTTATCTCTGGTATGGCCGAACCACCCGCTAAAGAAAAAAGAACTATGCCATAAGGGAAAAATAAAGAATCCTTTGAAGCAAAGTTAATTAAATTTTTTGAATCTATTGTCGAATAACCAAAAAAACCTATTCCAAAAACCATTAAAATTAAAATCGCTGTCATAAAAAAATCGGTAACACCGGCCAATTTAATCCCTTTAAAAACTACAGCAAAACCAATTAATGCCAAAAGCAATGTTCCGGTTTGGGGAGAAAAATTTAAAAATCCAGAAAAAATATTTTTTAAAAATTCCCCACCCACAACCAAATAAGCTAAAAGTGCTAAATATAAATTTATAAAAAAAATAACACTACCAACTATTTTACCCTTAGAACCAAAATAAATTTCGGCATAACCCGCCAACCTATGTTTAGTTGAGGTTCTAAGAACAACCTCGCCATACATTAAATGAAGTAAGGTTACTAAAATACCAAGTAATACCAAGTAAAAAATAACTGGTCCGAAACCGGAAATTTTTGCCGCATAAGGCAAGCCAAACATACCGACACCAATTATGGTGCCGACCAGCGTGGAAACTGCCAAAATAAAGTTAGTTAAAGTTTTAGACACGTTCTCTATAAAGGTCTTACAGGAAAATATTTTGCCGAAAGCCAAAAAGCTATTGCGCCCCAAATAACAGTGATTGGTAAAATAATACGCCCATATTTTTTTAACCCAGGTTCGGTTATATATACCGCTCCTAAAATTAGACCCGAGAAAACTGGGTTAAGGATAGTAATAACCAAACCCATATAAAGCCACTTTTTTGAAAATGTTTGTTCCATATATTTAATTTATCATGAATAAACACTAAAAAACTACAATTCAATTACTTGCCCCGCTTCAGGAACTATCGATTCAAAACCAAAACTTTCTTTTATTTTTCCTGCTAAGACAGAAGACGGACCTTCTTCGCCTTGTACTACAAAAACTTTTTTAACGCCTTTAATTGCGCCCACCCACTTTAAAAGGCCGGTTTGATCGGCATGAGCTGAATAACCACCAATAGCCTTCACTACAGCTCTTACAGGAACAATTTCTCTAAACATTTTTACTTCTTGTACACCATCTAGGAGCCTGCGTCCTAATGTACCAGATGTTTGATAACCAATCATTAAAAGAACAGATTTTGGATCGGGTAAATAACGACGTTCGTGGTGAAGTATTCGCCCACCCTCCGACATACCCGAACCTGCAATTATAATTTTAGGTGGCAAAACTTTGTTTATAGCTTTAGAAGATTCAGTGGTTAAAGAAAACTGCAAACCCGGAAAGTTAAAAAGATCGTCGCCAGATTTTATTAAAGAGTTTACTTCTTTGTTAAAATAATCTGGATATTTTTGATAAACTGCTGTGGCTTTTATAGCCAAAGGGCTATCTATAAAAACCGGTATTTTTTTTATTCGGCCAGACTCCACCAGATTATTCAGTTCGAAAAGTAATTCTTGTGTTCTTTCTAAAGCAAAAGCCGGAATCATTAAGACTCCGCCATTTTTTACAACAGATTCAATTACTGCTTTTAATTTTTCTTTTCTTTGAGAACGATCTTCGTGGATTCTATCGCCATAAGCCGACTCCACCAAAACATAATCGGCTTCGGTTATAACTTCTGTATTTTTTAAAAGAGGTGTGGGTGAATTTCCTAAATCACCCGAAAAAACTATTTTGATCTTGCGACTACCCTCCGAAAGATAAAATTCTATAATAGACGAGCCTAAAATATGGCCAGCATCTTTAAAAAAAGCCCTAATACTATTACTTACTTTTACTTCTTCGCTGTAAGATTTGCCATGAGTTAGTTTCCAAGATTCAATTAAGTCGTTTTCGTTAAACAATGGTTCTAAACCAGTTTCCTCGGCTTCTCTTTCTAACAAGTGTAAAGAATCATCTAAATTAACACGAGCTAAATCTAGTGTAGCATGTGTGCTAAAAATCTTTCCTCTAAAGCCTTCTTTATAAAGTTTAGGAATACGACCAACATGATCCAAATGGGCGTGTGTTATAAAAACAGCATCTATGGTTGAGGGGTCGTAGGCAAATTTTTCGTAGTTTTCTTTTTCGGCCATTCGCCCACCTTGTTGCAAACCGCAATCAATTAAAATTCTGGTGACGGCTTGCCCTGAGTCTGCTTGCTGTGAGCCTGTCGAACCAGTCGAATGGGCACATTCTAATAAATAATTTGCACCAGTAACCGCGCCAGCACCACCATAAAAATATAATTTCATTAAATAATTAAAAATTAAAGTTTAAAAATAAAAATTACAAATTAAAATTTTAATATATGATTTTGATATTTAATCTTTTATATTTGATATTGTAGACCATTTCCTGCGCACAATTGGTGGCCATTCACCTTTGGTTTTTTTCCAATTAGCCAACCATCTTATAGTTTTAGGATCCGATGGATAACCCGAACCAAAATCTCCATAAGTCTTTTTTAGAATTTTAACATATTTTTCTCGTTCCGACTTAGCCAGAATAGACGCGGCCGCCACCGCAAGATTATGGCTATCCATTTTATTAGCACCTATAATTTTATGGTTCTTGTTTAAGCAAAACAGGTTAATAGAATTACAGTATTTTTTAATACCCGCACCAGAAACTGGTGCGTCCAAATATGTTCGATGAGGTGAAAAATGATTAATTAAATTAGCCGAATGTTTAATTTCTAAATTATTTATAGAATATTTATCTATATCGGCAGGGCTAATTTTTATAACTTTATAACCGTGGGCTATTTTTTTAATTTCTTTAGCGATACTTTCACGCTTTTTAGCCACAAGCAATTTAGAGTCGGTAATACCCAAACTATTAAGTTTATCTATTAAATAATCTTCTTCCGAAATTAAAAACCCACCTAAAAACAGCGGACCAATGACACAGCCCTTACCGGCTTCATCTATACCTAAAACTAATTCGGACATGAGTGGATTATAACGTAAAAATCAGGGTAATCCCTTGTCGCTCTGCTCACTTGGGATATTTTTGCTTATTATTTACACCTTAAAAGGAAGCAAAAATAAAAAGGCCGGAGTGTTTCCACTCCAGCCAAGGTACTGCGTATTTCCGTCACTTCCCCCACCCAAGCAACTGGGTGATGAACTTCTGGGTGCCGTGGTTCAGGCCGATGGTCTCGTGGCGTGTATCGCCAGAGCGTCCTGGCATGAAGCATGTTCCCTCAACCACCGTCCTGCTTGAAAGCAGTATTTTGGCTGCCGTGAAATCCTCACTAGAGAAAAACCCAGGCATGGTCATGTCAACTACTTCACACTGTGCCATACGTCCCCTCCGACGTATTACTACGTTGGGAATCCCTTCCGTAAATTTTACAAGAGCATCATGCTCTTATTTAAGTACTTTTTATCAGAACAACTATATATTTCCATTAACCTCCCCCAAGGGAGTAAGGTGCTGTCTTTTACTGAATATACTCATTATACACCATTTATAGTTCTTGTCAAGGGATAAATTAACCTACCAAAAAACAGCCTTTTTGACTATATTCTTTGGCTATTTATTAAACCTAAAAGCATCTTAGAAATTTCTGTATAATCCTCATAAAAACCACTAAATACTTCTTTGCTTATATGTCCATCATCTCTTATTAACTCCAGAAGTGAAACGCATTCATAAACAGAACCCCGAGCTATAGTATAAAAATTACGCTTATCTGCCTTGGAAAATTTACCACTGCCTTCAGCTATGTTTATTACCGAGCTTATTGATGCTCTTTTTAATTGATCTCTTAAGTAAGAGTCAATCTGTTTATTACTCCTAAGTAAAAAAAGTATATCTTTGTTTAATAATTTTGTCTTATAATAAACAGAAAGTTTTTCAAAATCAAACATAAAAATAGAATAGATCAGGGCGAGTAATTAAGAAGTACTTAGTGTGAGTAATTAGTATTTAGGAAAATTTTTCCTCTTTAAATAACTCTTCCTTGCCCTAACTACTAAATACAAATTACTAACTACTCTAAATTTTAGAGTAAAGCGAAAAAATTTATGTGTGACGATCAGCAACTACAAAAGCCCCAAAAGACATCGGCTTTGTTTTTACTTCGTAACCATTGCCCCTAACCATACCTACTACCTCTTTTATCATTTCGCGCGTAGCACCATTTTCGCCAACATCCACATGGATTTCGAAATTAAAATTATCTAACAAATTTTCTTTCTTTAAAGATTCAAATAAATTTTTATAAACAACTTCGGCTACGCTTAAAGATTTTAAAGTTTCGGTATAAATTCTTTCACGTAATGTTTTAAAATTTTTATGTTCTTGGCGTGCCCAAAAATATCGGCCACCCGCGCCAACTCGGCGTACCACAACAGCCGTCACAAAATCTGTGCGGTCTATATAAACTTGAGAATCGGTACCAACTATAACTTGGTATTTATGCTTAGCACTTTCGTGCAAGTAATCGTAAACATCACGAATTACTTCATCTACCAGCATAATGCCTTTAGATGGGCTATTGAATTTATTATCTATCATCAGTTTTAGTAATATGCCATTTTGTCTGCGAATTTACAAGCAGTTACAAAATGAGCACCCCGACCTTGCGTCGGGGTAAGTCCTTAAAAAAGACTAGGAATTTTATGCTCTTCGTCTATAACCTTAGCATCTAAAATTCTATGAACTTTAAAATAGCGCTTATCCTTGCGAGTATGGCAATAAGCTTCTACAGTATCTTTGTTTATAGAATAAATTTCTATGTTTCTTTTCTTGCGAGCTTCTTCGCCATCTTCCG
>ERZ1292623.235-Hain-H51-01um-R1-235-length-62098-cov-7_pt1 | contig 62098 bp, 96 predicted proteins | sample MGYA00564398_ERZ1292623 | MGnify/ENA primary metagenome ERZ1292623 (study PRJEB36523, sample SAMEA6512633) | groundwater metagenome | collected 2019-01-07 | study: AquaDiva: Metagenomics assemblies of 32 groundwater samples
TCGTGCAGAAAAATGGGGATACCATGACAGGCGCCCTTGCGGCGGCCGCGGGTACTGCTGCTTTACCGTCATATACGTTCGCCGGAGACTTAGACAGCGGGTTGTTTTTGGGGGGCGCCAATGATGTACGCCTTGCAATAGGTGGCGCGTCTAAAATTCTATTCCAAGCTGGAGTAGTCGAAATAGTCGGCGTTTCCTTTAACATTAATTCTGGTACTGCGGCCGCTCCCGGATTGGCGTTTGATGTTGATACGGACACAGGTCTGTGGAGGTCTGCAGCAGACGAACTTTCATTCACTACAGGAGGTGTAACGCGACTATCCGTTGCTAGTGCGTTTGTCAATTGTTCTGCAAATTTGTTTGTTCCCGGAACAATTGAACTTGGGCATGCTTCAGATACTACTTTATCGCGTCTCAGCGCAGGAGTGCCTGCCGTTGAAGGAAATGCTCTAGCAAGAATTAACCAAACGGAGGCAATTTCCGGAGCGTGGACATTTTCGACAGAGGTTCTTGGAACAGCAGTTAACTCAGCAACATCTTCAGCTTTTCGTGCTAAATCTGTCACTCCTGCATTTCGCTGGGAAGATACAAATGCCGGCGCCGACGAAAAAATGTGGACCTTTGGCGCAGATGGTACGGCACTCTCATTGGTGAGTAACACCGATGCCGGGGCTGTAAGTCAAAATATTTATCGAATAATTCGAAGTGGGTTGGGTGCTTCTTCGCACATTTGGGTTACCGGAACTTCCGGTCAAGATGCAATGAAAGTGGATAACAGCGCAGTTGCTGGACAAACCCGCCTGCTAATATGGGACGTAGACAATAATACCTTGGAACGGGTAACTGTTGGGGCCGCAGATTCCGGCGGTGCTGGTTTTAAGCTTCTTCGTATACCGAATTAACGCGAACAATTCATGACCGCCCTACGTCGCCTCGGGTTGCCCACACCAACTGTTGACAAGGGTCAGCAGCGGGAGTTTCTGCGCACGACGAAGGAGATTCTCGAAGTCGCGCAGCGGCAACGCGGCGACCCGCTGAAATCTTTCGTGCGGCTCGAGGAGCTGGTGCAGCTGCGGCTCGCAGACCCAACCGGCGCACTCCTCCCGAGTCTGGTCCGTACCGGTGCGGGTTCCCCCGAGGGCGCGGTAGTCGCGCTGGTTGGAACTCTGTATTTGCGCACCGATGGCGGCGCCGGTACCACGCTTTACGTGAAAGAGACGGGCGTTGGCGCCACGGGCTGGGTGGCGAAATGACCGCGATTCGAATTGAACAGTTCGGTGGCATCGCGCCACGATACTCTGATCGTCTGCTTCCTCCGCAAGCGGCGGTCATTGCATCGAATATAAACCTTCTGTCGGGCGAACTGCGCGGCCTTCACGAGCCAAGCCTCATCAAGGACCTTACCGCGGCGGGCTTTACAGTCCGGCGTGCCTTTCGCATTCCTGCGGTCATTACCGCCCCAGTGCCGATGAATTTGGCTTCAGATTTCTGGGTTTCCTTCACGGAGAGCGCGGTTGACTTTGTGCGTTCGCCTGTGCTCGGAGATTCTTTCGAGCGCTATTACTGGACTGGCCAGGCGTCTCCATACTCAGGCGTACCGAAATACAACACCCGGGCGCGAATTCTTGCCGCCAGCGCTGCATTTCGTCTTGGAGTCCCGCAGCCCAGTCCTGCTCCGACGGTAACGCCGCCGGCTGGGGCCAATCTCACACGTGCGTATGTGTACACCTTCGTCAGCGCGTATGGCGAAGAAGGTCAGCCGTCCGATCCGACTTTGGCGACGGGCAACGCGGGAACCTGGGCCCTGACCAACCTCGATACCACGGTGCCGAATTCGTCGGAGCGGGACGTCACACTGAAGCGAATTTACCGCACCGTGCCGGGTTTTGCCACGACTAGCTTTTTCTTCGTCGCCGAGATCGCCGTCGCAACTGCGAGCTACAACGACAACGAGACAGATACCACTGTTGCTCAGAATTCCCTGCTTGAGAGCACGACCTGGGCTGAGCCTCCGGCCACGCTCCAGGGGTTGTCGGTTCACCCCGGCGGCTTTCTTGTCGGTTTTAGCGGTCGTGATCTGTACATGAGCGAGCCGTTCCGACCCCATGCCTGGCCGGTCAATTACATCCTCACTGCGCAGACTGAGATCGTTGGGCTAGCAGTGTTCAACAACACAATTGTGGTTGCAACGAACTCGCATCCGTATGTCGCGGACGGCGTTCACCCGGTATCTATCAACTTCCAGAAGCTGGACTCCGTCGATCCATGCGTGTCACAGCGCAGCATGGCGACGACACTCGTAGGCGTCATGTACGCCTCCACGCAAGGACTTATCCTCATCGGTTCCCAGGGCCACCAGCTGGTGACTCACCAGCTTATGACGCGCCAAGAATGGGCCGCCCGTTACACTGCCGCTGGCATAAAGGCGGCGCCATACGGCATGCAGTACATCGCCTTCGATACACCGCAAAAGGGTTTCATCTTTTCCCCGCAGGAGAATTTGTCTCCGCTGACCGATGTCGACCGCCTCACCGGCGTGGAAGGAATCCAGGTGGATCCGTACACGGGCGAAGTCTACGTGTTGAAGGGTAATCAGGTCGTATTGTGGGATCCTATTGGCACGCTTCCCTTCTCGTATCAATGGCGCTCGAAGGTTTTTGATTTGCCCGCCCCGGTGAATTTTGGCGCCCTGCAAGTTAAGTTTCGCGGGGCAGTGCCTGGCCTGCTGACGACGCAGCAATACCAAGACTTCAACACTGCGCGTATTGCGAGCCCGCTTAATTGCATCAACATTGCGGCAGTCAATGCGGTGAGTGTCGAGGCTATTTCTGGGTGGACTGGGCCACAGAACAAAACTCCGGTGGGGGGCAGCCCGCTGTTTAATATAGCGGCGCTCGCCATTCCCACTGCGGCTGTAACGATACGAGTGTGGGCACGAGATCAGGCCGGCGTCATGGCGGAAGTTTTCTCTTTCACCGCCACGGATGAGGGGGTATTCCGTCTGCCTGCAGACTTTATGTCCGACGTATGGCAGGTTGAGCTTGTCGCCAACACTGACGTATATTCATTTGCCATGGCTGAGACCGCCAAAGAGCTGAGAAAGGCATGAAAATCGAGGAGATCGCGGAGCGTATTGGCCGCCTCGAGGCTCGTGAGGAGACCATTTCTGCGCAGCAAGGCGAGATGATCAAAAAACTCAACGCCTTGAACGAGCGTTTTGCTCGCTACGAGGCCAAGTGGGGCGGCATCGTCATGGTGCTGTCTGCGATTCTTGGGCTTGCGCTTGCACTGAAGTCTGAAATTCTGGAGTTCTTCGGTGGCCGGTAAATTCACCGAAGATTTCGACGGCTCGTTCGACTACGTAGTGGGACGGGAAGGCGTGTTCAGCGACGACCCGGATGACACTGGCAACTGGACTGGTGGTGCGCACGGGAAGGGCGAATTGAAGGGGACGATGTTTGGCATCAGCGCTGCCGCGTACCCACAGCTGGACATCAAAAACATCTCTCTCGCGCAGGCGAAGGAGATCTATCGCGTCGACTACTGGAACAAGGCGCACTGCAACGCGCTGCCGGAGACACTCGCATTCTGCGTCTTCGACTGTGCCGTGAACCAGGGTGTGGGTCGCGCGATCCGCTGCCTGCAGCGCGCGGTTGGCGTCAACGATGATGGCAAGTTCGGCCCGCACTCGCGCGCCGCGCTCGCGCGCCTGTCGCCGTCGGTCGCGGTCGAGTACTTCCAGGCTGAACGGATCCTAGAGTACGTCGAGGTCGGCACCTGGACCAAGCACAAGCGCGGCTGGATGCGGCGCGTGATCGCAACTGCAGTGGAGGCCTCGACGTGAGCGTGAAGCTGATCGCATATCTGCTCGGGGGGGCCGGCGTGCTCGTACTGGGGTGGATTTTGAACGGATGGCGGGTCGACTCGAACCGCCTTCCGCTTGTCGAAAAGGAGCTGTCTGATGAACGCGCAAATGTTGCCCAGATCAAAAAGGACGCCAAAGTCGTGGCTGACGCAAGTACTGGGTATCAATCCGAGCTCGCCCTTCTTCGCAGCGGGAATGCTAGTCGTCCTGATACTCCTGTCCGGCTGTGCCAGCCAGCCCGCCCGGCCAGCGTGCGAGTACCCGCGACCGAACCCGGACCTGATGGCGGAGCTGCCGCCGCCGGGATGGTTTCGAGAGACACTGGAGTGCATCCTGAAGAAGGGCCAGCTGCAGCCGGGGGAGACATTGGACCCGACCTGCGAGCGCTTGGTAACCGAGCTGACCGAGTAAACGCGCAGGCTCGCGGTCTCCAGAAGCAGGCAGATGGCCTTGCCCCGAAGTGAGGTATTCATCGGTGCGCCGCTCCCACTCCTGTTTAGCTGGCTTGAGAGTCGGACAGGGATCGAATGGACGCCGGACTTTCGCGCGATTGGCCGCGTCGTCAATGGAGAACTTGTCGGTGTTGTTGGCTTCAACGGTCAGAACGGTGCGAGTTGCCAGATGCATATGGCAGGCGAAGGAAAGCATTGGATCAGCCGCAAATTTATTCGCGAGGTGTTTCGTTATGCCTTCGAGATATGTGGGTACAACGTCGTTTTCGGTACTGTCCCGTCTGGGAACGTGGCTGCGTACGAAATTGACACTCGACTTGGATTCGAAAAAATTGCTACCATTGTCGGCGGGCACCCTGATGGGGCGCTTCATTTTCTCATGATGCGGCGGGAAAACTGCCGCTGGTTAGCGTAAGAGGTACTCGCGATGTCCACTCTATTCCCCGAAATAATCCAGGCGCTGAAGCGTCACTCGGCCGAAACGCCCTCGCTTAAGCTCACTGATGGTACTGGTGCAACTGTCGCCACGCTGAGCCCGGGCACAGGTGGGACGGTTGTTTCCGATAAACCCGTCCGCCTGCCTAGCTATACCGTGGCGGGGCTCCCTGCTGGTACAGCTGGAGATAGGGCCTTTGTAACGGATGCGCTTACCCCGGCCTTCGGGTCGGCCGTTGTCGGCGGCGGCGCCGTCACAGTTCCTGTCTATTACACTGGGGCGGCTTGGTTTGTTGGCTGATAATTATGTCCAAGAAAAAGGGCCCGAGGCCTCCCGACTACACAAATATCTACAACGCCCAGCTTGAACTGGGCCGCGAGAACGCTACAGTTGCGCGTGAACAGCTGGCGTGGGGGCGCGAACAGGACCGGATGAATCGCGAGACCCTCGAGCGTGTGCTCGGGATTCAGCTTCCGATCATGGAAGAGCAGTTCAAGAATGCGCAAGAAGATCGGCAGCGATACGAGCAAGTCTTCCTGCCGATCGAAGACAAGCTCATCCAGGAGTTCCAGAATTACGGCACGCCTGAACGCTTCGACAAGGAGCGTGGGCAGGCCATCGCGGACGTCAACGCTAATTTCGACTCACAGCGCAAGAACGCACTCGCGCGACTCGAGTCGTTCGGCATCGATCCGTCGCAGACCCGGAACCAGGCGCTGGATATCGGCATGCGTACGGCACAGGCCGCCGCTCAGGCGGGCGCCGCAACTGCTGCGACACAGCGCGTTGAGAATACCGGCCGCGCGCTGCGTGCCGAAGCGATCAATATTGGTCGCGGCCTGCCTTCGCAGGTTGCTGGTTCGTACGGCCAGTCGATCGCCGCCGGTCAGTCTGGAGTAGGCGGCGCGGCTACTACTACCGGTGCGGGTGTGGGCGCCATTCAGTCTGGTGTCCCCTTCGGCCAGCTTGCGCAGAGCGGATACGCCGGCGCGGGAAATACGCTTAGCGCCGACTATCAGAATCGTCTGGCCCAGGCGCAGTATCAGCAAGCGGGCATTGGGCAATGGCTGGATGTCGCAGGAACGATCGGCGGTGCTGCTGTGGGTGGGGGTGCGTTCGGTCTCGCCGAGGGTGGGGTGGTCCCAGAAAAAGGCGCGCTTCCTATTTCTCCGATTCCAGGATCAACAGACCGTAAGCCGATCCTCGCCACGCCTGGCGAGTTTGTGGTGCCGAAAGACGTTGTCAACTGGAAGGGCCAGGAGTTCTTCCATAAGTTGACGGCGAAGACGCGAGACGACGTCATGGCTATCGAAGTCCAGAAGCGGCAACCCCAGCAGGCGTTGCCGGTGGGAGTCTGACATGGCATTCAGTGACGCATTCGCAAAGGGCTACGCGATCGGCGACGCGGCCAAGAAGCGCAAAGCCACGTCGAAATTCTTCGAGCGGTTTAAGGAATTAACTGACGAGGGGGAGGCCGAACCGGTTACTGCAATCGGCGGGCTGGACGTTCCCGATTCGGCACTTCCAGTTGAGGAGCAACCCGTAGACGCCGCGGGCGCCATTCCGGTTGATTCTGCGACACCTGATTCAGCGCTGCCCCTGTCTCTTGAAGCGGCTGCGCCAGCCAAAGTCGGCGCGCCCAAGAAGATTCCGCTCAAGCAGGCGGCAGAATTTCAGAAGTCGCTGACCCAAGCGAACATCAAGGAGCTTGACCGTCTTGCAATGGATGCGGCTCGCGCGTCGGGCGATATCGAGGTCTACACCGCGTTGCAGAAGTCAACTGATTCATTCCTGCAGGGCAAGGTCATGCGCAACATCGGGCTTGCCCAGATGGCCGCGCAAAACGGCGAAACCGACGCTGTGGAGAAGCATCTGACGGCCGCGTATCGGTTCATCCCGGACGGCCAGGAAGTCAAGTTCAAGAAGACCAAGGACGGCATGCTCACGATCAAGGACCCGTGGGGCGACGAGGATGTCGAGCTTACTTCGGAGATGATTGGCAACATCGGTACCATGCTTCGTGACCCGGAGAAGTGGTCCGATATCGTGCGTACCGAGCGTAGAGAGCGGGGCAAGCAGACAGTTGCCGAGGGTGAATTGGATGTCAAGAAAGGCGGCCTCGAAGTCGACCGCTCCCGCTTGACCCAGTACGCGCGCGAGCTCGGCATCCGCGAAGGCGACCTGGCGATCAAGGGTCGCGAAGCCAAGCTGAAGGAACTCATCGCTCCGATGGAGCGCATGGAGACTCACCAGCGCGGACTCTACTACGGCGCGCTGCGCGAGAAGGCTGCCGCCGCAGCGAAAGCTGGCAAGACGCCGGAGTTCCTCGACGAAGCTAACCGAATGTCGGTAGCGGTCGAGGGCTCGATGGACGCGTACTTCACGCCCACGAAAAACCCAGTCACCCGCATGGCGGATCCGAACTGGAAGCCCCCATCGGATGCAATGGTTACCGGACCGTCAGGCCCGCGTGTGCTCGAGGCCAGCGAGATCAACCAGGCGAAAGGTCTGGCGCAGACCATTGCTATACACAACATGGGATCGATCGGCAACAACGTCGCCGCGGTTGCCGGCCTGCAGCTGATGAAGGCCCAGATCGACCCGGACAACTTCAACGCTCAGATCGATGCCACAACTGGCGTGATGCTCGTGCCGTTCCGAGGAATGAACGTGCCGGTCCAACTCCCGCCCGCACTGGTGCAGGCTCTTGTTTCGCAACAGGAGAGTGCCGCCGTATCTGGCTCGTCTCCGTCAGGGTACCCATTCCCGACGGGGGCTCAAATTCAAGCCACGGAGTAACCGGTGGGGATCATCATCCGTCCGGTTCCGGGGAGCATCGATCCGGCGAGCATCGAGGATGAGACCGAACGTCTGAAGCGTGAATCGGAAGCTCAGGTTCGTCTCGACTATCCGACTGCTACTTTCCGCGATGGCGCGCCCGTCGAGCCCCCTGCCACTGAACCGCCCCCACTGCCAGGGCCGCGGGCGCCAAACATCATCACCATTGGAAACCCGAACGCGAAGAACCGCTTAGATGGGGTCGCCGCTCCGGTTCCCGAGAAGGAAAAGATCGGTTGGTTCAGCTCGATGGCCCGCGGGCTGGGTGAGCGCACTACGCGTATCGCGGGCTTCATACCCGACACCGCCAACACCGTGGCGGACATCATGCCGGAGTGGCTCGACCAAGGCCTGGTCATCGACGACGATGGCGTCCGGTGGGAGAAAGGCGAGGAGTATGCCAAGGTGTCGCTCGCAAAGAAGGCGGGCAAAGCTGCGGATGAAGCCGACCTCGGCTCGAAGCGCGGCCCGCTAGCTACGCCGGACGAGATCAAGGCGCAGTGGGAGGCCGGCGACAAGTGGAGCGCGGCGGGTAATGCGGCACAATTCGCCGTCGAGCAAGGCCTTCTCTCCCTCCCTGACATGGTTGCCGCGGTCGCGAGCTTCCCCTTGTACTGGCTTGGTCAGGGCGGCGACTACGCGCAGCAGCGCGCCGCTGCCGATGGCCGCACGAAAGCCACCCCCGCAGATGCCGTGATCGCCGCGGTGACCTCGACTTTTGTCAGCGCGATGGAGCGCTTCGGTGCGGGCAAAGTCTTCGACCTGGTAAAGACAGTAGAGAAAACCAAGCTCCGTAAATGGTTCGAGGGCATCGCCGCAGAAGCCGGTACCGAAGCGGTCCAGAATCCAGCCGAACTGGTGGGCACCAAGGCGGGTACCGCTCAGGCGGAGCAGATTACGCCGGGAGCGCTGGCTGAACAGGCTGGTTTCGGTGCCCTGGGTGGCATAGGCGGCGGCGCGGCTATTGGTGGCGGGGTTCAACTGCTCAGCGGCCGAGATCGTCCTCCCCCCGCGGCCGCAGTGCCGCCGTCGGCACCTGGTCGACCGCCTACCCCTCCTCCGGCCGGCGCCGCTCCTGCGGCTCCTCCTGCGATTGCGTCGGGTCCCGGCCCCGGAGCGCCTCCAGCCCCCGGAATTCCGAAGGCTGGGGATGCTTTACTGTTCCAGCCGACCTCTGCGCCGGGTGTAGTAGTCGTTGTCCAGAAGATATCGCCTGAGTCCGGCTCGGCGATTGTTTCTCGTGTGGACGAGGCGGGTGACCCGGTCCTGAATGAGGACGGCGAACCTGAATCGTTCGTGGCTACGTTCGCAGATCTCAAACTCTCTGGCGTACCGGCACCCAGCGTTGCAGCAGCGCCGAAGCCCGCAGTCGCGGCCCCGCCAGCGGCGACATCGGTCGAGCCGACCAGCGACATCGTCGCCCAGGTCAAGGACCTGTGGAACGCGAAGACTCCGCGTCGCGGGGTCTACGTGTCTCCGCCCACCGTTGCGAAGATGAAGCAGGAGGGTTCGTATCCCGATCTCTTGAAAACGGGTGTGGTTGAGGAGAACTTCGACGGTCAGGGCGGCACGCTGATCGTGAAGTCGAAGAAGGACCTCGACGAAGCACGGTTCGCTCGAGACTCCGGCATGGTCGACATGCAGGCAATTGTCGGCAAGCTCACCGGTGCGGGTATTGCTAAGCCCAAGACGCCAAAGCCCGCAGTGGTGCAACGCAAAGACGAGACCGGCGCGGTAGTGCAGCAGAGCGCCGTCGAGCCCGCTGCCGTACCGGCCGCTGTCGCTGCTGTGAAGGATCTGCCGGGCACCGTGGAAGTTACGACGCCTGAAGCGGTTATCAAGGAACGGGAGGTCAAAGTCACAGAGGAAATTGCTCCGACCCCAGCGTCGGCGACTGGCTTTCAAGCGGGGCCAGAAAAAGGCACCCGCTTCCGCGTAAACCCAAAGGTTAGATCTACTGGCGGCGTCTTGCTGGAAAAGCGAAACGATAACCTTGGTGGCACCGGGGGGATATCCGGATTTTACATAGGTAAAGACGGAAATCTAATGGAAGTTCCGGGGTTGAATACTCCGGCTGTTCATAATATTTGGACCCCCGAAAGTGAGGCTGCGCGTACCCAAGCCGCAGCAATTCTGGAGCAAATGGGGTCGCTTGCGCTGAGAGACCCCAAGCGTGCAGTGCTGAAGCAAAAACTTCGTGAATTAGTTACGGGGGCCAAAGCTGCAGATGAAATCACTCCGACTCAAGCGCCGGCGGCGCGCCCGACCCCGGGAGACGCGTTCAGCGGTACCGACTTCGCGATCCTGTTTGCTACCAAAACGCTGAACACGCCGAAGGAAGGCAACCTTACGAAGACTGACGTGCGCGCGTCTGCTCAGGCTGTGGGCGTAGCCGCACAGATGCTGCGCCAGGCCGCCAGCGAAGCCGGTAAGCGCGGCGCGCCGCCCGAAGTAGTGGCTGCGGCAACCGATGTGGCGGGACGAATTGAACGCATCGGCGAGAAGCCGGAAATCGATTTCGTGAAGGGCCGCGGGGTCAGTGAATTCAAGCTCCGTGCCAGACTAGTAGAAATCCAGAACGCATTCCGAGCCCTCGCCGATTGGCGCGACAAGCCACGTGTCGCTGAGCCGGCGGGAGCAGTGAAGGCGAAGGCTGCTTCTCGTCGCACCGAGACCGCTGGGGATAAAAAGGTAGCGGCTGTGTTGGCAAAACCGAAAGTGGTGGAGAAGGCCGAGAAGGCCTTCAAGGCGGAGCAGGAGCGCCGCGCGAGCAAGGGTTCGCCCCCCGAGGGCGTGGCTGAGCGTCGTCGTGTAGAACCCGCACCTACTGAAGTTGGGCCCACCGGCGTTCGACTCGCGCCTCCTGGGGAGCGAATCGTACACCGCAAAAAGAAATACGTCCCGCCGAAAAAGCGCGAGGAAGACGTTGTCGCGAAGGTTGCCGAGAAGACTGCGCCAGCTCAGATTGAGACGATCGAACTCTCACCGTCCGCTGTAACCGGAGACGAGGAAGCTTTTATTACAGAGCTGATGGGCTCCACGCCGCAGGAACTTCAGCAAGAAATGCGTCTGGATCCCAGCGGGCAGATGTCCCGCGTTCTGGTTGGTCTGGTCAAAGCCATGGGAGATCGCAACAGCTGGGCCGGCTGGTTCGCCGCCGTTACCCGCGGCGGCATCATGTCGCACGTGCAGCGCAACCAGATGATGGGATTGATCCGTGAATACGTAGCGGCTGAGCGCACCCAGATCCCAGAGATTCGCGAGAAATTGCTTGGGCTCCTGACCAACGTAGATGGAAAGACGCTACCGCAGCCAGCGATTGCCGCCGTGTTCGAGGCAGCTAATCTGACGCGCGCTTACACCACGATGGCGCTGGCCGTGCGCGACGCTATGGAGTCCACGGACACTGATCTAGGCCAGATTAGCGAAGCGACTGGTGATACGGCGTTTGATCCGGCATTGGTCAAGAAAGACACGGGTTCGCTGAGTGTCGTGCGTGAGGGCGAGATTGGCGGTACCGCGCGTACTAAGCCAGTGTTCGAAATACCGTACAAGGACGAGCTACTCAGCACGATGCTGAAGCTGGCGAGTGACTTCGCTCCGATCCGTAAGGTCCTCGATCAACTCACCGCTGTCGCGCAGACTAACCGTTTCATAAACGGCATCATGGCCCGCTCGCTGCAGGCTCAAGTATCTCGGGGCACGTTGCCGGGGACACACGAGATTCTCGATGGAATTCTCGCGAACGCGGTGGAAGTGAACGTTCCATTGACGGCTCAGCGCTTCTTGCGACAACTCCGTGCGGCGATGCCCGACCTCCCGGTGGAATTTGTCCCGGTTGGTCAGCCGATGCGGGATGAGCACGGCGGCACCGGCCACGATCCAGGCGGTCGATTCCTTGCCGCCGGCATGTTGCAGGTTCAGGTCTCCTTAGACTCAAAAGGCCTTCCGATCTGGACTCCGGGTCGGATGCAGACTCTGCTGCATGAAATGTACCACGCCGCTACGGTCTACGAGCTGAACCGCAGTCAGGACAGCGCGCTGATTCATGAAATCACTCAACTACGCGCAGAGATCGTGAAGAAGGCCCAGGAGAAAATGGGCCGGGACATCGTTAACGACATCATCATGTATCACCGCGGTGAATTGTCTGCAGCGCCGGAGCACTTGGAAGAATTTTCGCCCTATTTGTACGCGCTGACGAACAATTTCGAGCTGGTAGCAGAGGGGCCAACTTCCCCATATTTTCAGCAGTTTTTGCGGTCCCTCGACCAGACGCCAACGAAGTCCTGGTATCGCAGCACCTGGAACGCCATGGTGCGCATGGCCTCCCGGCTGCTCGGATTCAAGAATCCGGCGGACAATCGATTGCTGAATGATTTGCTGCTTCTGGTCCAGCGCACGATGGCGGCGCAGCGCGGACGGCAGCAGCGCATCCAGGCGGCGCGTGATAAGGCTGTCTCGGAGATCCAGGCTGTATTGAAGGTACCCCCCGAAAAAATAATTCCGCTCGTCGACAGCATTTTTAGCGGCGAAGGAGCGATGACAGTTGCTAAGAAATGGGACGGATCTGGTTTCTTCGAGGCTGTTGATGCAATTCGGGTGGCTCGCGGTTCAATGCTCCCCGACGGCCGCCTCGAGTCCTCCGACCGCATGGCATTCCGCGCATACACCGCTGGCCCCGCCACGCTTGGCGAACATATTCGCACTACACGTGAGGAGGCGACCAGGGGCCGATTTGAAGCTCCTCCGCACCTGAGGAATCACGAGCAGATTGCAGCACTGACTACGCCGCGGCTTGCCAATGTAGTTGCGGGCGTGCGCCGGTTGATGACGTCCCGGTTTGTGGATGGGGCGCGTGATCGCGGCCTCGGGTTCCTGACCACCGATTTCCTGGTATCTCGCGGCGCGCGACTGTTCGGTATCGAGAACGATTCGACTAATCCGCTCGTCGCCTGGAAGCGCCTGCGTGACACGCGGCGGTCGCATGCGAATCGGTTGCTCGAGCTGGCAGAGAAGACTGTCAACTCGAAGTGGATCAAGATGAGCCCGCATCGCAGTGAAGCGGTTGGCACCATGCTGCAGCAGACTACGCAGTGGCAGATTGACCCAGAGCAGGGCAAGCAGCAGACGAAACTGCTCCTCGATACATCACAGGGGGCGTGGGAGGCGAATGTCGATGAATTGAACGCCGCCTGGGCGAGACTCGACGACGACCAGAAGGATCTCTATCGCTCAGTGCAGAAGTACTTCAAGCAGGAGTACTCACAGATCCGCCGCGCCGGCATCGACCTGGCGATCGACTTGTTTGGCGGTCAGATCACGGATCAACAGCGCACCATGCTGTACACGCTGCGCAATGCCGACGGCATCGACCAACTCGTCGGCACAGGCAAGTTCATCGATCTGGGCGACCAGAACGAAAAGTTCGCTAAGGTGGTGCGCGATCTGATTCGCGTATCTACGATCAAGGGCCCATACTTTCCGCTGATGCGGAAGGGCAATCTGGTTGTCGAAGCGGCTCGTGAGGGAGTGTTGAACGATGGCACCGGGCGCCCGCGGAACTTCGATACGAAGGCCGAAGCTCAGGCCCAGGCTGATGCCATCCGTACGCGTGCGCCGAAGAATACGGCCCGCGTTGTAGAGGAGAGTGGCAAATATCAGGTCAAGTACAAGATGCGGCACGTGTCGTTCCACGAGTCGCAGAAGGATGCGGTTGATGCCCAGGCCCAACTACGGGCGCAGGGCTTCGAAACCGGCGTATTCACGCGAAAACTCGAGTCGGTCGAAGCTGCGAGCTTGAGCGAAGGGCTCAAAGAGCTGATCAGCAAGGCCGAGTCCGTCGCACTTACCGGGACACAGCCGGCAGCCGAGCAGCGACTGGTGATTCAGACGCTGCAGTCGGCATTCGTGCAGATCCTGGCAGAGCGCGCAGCGTCGGCCAGCCAGCAGCTTAAGCGGCAGGGTGTCGAGGGACCCAAGGGCAAGGAGGCACACGAAATTTTCGCCCGGCGCACCAAGGCCTCGAGCTGGCACTACGCCAACCTGAAAACTGCCCTTGCTCAGTCAAAGGCGTTGTCACGCCTACGTACGTTTACGCGCGATCCCACGCAGGGCACCAGCCCGGCGAATATCGATGCGCAGAATCTGGTACTGTCGCGTGGCCGCACGTTGCATGAGATCACGAAGCGGCTGCGCGTCGAGGCCGACGAGCTCGACTCGCTGGACAAGATGAACATGGATTTCTACTTGGGCCAGCTGGGGTTCATAAACTTCCTCGCTACGCCGTCATACGCCTTGGTCAACGCGATGCAGAACTTCAACGTCGCCATGCCGTACCTCACCGGCAAGTACGGGTTGAAGGGGGCTAAGGCGCTGCTCCGCGGAATGAAGGTGATCACGGGCCCAACATTCGCTAAGGCGATGCGCGGCTTGGTGAGCAAGCCCGGCGAAGTCACGGTGTATGACGTGTACTCAGCAATCAGCGAGGCCGTGGCTGAGCACCCGCGCTATGCGCAATTCACGAAAGCGCAGGGTAGCCGGCCGTCGGCATTGCAGCAGCTGGTTGACATGGGCGTGATCAACGCCTCCTTCATCCAGGAGCTTGCGGCTGTTGCGAACAACGAAAGTCTCACGGTGTCGCGCGGCATGGAATGGCTGCGGTTGTTTCCGCAAGGCGCAGAATTGTGGAATCGTATCAGCACGGCGCTCGCAGTGCTCGAAGTCACAAACGGTGATGTTGAGGCAGCTGCAGATGCAGTGTGGAAGGTCCACTTCGGTTACGACATCGAGAATCGCCCGCGGTACTTCCGCAAAGTGGGCGGCACCCGCCTGCCCCAGGCCATCACAATGTTCAAGATGTACGGCGTCGGCATGTATCAGCTGACTGGATCACTGATCGTCGACACCATCTCGCGACGCGGTCAGTCGCGCACAGATCGTGGTCGTGCGGCTACGGCGCTCGCCGGTATCATCGCCGCACACGTGCTGTCGGCGGGAGTGATCGGTGGCGTAATGCTCGAGCCGCTTCGCCTCTTGATGAATCTGTGGCATGCGATGTTCGGGGACGACGACGAGTACTACAACCTCGACACCATGGTCCAGCGGTGGGCGAAAGAAGTTACTGAGAGCGATCTGGGTGGGCGGATTTTGTCGCGGGGATTGTGGAATGCCCTGGGATTCGACTTGAGCGGTCGGATGGGCCTGGATCGCATCCTGATGTATGACCCCCCCGAGTCGTTCACCGAAAACGAACTGTGGAAGACACTTGGCGGGTTGCTCGGTCCGATCCCGAGCATGTTGATTCAGAAGTCAACGCGCGCCTATCAGCTCGCGACGGTACAAGGGAAGCCGTTCGAAGCGATCATGGAAGCGATCCCGGTGCGGATGCTCCAAGACGCACGCAAAGCGTGGAAGCTGATTAACGAGGGAGTTACGACCCCGGCTGGGGACGTACTGATGGGTCCGGAGAATTTTGACTGGCTGGATGTTGTCGGTCGCGCGGGCGGTCTCCAGACTACCGAGGAGGCGAAACTGTCAGATCAAGCGAGTACCGCGTTCGGATACCGCGGCTGGCGGACTGCTCGCGTGCGGCAGCTGACTGCATCGTTCTGGCGAGCACACGACGCCGGCGACGTCAAGGCCGAAGCCGAGGCCGTCGCCGACATCGAGTTGTTCAACCAGAAGAACCCCGGAGCACCCGTGACAGCAGCGTCGCTCCGGCAGTCGCGGCAGACGGCTCGGCGGAACGTTCGGGAACGGACGGGGGAGGGACGGAATCCAGATCTGAATAAACTCCTGGACTACTGAGAATATTTCTCAGGATCCGGACAGCCACTTCAGCCTGGGTCGTCGCATCGTCAAGCGGCAGATGTGCGCGCCGATCTGGGTTTCCCCAGAGGTCTTTGCAGTCGACTTCCATCGCGCGCCCCAGTGCGAACAGCGTCCGACAGTCCCGCTCCGCTCGGTAGTGGAACGGGAACTTCAGTGCTACCTGCTTCGCCAAGTGGCGCATGATCACGCAGTCAAACGATGGCGAGTTGGCCCACACATACTCGGCCTTCTGCTCCTTGCAGAACTCAGCGAAGCGATGGAATGCATCCGCCGGCTCGAGCTTGCCACTGAAAGCCTGATCGTATGAAGGCTGCTTCCCCCACCAGGCCATAGTCTCAGTGCTCATAGTACCGATCTGTGCCGCCTTCGTTGTGTCGATGAAAGTCTCAAAGCCCTTGCTGGGGCCGTCGAGGGTGAAGATGCGGGCACCGATGGCAATGACCGCGGCTTCTGGGCCGGAGTCCATGGTTTCAATGTCTATCATCAAGTGGCGTTCTGTCTTCATGTCTTCTCCGTATCGTAGTCTCCGAGGATCGGCCCAAAGGCCGCGTGTTGCAGATCGATGTCAATTACCAGAACCCGGGCATTCACGGTATTCGCGATGCCCGCGGAAACGCTGGCCTTGTGTTCGGTAGCCCCTAGTGTTTTCAACTTGTCAAGGATCTCAGTCGGTGATTCCTTCTGATTCTCGTAGAGCCAATCGCGGAACGGGGCCTTCTTGAGCCGCAGAATTTTGTCCTTGATCGCAAGTAGCCCGAGGAACTCACGGATCGGCGGCTGGATGAATATCTGGCCAACTTCCTTCTGTGCTCTTGAAGTGGCGTGCTCGACCACCAACATCTGGTCGCGCATCCTGTCCGCATAGTCAATGACTGCGGATACTACGCGCTCCTCGATCGATACGTACTGCTGGCCGGCCCCGCCACGCTGTGATCGAAACGCTGCATAGAGCCACGACTGGAATTTGGGTATGTCAAAACTGACATACTTCCGGCGATTCGTAATGTGCGCCGCGGCGAGCAGCACGGCTGCGAGAGCAACCCAGAATCGTTCATCGTTCGTGGCGTGCAGATCCGTCACGATTTTCGCCTGCAGGCGCTGCACCAGGGAATCGACGTCTTCATGGTTCTTCGCCAACCAGGCAGCGTAGTCTTCGCCGATATGCCCGTAGTGGTGGGCCAGGTCGCGGATCTTGAACGGCACCGTATTATCTTGGAGCGGTCGGACCGGGACGTCGACCTCGAACACACGCAGACGCCCAGCATTGGTGTTGTTGGCAATCGCATCCACGTGATCGAGTACTGGCTCATTGGTCGCGATCGTGGTGATCGTGGACCAGGTACCCATCTCCTGCATCTTCGCCGAAGCAGTGAGGCGCTGTTTCTCCTTGCCCTGTCCAAGCTGGAAGACCATGCGTACGAAGTTCCGAACCTCATCACGCATACGGACTTCGTCCCAGTACGCCGGCAGGTTGTTGAGGAAGCCGAACTTCTTAGCCATTGAGTTGGCCGTGTCATTCAGCGCGTTCACTCCGCGCAACGGATCACCCCATACAGCCTGCGCCACCTTTAATGCTGAGCTCTTGCCAGTGCCGGAGTCGCGGCTGTGCAAGGAGAACATGATGCCGGATACCCCGGTGAAGGTGAGGAGCGGCGCGGCAAAGGCGGACATGATTGCCGCCTCGATTGGGTGGCATTCGTCGATAAGCAAGGCGTTTGCTGCTTCTCGCCACGGCGCCGCCTCGCCGCGTGGTGAATATTCCTTAGCCAGTGTGCGATCGACGCCACTGATCGGCGATGTACTGCCGTCCTCCATGAAGATGGCGCGGCCAGTGGCGAAGCCGACTTTATCGCCGGTCGACATCCATCCTAGCCCCGTTAGCGGCGCAGGCTTTGCGTCGCGTACCATCTCCATTCTGCGCATCCACGGAATCATGATGTGCTTAAATCCCTGAATCTCGTTGTCCGTCATCATGATGTGGTCCATCATGAGGCTCTTGCTCAATACTTTAGAGTCATCTGCCAGGTCGATGCCGAGCACTAGCGCCACGTGGCGGCGCGGGCCATTATGCGCCGTAAATTGTAGCCCGTTGCCAAATGCAGTGCTGTAGAGCTCGACGTCGCTCAGCATGTACGGGATAACTCGCTGCCACTCAATCGGTACCCCCTTGTCGTCGAATTTTGTCGGCTTGTGAATGCCGTGCTTGTCCATCTTCCAGCCCATCGGGAGGAAGGAGTCTTGCGATTTTCCGAGGACCAGCGGCGTCTTGATATTGCCCCAGAACGGGCAACTCGCGCACTTCGAGGGCATAAACGGCTCGAGCGTCGCGCACAGCGTTGGTCCGATGTCCGCCTTACGGGTAAGCGAATACTTAAACCTCCCCTCCGTAAGGCCGGCGTCGTACTGGTCGTGCTTCTCGCTAATCGCGTGGATGTAGTCGTGGCCATCTTCGGGGAAGGCGAGCAGGTGAATCAGTTTGTGCCAGAGCTCCCCAGGCTGGCCCTCACCGCCAGTTTTAATGGTGTGCTTCAATATTGCGCATTGTTCGACCATCCCAGCAGCGAAGTATTTCCGGTCAGGATAGCTGTTCTGGCCACCCCCGAGATCATCGCTTCCTACAGAGCCAACAAGTACCCTCGTCGCTGTACCGACGCTTATGTTAAAGCTGCGAACGATTTCTTCGAGAGTGAAGTCATTTGGACTCGCGCGCAGTACCCGGCATGAGATTGGTGCCGCGGGATTTTTCCAGTTGGTCGTGCCCGGCGCCCGCATGATGCGCGCTGAGTCTGCGGTAATCGACTCGTCCACCTTGAAGTTGTGTGCTTCACAGAGTGCTTTCAGTGCGTCCGCCAGCGGCTGCCACTCGGCGCGTGTGATGGTGCGGTCCAACACCCAGTAGCAATGGATGCCACCACCCGAGTCGACGATGATGCTCGGGAACGGGATCTTCGTCTCGAGGACGAATCGCTGCAGCTCCTTGACTGCTGCTGCCTTGGAGAGGAATCCCTTATCTGGCCCAACATCTAGGTCCAGATAAAGGGTTTTCTTCCCCGCGCAGTCAGCGATCGTGCGCGATCCACCGTACACGCCGGTCGCGAAGTAGACATTTTCCTTCTTCGCGGCACGCTCTCGGATCCGGTTATCCAGATCGTCGATCGTAGCCAAGGGCGCGGACTGCTTCAGCTTCTTGGCGATTCCATAGTTGGCGTAATACCAACCCCCCGTGTCCGGTAGAACACGGAGGAGGAATTCCCGTGTGTCCATCAGCCTACGTCGAGTTCGTCGAGGATTCCCTTGATGTCTGAATCGAGTGCGGAGTCTCCTTCGAGGTCAGCTGCCGCCGGGGCTGTAGGTTTCGTCGCTGCTGGCTTCGCTGCAGGTTTCGCCGCTGGCTTGGCCGCTGCTGGCTTCGCTGCAGGTTTCGCCGCTGGCTTGGCCTTCTGCACAGGCTGCGGCTGTTCGAACAGCGGATCTGGTTCCGGTTCGGGCTCCGGCTGCACGACCGTGGCTTCCTCGACCGCGGCTACCACTTCAGCAGGTGCCGCCGCGAGCTCAACCGCTTCAGCCAGGATACGCTCCAGCTTGTCATCACCGAGCAGCGCCTTGATCTCGAGCGCTTCGTCTTCCGTCAGCGGCCGGACTGGCTTAAAGGTGAGCTTCGGAAAGCTCGCTTGCATGTCGAATCCGATCTTCACGGAGACGGCGTTGTAGGGGAATCCCCGCGACTTCAGGTTCTTGCCCATCAGCGCCAGGTCGGCGAGTGACGCGGCAGGTACGCGAAGCAGCATGGGACCGCCGAAGGTCTCGTTCTTCAGGTCGTTAATCGGAACGATCGCCATGCGACGATTGTCCTGACATGCCTTGGCCTTTTTGCCTGCGGGCGTGATGCGCGATCCGAACACATTCTGCGGGCACCGTGCACAGGTCACTGATTGCGGAGTTTTTGAGCCCGCATCAGGACGGATTCCGTCGAGCGAGTAGCAGTCTGGTGCTTCCACTGCGCCCTCGCTGTACCCCTGAATGTAGTAGTTTTTCGTAATGTGCGGGTTGGCTCTGAGGATAACAACCTCCAAGCTAGGGATCGGATCGCCCCCTGCGTTGAGCAGCGGGTGTTCCTCGCCCTGATACTTCACGCGCCACTTACTGGCACGGAAGCTCATCACCGCGAACCCCCCGCTTACCCCCGACGAAAGATCGTCGGCGTCTGGGGCCAATTCCTGAAAAATGGCGGGCAATTTGCCGCCAGCGAACGGGGTAATGTTGGTACCCATCAATTTTCTCCTGTAAGACCGATCAGTTTCATCCATGCCCATTGTTCATCACCAATGCCGCTCTCGTCGTGGGGCTTGATCAACTTCAGTCGAGCGGCAGTAATTAAATCGATTGGTACGTAAATCTTCGTGGTGTCTGGCCAGAAGTTGCTGGCGCTATATGTATCCCAAGTCGTGTTTTCGTTGAGGCTCTCGTACACGCGTATTTGCGTTGGGAGAAAGAGCACGTAGAGAATGGAGACCGTCGCACTCATCGAGCTTGGCAGATTCAGAGTTCGAGTTACATCAACCACGGCGGATCCTCACCAACTTGGTACGGACTACATTCACGCCGGGTGGAACTTCGCCGAAGGTCTCGATGTAGTCGAGCACCGCGGATTTCGATACGCGTCGATCCAACAGATCCCACATGTCCTTGTCCTGGATAAACTTCTTCGTCTCGTCCCAACCCGGAACCGAAACGGTCTGTACCTCTTGGAGGAATGCCGTTCCTTTGTCACTCTTGAAGCTCTGCAGTCCAGCCAATTGTAGCTGGTTCTGCAGCCAGTTTTCGCACTTTCCCATCTTGTCGCGGAGGGGCTGCATCTCCTCCTTGTGGCGTTTTTCCAGTGCGTCGGCATCATCCCGCATTTTGATATAAGCCTGAATCACATCGTCAACCGTAACGGCCATTGAACTCTCCTGTCTATCGTTATAAGGGCCAGATCACCCCAGTTAGGAGACGAGTGCAGAACGCAGAATTTCTTCGCACAAGCTGTAGACCGGGGCTCTGGCTGGCGGGGTTATTTCCAATGCGAGGCACTCGACCGCCTAACCCTCGTCCAGACTATCCGCTCAGGGCGGGGCCTCTGGCGGGCCTCGTGTGTTCTCCTCAAATAGTTCTAGCAAAGCGCCTTGCATCGAGGCGCGGAAGCGAAGTCGAGCATACACCTGTTGCTCCGCTTTTGTCGACATTATGTGGATAATGTGTGCATGCGTGATTTGTCCAGGTCGCGTAATTCTCGCACACGCCTGTTCATAGGTCTCCAACGACATCGTTGGTGCAGCCCACACGACCGTGTCTGCCCGCGTGAGCGTGAGGCCGTGCGACATACACTTGGGGTGGGCCACGATAATTCGCGGCTCCTCGGCGCGCTGGAAGTTCATGTATATCTCGTTGCGCCTGGTAGTCGAGATTTCACCATGCACGAGCGCGGTCGGGTATCTCTGTCCTAGCGCCTTGGCGAGCAACTCTGCCAAGTAGACGAAGGGCGCGAACACGATGACCTTGCGCGCCGCGCCTTCGCAGATGCTAAACACTTCCTTGATCCGCGGCACCGCGCCTATGTACACGCCCTCTCTATCCCCATCGTAAGCGAAGCCTGCACTGATTTGCAGCAGCTTGCTCAGTTTCACCCCTTCGTTAGCAGCAGTGATCTCCTTCGCTTTTATCAACGTGGCGAGCTCGGCCATCATGTCTTTGTACGGCTTCGCAGCACGTGGGTCGATGGAGACCATGCGGTTCTGGTACGTGACCGGCGGCAGGTCGAACGCTTCATCCCGACTCACGCGGATGCTCGGTTGCATCACCTTGAACACGTGGTCATTCGCATCCTCGCGGTCGATCCACTTGAACTGGGTGACTTGAAGCATCGTGTCCTGCTTGAAAGATTTGAAACTGAATGACACGTTTTCTGGTATCAGCAACTTGACCTGTCCGTAGGCATCAGTTGGCGCGTTCGGCGTCGGCGCGCCGGTCAATCCCCAGGCGTTGGCCGCCTTGGCAACCAGTGGCTTGGCCGACTTCCACAGACCCGTCGAGGTATTCCTGAACACGGCGAGTTCGTCGATGATTACCGTGTCGAACCCAGCTGCTTCGAGGTCGGCCCGTATTACTTCGAGGCCGTCGTGGTTGATGATCATGATGTCGGCGTTAGAAGCCAAAAGCTTGCGCCGCTTGGCCGCTGAGCCATGCAGCACCGCAGCTGAGAGATGATGGAACGTGCGGAAGATCTCGTCCTCCCACACTGTACCGAGAGTTGACAGGGGGGCCGCTACGAGCAGTCGGGTCGCGCGCTGGATCTTCTTTAGGTAGTCGAATGCGAACAAGGCGGCGCGCGTCTTTCCCGTCCCCATCTCGTTCAGCACGAAGACGCGACGATGCGTTGTCAGCAGCGCCGCAGTGTCGATCTGGTTTTTGAATGGTGTCGTGCCGCACCAGTCGTAGTAGAACCTGATCGGCTCCGGGATGCGGACGCCCAGGTTGTACATCAGACGAACCACATCGGGTTCGTGCGGAAGCGCCATCCAGGGGCGGTTACGCAGCGTGAACGTGTGCGCGTGCGGCAGCAGGCGGACTACGTCCTGCCGCGCAGGCATGACTACCATGCGCTTGTCGGGGTAGACGCGAATTAGGCTCACGGCGTGCCGTCTCGCCCCTGCCTCATCAGGGCATTGAGGCCTTCGTAAATAACACGCCGGACCAGTAGGTCGTCCTCCGGTTCATCGAGCCCGAGGTGGGATCCGAACCATTGTAACGTCTTGATCATTTGCTGGTGCTCAGCGATGCGGCGCTGAATAAATGTGCCGAGTAGTTCAGGCCCGGCACATGTGGGAGCTCCTCCCATGCTGCCTAGAGTTCCGGTCTGACGTTCCATCGCATTGACCAGTTCTCGAGTCTGTCTGGCTTGAAGTCTTCTGCTTTCTTCCATCGCATTGGCCAGTTCTCGAGCCTGTCTGGCTTGCGCCTCTTGTGCTTGAAGTCTTCTGCTTGCTTCCATCATTTGCCCCTGATATTTTTCGAAGCCCGATGCGTCCACTAGGGCCCGGTGCTTTTCAGGGGGCCAGTAGGGATCGTGTTCAGAAGGCGGTATTTTATTATCCAATTTTCTAACTCCTTTAGGTTCCCATCGATGATGAACACTGTCCCACCCGCAGCGCGAATGGCAGCGACCGTACGCTCTTGTCGTGCAGTTAGTTTCTTCCCGGGTGCCTTCGTCTCGATCGCAAATACGGGGCACCCGAGTACTTGTACATGCATGAAGTCCAGGCCGGGGGCGCCCATCCCATTTTGAACGGGGCAGAACCAATACGCGCCGTGGTCAGTCAGCATCCGCTTGACTTTGGCCTTGACTCGTCCCTCCGGTGTCATCTTTCGGTACTCTTGGTGGTCGATTGTCGTTCAGTTTCCCACACGCCGCACCATCAAGCACCATGTTCAGGCACGCTCGCGCGTGGCCGAGATGGTGATGCCCGCTTTCCAGATCGAAATCTTCGCCATTCCACCAGGCGTGCAGGTGTCGCATCGTGGCTGCGTAGTACACACTCGACGAGATAGTTTTTTCTCGCCAGTTATATGGGCCATACTTGTGCGCTCCGCTTTGAAATGCCCACGCCTCGGCCTGTATGCCGGCCGGCGGAACAAGATGCAGCGGACACTTCTCAACACCGAACTGCGTCTTGGGGTTGTTGTCTGGATACTCGTTCGAATCCGCCATCATGTACCCCTATTGCCGAATCTCAAACCATTAAACCAGCGACGCAGCACATAACTTCGGGCCAGCGAAATGGTGGTAAAAACAACGCCGATCGTGAAGGCTGAGCTCACGGTCACACCGAAGCCGAACCAAGGCAGGATGAGCAGATTGGCGCAGAAGTTGATTGAAAAGCCGACAAAAATGTTGGCCCAGGCCTCGACGAAAGAACCCCACTTAGTCTGACTCACTTACCTTGCCAGTGCCCGTCGACGATGAAAATAATCTGCCGCTTGCCATCAGCATGCAGCAGACCATGGGCATTCAGCCACGACGACGCGCCATGATTGTACTCAAGTCGTAGCCGGGTCGATGTTCCAACCTGATAAGAACCCTCATCAATTCCTGGGGAGTGCGAATGTCCGATGATGGATTTCACCCCCATGCGGCGGAGATTACGGATCGAGCCACGCGCCCCGTTAGGGCCGCGATCACCGTGCATGTCCAACACGACGCCACCCAATACGAAGCTCTCATCTTCGTCTAGCACCCGGCTGCGTGGCACGTTCGCCAAGCGGAACCAGTGTGCAAACGGGTCCGGGTACTCCGTACCTTTATCGGTGAGCCGGGTGCCACGTACCATGGCAAGTGCCGTGTTCAGATAGAACTCGGCGTTAACCGGGTCGCAGCGCCAGTCGTGGCGTATGATCCATCGCCGCAGAAAGTCATTGTGGTTACTACTCACAATAACTGACAACGCATCTTTCGGCGTATTGCTCCGGACAAATTCAATCGCTCGCTCGACTTCTTCCTTCACCGAAGATCGTTGGCCCTTCATCTTAGCCACTGAAGTGAACGGGTTGCCGACGTGGTGCGGGTTGCACGAATACGAGTCGAGCAGGTCGTGCCAGATCAGGTGCGCGGGTTTCAGCGCCTCGATGATGCCTCCCTTGCCGAACGTTGCGTCGAATACCCTGGGACAGATCGCATCGACGTGCGTGTCCCCCATCACCAGTGCGAGCGGGCGCGGGGCTTGGCTCACGTCGCCTGGCGTGTACATCTTGTCGAGGTCCAGACAGGCACCGGTCTTTGTGCTGAAGTGCAGGTGCCGCAGGTGGAAGCGCTTGCCATCCACCTCAACGAGCACGGCGGATAGCGAATGGTGGAACTCGCCGATACGTCCAGCTCGCGAGTCGGTGTAGTTCTCCACAGTGCACGCGCCGGTCGTAGTTAAAATCTTCGCCATGCGACTGGCCGGAGTGGGGATCGACCGCATGTGCAGTTTGGTGTGACCGATGATTCCGGATTGTTCATATGACAATGCCTCGGCACCGGTGAGCGGATCGGTCGCCGTCGGCTGGATCTTGAAATCGCCGAGCAGCATGAGATTCGGATTGAGTCTGCACCGCACGTTCCAGAGCCAGGGGCGTACTTGCGGGTCCCACCACTCCGCATTGTCCGCCGAGCCTGACCACTGCGACGTCGGGTTTTTGTAGCGGATGGGCACCACGAGGATCTCCGCTTCGCGGTGCTTGGCGATCGTCAGGATCGTACGCCACCAGTCATCGTGCACGGGCGTACCGTTCTGCGCGGCCGTAATGAGGAACGTCTTTGCCCCCTTCAGGAGCTTGCGTTCATAGCTCTTGTAAACGTTCAGTTCGAACGTCGGGTCGAACTTCTCGCGGAAGTCCTTGAGTGTCCGCCCTTCGGCTTGCTTTTTCACGTGAGTGTGTTCCGCAGCACGTCAGCTAGCTTCTTCGTGCCCGCCCAGATCCGCGTGGGGGCCTTCCCCATTTCGCGGGCTTCGAGCCAGAAGTCGCTGAACTGATCGCGATATTTCGCGAAGTCGGTCGTGCTGACACCCACTCGACGTACAAAATCGCCTTCTGTTTCCCAGCTCTCGGCCCCGAGGGCCGCTACCGCTTCGAGCGCCGCTTTAATTTTCCCGGGGACGATCAGAGATTTGTCGAACTTCAGGCGGAATGCCTCTATGTCGAGGCTTTTATTCGCCGGTTTCTGCACAACGCTCATTTTCTCTCCTTTCCTTTCAACGACATGGAGACTACGCGGCCTCCAGTATTATTGTCGAATTTCGACACGGCTTTGACAGCATACGCCGCTGACTTCCCTTCGGCTAGTAGGCACAACGCGCCTTGCCGCCCAGTGCCGTGCGCCCAGAACTTGTCACGCACCTTGATGAAGCATCCAAGATGATTCGCCACGTAGGCGCCCGATTTGTGGACCACGAGCACGTCGAGTGGGCTCCCGCCTTCCGGATCATCTTCCACGCCACGTGTGTGCAGGTCGGGGATGCCACCCTTCTTCAGCCACTCCAGGAACAGCTGGCCGGCGAACTCGCAGCCAGCGGCGGCCATGATCACCTCGCCAACGATAGGCGGGACCTTGCTGTTGACGCGATACAACTTCGTGAATCGGTCTGTGTATGCAGACTCGTCGCTTTCCGTGGCGCGGGAGTCGGCGGCCAGCACTTTGCCGTCGTACGCAATGGTTGTCACCGCTTCTCCTCGCGATGCGAGCAACTCAGCACCGGGCAGCCCCTACATTGCCAGCTGGGTCGAGGTGGAAAGTTATCCTCGCGGAACGCTTCCTGATACCGACTAATTCGGGGAGCTAGTGTAGCCCAGATCTCGCCCATGTCGACACGTTCCACCAGGATCGGCGAAGTCGAGCGGTCCTGAGTCCACACGTACGCGCACTTGATTTTCTCAACCCGCGGCTGATGGTGGAAGTACATGCACGCTGTGAGCTTCAACTGCAGGAAATCCCCCGGGTTTTTCTTCCCTGTCTTGTAATCGAACAGTCCGGCGCGGGGGCCATAGTCCAGCACCAAATCGGCAATCGCCCGGCAGTACACGTCCTTTCCGAACCAGCCGACGGGCTTCATGTGTTCGTTAATCGCCATCTGGAACTCGGTCAATTTCGTGGCCTTGGCCGCAGCCAGAGGCCCGGCCAGGACTTCGAGATGCCCCAGGTGTGCTGGGAGGGGGGTACCCCTTCCGACCCGTAGTTCGAGCGCTGTGTGCGTCTCCTTGCCCTTCCGCATGGCGTCGGATTCAGGCTCCTTGAAGTTCTTCAGGATCGACAGCTCGTGGAAGCGCCGGGGGCACTTCTCGTAGTTGTCGAGGCGGGAGTAGCTGAATGCAGTCAAAGCCATGAAGTCCCCCAGATGATGAAGGCCCCGGCATAGACAGCGCCCAGGAACAGGCCGGCCTTCACCGTGGCATTCCGGGCGTCCCGGCGGCAGATTTTTTCAAAGTATTCAAAGGGATATACCGGCGGACCTGGATCACGTCGGGCCATGTCGAGCAAAGCCTGGTCGGCCCAGTCCCTTTCTGGCTCCGCCAGGTAAGGAGGCGGATTAAGTGCGGACTTCATACCCACGCCGTAGCTGTCCGGCCAGTGGCCTAGACCCCTACGCTTTTCAAAGACTTGGTTCATTTAGAGTCTCCGTAAGTATCGCCCGAGCCGATGCTGCAGGCCAGCGGAAGGGTGGGCATCCACGACACTGGGTCGGTGAGGACTCGCTTCAGCACACCCGTCACGGTCGGCACAGTATGCTCCGGAACTACGTAGACCAGCTCATCGTGCACCTGCATCACAGACACTAAGCCAGCTCGAGCCAACCGAACTTCGGCGCGCGAGATGATAATCCTCGCTAGCGCCTGCACTATGTTCTCACACAGTGCGCCGCCCCAGATGAAGGCGCGATTGTTGGTGCCCCGCAACCCAGGCGAGTTGTATGAGAAGTGATTCGGGTCCTTCTCGCTGGTGCCCAGGCCTGGATAATTGATCCGCATGCCGTTCGGCAGCTCGACCGCCTCATGGAACACCTTCAACAAGGCGCCGCCTTCGGGGAACCCATGCCACCCAGACTCTGACGGGGGTAACCGCGACATCTTCTTGATCATCGCGTCGAGTTGCCGCCACAGTTTTGGGATCTTGGCATAGGTTTTACGGTATAGCGCCACGATCTCGCTGGCCCGGATGTTCGACATCTCGATGCTGAGACTCTCCACGGTGAGCTTGAACTTCGCGGCGCCCATTCCGAAGCCCAGCCCGAGAATACATATTTTACCAATAAAGCGCTGGTCTTCATCGACCCCGTCAAAAGGCACCCCATATAGCACCGAGGCGAACTCGGTGTACAAGTCCCTGCCGGCGGTGAACGCCTCGATCATGGACATCTCGCCTGCGAGCACAGCCGTGATGCGTGCCTCGATCTGTTTCAGGTCGGCGACGAGGACCTGGTACCCAGGAGGTGCACGTAGGGCCTTCCGAATGTTCGTGCCCTTTGGCAGGTTCTGCATGTTGATGCCCATCATCCCGCTGAACCGGCCCGTGTGGGCGCCGTAGTACAGGAGCGGGACGGGCATCGTGTCGCACAGTCTCTCGATGTCGAGGAACTGTTCGACGCGCGTCCGGTCGATGGACGACTTCAGCAACAGCCGGCACTCGATCAGCTGCTGGACTTCGGGGTTCGGATGGTTCCTGAGAACTACGAATTCAGGGTCCTTCTTCGAGAAGGCCCCCGTCGGTAGTCCAGTTGCTGGGCTGATCTTCATGGGGGGCTCGATACCACGGGAACGCAGATGCTTGGCCAGGCGCGGATTCGATGTGACGTCGATGCGCTTCAGGCCAAGTGCGTCGAGCACAAGCAGGGCCTTGGCCTCGCGTGTCTCGGCTTTCTCTTTCTCCTCAAGCAGCACCGCTTTGTCCAGCACCAGCCGGCCGCGCAGGTACTTCTTGATCGTCAGATCGATGAGGTCGATCTCGTCTCGCGGCAGCTGGGGTTTTATCTCGTCGCGCAACTTGGAGCTGAGGTCGCAGTCGTTACAGCAGTAGACGCCATACTTGGCGAGCTCGACGGGGCCGAACTCCTCTCGGTGTACGCCCTTCGCCTCTGCGACGTAGGTGCCTTTGCTTTGAAATCCGAAAAATTCGGCGCATGTCGCCAAGTTGGCGCTGCCTCTGAACGGCACAACGAACGGCCGCGCGGCCATCATCGTGCAGAAGTACCGAAGCGGCTTGATGTGGAAGATCCACTCCAGAATCGAGCCGTCGAACATCGCATGGTGCGCGACCACTTCGCGGCGGTGCAGCTGGAGCTCAGCCAGCCGCAGTTGCAGATATTCGAATGGGCCGCTGACCCACTCGGCCGCTTGGCCTTCCTCCTGATACGAGAACCCAATCCCTTCAAAGCGTGCATCCTTCACATATCGGATGCCATCGAGTTTTTTGAGCGTGTACGAGTTGTCGTAGTACGCCTCAAAATCTATCGTGATCGATGGGAGTTGCGCTGCTGGCAGGGTCTCGGTAATATTGTCCTGCATCCTGATCCTTCTCCTGTCCTAACCGATACCTCGGCCGCTCACAATGGGCGGCCTCTTTTTTGCTTCTCGGGGCTGATGAACGTACCCAACTCCATTGGATTCGGGTCAAACGGCAGTTTATACGTCGATAACTGCCGCAGATGTATGGGCTCGGGGCGAACCGTGTACCTAGCGCAGCCGATGCCTGGCCCATCCCAGCACCAGGGTAGGCTGTCGGCGTCAACCTCGCTCTCCTCAACCCTTGGAAGAAGATAGCAGAAAGTCAGGTGGTCCAGTGAAGATCGCATCACCGTTCGATCTATCTGCATCCACTCCTCCGGTAGTGGCGACCGACGTTCCTGTTTTGTAAGGGCCTGCTGTGTCAGCGGGTTCGCGTACTTCACCAACTCGGGCGCCATGCGGTTGATCTGACCGATGGTGTTACTAATGTTGAGAATCTCTTTCAGCATTTGTCGGGTCATCTCGACACGCGTGTGTATGTGGATCGCGTTTAGCGCCCACTCGCGCAATTCCTTATGGAGGTCTGCGCCCAACACCACGGCCGGGTCGACAAAGGACATGTCCCTTTGCCGATCCCAGATCGGGAATTTTCCTTCCTCGAAGGTGGCTTTCGGGATCTGTAGGCACACACGCCCGAAATCGAAATCGCACAGCACGCCCTGTGCTTCCGGCTTAATAATGAAGTACAAATCGTCGCCGCTTTGCGCCTTAGCTTGCGCTGCAAGCCAGAAGTTCAAGTCGACGGGACTCATGTTGGCCCGCCATAAAGCCACTAAGTCTTCCGGTTTCAGTGGGCACCGATGCGCCAGCCGATGTCGGGCCGTGAGGCAGTCAACGCTGTCGTTGAACTCCGCGCGCTCGCGGTTGGTAATTCGTGATGTGGTTGCAGTTTTTTGCTTACCCCGTCCCATAGCTAAGGTCCTTTGCGCTGGCCCTTCTTTCGTAGAGCTTCTGCACGATAGCCTGCACTTCCAGCACTGAGAATCTACCGGCGTCCGGCGCAAGGGCATACACCCTGCGCTCGAGCTCCTGCGAAGTCCAGGAACGGATCTGGTCGAGTGTGAACATGTTTCCTCCTAGTTGTCGCTGTTGGTCCCGTCTTCAGTGATGAGGTTAGAGCTCATCGGTCAACCCTCCAGTTGTCGGAAGTTCAAGGTGTAGTTCCTACCGTCTCTTGCCTCACGTGCGGTGACTTTGAATGTGAGCGGGGAGCAAATGGTTTTCACGGCCGCGGCGATTTTCTCTTTGTCACCAAGTGGATGTCCTAGTTCCCGGACCACAGTCTTTAGTAGGTGTGGTTCGTAGCGCGTGTTCTGACGCGGGTGGTCCGCTGCTGATTCGAAGACGGAGTCTATCTTCCCCCAACTATCGAGGTAGACTGTCTCGTAGGCCTGGCTGAGCCTCAGCGGTGGACCAATCGGGCTGTGGCCATTCTTTTGCCAGCCTTTCGAGGCTGCGTACAACAAGAACAGAGCGTTGATCTTTTCATACTGCCCGCTGCGATCGATTTGCACTCCGTCACGCTCGATTGGTTGAACACGGAAGCACGCATTGCATGGTTGCTCCATGATGTAATCGGCTTTGAGCGCGACCATCAACATGTGCCAGCGCGCACCCACTTCGCCGGTCGGGCTGTTGCAATAGCCTGCACGCATCCAAGTACGAAGCCGGTGGCGCGCAGAATCCGACAACTTGCTTGGATCATGTGTGAGGGTGAATTCGACCTTCGGATCGCCAAGCAGACGCCAGTAGGCAGTTCCGGTTCGGGCAGTGAACATCTTAGTATTGAAGTACATCAGTGTGTCACCTTCACGTGGACCGTGATGCCCCAAGGGGCGGTCATGTCGCCGGTCACGCACCAGATGGTGGGGATGCCCGTGTCTTCGCCGAACGGCGTCTCACCATCGGTGAAGATGATGATTGTGTCCGGTTTGTGCGCCAGCTTCTCGAACTCCTTGAACGCCACGGGCATGTCCGTCCCGCCGCCGCCCTTCACCTGAGATTTCAGGTCAAGCAGCTCGGCCGGGTCGTACAGCTCGTGGATCCCGTGCACTGCAGCATCGACGAACATCACGTAGAGCGGGCTGGGCTGCAGATCCATCAGGATGGAGTACAGCTCGGTGAAGAACGCCGTCTGCTCCTTGTCGCTTACGCTGCCCGATGTGTCGTTGATGCTCACGACCGGGCCGCACTGCGAACCCATCACGCCGGGCCAGTACACGTGCGGGGGTGAAGCCAGCCTGCGCCGGTTCGGCCTCGACCATGTCTGCCTGTCCCTACCCACTGCAGTTGCGACCGCCTTGCGGAGATGCTCCTGCCACGGTACTTGCGGCTCGCATAGTTCATCTACGAATCGCTGCATCGAAGACGGCATGTTGCCTTGCGCCTTGGCCGCCGCAGCCGCCGACTGCACCGCGCGCTGCACCTGGGCCTTGCTCGGGGCATTGTTCGGATCCGCGGGCATATGTTCATCCCAGCCGCTACCATTCGGCGAACCCGGAGGATCCGGGGGCGGATCCGGAAGTTGCTCGTACACCTCGTCCCAGATCATGGTGCGGTCGAACTGCGGGTTGATAAGCGCCCCGACCGGCGGCAATCCCACCTTGTCGTGAATCAGGGCGTCGTTGATGATGTAGTCCATGGCGTGATTGGCCTTCGTCATATTGAAGGGCTTCAGGTCCGGGCCGAAGCCCAGGTCCCGATAGAACTTCCCACGAGTCGGGTGTTGGGTAATCACGTGCATTACTTCGTGGGCCAGCACGAACACGCGCTCGCTCACGTTTTTGCAGGTCTCCTTGAACCACTTCGGATTGACGTACAGGTTCTTCGAATCAGTTCCCGCCGTCGGCACGCTTTCGGTTTCAACGATCTCCAGCAGGTCCAGTAGCAGTACCGCAAAGAACGGCTGCTTGTGGATCAGCGTGGCTACCGCTTCCGTCAGCTCGTAGCTTCTCGCCATTTGTTTCTCCTTCAATTACACATCCATTGGCCATGTCGATCAGGGCCTGCTCCACCGATTGCCGCTCCCACCACATGATTACGTCCAGACAGGGGCATCGCGCGAACGGATAGCCCATGAAAGATATCCGGCACCATCGCATGCGATAGCAATGCGAGCAGCGGAACAGATACCTATGCTCACTCGGCATGGTTAGAACCAGTCCACCTGTCCGATTTCCTCGAGCACTCGCTCGGCCTGCGTCGCCACGACCTTTGCCGTGCCGACGTCCTCGCGCAGTGTATCGATCGGGTAGCGCAGCAGGTCCCGCTCCACCTTGTCGATAATCTCGTTGAATCGGTCGCTGCCTGTGAGGTTCATGCTCTTGGCCAGCGCGCAGAGTTCCTGCGTATTGGTGAGCATGCTCTCGTACAGCTTAGTCTTCTCGCCAGCGCTGACTTTGCCAAGCTGCGAGGCGATCCTGCCTATCTCCCTCGCCAGTCGGTCTCGAAGATCCGTCATGGCGTTGTTGACTTGCAGCTTGGTCTGGTCAGCGAGCCGCTGGCCCAGCGCTTGCGCGAGCGGACCCGGTACCGTCAGTCGTTCGAAGTCTCCGACTGCTGGCATCGGGCGTAACTCCACAATCACACTGAACAGGTTCGGCACCTCCGACGCCAACGGGTACGCCGCTGGATCGGCCATTGTGCCGAGATTCACCTGTGCTTCTACAACTCGCTGATCCCACACCGCCTGCAGAGCGAGGACCGTCTGGTCGTAGCCCTGCTTCATCTTCGCGGTGTCGGCCAGGAACTGCATGGCCTGCGCTGTTGCAATCAATCGTGAGCCCTTCTTCGCGCCCTCGTCGTTCAGTGACCAGGGGAGAGTCCGGGAGTATACAAAGGACCGCAGCGCCACGATCTGAGCGCGCACGGCCCGGAGCTCCAGGTCAGCAGAGGCCAGCAGCTTCGTTCTGAACTTGCCCGCATCTCTCGATGCGTGCTTCGCTGCAATGACTTCATCGCTGACGGAGTGGTTGATACGTTCGCCGCCCCACGCCCTGAAGGAAATATCCACCAGCAGGTAGTTGGAAGCGAGCGCATCATTCATTTCGATGTTGTCCATCGGATGTTACCTCGTCTTGTGTGGCGTTCTGTTCCGCCTTCAATTCAGGACGTTCGTGACCAGCGCGCGGTTCTTACCAACCCACGCGCCCAGGGCCTTACTGTTGATCAACGTACCGCCGGTCCGCTTGATCAGCGAACATGCAGACGAGACCTGCAGCTCTTTTGGAAGCCGCTCGATGTACTGCCAGATCTGGTTCACGTTCTCGGACTTGGTGTAGTGGATGCACAGCTGCATCGCCGCATACGCCGCATCCAGCGCCTCCGGGCACTTCGCTTTCAGTGGATCTTTAAGCACGTCCTCGATGTCCGGCAGCTTGTCGTGCAGCTTGAAGAACGCAAACATCTGCGCTGCCGAACCATCACCTACATGGCCCGCCACCACGGCCTGCGTAAGCGGATCGCTCGGCAGTTCCATGTTGACGTGGCCATTTTTGTCTTTCCCCGCCTTGATACCGAGGAACCGCACCGCCGCCGTGTATGACCGGGCAGACGGGAACGGTCCATCGCCAACTGGGACGGCCTCGCTGAAACAACAGCCAGGAACCTTCTTCGCAAAAGCCACAGCCATCGGATGCAGCTCCTGCTTTTCGGCCCAGACTGCCCAGCTCAGGGCGTCGACATCCAAGTTGATAAGGCACTCGCGATTCGTGAGGTGCATCGGGGGCCGGATGACACCAGCACGGTCGCTCACTCGATTGGAGCACGACACCACCATCCATCCCTCGGGCAGTCGGCGATGACCGAACAGCTTGCTCAGGATAATAGGGGCCGTGGCCTTCTGAGTGAGCAGGTCCGCCGCATTGCGTTCGTCGATAACGAACAGGCCGCGCGGATGCTTGGCCATATATTCGTCGGACGGATACAAGGGCGAGCGAGTGAAGTAACTCGTAGCTTCCCCAGTCTTCGGGTCCTTCTGGGGCACGAGGAACCCACGGATGTCCGGCGCATCGAGCGTCGGTAGCAGCCATGCTTCCTCGGCGTCCCCGCAGAACCCGAACGTCTCACCGTACCGTTCACTCAGTGCGGCTCGGATGTCGTACTTCAGCACGTCGGACTTGCCACCACCGGGAGGCCCGATGATGTGCACTGCTGTGCGTGCTTCGTACAGATCAGGGAAGACCTTGATCAGGTCGAGTATTCGCATGTTGAAACTCCAATCATTCGTGCGGAAAGGGTCCGCACCGCCCAATCAATAGAGGTGGCGCTTTAGTCTAGCCAAGCTACATGCGCGGGCTCGTGCCTCGCGCCAGTTTGTGTCGCCGACTTGAAGCAGTTTCTCGAGCCCTTTTAGTCCATTCACTTCGTCGCCCAGGACCAAGGCGTACGGCCCGCCGTCACGCTTCGAGTAGTACACGTCGCTTTGGAGCGAGCTGCACTTCGCGATGGCGCGGACCAGCGGGTGATGCGGTATCCATGGATACTCGCCGTTGGGGTCGCGCGACGATTCCGCCAGCAGGAAAAGGGCCCTGATCGTGCCGTCGTCGATAAGTTCCGCATCGAAGTCCCAGCCGCCGAGTATTTCGAGCGTGCGCACCAGGATGTTGCCTTGAGTCGGGGGCACTTCGCTTGCATCAGCGATCGTGAAGACGAACAGTTGGGTCATTTGACCAGCTTCAGCCCCGGCTCGATCAAGCCGGCGTTACCGGTACGGATCAGCATCTCCTCAGTTGTCTCATAGCGCGGCCAGTGCTCAGCGAGCACGTGCTTGGGGCGGTAGCTACTGCGTAAGAGCTGCTGGCGTCTCTGCTCTAGGCGGTAGGCCCGGGCCGCGTCGGTAAGTTTGACCGATGGATCAATAATTACTTCGCTCATCTGGCCGGCCCTTCGTTTGGAAATTCAGGTACGCTGGTGTCAATGTTGGGCACCAACTCGTGCGCCATTGCTTTCATGACGAGCGCCGTTTCTGGCGTCACGCTTCGATAATCGAACCCGGACGGATTAATGCTAAACAGCGGAGTATCTAATTCACGGCCTCCCCCGATGTTGGCGCGGTGGACGACGAACCGCTTGCCGGTGTGCATGGCACATGCAGCGGCGTACCGTGTTGCCAGCACGAGATCCGGGGTTTCATGCTCCACTCTTGAGTTGTACTCGGCGGTGACAGTATACGAATCCACCTTACATCACCAGAGCCAGCGCGGTCGCAAGCGCGATGATAAGCACGTAAAAGACCCGGTTCCACCGGCGCTCTCTCCGCCATGCTTCGGCGTACGCCGTCGCGACTTTCCTAGCCTCGTCGCACTCATTGGCCGCTTTCGCCAGCATGCCTCGGACCTGTACGTTCTGAATTGTCTCGTTCACGTCGTAGTCTCCTTTTCTCCTGAACTCGTTGTCTCGCTTCCTCGATGGGCACCAGCCGCTCCGCGTCCTTCACCATTTGTCGAAGCATTGCTTCGGCTTCGTATGTAGTTACGCCCCACGGACCTCCGAAATCATCATTCATATTTTCGGGTATCCGCGATTCATCCACGTTTCCATAGGTATCCGCTTCAGCCAGTCGGACACAGACGGGATGATCCCGCCGCAATCCTCGCGTACGTGCTGCTCACCGATCAGGCGAGTCGGCACGATCTTGCCGTCGCCGTTCGTAATATGTGGGCCGAAATGCCGCTCGCACTCGAAGATGCCATGCGAGTGATGCCGCAGCGCACGGTGGCGCGCGTCTCCAAACAGTTCCTTCGTCGCGTCGAACCATTGATGTATGGGCAGATAGTCTTCGATCTTCCCGCCCCATTTCTTGGCTGACGACTGCGCGTGGATTACTGGGTTCATCATTCCACCTTCAGGGTTTTCTTGCCGATGTGTATATGCGGATTCCGGCCCATTCCGCAGATTCTGCATTGAAGGCACCAGTGGCCTGGGTAGCCTACCTCCTCAAACAATTCATGCGGACCCCCACCGGCACAGGACGTGGCCGCGGCTATTGCCATAGCCAGCAGAAGCGCATCTGCCGGAATCTTTTCGTTGTCGATCACGGCTCGAGCCTCCGCTCGATGTCGTCCACTCCGTAGTAAGTCTCCACCGGCTGCGGGATGTACGTAGTCTCGCGTTCGTCCTCGCCGTCCTGCCCTTCCTCGCCAGTCCGCTCGGTCTCTCCGTACTCGTTGGTCTGGTGATCGTGGATCAGCATGTCCTTGTCAATAGACCAGCGGATGATCCCTTGACATCCTTCATTCTGGTTGAAGAATCCGCGGGCCTGCATTAGGTCATACATGAACGACTCGAATTCGCACGTGACGCCGTAGGGATAAGTTTTGCTCGGCAACGGTGGCTTCTCCACGGGCGCGAGCTTGCCGCGGACGCGGCGGAAGAATTCCACTTCTTCGATGCCACCGTCGTCCTCGCCGGCGCCATAGATCACGTGTACTTCGTCGATCTTGTGCGCCTTCATGATCAGCGTCCAGCGGTGCATCCACTGGTTGGCGCTGGTTTCTGTCTCCTCCAAATACCGAGCCAATTCCGGGCTGTCGCTTGGCTCTGGTCCGTCATGTACTCGGCTCATTAGCATCCTCCTTCAGTATTCGCATGTGGTAGCTGCACACCCGCAGATAGCGGCGTTCATCATCGACCGGCATGCCGCACGTAGCTTCTTCCCAGCAGTCGGGTTCGTCGCATGCTTGTCGGAGCCTGTCGTCGTCCCTGCAGCGCGGGCAGGCGGTCAGTTCCTCGCCCAGATTAAACGGGTCGGGCGCAATCAGCAGCCCCTCACGTAGCCCGTGCCACATGCAGCGGAAGTAAGTGCACACGTACTTGTCAGGCGTGGTGTCGCTCATCGTCCTAGTATCCTTGTGTCCCGCCCTTTGGATTTGGCATAGCGCCACGTGGCCCAGGTTCCTGAGCGCACGCGCATCTGATCGGACAACGGAGCCGCGATCAGGATAAATGTCGCATCGACGATCTCACGGTTGCGCACGAGGTACGGCAACGGTTGCCGCCATTCATCTGCATCTGTGACGAACGCGCGCTTCTTCGGATCGTCGGGCGGATGCACGACCACTCGGAGCTTTAGCCGCTTGGCAATTTCGTGCGCCTCGGCGTCGGCACCGATGCAGTCACCATGGTGCAGTTCGGCGGCCCCTAACAGAACTAACAGTTCTTTCAATTGCCGCTTCTGCCAGTCGCTCATACCGCACTGCGTGCCGGTAAATCCAATTCTCATACTGGTCCTCGTAGGGAGAGTGCAACTTTCATGGAATCGACGATGCCGTTGGTCCGCTCCCGCGAGCCCTTCGCCCCCGGGCCGTACTCCTGGCGTGAGCCGAAATGCGGCATCACGGTGGGGCGGCTGTTGATCTTGTTGCGGCACGGTGTGAGTGGTTCCGCCCCGCAGTAATCGCATTTGACCTGCACCATGTTGTGATACTCCGCGAGCTGCAACAATGCCCTCTTGGCGTCGTTGCCATCGTTGCCATTTGCGTCGTAGACGGCACTCATTGAGTATCCGCGGGATGAACAGAGGTGCCCAGCAACTCCGCGCCCTCGCTTACTGATCTCATGGCATCAATCGACCTGTTGGCTTCCTCGATCATGCGGAGGTCTCTGAGTCGCTGCTTTGCAAGCTGCTGGTCGATCCTTTTCTGCGTAGCCTCTGGCCCCACGAATGTACGGCCTGGTCCTGGCACGAGCTTCGGCAGTGTGTCGGTCTTCACGGGCCAGAACATTTTGCTTTGGTGCAGCACCTGGGGCTTCGGAATCTTGATCCCCTGCCTGCGCTTCCACTCAGCTTTCTCATCTTCTTTGCTCATGGCTGCTCCTCGTCCTTTTTCCTATTCGCCTTTGGCGACCAGCGTCCGGCAATCGTACCGCCGTAATACCAACCACCCAGCTCATCTCTGCGGGGGGCGCGCTGCCATTTGCGGTACTTCAGCGGCACCTCGACACCTGCCTCCTCGCACAGTCGGACCATGGCTACGCCCTTCGAGCGTTTGAATTTGCGGCGCTGGTGACTATTCATATCACCATTCCTTGAAACGAATCTCCACCTTGGACATCTCCTCGTACAGCCCGTCACATGTGCGAAGCTGCAGCTTGGTCTGCTCAACCTCGAGTTTTTCCTCGGCGTTCTTGTGCGGGTTCGCATCCAGCAACTGGAGTGTCCGTCTGAGCGACTGCCGCTGCTCAGTCAGCGCCATGGTCAGCAGCTCCGCTCGGGCCAGGTCGACTCGAAGCATATGCGGTTTCGGCGCCTTATTCGGGCTGGTCATTTTCATGGTTCCCATTTTGGGGGGTCGCAGTCGATCCTGAACAGGACCGCCCCGCGGTTTACCCGCGCCACACCCACAAAATCAAGAACAGAATCTTTCCGGGGGCCCTGTAAAGCAAGTTCCCCAAGCCCGGCTTTCGTCCCCCATTTACGGATACACCTGGTATTTATGATCAGAAATTCATCTGGCGTTTCAGTCACTTGGCCTATAAGAACCCAGCCAAGTTTAATAACTAGAATCTGTAGTGTTCCTGATGGTGTTTTCATCGCTGTGCCCTATTCCAGAGTAGCCAGATATGCCAGTCGAAGCTAAATGCAGTTATGCCGAAGCCGCCGCTAAAGCCGACGTCGGAGCCGGAGCCGGAGCCGGAGCCGGAGCCGTCGCCGGAGCCGTCGCCGAAGCTGGAGCCGGAGCCGTCGCCGGAGCCGTCGCCGAAGCCGTCGCCGGAGCCGTCGCCGAAGCCGTCGCCGGAGCCGTCGCCGAAGCCGGAGCCGAAGCCGTCGCCGGAGCCGGAGCCGAAGCCGTCGCCGTAGCCGGAGCCGTCGCCGAAGCCAACGGAGCCGTCGCCGAAGCCAACGGCGGACACATACTGAACGTTCACTTCGACCCCGCCACCATTGCTTCAAGCTTGGCGATTACGCCCTTCTCCACGAATGCGACCGGTCCTTCTGGTGCTGGGGCAGTACTCATGGCTTCACTCCTTGTGTGAATGGGGGCAGGCCCGGTTTCGCTCCGGCTTGACGAACGCCTGCTGGATCCGACTCGTGGTTACCGCGCGGACTGAGAATAGGTCTGGCTCGGTGTTTCCACCGTGTGGGTCGCCAGCAACCCCGCGTACGCCGAAGCGTGACGCGCTGAGCCACTGAGGGAGGGCAGGGAGAACAGCGCAGGGTGACTGAGTTCTTGACAGGTACTTGGGGACATTACCCCTTCGTAGCTCCATGGGTGGGGGAAACTCAGTGATAATTGATCTCTCGAAGGACGCGCTCGATCTCTTGCCGGGCTTGCTCGCGGCTCATGCAACCACTGTATTTACGAGCCACGATCAACGCGACGCCGCCGGCCAGTTTGCATTCTTTCGCGTTCTCGGGTGCGCGTGGCCTCGGAGCGCAGTGGCTGATCGTGTACCCGTACTCGGTCTTGCACTCCGGCGGCACCGCGGCACAGCCAGAGACCAGAACAGCGACGAGAATGGCGACACGCATAGTCAGTGCAACCCGTGGAGGACTCCATGTGCGTCGAGAGCCAACTTTCGAGCCAGCAATCCCTCGCGGACCCACTTGGCGGAGTTCGGATAGTACTGTTTTAGCCGCTTCGCGTCCCAACCGGACGCTCGAGCGCGTCCGATAATGAACCCGTGGTCCACGTACTCAGGGAGCGGCATAGCCTGCTCAATAGCTTGAGCTATCGCGTCGGCCAGCCCCTCGGGCATGTCCTCGGCCGCCAGTTTAAGCACCTGAACGTCTGGCGGCGGCTTACCGTCTTTACCACCAGGATTGCGGGGTTCGTTCATAGCTTCTCTCCTGGTCTGATGTTCGGACACACGACCTCGGAGTCCAGGTGCACATCTATACAATGAATGCAGAACCAATACTTTACGCCTGACGCTCGCGCCAATGCGGCCTTGGCAAGAGCCGTTGCAACTCTGTTGCCGTCATATGCCCGCGATGGCTTCGTCACGTGCCCTCCGTTCGGCTAGATCCTTCGCCGCTTGGCGGTGCCTTTCATCGTACTCCGCTTGGTGCTGGTCGCATAGATGCAGCCAGCGTTCGGCCCCGTGCTCTGATACACAGCCGCAGGGGAGCTTATCCTTTCGCACGCTTGTAGCTCTCCCAGCGGGCAAAGTGATAGCAGAGAACCGACGGGCTCATCAGCTCGTGCGTCAGATCGTCAATGCATGCTTCGCCAATGCATGCTTCGCCCGCTGGGACCTTGCATATCGGGCATTTGACCGTCCTCGACAGAAGATTCAATCGAAGGTTACGATCAAACCAGGGACTTGAAGACTTAAGCACTAGCTTTGACCTCGGCTTCCAGCTTGGCAGCTAGCGGCTTGGCTGCATGCTTTTCGGCCCTTCGCCGCTTGACTGCCGGCTGGCGCAACGCTCTCGGGCTCGGCTCGCCCTGATACGGACCATGCTCGGCCTCGTACCGCCTCCGAAGCTGCTGATTCAGCGGCTGCGTGCGCAGCACCCGGCGCCAACGCTTCTTACGGTTGATCTCCAACCGCGCGCCAGAGCGGTAGGCCGCTGCCTGGTACTTCTTGTTGCGTCCAATTTTACGGCCGGATTTCGATTTGTCTTTGGCCATGGAATCTCCTTACTGGGTATACCTTGCCAGCTCTTTCGTGAGCCACTCGCAGTGGCGCTCTAGATAATGCTCCCGCGGTGATTTCGTCTGGACAACAACCGGAGACATCACCCACCGTGAACGCTCCAACGCCTCGATGCGCTCGGCCAGCTTCCGTGCCTGTACGAACAGGCAGCGGTCGGATGGCGACTGCTTGGCAGCCTGCTCTAGCATCAACAGTCGACTGTACAGCGGCTCGCCGAGCGATTCACGCATAGAGGCAAGAGAATTATCCACCCGGTCGATGCGCTCGTGGGGCGTAGGCGGGTTCTTCACTTTCCGCTTCATGGCTATCTCCTTTGTAACACAACTAACGTGTGTGCGCGCTCAAGCACGGTCCAGCCGCGCGCGCGGCGCAGTAGTATCTCCACCGCCTGAGCCACACCACCGCAAGCGAAGCGCCCGTAATCGTGCAGTGCCACCCTCGGGGCCGGTAGTAACTGGATGGCTGCCAGCGTGGTCATGAGCGTGCCGTCGAGGTCCACAAACAGCAGGTCTGGCTTCCCATATTCCCGCGCATGGTGATAATCCCCGACCACGACGCTCACTTTGTTGGCAACATTGTAGCGATCAAGATTGTTCCTGAACGCTCGCTCGGTTTCATTCTTCAGGCCCAGTGACGGATACCCGTCATGGCGGTCAACGCTCACTACGTGGCGTGCAACTCGGGCCATGACAATAGTGGAGAATCCAAGCAGGCTTCCGCACTCAGTCACCCGCCGGCCGCGAGCGTGCAAAGCAAGGCGCTCGGCCTCGTATGCGGTCATGGCGGTTCGGGAACTTCATGGTTCCCTTTTCATGTTGAGAAAGCGCGCCAACCAAAGGCTTGTTATGTGTGCGCGGCTCCAGCCGCATTCCGGGCAGGTCCAATGTTCCAGTACTTCGGCCCCTTCGAGGACCGTGATGCGTTCGCAAAACACGCAAACGGCACCTGCCGTCTCGGTCTCTTTGGCAAGCAGCAGCATGGCGCGAAATTCGCCGCTTGGCCCTTTGGTGGGGGCCTCATTGAAGACGCGACGTTTATGCTTCGTTGCTGCGGTTACAGTCCCCATTTCTCTCTCACTGCATTCGCGGTGCTTATCTCAGATAGGTGAATTCTAGCGCTGTGTGGAAACGCCCATACAGCACGCACGGCCTCACTGACGTGCTCGCTTGTACAGACCCCACCTATGCCAGCGCGGCAGGTTGGGCATGGCCGCGCCAAACTCAGCGGAAAATAGGCTTGCTGAATCAGTACCCGCTCAGCGTCAGCGTCGATAAGCCGGTGCTCCCAGGGAGTCATAGTCGCTGCTGGATGAGCATCCAGATCACGGCCAGCACAACCACAACCAGGAGCACGAGCGAGAGCACGCTCAGCAGGCCAAGAATCAACTCCAATAAGTTGTTGAATGCGTCGTTCATACTATCCTCCCATTCTGTGCTCGCGAATTACTGTGCGATCTCCCGAATGCAACCTTCCAAATACCGATCGATCCAAATACTTTGAGCAGCGGCTTGGTGCCACCCGCAGGCGAGGCATATGAAGTCCGTCACCTGGCACGGAGTTTGGTCTTTGATAGTCTTACAAAACACGCAAACCAAGAGAGCCCCGCCCGAAGCACGAGCCAGCAGGACCTTCGTGCGGAATACGCCGCTTGGCCCCCGCGTGGGGAGCTCGTCTGGAGCATGTCGCTTCTTCACGGCTGCTTGCCGGATCACGCGCGGCGTCCCCTCCAGCGCCGGTAATTGGTACGACGAATCAAGCGAACAACCTCGATGTACTCGGCTGTGCTCAGCGCCCTCAGCTCGCTATGGAACGGCGCGGTTCGGTCGAGTGGATCGCGGGAGTAGGACTCCACCATCCACGCCCGGATGCGCTCGCGTAGATTCTCCAGCTGTTCTTCAGTCATGGCTTGGCCCTCCTGGTGGTTCTGAGGGCCCCAATCAACCGGTCACGAACCTCCACGTATTCGAGGATAATTAGCCGCACCACGGCGCGGTTATTTTCCTGAAGTTCACGTGCTTCAATCGCTTCATTCAGCGCATCGACAACACTTCTGGCCGTGGCTTCATCTATAACTATCTTCATGTGACACCCCTTCGCGGGTTTTACCGCGAGAAATTAAAAAACCCCATCGAAGCCTGGTATGACCGTGGTCCGCATGCGGGCAGGGGGAACTGACCCGGGGAACGCGCGGTCGACCTCGATGGGGCAAAAAACTGGTCAGGAGCCGCCGTTCTCAGCGGTTCCACTCGGCGGCCCACTTGGCGTCCTGCTCAGTGCCCAACTGGCCGGCTTCCCCGGCGCCCCACTTGGCAAACAGGGCGGCCTCCTTTATGGGGTCCATGGGCTTGACGGTAGGACGAGGCGATGCCGGGGCTTGGCCGCTTGGCGGCTTTGCTGACTTCGTTGTTGCGTTGATGGACCTAGCAGCCTCATCGCGGCGAATTCGCTCAACTGTAGCAAGCCGCACGTAAGCCCCAACGCCTAATTGCGTGGAAGCGGCGGCTTTTACGATCTCTGCGTGAAAATCTGCTTCAAGTTGAATAGTTATGCGCGTTAACTTTAACATGCTGCAATCTCCTGCTAGAAGGATGCATATTACAGCGAAACGCTGGAGGAATGCAAGCGTTTTACTACAGTGAGACTTCGCCGCTTGGCCGCTTGACCCCCAGTTTCAGGGGGTTAAGACAACCTACCCACGTAGACAAGTAGTCACTTGTCCGGCGAAGTGATCAGCAAAAACGCTTGTAAGTTGTTGATTCATTGGACTTGTCCACTTGTCCGGTGGACAAGTGAAACAAGAGAGAGCTATAGAGGCACAGTGGCGCAGTGTCACACACCCAAGCCCTAAGGGTGTATGAAAATATGGTGGACAAGTGGACAAGTATATATATTATTTAAGTAAGTAATATATATATATAGGCTTTTATGTGGAAAAGACATGTCCATCTCGAATTTTTTGCCGTGGACAAGCACTGGACAAGTCAAGTTAAGTCGTTGATTACTCTCACAATGACTTGTCCACGATATTTACCAAGCGGCTAAGCACCAAAAACGAGTGCATAGTAGCCAAGTGGCATCACCACTTCGCCGCTTCGTACTCGCATTAGTCCTCACCAATACGAGTGCATAGTGGCCAAGCATCTAAGACACTTCGCCGCTTCGTACTCAAGCACAAAAGGGCGAGGTGGCCTATTCCACCCCGCCCTACTCGCCGCTAAGCCGCTTGGCGGTTACACCGCTTCGGGCATCAGGTCGTCGAGTGCCACTTCCGGCACTGTGGGCTTGACGTTGCCATCAAGCGCATTCTTCACCTGGACATACAGAGTCGCCAGGTACTCCCGAAGCTGCGGAGACACCTTGGGAGTGCCATCCGGGTTCAGGCCATCCTCATTAGCCTTACGCTTCAGGAACGACGCGAACGCCGCCGCCGTGAACGTCGTGTACTTCTTCTCAGGTGTGAGGTCGGCATACGACGTTGCCGCCGCCCCATCGACGTCGATCTGTTCGCGGTCGCCCTTCAGCTTGCCGGACCAGCTCGCGGTGTCCTTGTTATAGGTCACCTTGAACACGCCGTTGCTAAAGTACCCGAACCAGAAGCCCAGCGAATTCACGCGCTGCCCGTTAGGCAGAGCGTTCATGAGCCGGATTGCAAGCGTGTAATCGCCGTGCTCGCGAATGTGGGAGAGAACGCTTACACCGACTGAGTGAATCTCGGTCTGGAGTGAACGCCCCACCTTGGCAATACGGTCGATCTTGCGCCCGCACGTCTTGGGGTCGAGGATTGTGAAAGTTGACATTGTTGTCTCCTTGTGACGCTTACGCTAGAGGCTTGCAGCCTCGAAGCATGGTGGAGTGAATCCCCACCGCAAAGCCGTCACTTGACGGCTTCACGCTGGAGACGGTCTGCCAGCAACTTGAGGTCAGTTAATGGCATCTGTCTATGGTAGCCTGTCCGCACGTTCGTGCGATGGTAGGCACCACGCCAGCCAGTTGCAGGAAGCACCTTGCAGCGGCGCTCAGTCTCGCCGAGGTCGGCAACCTTCCCGAAGATAGATTTCATGGCTAAACCCCTAGTAGTGAAGTGGCGGGGTCGCAGTCTCGCCGGTTGCCCGGTCCCTGCTCACGGCTCCCCGCCGGAAGCCGTAATCCTTTGTTTGTCGCCTTGCCCACGGTATCTAACCGCTACTCGACCACGCCCGCGCACGCCACTGCGTCAAGCATGATGGCAACATTCACCGGGAGTCCCTGCGTCACAGTTCGTGACCTGATGCTCGCTCCGCCTTGCGGCGGCCCCGTGTTGCACCTGAGTCCACGGGCGGGGCCGATTTCGTTTTACCTTTCGCGTTCAGTCGCGGAGCCGCTATAGAGCACGCAAGTATGATTTGGATTCACACGGCGAGCCTGCCCGCTGACCTTGCGCGTCCAGCGCATTGTCGAGGTCACGCTCATGGGACTGGTATCGTTCCTACACTCGCGCTTCCATACATAGGGAAAAGGTACGTTATGTTAAGTACCCTCCCATGCTGGACGCGAGGGGGGAGGGGGCGGGTCTATCCTATGTTGGTCAGGGATAACTCGAGAAGAAAATTGACATGGAGATGTTCTACCCCTATAGTCCCCGAGGCCGCCAAGTGGTGAAGCACCTTACTGGTAAAGGAATCCAGTCCAAATGCCCAAGAAACCCCGCACCAAACCCGCCAAAAACGCAGTCGCGCGCTGCACGTTCTTCAACCTGGCTGAGATGACGCCGGCTGCGCGCAAGGAGATTGCAGCCTGGCTTCGCCGCACCGCGCGCTTCGTCGTGGAAGAGGGGCGCAATACGTCGTCCAGGTTCATTGCCCGATTCTGGTGGTCCTGATGGCGAAACGACCCCCCAAGGAGAAACCATGACCACCTCTACCAAAGACGCCGGGACGCCGACGAACGACCTAATCCCGCTTGGCGACATGGCTGCTGCGTGTATGGCTTGGCGAATCATGTGGGATCGTCAGCAGGCCTGCATAGAGCAGCTAGAGCGCGAGCTGCAAGAGGTGCGGGAGTTGCTCAAGGAAATCAGATCGCAGGTGGACATGGTTAGAGGCACATGGTTCGACCGTGCTGACGCCGCCCTCGCCGCTTTGGATAAGGAGACGGGAACGTGATTCAGAGATTCACCGCGTATCGTCGCAACATTAGCCAACGTGACACGCATAACGAGTTGCAAAAAAATCCTGATGGTGAACCTCAGTTTGAGGGCGTCATCTGGTCTGACGGAACTGTAACGCTGCGCTGGCTCACAGCCTGTCGGTCAACCTCAGTATGGACCAACCTACGCGATTGTCTCAGCATTCACGGCCATCCTGAGTATGGCACAGAAATTATCTGGCACGACGCGGCCCCGCCGCCCTTGTGGATCGAACAAGTGAAAGTAGCGGAGGCGATGTCCCCATGACCGACCGACGCAAGGAGATTGAGAGGCTGGTTTGGGACTACGGTAGCGCCGTGCATTTCTACGGCAATCAGGGCGACAAAGTAGCTGCGGCTATGGATGCAGTCTCGACCGCCATCGACTCGCTCTTGGTCGAGCGCGACGCGCTGAGCGAGAAGCTGAGACTGGTTGATGCACATTCAGGTGGCACACTTGATCAATTCGCTGCGCTTGTGAGGGATGCGGAGCGGTATCGGTGGCTGCGAGCAAAGGAGCGTTACCAACGAGTGCGTCTTGAAAGTGGGGAACCGCTCTTGTGTGAAGAAATGCTAGACGCCGCCATCGACGCCGCAATAGCAGCGAGGGAGAAGCCATGAACAACGACCCCCCAAGGAGAAACAAGGAGACGATATGAATGTACGAAGGTTCCTTCGGTACAATTCGCGGCACCACCTCTACTGGCGCGTTGGCGGATCGCGGGGCAGGACGCGACCTCAGCTCAATCCGATCAGCCCGGCATATGGCGGGGACATCAAGAACATCAGCTTCTACGAACCGCTCTGGCTATTCCGACTGCGCCAGCGGCTATTCGCCTTCGCCGGTCGTCAGCGATGCGGTCGTCGCGACGAGAGCTGGTATGGGGAGCTAGGAGACACTACGGAGCCAGACACCTGGGACCGCGGGCCGGACGGGAATCGGACGTGCTCATACTGCGGCTCGTTGCACCCCGAGGACTTCTTTGTGCTGGTAAAGGCGGCTGCGGACGCCGGCCCCGATGCTGGTGATGACGTGCCAAGCATCAACCCAAGCGACAAGGGCTACAAAATCTACGTTCGCCAGAAGGGCGTGCGGAATGCTAGTGAAGGCGGAATCAAATTCTACACGCAGCACCTGCCAAGGCCGGTCTCAGAAGAACGAAACAAGGAATACGCTGATGCTGTGCAGCTCTCTCGAATCAGATTCGAGAAGTATTTGGCCAGTACCAGAACAAAATGAACAACGTCACGAAATTCCCCGGGTACAACAGACGTCCCGGCGTGCTTGCGATCCCCGCGCAGATGACGGAGCGGATCCAGGAGGCTAAGAGGAACGGCTTCGAAGTGCACGTCGTAGCCGTGGTTGCCGTAAAGGGTAAGTCGGGCTTCTGGGCTTACTCCTCGTACTGGGACACCCAGCCGCGCGAGATCATGGCCTGGGCCGCGTACGAGCTTGACCGCTTTGCCAAACTCGAGGAATCAGACGACCCCGACCCAGGTCCGCCGAGTGTGGCATGAGGGAGCAGAAGTATTTCGGTGGGCCGTTCGTTCCGGGGCTCTGGTCAGATCACATATGGAACGCCCTTGAGAGGTCGAGCATGTTCGGAGATTCCCCGCTCGAGCCCAACGACACCTGGGCTCCCACGGGAGAGCTATACGACGAGACCGTGGCGTGGGCGAAGCTGCTCGAGGTCGACGTGACCAAGGGACGGGAAAATCGCCAGGATGGGTTTTCAGGTACGATTCGGATTTCGAAACCCGGCCGCACCGCGGCGGTGGTCCCTCTGTGTGCGCCGGATGTGCTGATTAAGCATATCAAGGCTTACGCTGAAGGGAACATGGACATGGGCGCGGCGACCGACAGCTTGCTGGGCATGATCAAGATTGGACTACCCCGGGTGACCCCCGGAAAGTGAGGACGTATGCATCCGTCGACTTTCGAATACCTACAACCTACCCCCGAGCAAATCCAGCAGATGGTCACCGTTCGTGCCGCGGCGAAAGCGTTCGCAGACGTACTTGAGGCGGAGCTCCCCGCTGGGCCGGATAAGTCCTTCGTGCTGCGAGCCCACCGGTCGAACGCGATGTGGGCGAATGTGGCAATAACCCGGCAGCCGGATGGAGCTCCCCGTGGGTGACATCACCAGGCATGACCTGACTGACGAACTTTGGCGGGAGTACGACTTTGGCGGCCGGACGTACCGGATCACTGAGCCGAAGGCGCTGTTTCTGCGCGCCGGCGGATCGACCCATCGAGTGCTCGATGCGGGGGGGATCGTTCACTGTGTCCCAGTTCCTGGGTCGAGGGGCTGCGCCTTACGGTGGAAGCCACGATACCCGCGACGGCCAGTGGCGTTCTGATGCGGCCGGGATACATGAAGCGCACTCACCCAGTGGGCCGGCTACTGGAGCCCCTGGTTCAGCTGGCCGGTGGGTTCCTGCTTTATGTGCAGCCAGGGGAGTTTGGCGGCGAGGACGAACACTGGCTGTGCCTGGTGCCGACCGGGCCGAGTCCGCCTCCGGGCCACCCCCCGATCGAGACGGCCACTATGATTAGGGTCAAGATACCCATAACATCCACCTTTACCGAGGCGCGAGAAATGCTCGCTGTCGAAATGGAGAGAGCACGTGGCCGATAAGGTGAAGGTGAACATCTATATGTCGCCTGACATGCTCTCAGCACTGAAGAAGCTGGCGGCTAAGCGCGACACCCCGTACGCCGAGCTGGTCCGGACCGCGTGCCGGGAATACATCGTGGCGAATGCCAGCCAGATCATCGAGCAGTCGAAAACCATGGAAGCGATGAAATGACCCGCCTTCTCGCCGTCCTATTGGCCGCCGCTGTGCTGTTTTTCCTGGGGCTGTGGATTTTTATCTCCGTCGACGGTCCGGCGCAGTACTGTGAGAGTGAGTATCTGAAGAAGGACCTCGAGTATGTTGGAGATATGAACGTCTGCATGGCCACGGTTGCGTGTAATTTCCAGCGTGAAGCTGTGCGGGAGTACCGCGAAGCGGTGGGGCGGATCAATATTTGCGCCGAAAAGGCGAAACTTGAAGCAATTCACGAGCCGGATCCGTCGCACCCCTGGACCAAGCCGTGAAGGAACTCGTCGTCCCAGCCGGAATCAGTGAACGGGACGCACGCCTGGCGTGGGAGCTCGTGTCGAATATCAGTTCGAAGGCTGACATCATCCGTCGGCATGGGCTGACGTTTGACGACTTCGACGCGAAGCTGACTGACGCCGCGTTCAAGGGGATGCTCGATGAATATAAGCGTCGATGGAACTCAGAGCTATCGGTAAATCAACGGGTTGCGCTCAAAGCAGCGCTCCTGACCGAAGATTCGTTGCTTGACGTGTATGCGATCATCAAGGACGTGGATGCCTCGCCCGGGCAGAAGCTCGAGGCATTTGGCGCGCTGGCGAAGGCCGGTGAGGTGGGCGTAGCGAAAAAGGACACAGGTCCCGCCGGAACGCCGGTCCAGATCACGATCAACGTTCCGGGTCGTGGCGGGTTGACGCTCGACGCCGTCCCTGTGGAACAGGAGGCCTGATGAGTGAACTAGAATCGATTCCCCCAGTAACCGAAGCCGCCCCAGGGGATAGTGGGAAGCCGATCGTATGGCCGGAAGCGCCCGCAGTGGAGGGCGTGGTGTATGGATTCATGGATCCGAACCACGGCGATAAGGTTCCGATGGTCGCAATGTCGTATTCCACCTGGATGAAGTTCTCGCAGCAGTTGACAGCCCTCAAGTCCAGACTGGAGATTCTGTCGCAGGAGAACATCGAGATGAAGAAGGGCCGCCACCCTGATGCGCCGCGGATCGTCTTGCCAGGCCGGTAATCCAGACCTATGATCACTACGAGTTCCATGGAGAACTGAGATGCCCCACGATTCTGGCCGGCTATCTGCGAAGAAGCGTTCGAAGCGGCGTAAGCCCGCCAGACCGAAATACTGATTGCCGGCGGAGCGCGTGGGTACCATAATCTCACCTGCGTTGTTTCCAACGTCCTGTCGGACTGAGGAACGGAGGTTTTATGGCTGACGGCAGTGCGTTGAACCTGTACCTGATCGCGTTTCTCATCGCGGCCGGGATTGCTGCGCATTTTCTGAAAAAGCTCTACGATCTCGAGCAAGCGGGCACGATCCTGCCTCCATTCGCGTTCGTGCGACAGCGTCCATACGCGTCGCTGTCGGCGGTTTTCGGCGCGTATCTGTTGGCCGCGCTGTGTTACTTCACCGGTCAGCTGACCTACAGTACGGCGATCCTGATCGGGGTTACCTGCGGCTCTGCCTTTGATTCGCTGCGCGCTCGCGCAGCCGGCCAGATAGCCAAAATGGAGAAAGCGGAATGATCGATCGGCTTAAACGTGCAGTGCGAAAGCCTGAATTTTGGGGTGCCGTGGCCTTTGTGGTCTTGTTCATTTGGGGCATATTACGACAGGCAAATGCTGCTGAGCTCGATGCCTTGATCGGGGTTGCCTCCGGGTCAACTCACAACAGCCAACTGATGATCGAGGAAGTTTTTCTGGAATTTGATCACAAGTGGGATGTCGGTGTGTTTCACATGTCTGGCGATCCTCGAATTACTTCTACATATGGCGCCGTTGCTGCATACCGCGTCCGCTGGCGCGAAGATAAGCGTTTTGAGCCGTGGGCATCGTTTGGGGCTGCATATTTCGATCGCGCCCCGGAAGCATTCGTCAGTGAAAACCTGTCGTATCAGCTCGCGGTCGGGTTTCGCATGTTCAAAGTTCTTGATCTTGGGTGGGTGCATTATTCCACGGCGGGTCGAGCGCGAACTAATTGGGGCGTCGACTACGTTTCACTTCGGGTCGTCTTGCCCATCCATCAGGACAAGGAGATCAAATGAACCTTTTTGCCCAACTTTGCGAAGGGGCCCGTCATCCTGTGGAGGAGCTCAAGGCACTACGCCGCGGTGAGCGGCGAGTTGCGCCGCGTACGCGCCACGGGCACGACCGCAACGAATTTGACGGCGCACTATTGATGAACCCACACGGAGTAAAGTCATGAAGATCTTTCGGTCGATTTTTCTCGGGTTGATGCTCCTGTTGCCCGTTTCAGCGCAGACACAGGAGACCCCAGCAATCGAGGTTACGGGTTTTCCCCTGTATGCGAAGGCGATCACACCCCATGCGACGAATCCCCTCACGGACTATAACGGGCGAAACGCTGATCAGTACGTCTACGTCGGCGTCGCCGGTAATGTGGCCGTTGTGCCATCGGGAAATACTGATGCACAGTCAGTGACTTTTGTGGGTCTGGCCGCGGGGAGTTTTGTTCCGGTGAAATGCCGCAAGGTGTTGGTCACTGGTACTACGGCCACCAGCCTGATTGGGGTCTATTGACTTGGCGTACGAAATGAAGTGGTGGCACATATTTTTTGCCGGGGCAATTCTCGCGCTGTTGTCCGCAGTCACGCGGGCGGCCACACTTGATATCGTATGGGTTAATCCCCCAGAAGTTCCAAACGTGCGGCTGGAATACGGCACTTGCATCGGCGACGAGTTTGGAGAGGTCTTGGGCGGGCTGAATGTCAAACTCCCGCAGAACAGCGCGAGCCTATCCTACATTCCATTCGAGCGTACCTGCCTGCGAATCCTTGGTTTCGACGAGAATGGGGTAGAGGTCTATCGGTCGCCTACCAGTATCGCGGACACGATGACGGTTGAAGTGAGGATTGGACAATGAAGCGACTTCTTGCGGTGCTGTTAGGTTCGTTTCTGAGCATCACTCAGGCGGCGGCAGTAATTGTACTTATCACGGCGATTCCGACTGCCACGGGAATCGTCTCGTCGAAGTTCCGCGATGGGAACGACGGCGGTGCCGCTCCACCGAGTGCGCCGGAGATGTCTCAGCCTGCTGTGATTAACAGCACCTCGGCCAGTATTCCGCTGTTGACGGCTTGCACGGGCGGCACGGCCCCCTTGGCTTACGAGATTGAGAAATCCTCGACCTCCTCGGTAGCAGGTTGGGCGGTTCACGCTACCTCGATAATCTTCACAGACGGCATCTATGTGATGACCGCGCTTACTGCGTCCACACAGTATTGGACTCGCTTGGCTTGTGTGGATAATGCCTCGCGTCGGTCGGCATACTCGTCGGTGTTCACGTTCACGACTCCAGCTGCCGGCGGCGGCGGTGACGTAACTGCACCTACCGCGCCGACAAACGTCAGCGCGATCAGCACAGTTGCCGGCCAGGCCGTTTCGACTTGGACTAACGGTACGGACGCGGTTGGCATCGTCACGACGAACATCATTCGAGGCACGGTGACTGACGGCCTTACGTGCACTGTGTTTGCGGCCGGTACCGTGATTGATTCTGTGGCCTATCCGGCGACCTCGTATACCGATCTGTCTGCGCCTTCTGGCACAACGGTGTACTACCGGCAGGAACACTTGGACGCGGCTGGCAACGTCAGTACGAAGTCTACCCGGCTATGCGTGACTATTGCATCTGCGGGTGCGGGCGCAATCAAGTGGCACCCTGGTCATTACGTCAAGACGCAGGGCCAAGCGTCAGACGGCCAATCTTATTGGGACGAGGTGTTCAACAGCTATCTCCCCAAAGCGCTTGAATCCAGCAACTTGAAAGGTGCGTTGGTAGAAATCACTTGGGGCGACTTCAATACGACCGGATCAACCTACGACTGGACAAGGGCTGATGCGGTACTTGCTTGGGCGGAAGCAAACAACAAGCGAATTATTTTCAAGCTTTCGTACAAGCACTTCGATGGTGCACTCGGAATACTTGGGCCAACCGACCTTGAAACTACAGATGCTGTGCAAACAACCACTGGCTATCTCATGGCGGTGTGGCGTCAGTCGGTCATGGACCGATTCATTGCCGCATTGCAGGCATTCGGAGCGCGGTATGACAGCAATCCTCGTGTAGAATTCATCACTGGCTCAGAGTCTTCAACAGGCACGTGGTCTGCCGGGACTCCAAGCGACTACACAAAGGCAGCTCACTCTGCTCAGTTGCAAAGGCTTTATCCAGCGATAGCTCTGGCGTTTCCGACTACAAACACTTCCGCTAGTCTCAACTCTATTGCTGGACAACTAGCGATTCTGCTGGAAGCTGCGTATGTCGCAAAAAGCGGACTCAATACGCCGGACGCACACGATTCCTGCGTAGCGCAGATGTTCCGTGGCACCACCATCGTTTGTGCTGGGAAAACAGAAGACCCAGTTCAGGCGAACTATCGTGATTTGATGGCGTACCACACCATAGCGTCACAGCCCACGCTTGGTGGCAAAGACGACAACGGGCCGCCGGCTAATATCATTGATTGGGCACAGATCAACGAAGTTACGCACCTGAGTTGGGTGACAACTGTTTCTGTTTCTCCGAACACATGGACGGAAGTGAAAGCGGCAATTGCCGCAGATCCGCTTACGAACCTGACTTGTCCTGCGGTTTATACGTCATGCAATACAAACTGATCCGCGCGCTGGTCGCGGCTGCGTGGCTGTTCGTATCGTTCGATGCGAGTGCGGCAATTGTATTCAGAGCCGCCGGGACTATTAGTTCCTCGGGTGTTCCTGGTCAACCGGCCGGCAAGGCTTCTGGTGATCTTTTGCTTATGGTAGCCGCAGCGCGAGCGGCAGCGGAAACGCTAAATGCTGCCCCCGCAGGCTGGACGCTGTTGGGCGATACCAGTAGCACGACCAAAGAGCAGCTTGCCCTTTACTGCCGGGTCGCAACGGCAGACGCGAACGACGACGTATCGCACGATTTCTGGTCTGGTACATCGAGCCACAGAACGCAGATCGCAGCTTTTGACGGGGGTGCTGGAGAGACGTTCGATTGCTCTACCGTTATTGCGCACGGCCCGGCTGTTTCTGGATCAGACTCTAACACCGCTGATCTTCCTAATGCAGCGCTGACTGTCACCACTGCAAACACCGTTGTTGTCGGAGTCGGGCATAAGCAAAAGACGGTGACGAGCGATGGGATGGTGTTTGCACTCCCGGCGTGGGCTGATGCTGATATAGGCGAGCAAGCCCTTGCTGGTTCTGCGGTCGCGTTTGTGTGGAGCTATGATATCCAAACTACCGCGACGACCATCGCATCCGGTATTTGGGATCAGAGTGTTGAAGAATCCCTTGCTTATTCAAGCATCGTCATTTCGCTAAAAGCTGTTACTACAGCGGTTTTCACTGTCAATCCAACTGTCACGGCGCAGGATACCAATGATTACACGCTTGGGGGAACGACCAGCGGTAGCGTTACGGTATCCGCAGCTGCTTGCGCAAAGGATACAACCGCGCCGACCATCGCGCAGGTCGTAGCTGGAAACTGCACTGGTAATGTCGCGGCACTGGCTGCGGTTAATGAAGTCTGGAACGGAGCCAACGATTTCATTTTGGGCGGCGCTTTGCCACTTAAGATTTACGACCTGTATGCGACCGAAGGTACGAATCTCGTCACGCTTGCTGATGAAGCCCTTGATGTCCCGGCAGGCAAAGAACGCACCACGCTGACCTCGGTTCATGCGACCAGTCCGTACGCCGGCTCGGCCGTGGCCACTGGCGACATCTGCGACACCGATGCTGTTACTTCGCCTACCAGCTATGTGGTCACGCCCTCCGTTGATGGGACAGTTGAATATGCCGCTGGCGGTGACACTTCGCGGCAGGTCATTGTTGCGGACTGCCACGATATTTCAGCTTCTGCGATTCTCGACTTCACTCTGGTCTTCAACAACCAGACGTGCTCAGTTAACCAGCCGCTCTTTGAGGGCGGGTCGTTCCTGTATCGAAAGAGCGTAGCGATTACTGCGCTTGACATCAAAGCCCTGTGTGTCGATCCCGAAGGGGATACCGTCACCGCTGTCACGACCAGCGCACTTCCGGCTGGCCTCTCGATAGCTGCTGGATCAGTGACAGGAACGCCTACGACCTGTGGAACTACAAATACTGGGTTCCAGTGGTCGGACCTTTACGCGGCTACTTACGCTGAGACGGGCACATTTGCTATTGGAGATTTGGTTCCTGATGTAGCAAATGTCGCCGAAGCGTCGGCCATCACTACGATACAGGCAGTATGCAGCCTGACAGCGACAGCAGGATCACCGGTAAAGCATTCAACCATTGCTGTCGGCAATGTGGTCTCGACCTCGCCGACTATAGGCACGCTGGTGATTCCGACTCAGGTTGTGATTTACTTCCTGAGCTCCGGCCCTTGGTCTGGTGGAATTCGCCTAGGCTCCGGCGTCGGTCTTGGGGTCCGCTCGCAGTGAATCTGATTTATAACCCGCCCCGGGTGCTCGGGGAATTCATGTCGTCAGACAAGCGTATTCGCGTGGTGCGTGGGCCTGTCGGTTCCGGTAAATCATCGGCCATGGCCGTGGAACTTCTGCGTCGCGCGATCGAGCAGGCGCCGGGACCAGATGGGATTCGCCGAACAAGGGGCGTGGTCGTCCGCAACACACTGCAGCAGCTCGAAACGACGTCGCTCGTCACCATTAAGACCATGATTCCGCCGGAAATCATGCTCTACAAGCCGTCCTCACACACGGTCTACATCAAGTTCAACGACGTGGAGACAGAGTGGCTGCTACTGCCCCTCGATTCGCCGGACAATGTTCAGCGATTGCTGTCGCTCGAACTTACGTTTGCTTGGCTGAGCGAGCTGCGGGAGTTGCCGCCGACGATTCTTCAGGACGTGCTCGGTCGGTGTACTCGCTACCCCCCGAAGAAAAACGGTGGACCGACTTGGTCCGGCGTGGTCTGCGAGACCAACTCATTCTCTGAAGATGACGAGTGGTACAAGTACCTCGAGTTGGAGCTGAACCCGATATGGGGCTATTTCGTGCAGCCGGGTGCGCGTGACCCCGGCGCCGAAAACGTCGACAACCTCATGCCGGGGTACTACGAAGATCTGATTGAGAATAATTCGCCGGAGTGGGTCGAGCAGTATATCGACAACAAGATCACGCCTTCGCTTGCGGGCGAGGCCGTTTTTCGCGCGACTTTCCGCGGAGACTTCCACATCGCGAAGGATTTACTCAAACCGATCCCGATGGCCATGCTGATCATGGGCATTGACTTCGGCCGCAGCCCAGCCATGCTGCTCACGCAGATGGACCCCCGCGGACGTCTGCTCGTACTGGCGGAGGCTACCAGTGAGAATATGGGAGTGGAACAGTTCGTCGCTCAGTATGTTCGTCCGATCCTGGCCGAACCGGAGTTTCATCGTCTTCCTGTTGGCGTGGTCGGTGACCCGGCTGGCCGGATCCGCTCGCAAATTGGGGAGGAAAGCATCTTTGATGCGCTGAAGCGCCTCGGTTTTCGGTCCCAGCCGGCCCAGACCAACAACATCGACCCCCGCCTGCGTGTGGTGGAAAAGTGGTTCCTGCAACAGCGGGATGGTGGTCCGGCGATTATTATCAGCCCCCGTTGTGTCAACTTGATACGTGCGTTGCGAAGCAAGTATCGATATGCCAAGAGAAAGGGCGGGCAGCTTCACCCCATACCGGAAAAAACCCACCCTTGGTCTGATGTCGCCGATGCGCTACAGTATGCTTGTCTTGGACATTCGACCCGGGTGTACGCGCGGCTGGTACGGCCGAATTACGGGACGATCACTCAACCAGCACCACCTTCCGGAGGATGGACGTAAGTGGCAGCCCCAGTTTCAGCAATTCCGGTGCAGGGTCGCGGAACCCTGCGCATCGTCACGCCTGGGCAGTTGAACGAGCGCGACGCCCTGCAGAAGGCACTTGAATCTGCTAAGCCTGAGGTCCTCGACGACCTGGCGAATTACATCCGCAAGCAGTTCGAAGCCGCCAAGCGGCACCGCACGTCAAGCGGCGTAGACGACCAGATGCTTTCTTTCCTCCGAGCCTACAACGGCGAATACTCCCCAACGAAGAAAGCTGAGATCGCCCAGTTCGGCGGCTCCGACGTCTTTGCCCGTATCACCGCAGCCAAGTGCCGCGGTGCGACCTCACTCCTGCGCGACATCTACCTCTCCGCGGACCAGCCGTGGAGCATCGAGCCCAGCCCCGACCCGAAACTGCCCGGATCTGTGCAGCGCGACATCGACGCGGTGGTCGGCGGCGAGGCGATGTACCTGATCATGAACGGCGCGCCGCCCGAGAAGGAGCAGCTCGCCGCGCGCAAGGAAGATTTGATCAAGGCCGCGAAGCTCGCGGAACGCGCAAAAGCCAAGACCGAGTCGGTTGTGGCCGAACGCAGGATGAACGATATCCTGGTCGAGGGAAAATTCTGGGAGGCATTCTCTCAGTTCCTTGCAGACCTGCCCATTTACCACTGTGCGATCATCAAGGGCCCCACTATCCGTAATGCGGAGCTCCTGACCTGGGGCGACGACGGCGCCCCGAAGATGGAGCTGCGGCCACGCTTTTTCTGGGATCGCGTCTCGCCGTTCGATCTGTGGTTCACCCCGGGCGCGGCCGATCTGACGCACACGGATACGTTCGAGCGCCAGCGCATGTCGGTCACTGATCTGTACGACCTGATCGGGCTGCCTGGGTACCACGAAAAAAATATCCGGGAGACGATCCGTCGGCACGGCTCGGGCGGCCTGCGTGAATGGAACCTGATGTTCGAGCAGGAACGCCGCAAGATCGAGAACCGTGGCGACCAGTCAGCGCACGACGACCCGATGATGGACTGCATCGAGTACCAGGGTCGCGTGATTGGCAAGTACCTGAAGGAATGGAGCCTGGTGGGCGTCGAGGACGAGGAAAAACCGTATTTCGTCACCTGTTGGATGATCGACCAGCTGGTCATCAAGGTGATGATGAATCCGAACATCCGTAAGCGGCCGAACTATTACAGCACCAGCTTCGACAAACAGCCGGGCACGATCTACGGATCCGGCGTCGCAGAGGTCCTCTCGGACATCCAGGACGTCATGAACGCCGCGCTGCGTGCTCTCGTGAACAACATGGCGATGGCCTCGGGCCCGCAGGTGTATTTCAACGAGGAACTACTCAACCCGAATCAAAATTCACAGCTTTACCCCTGGAAGCAGTGGAAGTACACAACGGATCCCGCGAATCCACAGGGACAGCCCGTGGGCTTTTTCCAGCCGGATTCGAACGCACAGGAGCTGCTCGGTGTCTACGGGCGCTTCAACGAAATCGCCGATGAGGTATCGACAATCCCGCGCTATATGACCGGTAACCAGAATATCGGCGGGGCTGGGCGGACCGCATCTGGTCTGGCGATGCTGATGAGCAACGCCAATAAAGCGCTGCAGAATGTGGCTGAGAACATCGACGACGATGTCTTCGAGCCCGTGATGCAGACGCTTTACGACCTGGTAATGCTCACCGATGAAACCGGCATGTTGCGCGGCGACGAGTCGATTAAGGTCAATGGCGTGCGCAACGTCGTGAAGCAGGAGCAGGACCGCGTGAGGCAGCTTGAATTCATGCAATTGACTGCCAACGAGTTTGACATGCCGATTGTCGGTCCCCAGCGCGCCAAGATCATCCAGCAGGTCGCGAACCGGCTGGGCCTGGAAGTGGACATTCCCGAGCCCGGGGAGCAGAATCGTGGGGCGCCGCAAGGTGGCGGCGGGCCGGGGTTCAATCCGGCGGGGGGGCCGACTCCGGTACCCGAGATATCGGATGCCAATCCGCCCCGCCTGCAGACCCAGTCCTTGAACACTGTGTCACGACGTGCGAATTCAGAGTGAGGTAACTGTCATGTCCAGATCTTCGTATAACTGCGACGCCGGCCGCGCCCCGATGGGGAAGATTTCGGCCCCCAAGGCTAAGCCAACGAAAGTCATCTCGAAGGGTTCGGGCAAGGAGTTCGCCTCGCCTAGCCAATCGCAGGTGGCATTTTCGGCCCAAGGCGGGACGAAAAAGTGAGCGGCCAGAAGAAGTCGGGTCCGCTCGCCAAGCGGCCAAGTAAGCCCGCTAAGTGCCTCTCCGAGGATCTCTTGCAGTTCGGCGAAACCGCCCAGCTGCCGGGGGGCGTTCCTACCTCGCGGAAGTTCACCGGGGTCTACGTACCCAACCGCGTGGATACTGAAGGCCCTCCGCTCCCGCGGAGTTCGCTTTTCGATCGATGATCCGCGGGCTTTTCAAACTGGACGCAGACCGAAAGGTCGTCGCGGGGCTCTTGAGCTCTCGCGATTTCCAGTTTTATGTGGAGAAGCTACGTAAGGCGCATGCCGCAGCCCTCCGTGATGTCTATGTTTGCACCCCACAAGATCTTCCCGACCGTCGCGGATACGCGCGGTGTCTCAGCGAGCTAATCGACGAAACCTTTGGAGCAAAATCATGACCGCAGCAGTCCCCGCCGCCGTAACCCCAAAAACACGTCTCCCGCGAGCAGCCCAGAGGCAAGTCGACGAGGCGAATGCCCTCCTCGAGTCGCTGAAGACAAAGCCAGGCGAGCCGGCGCCGGGCACCCTGGTGGCAGCTACACCTGTTCCAGCGGCTGCTCCGGCCGAACCTGCCCCGAGGCCTGCCCCCGCAGCGGCTGAGCCTGCAGCGCCCCCTGTGGCGCCTTCAGAGCCAGATTACAAGCAGATGTACGGGGTCCTGAAGGGTAAGTACGACAAGGAAGTTCCGGAGCTGAAAGTCCAGCTGGCTGACTTGAGCGAGAAGCTCCGCCAGAACGAAGGTCTCCTGGTCCAGGCGATGGAGCGTGGGTCCGCCACACCCGTGGCTAAACCGGCTAAAGCTGGTGAGCTCCCGGCTCCCGCCGGCTTCTCCGAGGAGGAGATGCGGGAATACGGTCCGGAGTTCTTCAATGTCGTGGCGCGACGTGCGCAGGAAGTCGTCGATGCGCAGCTTGGCCCCCTGAAGAAGCAACTCGAAGAAGCAAACGCCCGCGCCGGGCAAGGCGCCCGGGTCGAAGCCGAACGGTCGCGTGCCAATGTATTCCTGGCACTCGACACTGAGGCTCCGAATTGGGCGGCGCTCAATACGGATTCTGCGTTTCTTGCATGGCTGGGCCAAAATGATGTATTCTCTGGAAAGACGAAGCGAGAGCTTCTGACTCAGGCCTTTGAGGCCAACGACGCTGCCCGCGTTGTTCGGTTCTTCAAGGCCTTTCAGGAAGACTCGGCTCGGCTGCCAACTCCCGCCGCACGGACCCCGTCCGTAGACCCGGGAACACTGGTAGCCCCAGGTGTACCGCGCAACGCGGGCATACCGGCCGCAGCTCCTGGTGGTGACGACCGCGTGTACACGCAGCAAGAAATTGCTGACTTCTACACTGCGGTGCGCCGCGGAAAAGTCCTCCCCGACGAAAAAGATCGTATGGAACGGGTTTTCACTCGCGCGGCAGCCGAAGGGCGTGTTCGGTAATCAACATGAGCCACGGAGTACAGAGTCATGGCATACCCAATTGGTGCCCCCTATAGCGGTGCCGCAGCGTCACCGGCCTATAGCGGTGTCTTCATCCCGACCCTCTGGGCGGCGAAGTTCATCGAGAAGTTCTACGACGCGACCGTCCTGGCCGCGATTTCCAACACGGATTACGAAGGCGAAATCCGGAACATGGGAGATCAGGTCAAGATTCGCACGCGCCCGACCATCTCGGTCGCTAACTACTCGGCAACGCAGGCCCTCGTGGTCACGCGCCCGTCTGCGCCGGTTGTCGACTTGCTGATCGATAAGGGCAAGTATTTCAACACGGTTCTCGACGATGTCATGGAGATCCAGTCCGACGTCGAGCATCTGAGCCTATGGGCGGACGACGCCTCGGAGCAGATGAAAATCGCCGTGGACAACGACGCCCTCGCCTTCACACTGCTCAACGGCGGAACGGTTGCTGCCAATAAGGGCAACACGGCCGGCCGCATCAGCGCGGACCTTCGTCTCGGCATCACGACCTCCCCAACCTTCGTCGCCGCGGTGGCGCAGGGCACGGGAGTCGGCGACCTGAACTCGAACGATCGTTCGGTCATCAACCATCTGGTCGACCTTGGCCAGGTCCTGGATGAGCAGAACATCCCGGAAAACGGTCGCTTCGTCCTCGTCCCGGCGTGGTACGCCTCGGCGATCAAGCGTTCCGAGCTCCGCGATGCGTCCATCTCGGGTGACGGTTCCTCGATGCTCCGCAATGGGCGTCTCGGCATGGTGGATCGTTTCACGATCTACGTGTCGAATCTCCTGCCGGCGGGTGTCGCGGGTGGTCTCGCGGCGGGTGAGTTCGCGGTCTACGCGGGTCACAAGAACGGCCTGACCTTCGCCTCGCAGATGACCAAGGTCGAGACCCTCCGGTCTGAGTCCACCTTCGGTACGCTCCTGCGCGGCCTGCAGGTGTACGGGCTGGGTGTCATCGATGGCACCTGCCTGTCGACCAGCGTCGTCGCCAAGGGCTGATAACAGCCTCCCCCTGGGGGACTGAGAAGCCAACGGAAGGCCACTTGGGGTATCCTGAGTGGCCTTCTTTCTTCTGGAGGTGACGCATGGCGAAGACGCTCGACAACCTGGTGGATGAATCCCGCCTGATGCTTAAAGACCGGCGTGTGCCGTATCGGTACACGCAAACGGACATACTTGCGGCAATCAACTCGGCGTTCCGCGAAGTAAAGCGGATCCGCCCGGACATTTTTCTTGCTCCCGCGGGTAACATCGCGCTACCGAATTTCGTTGAAGCGGATCTCGGTCTGGGAACGCCTACACCGTTTCCGATCGATGAGACCTTTTTCATGGCTGTGGTGTTCTACGCAGTCGGGAAACTGCAGCTCGGCGACGACGAATTTACGCTAGATAATCGCGCCATGACGCTGCTATCATCGTTTCGACAGCTTTTACTGAGCGCTTAACCATGGCCGCGGCTTTCACTTTGTGGACCCAGCCTCTGCTCGCGAGCCTCCCGGGCATTACGTCGGCACAGGTCGACGAGAAGCTGAGGCATGCAATACGGGAGTTCTACCTGCAGTCGCGCGCTTGGCGTACGGTTCTCGGGCCCTTCACTGCGACTATCAACACGCCAGCAGTGGTGCTGACTCCGCCGGCGCTGTCTCAGGTGGTCTGGGTTCGCGAGGTGTGGTTGCAGGAAGGGTCGATTCGCACTCGGCTGTGGCCCACGGTTGAGCGCATCACGGAGGTCCGCAGTGACCGGCCGGCGTACTTTTATTTCGATCCGCCTACGGGAACATTGCAGCTGTGGCCGACGCCGATCGCGACACTGACGAACGTGTTGTACGCCTCGGTGGTGCTGACTCCCACTGATGCGGCCGCTACGCTGCCGGATTTGTCACTCACGCATCACTTCGAGGGAATCCTGAACGGCGCCTACGCGCGTTTGTTCGCGATGCCTAACAAGCCCTGGACAGATCCACTGATGGCGACTCGGTACGGTCAACTGTTCCGGCGCACCTGCATGGAGCTGCGCGCAGTCGCCGACGCTGGATATACGCACTCGGATCCGCCGTGGCGGTTTCCACCTTTTGCATAACGGAGAATGATTGTGGGCAATATTCGCCACTCGAACAACGCTTCGACCACGTTAGCTTCTGGCATCACAGCCGTTGCAACCAGCATCACGGTGGCCGCTGGCACGGGCGCGCTTTTCCCCACTGTTGGTGGCGCACTCTACGCGATGCTCTCGATCGAGAACGACGCGGGCGTTCTGGAAATCGTCAAATTAACTGCGCGTGCTGGTGACGTGCTCACAGTAGTGCGGGCGCAGGAGGGCACGTCTGGGTTTGCCTTTGCTTCGGGTTCCCGGATTGAGAACCGCCTCACCGCCGGTGCCATAGACGAGTTCGTGCAGAAAAATGGGGATACCATGACAGGCGCCCTTGCGGCGTCCGCGGGTACTGCTGCTTTACCGTCATATACGTTCGCCGGAGACTTAGACAGCG
>ERZ1292623.236-Hain-H51-01um-R1-236-length-62050-cov-11_pt1 | contig 62050 bp, 65 predicted proteins | sample MGYA00564398_ERZ1292623 | MGnify/ENA primary metagenome ERZ1292623 (study PRJEB36523, sample SAMEA6512633) | groundwater metagenome | collected 2019-01-07 | study: AquaDiva: Metagenomics assemblies of 32 groundwater samples
TGTTTTGGCAGGATAGAATATTTTATAAAAGATACGGAAAATTTCGTAAACTGCTCAAGAAGAATCTCTCCAGCTCCAAATCCGTAGATTATTTAATAAATCCAAGTGCTTTCAATCGCTTGGTAAGATAAATCCTAAGCTGTTGTTCATCGCCGATTTTGTATAGATTTGATAAATTTCCTCTTCGGTATTGATGCACTGAAACAGGACAGTCATCTGAGATGATATTCCTAGCTCTTAGTATCCTGTTTCCTCCCACCTTCCTTCCGGCAATTTCAAAAATAAGTTTTTCAAGAGGAGCATAATTCCCGCTCGTAAACAACTCTCCCGCCCTAACGTCTCTTGTGTTTTTCTTTCCAAAACTCACCACAGGATTTATCCGAAGCGGATCAAGTTCTTTCGCTTTTTGTATGGCTTCTATTGCTCTTTTCTTGTCTGTTGCACAAATTACGTAATAATTATATTCAACCTCTCTACCTCTTTTTCTATCCTGGTAGACGTGAGGAACAACCCCAGCAGGAATCTCCAGCTCTTTAATTACTTTATAAATTGCTGGAACTTTATCTATTCTAAAATACAATCCTGCTTCACGTGCTATCGCAGAAATAAATATAATTGACGAATTTTCTCCTGAGGATAAAACTTCTATTGTACTCTGGGTAGTTATAGAATCAAGTAGTCTTTGTTTTTCTTCATCTGAGATATCTGGATTTTCTAGTTCCCCAAACTTCTCACGAATTTTCTCTTTTAATGGAACATTCATTCTTCTTCTCGCAAATACTTGTCTCGCAGCACTAATCTGTTCCCCGCTATAAACTTCTCTTAATTGATCGTAGGCTTGTCCTTCCTGTACTGAGTTAGCAATTTTCAGATTTACTTCCTTGTTTTTGGAATTATTAATTTTTCCCTCAAATCCAGCTGGTTTTCGAAAGTCAAACGATCCAAGCGGATGCTCGGTTTGAACTTCTGGGCTTTGAGCTTGGTGAATATTTTCAATGCTTTCGCTTACAATTTGCCGTACGCGCTCCCTGGTCAAATCATAATCGCTCCCTACTCTATCCAGAGTTTTATCTAGTCCGGCAAACTTACCTAACATCTCCCAATCTCTTGGATTTTTCAGAGAAGATTTATAAGTATCTTTTCTGGATAAAGGAATGGAGCTTACTCTTTCATCACTTACAAACGCTATTAAATTATCAAAGCTTTTGCCTGTCTCTTTTCCTGCCATAATCGGGAATTATAGCAAAAAAACCCTATAGTAGCAAGGTAAGAGACACTACTTTTATTTAGCATCTATTTGCTCATCATTGCTTTTTTGGCCCAGCCCACCAAAATTAAGATAACTCCTCCTGCAATCCAAGCCATATATTCCGGCCACGACAAATTCTCAATAAGATATGTTCCTATTCCGTAAACTACTGCAATTACTCCAGCTGTCTCAAGCAGCTTTCCTTTTCCTCCGTGCATTTTTTCATCTACCATTTTCATCACCTCCTTTTATGAAACTTTATTCAAAAGCTCTTTGTATCTTTCTTCCGGATCTCCTTCAAAGATATGTGAAGTTGCGACAAATCTTGATGCTCCCGCATTCTTAGCTTTGATAATTGTTTCCGGATTTATCCCACCATCTACTTGGATCGGAATAAATGATTTGATTATATTCTCTAGCTTCTTAAGGACATTTTCATCAAATTTTTGCCCCGACTCCCCAGCTTTTACCGTCATAAGAAATAATAAGTCCAGATCTTCAACTGGGACCTCAATTTTTTCAACTGGAGTAGGACTGTCAACCGCAAGTCCTACTTCTCCCAAAAGCTCACCCTGAACGACAAACTCTACTTGGTCCGACATTTTTTCTATTTGTCCTATAAATCTTACGAAGCCTGCATCGGCAAAGCTCTTCAGATAATTTATAGGTTCCTCGACCATCATATGAACTTCAAATTCAATTTCTCCGCTGTATTTTTTAAAAGGCGCTGGATCCATAAAAGTCGTGTGCGGGGCGAATTTTCCGTCGATAAGATCTATGTGGATTTTATTAGTAAAAGCTTTAACTATCTCGATCTTTTTCTCAATTTCTTCCCAAGTTTCTTCAAGAATTCCGGGGATAATAATATTACTTGCCATTTTCGATTTGCTTAAGCTTGCTCAATCTTCTAATGTGTCTCTCGTCATTTGAAAAAGGCGTTTCAAGCCACATCTCAACAACTTTCATCACATCTTCTTCTTTTAAAAATCTTGCTCCAAGAGAAAGCATATTTGCATCATTGTGCTCTCTTGTAAGTCTTGCAATTTCAAGCGGATCCGCACTCGTCCGTCCGGTCACGTCCGCAGGAAAAACCGGAACTGCAGGGGAATAAAAAAGTGCACAGCGGACATTAGAGAATTTATTTGCAACCATTGCTTCTGCTTGTCCTGAACCACCAAGTACGATCCCCCGAGCTTGCGGATCTGTAGAAACTCCCTCTGCCGCCTTACCTATAAAATCAGGGTAATCGTCATCTTTATTGAATTCATACGCTCCGCAATCTTCAACTTCATATCCTTTATCTTGCAAGTAATTCTTGATCTTTTCCTTTAATTCAAAACCTGCGTGGTCCGTTCCCAAAAATATTTTCATACAATTGCCTTGCCTGCTGAGCCAAACACATCAATTTTTTCCTCAACTACTCTTTGGACTGCCTCGATAATCGGCGGTTCTAATTTTACCACCGCATATTCGTCAGGATGTTCATGGAGCTGCTTTTCAAGTTCTGTACGATAAGCAAAACGCATATCTGAATTTATATTAACCTTACTTACGCCAACCTTAATTGCATCAACAAAATATTGTGCAGGAGTATCGCTTCCGCCATGTAAGCTAATCGCGCATGATACAGCTTGCCGAATTAATTTTAACAATTCTATATCGAGCTTTTTTGGTACAGGATATTTTCCGTGAAGATTTCCTATAGCAGCTGCAAAAGTATCTATCCCCGTAGCATCAACAAAAGCCCTAGCCCCTTCCGGAGTACTAAAAGTTTTTTTAATTTCCTCGTAGTCAATTTCTTCTTTATGAACATTTGAGCTTCCTCCAAAATAATGAGGTTCACTTTCGACCAAAGCTCCTGTTTTCTTAGCGTACTCCATTACTTGCCGGGTGGCATCGACTATTTCCTGATCAGTTGCATCTTTTTTTGCCTGAGAAAGATCGATGTGTATAAACTCAAATCCTGCATCAATTCCTTTCTTAGCATTCTCAACTGAAGGAGAATGGTCGAGATTAAGATACATTTCAACACCGTACTCCTGCTTATAATTATCCACTAAATCACGCGCATTCGACAGTCCAATCGCATCCACTTCTGCCTGACTTAACTCCACAAGAACCGGGCTTTTCTTAGCCTTTGCTGCGCGGGCTATTGCAATCAGAGTTTCCTGATTATCTATATTAAATGCTCCTACTGCAAACTTCTCTTTTTTTGTCCTTTCCCAGAGTTCACGTGCTTTCTGCTGATTCGTCATATTGTTGCTACGGGTTGATTATGAATATTGGATGTACTCTCAATATTTTCTTTTCTCAAAAGTCCTGCTGTTGCGCCTACTTGCCCAACTACTGAGGCGGCGTTTTCACTTCCCCAATTCATCGCGGTGTCGTAATCTTTTCCCATAATAAGGGCAGATAAAAATCCGGAAGCAAATGCGTCTCCTGCGCCGGTTCTTTCTATAATTTCAACCGTACGCGGCTCTTTAAAATATAATTTCCCCGACTCATCAATCATACTTGCACCTTTGCCGCCGTCTGTAATAACAACTTTCTTAGGTCCCCTGTTCTTTACCTGCGAAAGCAAATGAGGAATAAGGCTTCCTTCATTTGATACTTCAATTCCGCAAATAAGACACGCTTCTTCTTTATTCAAGAAAACAATCTCAGAAGATGAAAGTATTTCTCTTAATGCATCTGCTCCATCCGAGAGTTGATTTGTTCCCGGATTGAAAGCGAGCTTGATGTTATTATTCTTAACAAATTCAACTGTTTTTCTGTACGCATCGTGCCATTTGTTTCCCATAGAAGTTAAATAAATCCACTTTGTAGAAATGTTTTCAAAAGAAAAATTATGTTCTCTTTCAAGGTGTTCTGTGAAAATGGTCCTTTCCCTCTGATAATTTATAATCACCGAGAAAGATGATGCAGACTGGGTCTTTTTGAGAAATTTTTCAGAAACTTTTTCGCTATTTAAAGTATTAATTATTTTATCTGCAAATTCATCTGAGCCAATTTCTGCTACGATTGCGCTTTTTAAGCCCATTCTTGAAATTCCAATACAAACATTTGCAGCATTTCCGCCTATCAGAATTGAGGCATTATCAACCGTCGCTTTGTCTCCTGATTTGATTCGCAATTCTTTTGTCTGTGGATCCAAGCGGAAGTGCTTATTGGCATCGTGGATTTGAAGAAAAATATCTACTTTGGCGTTTCCTACAACAATAACGTCAAACAAGTCCATAACTTAATCCTACACAAAAGAATTTTGCGGGTCAATTCCGATCCCGATTTAATCGGGATTATTTACCTACTATAACAACAGCATCAGAAGAAGAACTTGAGGGCAAATCAGAAGTTGCAGATCCTATGGTATATTCCGAACTCAAATCTTTCTTAATAAGCGGCAGAAAATCACTTTCTGTACTTTTAACCTGGATCGTAATGTCTGAATAATTGAAATTATCTGCATTTCCCGTAGAAACAACATCATATCCAAGGTTTTTTAGTATATCGGCTGCTTTACCGGCTACGCCACTCTCTCCGCTTCCGTTTTGAACAATAACTTTTAAGTCTTTCCTGTCAAGCCCAGTTACTTTGTCTACTGAATTTACAGACGTTTTTGGAGTAGGAGATGGCGTAGGCTTAGAAGTTGGGCTTGGAGTCACTTCTTCCGTGATAGTGGGAGCAGGAGTATCGGTTGGGATTATAAACTCCTCCGTTGGGGTCGGGGTAATTTCCGCATTCTCATTGGTCGTATTTGTGCCTAAAACTTTTGAACCTACATAAATAAGAAGGAGAATAAAAACTATTGCAAAAAATAAAAATACGAACCTTTTTCTTTTTTTCGAGGCAGTCTTGTTATCTAAAGACGGAGATGGAAATGGGTTTTCGTCCATATAATTTCTGCCTCATATTATCATATAAAACATCCTTTAGCAAGAGTTAATCTGCTATAATAAATAAGCATGAAGAGATTTTTTCTGCTGGTTTTAATTCCTGTTTTACTCATCCTAACTCTCTTTTACCAGGTCCCCAAAAGCTCATCCGATGAACTCGATGATATAACCAAGCAAATCCAGGATCTTACCAAGAATCTCAATGAATCACTCAAAGCAACTCAGCCTCTCGAATCAGAGCTCAATAACTTAAAAAAACAGGTTGCAGGAATAAAAAGCAGAATTTCTTTTATAGAAGCTGACATTGAAAATAAAGAAAAAAGTATTAATGACAGCTATAAAAATCTTGAAAAGCAGGAAAAGATCTTAAATGAAACAGTAAGGGATTTTTATATAAAATCATACTACAATTCCCCGCTTTATATTTTCCTTTCCTCCTCCTCAGTCACTGATATTACTAACATTCTTACTTACCAAAAAGTAGCAACTGATCAGGACAAAGCGATTATCACAAATATTGCTCTTTCGATTGTAGATTTAGAAACTAAAAAAACTCAGCTCGAGCGTGAAAGAGCACAGTTTGCCTCTATAAAAGCAGACCTTGATGTGCAATCGGATAAATTAGATAAAATAGTTTCAGGCGCAAAATCGTATCAGCAAACTTTATCAAGCCAAATAGCCCAGCTTTCTTCAAAACAGCAAAGTATATTAAGCCAAAGGCTTGGAAGTCTTGGTATTCCTCGATCTGCTGGAACATCCGTTCGGGGTTGTACTGATGATAGAGATATTGACCCGGGATTTTCACCAAGAATTGCATTTTTTTCCTATGGAGCTCCTCATAGAAATGGGTTAAATCAATACGGAGCGTTCGCGCGAGCAAAAGAGGGCCAAGGCGAACAAAAAATACTTGAGGAATATTATCCGGGTAAAACCCTGAAGACAGATTACGACCAAAATATTCAAATCAGAACAACCACAGGATGGTCTGGCGCAATTGAAGATTATGTTAAAAGAATATATGAAGTACCAAACTCTTGGGGCGATGAAGGTGGCATGGCGGCATTAAAGGCACAAGCTGTGGCAGCCCGTACATACGCCTTAAATGTAACTGGAAATGGCTCCAAACAAATATGCACATCCGAACAATGCCAAGTTTTTAAACCGGACCCAAAAGGAGGAAATTGGGATACTGCGGTTGAAGCGACCAGAGGATGGGTGCTAATGGATGGAGCCTCCCCTGCTTTCACTCAATATGCATCGACTCATGGAGGGTACATCCAGAATTTAGGGAAATTTGACGGCAGAGTAGGTACGCCAACAAACTTTGCTGAATTAAACGAACGGGCATACGACAGAGAATCCCCATGGTTTTACTGCGATTGGGGTGCGCGCCCTCAATATAACAAAACCGCATGGTTAAAATCGGATGAAGTGGCTGACATTGTAAACGTCCTTCTTCTTGTTCAAAAAGATTCAAGTATAAAAGAACATCTTTATCAAACTGACAAACCGAATCCTGCAGGAACAGACACATGGGACGAGGCAAGAGTGAAGCAAGAACTCCAAAACAGAGGAGGTAATCCCTTTAGCAGTGTTTCAAGCATAACAGTTAGCGCAGATTTTTCATCCGGAAAAACTTCGACTGTTTCTTTATCAGGTGACGCAGGAAGCGTAAGTTTTGCCGCATCTGATTTTAAAAATTATTTTAATATAAGAGCACCAGCAAATATACAAATTGTCGGACCTTTATTTAATATAGAAAAAAAATGAGCTCAGATTTTTTATTTTTAATATTTAATTTTTGATATTATCATCATGCCTGATATATTTGTTTCAAAACATAAAACAATTTCTTCTAAGACAGAACATTCAGAAAAAACGCATCCTGAAAGTACAAATCTGACTGAGAAAAAAATTGAGCAGCTGGTTACTTCGGAGCTTAAACCTGAAAGCTCTGAGAAGCACATGGGAGTTTTCTCCGCTTATTGCGTTGATCCGGCCGGTGTTTCTTTTGCCGATCAGGAGAAAGACGAGAAGATACTTTTATTTCTTAGAAGGCATTTTATAACCAATCTTGATTGGATAATCATAGCCATCCTCCTTTCCTTAGTTCCCTTAATTTTTAGTGTGGTAAATCTTTTTACCTCTGTGGACTTTAATGTATTTTCACTTCTCAATATTCCCGCCCGCTTCATTACTTTTTTTCTTATTTTTTATTATTCCGCAATTTTTACTTTTATATTGGTAAACTCGGTAAGCTGGTTTTACAACATAGGACTTATAACAACAAAAAGAGTAGTCGATATAGACCTTGTAGAGCTTGTTTTTAAAAACATTGCCACAACACAGCATAGTCTAATCCAGGACGTTAGTTATTCCCAAAATGGAGCGATCAGATCACTGTTTCACTTTGGAGATGTCATAGTTCAGACTGCAGGACAGGAAGGAAAATTTGAGCTTGAAGCAGTCCCGCATCCTGACAAAGTAGTCCATTTAATTGAGGATTTTATAGGCAAAAGACACAAAAATGAGCATTGAAATATTCAATAATATCCTAAGCTCCTTTATAATCTTTAAAATTGGACTTTTGGTTCTTATTTTTTTTCACGCTGTTTTTCTTTTTATTGTGTTTACTCAAATAAATTCAATGAACAGAATAATAAGCCATGTTTATGCGTCATCACTTCTTAAGTTTATTTCAATTTTGAGCATTATTTTCTCTATTTCGCTTTTTCTTTTGGCAGTTGTTATACTGTAAAAGTATGCCGGATGGTGAAAATATCTCGGTTGCAAAAATTGCAGCAACTCCCACTGCCTCCTCGTGGTCGCAGGCTTACAACGCAGGAAAGCTTTTTGCGGTAATATCTTTATCGAAAGAGGCTTCAGAAGAAGATGGGAAAGATTTTCTAAATATACTTGGCAAAGACGTAATAGAAACGCTCGAGCAGGAATTTTTTGGTCTTGAAACCAAAGACCTAACTTCTATAAAGAAGGCTTTTGAGGAAGCTTCGAAAAAAATCCCCGAAGAAGTTGAAGCTTCATTCTTAGCATCTTCAATTGTAAAAGACATAATCTACGTATTTCATAAAGGAGAGGCACGGGTCAGTCTTAAAAGAGGCGGTGAATTTGGAGTATTAATTGATTCAAAAGAAGAAATAGGTGCATCTTCCGGGATGATAAAAAATGATGATATCTTAATTCTTCAAACCCAACAATTCAAAGAACTTGTACCTTCCAGTGTTTTGACTAAAGCTCTTGACCAGGAATCTCCAAGTGATGTCGCAGAAGCCTTGGCTCCCTTAATTCACCGTGAGGAAAAGGGAGGAGCAGCTGCAATTATTCTTCAATATAAAGCAAAGCAGGAGGAGGCAGTTCCGCAAACCATGGATGAAAAAGAAATGGAAGATGAGAAACAAGAAAGTTCTTCCGCAAGTAAATTTAATTTACCCGCATTTATTGCAAAATTAAGCTCACTAATAAAAGTTCCAAGTCTGAAAAAGATTAGTCACTCGCGGAAACTAATACTTACAATCATCATCATAATTGCGGCTCTTTTCCTTGTAATAGTTGTGCTTTCGGTAAAAAATCAGAATGAAGCAAAAAATAAAGCTTTCTTTGAAAGCATTTATAAACCGTCAGTTGAAAAGTTTAAAGAAGGAGAAAGCTTGCTTACACTTAACAAGAATCTTGCGAGGGATAATTTCTCAGAGGCTTACAAAATTCTAAATGAAAATAGAGATAAGTTTCCGAAAAATTCAAAAGAAGAGAAACAAATTCTTGAACTTTTAGAAAAAACACAAAAAGCACTTGGGGAAAGTTCTGGAGTGAGTAAAATTGAGGCAAAAGAAGAAAAAGAAGACGCGAGTCCACTATTGCAAACTGTAAACAAAACAAACACGAACTATATATCGCAAGACGACAAAAATATTTATTTTATAAAAAAGGGCGTAGTATCTCACGACAAGGGAAATAATAAAGAAAAAACGATAATAGAGGAGGAAGATTTACCCACGTCTATCGGAGGGCTTTCGGGATATAACGGAAATGTTTACGTACTGGATAAGGAAGAAAACCAAATTTATAAATTCGCAGGTGCAGATTATTCAAAGTCCAATTACTTCAAATCTCCGCCGGATCTGTCAAGTGCAAAAACAATTGCGATTGACGGATCTATCTGGATTCTTCTTAATGGGAGTATAGAGAAATTCACGAAAGGAATTTCAGATAACTTTAATATTACAAGGCTTGATAATCCTCTGTCTGCTCCAACAAGGATTTTTACAGATGCAAATACTGACAATGTGTATATTCTTGATAACGGCAATTCAAGGATCGTGGTTCTAAATAAAAGCGGCGAATATCAGGCACAATACCAAACAGATATTCTAAAAAATGCAAAAGATTTTGAAGTAAAAGAAAAAGACCTGCCTGCCGGCAGGCAGGGCGAAATCATTTATATTTTATCCGGCGGAAAAATATATTCTATTAAACTTCAGTAATTTTACTTTTGAGCCTCTTTCCACTATCATTAAAGCGTGAAAATAACCAATAAGAAGGCATTTTTAAATTACCAGATTATTGAGAAAATTGAGGCGGGAATAAATCTTTTGGGCTCCGAAGTCAAGGCTGTGCGACAAGGCATGGCTGATCTATCGGGAAGTTTTGCAAAAGTAATCGGAAGCGAAATTTATCTTATAAATGCGAAAATTTTTCCATACAAATATGCAAGACCCGAAGGCTATGATGAGAAAAGAACCAGAAAGCTTCTTCTTCACAGAAGTGAAATTATAGCCATAAAATCGCGTATTGATGGCGCCAATCTTTCGGTCATTCCTCTTTCAATGTATACAACCAAAGCTTTCATAAAGGTGGAGCTTGGGCTTGGAAAAGGTAAAAAAGAATATCAAAAAAAAGAAGCAAAAAAGAAAAAAGATATACAGCGCTCCATCGAACAAGAACTCTCCTAGCTTTCCTTTAAGGAATTTGGAAGTTATCGCAAGGGGCTATTGAAGCAAGATTATTATTTTCCTCTTTGGAGAAAGCCTTTAACCATAGCCACAGGACCACGACTATACCGTGACTTGAGTTCTCTCACTTGTTCTCCTGTTAGCCAATTTTCCGTGTATGAATGGACTGAATCTGGCTCAACTGCTCCAGTTGTTACACCATGCTCATATTCGTAAACTGCGTCTGCAGATAAAGTATCAGGATAAATCCTAACCCATGTTCGCCTTTTTATATCTCTTAGGTCTGTAGTTTTTAATTCTCCCACCTTTCTGCCTGCTAGCTCTACTGTTTCTGGCTCAGTTGTTTCGATTACTTCAGTTTTATCAGTCCGTAAAGTTCCAATAATTTCATCATAATACAATCTCCCAAGGTCGATTCCACCATCAATTCTATTACGAGCTCTGTCTATCGAAGTTGAGTCAACTTCTGCAATTAAGTTTTTCATAAACGAATTTAATCTATCCACATCAAACTCAGGATTTTTTGGAGATACGATTATGCTTACAAACTCGGTAAAATATCCACGCTGCGGAGCGTATGAATCGTACTTGTGTAGTTCTCCAGCAAGATGCACATCAGGATTGGCTTTTAGTAGCTCTCTTACTGTATCAATTTTTGTTCTCGGTCTTTCAGGAGTAGCTGATGCCTCACCAGCTCCTCGTGCATTACCAGTTGGAAACTCTGTCATGGCAAGAAATATACCAGAAAGCAAACCAAAAATCAAGCTATAGGACTGTTTGTGGTTTACCACGCAAAGCTAATTACTGAAAGTAATGAGCGAAGTGTGGACATTTCGGAAATTAAATTAGGCGTTTATTCCTGAAAGCAAATCCAGAACTAGACTTTAGATATTTTTCAAACTCTAGAGCTTTCTTTTTAGATTCAAAAGCAGAGTAATAAATTAGCTTAATTGGTCTTAAATTTTTTGTGGAAGCGATTAATCCTTGCGCATGAGCTTTGATTCTTTTTTTCAAATCTGTAGAAAACCCATGATAATAAGTCTTATCTTTTAATCTAAGAATATAAACGTAGTACACACATAAATAATACAACAAAAAATGTCCCCCTTCGCATAAAGCTTCGGTAGGGACACTCTTCGTTATTTAGCCAACTTTATTTTTCTTTAGAAGTGTGGCTTGCCACTTCGTAGCTCATAGGTTCCAACTCATGAGCGAAGAGTGGACATTTCAGAAATAAAGTGGAATCAGATTGAAGAGTATGTCTTTAAATGGTATCCCCGCCTTCAGAATATGAACCTAGCTTCGCTTTGAGGAATTTATAGAGTTATCACAAGGGAGTGTTGGAACAGTATAATTCAGTTTAGTCATCAATCATTCTTACATCAACCTTTTTTAATTTCTTAACTTCCTTCTTAACCTCTTTTATATGCTTTTCAGGAGATAGATCTTCTGGAAGTACTCCTCCGATCTCTTTAATCGTTTGTCGTACCTTGCCCCCTACCATATTGTGAGTACTTATCGCTGCTTGCTCATCTCTTGTTTCATCTTTTCTTAGTTTTTCGTCTGTCTGTGTTATCCTGAAGAGATTCGCAGCCAATTCAGTTGAGCCTGCTCTATCTAATAATTCTCCTTTTTTTATTCCCTTTTTTTTCTCAACCTCTTTAAGAGGCATCCCATACAGACCTTTGTATCCTGCGTCATTAAAAACTCCGAACATCCTAACTCCTGCTTTTTGTGCCACCCGAGCAAGTTTTTTATTGTGATCAGATACTTCATTGCGTGTAAACAGGCGCTTTTCGCTTTCTGACAGATTGTCGTAAACCTCTTGTCTTCTTGTTTGAACTGCGAAATATGTCTGAGCAAAAGCAATCTCGGGTTTCTTGGAATCTCCATTTTGAGCAATTAAGTAGCATGCATATCTATCTAATTTCCAGTCTTTAAGTTTTCTAATAGTGTTGTATCCTACGGTAACCAATTTACTGACATCAATAAAATGATTATCCACATACTGTCCACTCTTAATTGAGGCTACTTGTGCTTTTTTTATAACCTCTTCAAAATTTTGCCAATTTGCGTATCCAAGCACTATCATCAACTCCCTAGCTGTCCAGTATTCCGTGCCATTTTCGTCTACTTTCTTGAGGTTTTCAAAGTTTTTATTGAGAGTAGCCGGTAAATTATAACTCATAAGTTTTACTACTATAGCACCAGAGAAACTACAACTCAATAGTTCATCAAAAAAGAAAATGCCTATTACTTTTGCTCCCAGAGTACTTGCAGTTAATGATACTATTTGATATACTTCATAACCAAATCTGGCATAGTATATGGAAGACAACGGAAATTCTATTGGATCTTTTATAGGTGGAGCAATAATCATAGGAATTGTTTGGTTCTTATTCTCAGGTTCAGGTAAATATGAAGGCGAAAATGCTGAATATTGGTATAACGAATATGACGCAGAAACTGCTGTATCAGAGAGCTATAAGACAGCTCTTGAAGAAGCGAACTCAAATATTGAAGAGGCAAATGATATGATTGATAATGCAAAGTCTTATGATGATGCAGAAAGCCTTATAGACGGTGTGAATAGTCTTGAAGAAATAGAAACAGTTGCTGAGCCTTATTAAACCTCTCCTTTAGAAACCAAACCTAGCTTCGCTTTAAGGAATTTAGAAGAATATCACTAGGAAGTATTGGAATCTTATCTTGCCGTAGCTAAAGGATGTGGAAGTCCTAACAAAGACATTCCGATAGGACTTTTTGCAGGAGCAACTGGTTTTACTATTATGTTGAGCTCAGGGTCGTTTGGCGTTTCTACACTAAATACAGTTTGCATGTCATCGCTTAATCTGTACTTAATTGTTCCAGACGGTGCCCTACCCTGAGATAAAAGACGATTTAGAGCAGCGTCATATCTATTTTGTAAAGATGTCCCAACTCTTTCAGCGGTATCCAGGAAGGATGACTGAGCTTTATCCACAGACTCAATTGTTCTGCGTAATTGGTCTGCTTTTTGTTCAAACTTTTCAAATGCTTTATGGTAGTTTTTGTCGCCTTCTGCGGTACTCATAATCGTTGAATTTTACTACAAAAAGAGGATTTTGTCAAGCTATAGGACTATTTGTGGACATTTCAGGAATAAAGTGGAATCAGATTGAAGAGTATGTCTTTAAATGGTATCCCCGCCCTCAGAATATGAACCTAGCTTCGCTTTGAGGAATTTATAGAGTTATCACAAGGAAGTATTGGAACAAGATTATTATTTGCCTCTTTGAAGAAAACCTATTACCTTAGATACAGGACCACGACTATGCTGTGCCTTAAGTTCTCTTATTTGTTCTCCTCTAAGCCAATGTTGTGTATAACCGTGAATCGAATTTGGTTCAATAGTTCCATTTATTACCCCTTGCTCATACTCGTATACTTCATGGGCTGAAAGAGTATCGGGATAAACTCTAACCCAGGTTCTTCTTTGTAACGGCTTTATTTCTTCAGCTTTTGTTTCTCCGACTTTCTTACCAGCTCGCTGTACAGTTTCTAGCTCAGTTGTTTCGATTGTTTCAGTTCTCTCAATTCGTATCAAGCCAATAGCTTCATCATAATATAGCTTGCCGAGATGTATTCCTCCATCATTTTCTTCATAGGCACGGTCTTTTGCAGATAAGTCAACTTCAGTAATTAAACCATCCATATAAACATTTAGCTTATCAACATCAAATTGGGGATTTGTAGGAGCGACAATCATACTTACTGTTTCAGTCCAGTAGCCAACATTGGGAGCATCTGGATGAAAATCATGTATTTCTCCCGCAAAATATACATCTTTGTTAGCCTGCAGTTGCTCTCTAACAGCAGCAATTTTTGTTTTTGGTCTCTCAGAGGGAGGCGATACTTCACCAGCTCCTCGTGAATGACTGGTTGGAATCTCTGTCATACTTGCGGAGTATACCACATACGAGGCTAGCCGTCAAGCTATAGGACTATTTGTGGAGATGTCGAGTAGTGAGCTCGAGTCCAAGAAGGTAAAGTAAAAACGTCTACAAGCTTATCTGATTTTTAATCTCGCAATATTCTCCCCAACCAGAAGGAAACAAATATTGCAAAGGTTGAAAGTTCGGATAAAAAGCCAACCAACTTCTTATCTATAGCTCAACTTTATTTATGCCTTATAAAATCTCGTTGAGAAAGATTTTACAGACACTTCGACATGCTTAAGCAGCTAGTGCATAAGCGTATCTCGGGCTAGAATCTCTTCCAGCATTTATTTTTTGACTCTGTTTTACGACTGTCATCAAAGTCGGCTTGCAGTTTTTAAAGTACAATCCTGTCGATGCAATGCATCCCCAAGGGCTAGATTATAGCATATTTTGAAGCCAAAAGTCAATCTAAGCTGTTGACAAATTATTCTTTAGTGCTAAAATGAGCTCATGGAAAGAAGAATAGGTATATCAAAAGGTCCAAACCGAGCAACGCCTGTATACAGACCAGATACCCGAACACCAGAGGAATATCAAAGAGACTTAGCTAAACTACAACCAACCTCAGTGGCAAGAGAAGGATCAATAAAGGGCACGAGAATAACCATTGGGAGATTTGCGAAAAGACTAAATAAACAACGAGGAATTCCACAAGGATTATCCCCGGTTAAACAATTAACCGCGCGCTAAAGTAAGACCCCAGACGTCCTTTGCTCCGTTTCTTTTTAAGATTTTTCCTGCTTCTAGAAGTGTTGATCCGGTCGTAAAAACATCATCAACTAAGAAGATTTGTTTATTCTTAATCTCTTTTTCAAACCTAATATCAATGGCAAAAGCATCTTTAAGGTTTTTCTTTCTCTCATCTTTTCCCAAATCAACTTGTGTTTTGGTATTTTTAATTCTTTTGAGGACTTTAAGAAGCGGTAAGTTTAATTTCTCAGATAATTCTTGGGCTAAAATATGCGCATGGTTATACCCCCTCTTCCGCTCACGCGCATGATAAAGCGGAATCGGAACTAGAATTGCATTTGAGGAATCCAGAACTTTATGAAACTCTTCTTTTTGAATAAGCCCTTCATAAAATAAATCTGATAAAACTGTCTTAATTCCGGTAAGATATGGGTCATACTTGAACTTGATTATCATTTTCTTCGCAACTCCTTTATAAGAAATGCTTGAGAAAACACCGTCAATTGTGTATTTATTTTTACACTTTGGGTGAGTAAATCCATTGAAAGAAGGAAGATTGCAGACCGCGCAAATTTTATCTACATCAAAGGAAAGAAAAGTAAAGCATTTGGCGCAAAGAAAATCTCCGAGCTTCCGGCAATTTATGCAATATTTTGGGAAAATGATATCGAGCAGATCCACACTGCGGAGGGTATGGGAGTCGAACCCATTCAGGACTTTCGCCCTGCAGGTTTAGCAAACCTGTCTCGTGACCGTCTGAGTCACCCTCCATTCCACTTTAACAATCTTGGATTATGAGTCCCTACTACTTCTAGATATCTCTCGACTTCGTTTGTATTATACAGCCAAACCTTCTTATTTTCTACTTTATCTATTATTTTTGGAGTAAATCCTAATTCTGCTAGTGTATTTTTAACAAATAAGAGCAAGGGAGCTGAGCGATTTGAAAATGAGATTTTTTTATATTTATACTCCTTCCCGCCTACTTTATATCTATGAAGAAAAACTCCCCCATCAGTATCCATGAGTCCCCTCAAACAAGAGATTCTAAAACTCTTTTCTGCCAATATCCAAATTGGCACATCTACTTGTTGTTTTACTTTGTTGCCAATTTTTAATCCTATTTGCAAAAGATATCTTACCAGAGATGATCCATTGTAATATAAGGCTACAGCATTACAGTCTTTCTTCTGGAAATGTTTCGGTGGTTCACCGAATAATTTTCTCGAAAAACTTGATACAAAATTTATATATTCCCTATCTGCTATAGAATTTAAAGTAACCGTACACTGTCCTAGTGTTAGCCCACCGTCTCCAAGCATAATTCCTACATATTCTGCTAGCTCTTTACAGAAGGCGGGTTGATTATACGTCTTAACTCTTGGTATAATTCCGTTTCTTCGAAAATTAGCGAGCGCTTTTGCTCCACCTTTTCTTCTCCCCTCCTCTGTTGCGGGACTTCCATGTTTTTTAAAACGCTCAATTCCTCCAATTTTGCTTGCCGCCTGCTTAGTTTTTTGCCACCTCGATATTAAAGATGCTTTTTCCTCCGGTAGAAAAATCTTAAACATCTCACAGAAAAGTTCTGCAGCAAAGAGAGTCATTGTTAGTCTCTCTCTTTTCCAATCCCTGAAGCTACGCGGATGAATTTTTGCAAATTCTGCCAATCGATCTGTATTTAAACCGCTTACTCTATAAACCGTGTCTAGAAATTCTTTCTGTTTGTTCGGAAGAAATTTGATTCGTAAGTTTTCCATACGGCTTTGCTTATCCTCTATTACTATACCATATGCTATACTAAGTTTGAAATATTCTGGAGAGGTCGCATAGCGGACTAGTGCAATGGTCTTGAAAACCATCGTGGCAGAAATGCTACCGTGGGTTCGAATCCCACCCTCTCCGCACAAACCCTTCGGTTGCTCCAAGTCCCACCCACTATGTCAACTTGGCTTGATGTGGCTTGCCAATAAAGTTAGAGAAAACGGACAAATCCCAAATATAGCCTGTAATGTTGGAAATAGCCGAAAATACCCTAAAGGTATTTGCTCTTGGTTCTAAGCTTTTGTAGAAAAGAGCTATTATTAGCCATATTTCATGAGATATTTTCGTTCTAAGCCTGTTTTCTCTATTGAAAGTATTGCCCGAGGATTTATTGAAGATTAAGCTGGCGATCAGAAAGATTAAATTTCGAAGTAACTCCTTTAAGAATCTTTACTCTCTCCTCCGGTGTTCCGAATTGAAGAACATGTAGAAGATATTCCTTAAGCATATCTTTTTGTGTCTGGGTATATATTCTGGGACTTTGATCTCCAGTATTATGAGGAGTAATCTCAGCTCTTGGAATATATTCATCTATTACTGTTGCTTTAAGATGCTGAAGTCTTTTTACTTCTACTTCAAACTCTTGCATTAGGTATGAAGTACTGAGTTTAATCTTTGGAAGGTGACTAATGAGTTGCTTAATTAGTTCCTGTTCTGTGATATATGGTTCTGGACAATCATACTTCCTTATTCTATTGCAGTGGTAATAAATGTGAGAATTTACAATATTTGCTTTAGTTCTTCTGTATTTAATCTCTGCTGTTACACTTCCACCACAACTTCCGCAGATACAGATCTTCTTGAAAGGAAAGAGTTGTTTATTCCATTGTCTGGGAGCAACTTGTAGTTGAATCTGTACCTTCTCAAAGAGTGGTTTGGTAATTAATGGTTCATATGTTCCCTTATACCACTTGTCTCCATATCGAAACTCACCGTAGTAAAATGGGTTTTCTAGTGCAACATATATCTTACTAAGTGCCATCTTGTATCCATTCTTTGTGGTAAAGGAAATATCATCAAGCCACTTCTTTATCATTCTTCCTGAAAACCCTTGATAAGCTACTTTATTAAATATTTGTTTAATAACAGGTGCACGTTCTGGATCTAGTTCTACAGTTGATATACGGTTCTCCTTAAGAACATTACGGTAGCCTATTGGAGCAACACCAGGTCTTATTCCTATTTCACATTTATTCCTTAGTCCTCTTTTTACATTTACTCCTCTGTTATCATTCTCAAGTTTTGCCTGAGAGCAGAGAATCATAAGTAGGAACTTTTCATTGGGGTTATCAGAGAACGATTGAGAGTATGTTTTAATATGAGCAAGTTTTCCTTGATCCATTAAATCAACTATTCTTCCTAAGTCTCCTGCATTACGGGACAGTCTGTCTGGTGCCCAAGTGAGGATACTGTTATACCTTCCTTCTGTTACTCCAAGAAGAAGCTTATTAAACTCTGGTCTTTGTCCTGATTCTTTGGCTGAATGGCTTTCTGTAATAGTTTCAGTAATATTTAGCTTTTCTCTCTTGGCAAGAAGTTGCATCTCCTTCAGTTGTCCGTCAATACTCATCGCTTGTCTTTCATCTGACTCAGAAGACTTACGGACATACAGACAGTAGGCGATATTCTGATCTAGTTGTATATGCTTTTTCATAGTCAGGATAGACAGTACCGCAAGGGTTTTATGAAGTCAAGGAGGGGGATATCGCTAAAGCTCTCCGCTTAAACAGCCTAATTGTTTGATATAATACCCGATATGTCTAGGCAGGAAAGTAGTTCATCAAAGACAAGGAATGCCTGGTTTAGAGAAGCAACCTGCGGGAGTATTCAATCGATTACTAAAGTTCTACATGAGTGCTTTCCAGATTTGACTGCAGATCATATTACGGTGGCGGGAGTTGTAGGAGTAGCGATAGGCGCAGTTATTGCAGAAACACAAAATAGAAATACTGACAACAATTTGTCAAGAAAAATTCCAACAGTTTTATTTTTGGGTGCTGCATCGATCCTGGATGCATTTGACGGAGCAATAGCTAGATTAAGAGCTAAGGAAAGCTCTGGCGCTGATAATTCTCACGGACAGCTCGTTGATGTAATAGCGGATCGAATACAGGAAGCAACTTTAGCAACTTCTCGTGCTGTCTCTGCGAATAAGAGAGGCGACAGAGCTGGTGAGCTACTTGCGTATGTATCAGAGATGAGCAATGTCGCACCCAGTCTTATGCGCGCAATTTCGGAGACAAGAGGAGTGACAGTTCCGGAAGCAGGTAGAAACGTAATTGGATTTCTGGGAACAAGGGTTGGTAGATCAATGACTGGTATAGCGTCTACAGTATTTCCAGAAATACGAGGAATACCTACTCAAAAAATTATAGATATTTTAAATATTACTGCGAATGCGCTCACGACTTATGATCGTACTAAAACTGCATTTAGCGAGCCAGAAACAGACAATCTATTACCTTCTGATAAAAGAGAAGAGGCAGAAGTCAGAGCGAAAGTATTGACTGGAATCGCAGGAGCTACTATTATATCCGCAATTGGAACATACGTAGTACTAAGAAATAAATAAGAACTCTATCTATCGATGATACAATTGCTTGATGAATAGTACGGAAAGACGATCAGGGCTTAGTGTCTTAATCCATTCTCCTTATCCACTCGACAAAAGTGCACCTGGAGGAGTAAGCAGTTATGTCCAAGAACTTGTACCACATCTAAGAGATTTGGGCTGTACCGTTACGACGGTTGCTCCAAAAGTTAAAGATGCGAATAACGATGCTGCGGAATATAACTTGGGAAGAACTATGTCAATTGAAGCCATCGGAACCAAGCTTGAAGCAGGAATTACTTTCAACAAAGGCCTTGCTAGGAATATTTTAAGTAAGGTAAATCCTGACATAATTATTGCTCAACAGCCTGAAATGCCTCCTAATTCTGGTCACACTTTTATATCTGCAATTCCAAAAACTGAAACAGGAAGAAGACTGATACCTATAGTGGGTCAATTTCATGCCGGTAGACCATTCGGCGGTCTTGATTTAAGAACAAGATTGCTTACTGAACTTGCACAAAGATTAAGGAGACCAATATTCAAATATGGTGTGCCAGTGGGTTTAAGCGCAACTTACGTAGGCACTTTGCGGAATGCATTGGACGGGTGGTTGGCAATTTCTCATGGTACAGAAAATTATCCAAAGGAGTTTGCCCCAGGTAATTACGAAGTCATTCCTAATGGAATTGATGTTGAAACATTTACTCCCGAGGGACCCAAATTCGAAGAATGGCAGAAAGATGGGAGGAAAACTATTTTCTTTGCTGCTGGAAGACATGATAAAAGAAAAGGATTAGAGTATCTTGTGAAAGCATTTATTGAGCTTGTCAAAGAAGGTAATGATGATATTAAACTTAAAATTACAGGTGAAGGTACTGAAACAAAAAAAATAAAAGAATTAATCGCTCGAGAAGGTGAGTTTGATATAGAATTTCTTGGGCTTTTGCCTCGAGAAGACTTAGCAAGAGCATATAGAAGCGTTGATCTTTTCGTAGCGCCTTCACTTGGAGGAGAGGGATTCACGAGAGTTATAGCAGAGGCAAGAGCAAGCGGAGCACCAGTATTGTGCACCAATATAGACGGACAAACAGAGGCAATAGGTCCAGATTTTGAGCCATTTATGGCAGCGCCTGCAGATTACAAAGACTTGAAGAAGAAAGTTAAAAAAATTCTTAATTTGCCTGAAGAAGGCTTAGTTGGATTAAGGATGAGATCTATGGAGGATGCCAGAAGAGAGCTTGCTTGGCCAGGTATTGCGAAAAGAAATGAATCCTACTATCGTAGAGTACTCTCAGAGGTAGGTTATCCACCCAAATGGGAAACCAGAAAAACTTTTCTAACTAAGCTTATCCCACCGCTTGGAATTATTTATGTAAGCGATAGCGCCTATACGATCAAGGAATCTGCTTAGATTTGGATTTTTATTCCTAATATAATACTTTATGTTATAGGCGAAAGAGGTAGGTAGGTAGAGCAATCAGTTGACGTTAATTATGAAATTAACCTCCAGACAAACGGAACAATTCTTGTAGTCGGCAGTTTGTATTTATAAGCCACTTTGTAATACCACCTAAGATACAATTTTTGTAATACTTCGAATTGATGATTAAATACAGAGTCCTTCTGTATGTTTATTAATCTGTTCCCAACTGCTCTTTCTATTGCAACACTTAAAAATGCAAATTCAAAATCATAATCAGGATCTGCGTAGTCGGATTGATTTTGTTTTGCTATAGAGAGCTGGATCAACTCATTTTCTACAGAAAAATAAACTTTTATTCTTTCTCTATCAGGTAATTTGTTAGTAAGAGAGAAAGTTTTATCTAAAACTAGTGCTTCCCATAAAGGTTTGTAGGGAAGACTTAGTGTTCGGGAGAGTTTTGATATTTCAGGGACAGACTTCTTATTAAAATATTTACTTCGTAATTCTTTTGGTTTTAATTTATTATCAAATTTATATTTTGCTCTTATTCCTTGTGATATACGATAAAAAGGGTAAGAACGGAGAAATAGGAAAAGTCTTAATTTCTTAAATGCTAAACGGGTTCTTCCTGCTTTTCTCATAAGATTAGGGCAGGATAATAACTATATCAAGCTGATTACTAAGTTGTTACGGGATTATAATAGAATGCAGTAGGAGATTTTTCCCATGTTAAGATATCCATCCGCGTTTTCGATAATATGCCTGTCGTTTCTTAAATAGTCTATCAAAATATGTTACGTGTGGATCATGATAGTCGTAGACAACTTGATTCTTTTTAGAACGTTGGATTCTCCCTATATATTGAGTAAGCTTCCCCTCAAAAGAAAATGGGTAGACCAAGAAAAGGCAATTAAGAGATGCCAGATCTATTCCCTCACCAAATAATTGTCCTGTCGCGACAAGTACTTGAAAATGACCAAGACTTATTTGTTCTAGTTTTAATTTTCTTTTAGATGCAGAATCTTCGCCCGTTAAAGTAATTACTTCGCACTTACTTTTAAGATAAAGATTTAGGACTTCTACGTGTTCTTTTCGTTCCGTTAAGACAAGAACTTTCCTACCATCCTGTATTTGTTTCAGGACATCATCAATAATCATCTGATTTCTCGCACTGTCATAGATAAGTATTTTTGATAAAACCTCAAATGTGTCAGTCTTATAATCAAATGGGGCTTCGAGTGAAGTTTTCTTTATATTAAGTAAAACGTCCTGATCACTTGACGGTGAGTTTTTCAGATCCGGATTTATTTCTACAAGTATATCACCAATGTAAAAATAAATAAGTTTTTCATCGTTGTATTTTCTTTTTGGTGTTGCTGTAAGACCATACAAATAATATGGGTTGAATTGGACAATCAATTCCCTAAATGTTTTTGCGGGAATATGATGACATTCATCAACAATTACAATTCCGAATTGATCAGCAAAACTATCAATGTCTTTTATTTTGGTAAGACTTTGCATCATGGCAACAGTGATTTGTTTTCCAATTATTTTTTTACTTCCTGAGATTTGGCCGATTTGGTTTTTTGGGATACCTAAAAATGATTGAATTCGCTCAATCCACTGATCAAGTAATTGTTTTCTGTGGACAAGAATTAACGCAGGTTGAGACTTTTGGACAATAAGCTCAAGGCCAATAATAGTTTTTCCTGAGCCGGACGGCGCAACGATAACTCCAGAATCATTTCCTTCTATTTCCTTGAGTGCTTGTTTTTGATAATCATAAAGAGTAATCTTCGAATTAAATTCACTTTGAGATTTACGTTTTCGCTCGTCAACTATTACGTGGGGTATTTCGTGTTCCCGGCAAAAATCTATGAGCTGAGGAAGGAATCCTCTTGGGATATGAACAAATTCCGTTGTTTCTGTAATTAATTTAAAATACTTTTCGGTTTGGTAGGTACTTACACCAATACGTTTTTTAATTAAATATTCGGTATTTAAAAAATTAAGATTCTCTCGTAAATATTTGACTAAAAGAGGTGTAAGGCTTGATTTTTGTATCCCGATATGATTCTTCAGGACGATATTTAATGCGTTTGATTTTATCTTCGATTTAGATTTCGTTTTCTCAATTTGAGTGAAGTTTGACTCGACCAGCGAACTATAAAGTTCATCAAGTTGATTCTTGCTTAGTTTTTGAATTGTTCGTAAATATTCCCACTGATCCGGTATAATTTCGAACGTTTCGGGATTAAGAAAAACGGTGTTGCCTTTTTTATTTGATACTCCCTGAAAGGGAAGCGCAATTAAATTGCCAAAGCCCTGTCCGCTATGATAATCTTGATTTGGGAAAAGACGGTCAAAACCTACTTCCTTTTCAAACTCAGAAAGATTGAGAGCTTTTCTAATAAGTTCAAGCATGATGGTTCTTGATTTTTGCGCCAGATATTTTTCCTCAAAGAAAACCCATATATGAGAACCGATTCCCGACCGAGAGCGTTCGATGCATGCCGGAATTTTATATTCCTTACAAACTTTAAGAAAATTAACGCTTTCCTTTTGCCAGTTTTCTTTATCAAAATCTGCAGCGATAAAATGAGAAGTATTATCGACAAGTAGTGGATAAATACCTATCGTTTGCACGCCAGCCAAATGTGACTGGATTACTTCTGGAGTAAGCATAAGTGGTTTTTTGTTAGGAAAGTCACTAAATTTTCCGCCCCTTGCTTTAAAAGCCATGAATTCTTTCCAGTCGAGTTCGTATGCAGGCGAATATCCGTTTTTACCGTTTTTCTCCCAGCGCCTAGCATACACATCGGTTCTACCTTTGAAAAGAGACATAAAAAGATTAATTTGTTTTGTATCAACCATAATAATAGGCTAGATTATAGCATGCACGGTTACGCTTTTGAAGTTTAGGGGATAAGTTAGGAAAATGGTTCTGATTATTCTGATAATGTTTGCTTCAACTCGGCGATTGTTAAGCGTTTCTCTTTTTGTAATTTCCTGATTCTTTTTATCCTCTCAATTGCACTAGGTGAATAAAGTTGATATCCTCCCTCTGTATAATTTTCTACTTTCAGGAGTCCTTCTTTTGTCCAATAGCGAAGAGTATGAATTGTCTCCTTGGTTTCTTTGGCAAGCTCACCAATCTTCAGAAGATTGGCCTTGGGTTTAGTAGTAAATTCTTTTAGAACCGATTTCTTGTTTTCTAAGGCATTAAGGTATATATCAAGAGATCTATCAACAGCAGTATAGATTAATTCATAAAATGGCTGTAGCGAATGTTCGCGTCGTTCAATTTCAAATGCGCGAAGATAAATCGTTCTATCCTCATTTCGAATAATTGCCATTGGGTAGCCATTCAATAGCAGGATTAAATTCATAAGCAACCTGGTAGTTCTACCGTTCCCGTCAATAAACGGATGAATGCCTACGAATTTGAAATGAGCATCAGCTGCAATTTTTACCGGATGCACTTCTTGCTGAGCGGAAAGCCACTCAATAAATTCATTCATAGCGTAAGGAATTGCGTGTGGTCTTGGAAATTCGGCATCAGAGCCACGAATAAAAACCTCTGTTTGTCTATATTTTCCGGCCCAATAGTTATTGATGCCCGTTAAAATAATTTTGTGAATCTCCAAAATGTCTTTCTCTGTAATGAACTGGTGTCCTTTTCGTTCTTTTGCCAGTTGTTTTATAAACTCAACAGCTTTTGCATGATTAATTGCCTCTAATTGATCTTTTAATGGTTTTCCGCTTATAACCGCTGAAACCCCCTTTTCTATCACTTCTGCTGTTTCGATTCGCGTTAGAGTATTCCCTTCAATAGCATTGGAAGAGTAAGTAATCTCAACCTTAAGCCACTCTTCAAGATTTTTTATTAATTCCTCAGGAAGTGGTTTATATGAATCAAGTTTTTGTTTTTTCTCTGTAAGTTTAGAAAGTAAAAGGTCCATAACAACATAAAGTATAAAGCATCACTTTATGCTTGTCAAGAACTAAATGACATTGTAAATGAGACACCCCTTTTTAAGGACTGTCTCGTTTGTCTCATTCAGCCTCGAGGATGAGACACTATAAGGACAAAAATCTCAAGATTTGGTACAATACTACTCATGGAGCTTATGGGATAATTGGGTTCCAGACCCAGATGCTCCGCATTGACTACTTTCTTCAAATAAGTTAAATTAAACTTATGGCTGCTCAGAAAAAAGAAGAAGAATTTTTGCCGAAAGAACCGAAGGATTTACCCAAAGAACCGCTGGAACTTGAAGCACACAATGAGCATCAAGCCAAAGGGCAAGAATATCCTCATGAAGTAAGAACCCTTCTCTCATGGACTGCTCCGGGAAGACCATTCAGAAAAAGGACCAAGCAGTATTTCCTCACCGTTCTTCTCATAATGCTTCTTGTTGAGATTATTCTTTTCCTTTTCTCGCAGTATGTTCTCATGCTTGTAGTCCTTTCTCTGGTATTTGTTTCCTTTGCTCTTGCTACAGTCCCACCCCATGACTTTCATTATAGAATTTCAACCGAAGGAATTACGGTCGAAGACCATTTTTCTCTCTGGCAGGAGCTTTACGATTTTTATTTCAAGAAAATTGAAGGAGTTGAGGTTCTTCATATACGAACTCATGATTTTATCCCCGGGGTTCTTGCAATTCCCATACAAGGGCTTGATAAAGAACACGTCAAGTCTATTCTTCTTCCTTATCTTCCCTACAGAGAAGTCGTGCGGGAAACCTTTATGGAAAAATCTGGAGAATGGCTTGTGCGAAATTTTCCGCTTGAGAACCCCAAGCATATTGCCTCATAAACCTAAAAAAGGTAAAATGTGAATCAGGGTATAGTTACTAGCGTATAGCGTCCAGTTAACTATTTCCTAAACGCTATTTTCTAAACGCTGGACTGCGCTTGTAGCTCAAAGGATAGAGCATTGGATTGCGGATCCAAAGGTTGGTGGTTCGATTCCACTCAGGCGCGCCAGGAGAGGTCGCATAGCGGACTAGTGCGGCGGTTTCGAAAACCGCTGTTGCCGAAAGGTAACCGTGAGTTCGAATCTCACCCTCTCCGCATGAAATTTGAATTCTCAGCAGGCGGTGTTGTTTTTCGAAAAGCCCATTCGGCAAGCTCAGGGCAAGAAGAAATTTTTATTTTGGTTGCTCAGCATTCCCAGCATCATGGTTGGGTTTTTCCAAAAGGATGGATTGAAAAGAGTGAAACCAAAGAAGATGCTGCTCTAAGGGAAGTTAAGGAAGAGACAGGCATCATCGGGAGGATCACAAAACCTTTACAACCCGTCACATACTGGTATGATCTTGAACGAGTAAAAATAAAAAAGACTGTTTATTATTTTCTGATGGAATTTGCCGGAGGAAATACTGAGGAACATGACGATGAGATGGAAAACGTAGAATGGATGCCCAAAAAAGAAGTTTTGGAAAAATTAACATATAAATCAGATAAGGAGGTTTGGGTTCAGGCAGAAAGAATATTAGCAACTAGCCACTAGTTACTAGTCGCTGTTTTACTTGCGGTGGGACCGGGATTCGAACCCGGGATAATCTTACGACCATACACGCTTTCCAAGCGTGCTCCTTAAACCACTCGGACACCCCACCCGTTTCCCGATTTAAATTACTTTAATATCGTATTTTTTGATTTTCCTATCGTCTGTAAGAAGCGTAAGCCCTTCGGCTTTTGCCTGAGCAATAAGCATTCTGTCAAACGGATCATTGTGATAAATAGGAAGTTTTCCTAAATTTAGAACATGAGAAAGATTTATGGATAATAATTCAAAACCAGAAAAAGACACCATTTCCGTTATTGTAGTTTTTAAAGGTAACTTTCCTGCAGTATTTTTAATGCTTATTTCCCAAAGAGTAGCAATGCTGACATAGATATGGCTATTTGGATCTTTTAATATTTTCTGCGTTGACTTGTTGAGCTTCTTATCTTCGCTTAACCACCAAATAAAAATATGAGTATCTACCAGATAACTTTCCATATCTTAGGTTATTTACCATAAAACATTTTGTTTATTTCGGGATCTTCGTCTGTAAAGTTATCCGGCATAAAAATTTTCCCCTTCAAAAGCCCTGGCTTGCGGGGCTTTAATGGCTTCTTGTAGCCGATCAATTTCGCGACAGGTTTCCCTGCCTTTGCAATTATTACATTCTCGCCAGCAGCCACCTGCTCAATGAGTTTTGACAGATTTGTTTTTGCCTGATGAATATTTATTATCTGCATAAATTATTTAATTAGCTAACTTAGCTAAGTATAATAAAAAACTTATTTTATGTCAACATTGCCGATCAAAAAATTAAAAAATACGACATTTCAACAATCTAGCTAACTAATCGCTAGTGGCTAGTCTCTAAATTCCTTGACAAGGTCTTGAAAATATATCAGACTAAGGTAGGAATGAAATTTTCTGCCCTAAAGTTACTTCTTTTTTTCTTTTCTATTTTCGTTCTTTTGGGATTTCTGGTAAAACCTGCTCAAGCCCAAACAGATTACGAGACCCAGCCTTCTTCATCCGCTCCTACCTCCCAAACAACTACTGGCCATTACACTGCTCCGAACACTGAGGATGATGTACCGAACAATCTTCACACATACTCTCAAAACGTGCTTATTGAGGTAATGGCGGCAGTTGCCTGCCAGCTTACAGGAATTGATCCCAGTAACCTTTCTCAAAAATGTCTGGGAATAAATCCTTCGACCGGAAAGATCGGGTATGCAGGAAGTGACGGAGGAGCGATAGGCTTTATGGGAAATATGATTGCGGTACTCTATGAACCTCCTGCACACGTCGGAGATTATGTTCAAAATCTTGCTCAGGATTTCGGAATAACCAATAAAACATACGCAAGACAGATAGATATCGTGCCTACTCTGAAAAAACCTTCAACCACAGCAGATACCAGGGGAATTGGCTTTGAGGGATTAAGTCCTCTGCTGAATATTTGGAAAGCTTTTAGAGATATTGCTTATCTTCTATTTGTGCTCGTATTTATTATATTGGGTGTTGCGATAATGCTGAGGGTAAAAATAGACCCCCGAACTGTAATGAGCATACAAAATCAAATACCCAAAGTTATCATTGGCATCTTGCTTGTGACATTTTCTTTTGCAATTGCAGGATTTCTTATTGACGTTATGTGGATTGCTATCTATCTTTTTTACGGTGCGTTCGCAAATATTAATATTGCACCAGAGGGGGCACCCGCTGTCCTTCTTGATGTTTCTCAATTTAGCCCTCAAAACATAACTGGGACCACTCCTCTCGGGGCAATCGGAGGATTTGGAGGAATAGGTGATTTATCAAGAGATGGTTCGGGTGCTATTAAAAGTGTTATCTCAAGCCTTTTCAGCAATAGTGCTGGATCAATTGTTGCTGCAATATTAGGAGGACTAATAGGAACTGCAAGCTGTGCCGCTACAGGACTTGGGCTCTTGATTTCACCTATCTGCGGTCTGATAGGAGCTGGAGCTGGGGCAGCTATTGGAGGGAGCTTAATATCCACCATTGGAGGATTTATTGCATTTATAATTATTGCGGTAGCACTTCTTTGGGCGCTTATCAGGGTTTGGTTTATTCTTCTTATGGCTTATATAATGATCCTACTTGATGTGGTATTTGCGCCATTCTGGATCATAGGAGGAATATTTCCCGGAAGCAAGATAAGCTTTAGTGGATGGCTTCGTGATCTCGTAGGTAACTTGGCTGCGTTTCCTGCAGTTTTTGTTATGTTCTTGCTTGGCAAAACTTTTATTGTCGCTTTTGCCAGCGGTCCGGGAGAAGCGTCTAATTTCCTACCGCCATTTATAGGAAACCCTACCGATTACAAGTCGTTTGGAGCCCTGATCGGTCTTGGGATAATTCTTACGACTCCCAATGCTGTCAAGATGATGAAGTCAGTCTTTGGCGCTCCACAAATCGATGTCTCTTCAATAGGTCAGGCAGTTAGCGCGGGGGCTGCGGCTCCGGGACGTCTAATTGGCGGAGGTGCATCTGCTATCTTTACTCCTCACTATAATAAAGAAGGTACTAAATTTGTTTATCCAGGTGGTCCACTTGGAAAAGCTATTAGGGCATTTGGTCTGGTACGTTGATCTTATTTTCTACCAGCAGCTCCCTTTGCTCCTGATATTTCATACGCCTCTGAGAATAGAGCTGTAAGTAAAAAGATAAAGAAAGACATTCCTCTTCTGGCTGACTGTGGAAGAAGCCCAAGCTGAAGTTTTTTCTCAAGTCCTTTCCAGAGCGTCGGATCGCCATTCATTAGAGTGTTTATTTCATCCGCCTTTGCTCTTGCAGTATCGCGGCTTATAGGCGTTGCTTGTGGACCAAAAATTCTTTCAATTTTTGATATAGGTCTTCTGAATATTCCTTTTGATATACCCAGGCTGTCTGACATTAGATCCTGAAGAGAAGCTATAAGAAATGTGCCTCTGGTGAACCTTATACACTTTGCTCTCCCAGGTTCTCCATTATACTGGCTTACTGCATCACCAAAAGCTCTTGCTGCTTTGTCATTTTCCTCATCGTGCTCGACATTCTTCATAAATCCAACAAGACTCTGTCCTGCTTTCATTCCGTTTGCGGTATCATTCCAGATTCTTACATAGGCATCTCCGCCCTTATCTGTCCCAAACATCTTTGAAAGCGGCACTATTCCTCTTTCTTTTTCCTCATCGCTTACCAACTCAAGCCTATCAAGCAATGCATCGTCAACGGTTAAAGTACGGTTATAAATATCCTCAAATTTAGTACTAGTCATAAGCTGATCAATCATTTTGTTATCCGTTATATACTTTTGCATTGCTGCAAATATCCCTACTGCATCACTTACCGCTTCTTCACTACCCATTATCTTGAGAAAAGATGCTTTTTGTTCGTCAGTTAGAGTTGCTAAGTTAATTTGTTCAGGGGCCCACTTTTTCTTCCCAGCCGGGTTGCCTTCATCATCCAATACATCTATCTCTTTTCTAAAATATTCTTCCCTTAGCATTCTTATCGCCGCTCCGTATTTGTCTTTAAACTTGGTATATGCAGTGATCTTCCCCATATCAGGATGCTCTTCATCATTTTTGTTTATCAAACGGTTATGTTCTTTTTCTTCGTCTGTAAGCCTCAGGTAGTCATCCACACCTTCAAGTTGTGCGTAAAGACCTTCCAGTTGGCCATTGTCTCTTTCTTTAAAAAGCCTTATTATTTCTTCCGGCCGATAGCCAGCTATTTTGTCCCATATTTGCGCCCTTGCTCTAACTCTTTCCCTACCTTCACCAATTCTAGGATCTTTAAGTCTTAAAAATAGCCCAAAATCCTGTGCATTTTCAAATCTGCTTTCTATTGACTTAAGTATTCCTTGTACCCTCCAGCTAGATGAGAAAAAGTCAGGAACAAGGAAAAGATCTCTAAAGAGCCTCGTCCCAAGCTCAATCTTATCCTCTCTGCTCATAGACCAGGTGCTTTTCCCTCTTGTTTTAAGATCTTCATCTGCCATGTCTATTTTCGTCTCATCTAAATACTTTCGTTCATCTTCAGTGTAGAGTCCGAATTTTGCTGTAAGAAGATCCTCAAGGTTATAGACATTAAGAGGCCCCCCCACAGCATCTGAAAAGTAAGCATCTGCGCCTTGCAAATGTTTTCCTCTTGCAGTAATAACTGCCTGACGCTGGGACGAAACGAAGACATCATAAGCTGTGCCTATTGCTCTTTTTATCTCTCCTTCCATCTCTGCCTGATTTTTTTCAGCGCTGAAGAAAATTCCAATCCCTCTTCCCGCCATATCTATCTGCTCTTTAATTAGTTTATCCTGCAGCTTTGCTTGCATCTCAGGTGTTACATGGTTTCTCTCAGCCTTAAGTCTCTCGTTCTCAAGTAGCTCGTCAAATCTGTTAAACATTGCCCCTACCTTCCCATCCTCAAAGCTCATACCTGTAAATAGTCCATGAACCTGAAGATTATAAGATTCCTGCTGTATTTGCTCTATGCTTCTATAACCTATAGCTGATCGCATTTTTAATAAGTTAAGTCTGATTATTTGTAGTTTTTCAAATTCCTGTAAGCTTTTATTAAGCCTATCTGCTTCACCGGTATTACCTGTATCAGCTTCTACTGCCGCCTTTTCTTTAAGAATTCTCATAGCCTCACTTGCCTGTTGCAAAATACTGTTTACAATAGGTGAGTCAAATGCCTGTCCTTCGGCGGCGATACGGTATATAACGTCAAACTGACTATTCAACCAGGCTATTGGGTCTCTAGCGATAGCCTCTATTGCAGGCTGGCTTATGTAAAGACTGCTCGTTTCCCTTCTTCTCTCTTCCATGGCAGTTCTTTCATCAGCTCTAGTATTTGCTATCTTCTCATTTATTTTCTGCAATAGCATATCTCGATCAGCTTCTTGTCCTAGTGTAACTGTCATTGCTGCTACCTGATCGTGGATATCCGTGAGCCTATCTGAGGATACACCAAGACTTGCAAGATTATTATTGTATCGCTCGCCAATAGCCTGTATTCCTGCGTCTCCGATACCACTGATATCTATGGCGGACGGGCGTGGTCCTCCCGCAGCCATAGTCCCGGGGCCCATACTAAGCGGCTCTGGTTGTAAATGGCTGTTTGTTGCTCTCAGGATTAGTTTCCCAATATCCGCTCCTCTGTCTTGGAGCTCTGCTAACATTCCCCACCCTACCTGCTGGGCTTCAGAAGCAATACCTTCTCTCTCAAAACCTTCTGCATGTCCCATTGCTAGGCGTTGTCTCTCAGTAAGTAATTTTACGTAGGCGTCTTCAAGGTCAGCATCTGACCATTTATTAAGAGGGTTAATTTCTAACTTAGCTTTTAAATCTGCTGCGAATTCTTTAAGAATCGGGGTTTTTATATTCTCAAGGTCTGGTGATGCCCATTTTGGAGACTCGATAGGTGGCGTTTCCTGAATACTAGAACTTTTTATAGGTGGTCTCTCTGACTTACCTTGATCCATGAAAATATTTCCTCTTACATCAAGTGTAGGAACAACCGGCGGGGTTGTCAAATCCGCCGAAGGCGAGACAGGCTTATTAAATTGTGCTCGAACTTCAAATTCTTTCATGCGCTGAGTGTATAGGAAGAGCAGGCGGAGTACTTGACGTTTACATTACAGCTTCCTGACGATATACTTACAATAGAATTAAACAGCAACTAGCAGGCTAGCAATTAGCCACTAGTTATTAGGCACTAGAATTATGAAAATAACATCCTACAGAGAGCTGATTGTATGGCAGAAATCAATGGATTTAGCAACTTTAATATTTAACATAACTAAGTCTTTCCCTGCTTCTGAGCAGTATGGACTTACAAATCAAATAAGAAGGGCTTGTTTTTCAATCCCATCAAACATAGCAGAGGGATTTTGTAGAGGCGGTAGGCCAGAATTCAGACAATTCCTGCAAATCGCATTTGCATCCGGAGCAGAGCTTGAAACAGAACTGGAAATAGCTAAAAACATTGGAATATTACAAGATAAAGATTATAAAATTTTAATTTCAAAGCTTGATGAAATCATGCGAATGCTGAATAAAATGATCAGAACTGTTAGAGATAATCAGAAACAATCTAGTCGCTAGTGGCTAGTTGCTAATCGCTATGGAAGCTACACATTTCGAATCTCTATATCCAGCACAGTCCCGCTTTGACGAGATTGAGAAAATACTTAAATTTGCCAGAGAAGGGAAATCTTCTCAGCTTGTGGGGCTTCCCGGAGTAGGTAGGTCAAATACTCTTGGGCTTTTAAGCTACAACAAGAATATAAGAAAGAAACATTTGGGCGAAAATCAGAAATGGTTTCATTTTGTCTCCTGCGATTTTTCAGAAATCCGCAAGAAGCCTGTCTCTGATGCGATGAAATTTATATTCCTGCGCCTTGCTGATTCGCTTCGCGAAAGAAAAATATTAAAAAACGCAGAATCTGAATTCGCAGGAGAAGGCTCTTTTGAGCAGATTGATAAAATTTTTAAAGAATCTGCCGCGACAAATGACGAGATGGTTCTTTTTCAGGGTCTCAAGCGCGCAATAGACTTCCTTTGTATTGAAAAAGAGCTGACAATTGTATTCTTGTTCGACAGATTTGAAGAATATATTCCAATGCTTACTCCCGAGTTTTTTGCAAACTTAAGGGTCTTGAGAAACCGCGCAAAGTACAGATTCTCAGTAGTATTTTCTCTTAATAGACCCCTTGAAGAACTTATCGAGCCCATACTTTTTGCCGATTTCTATGAATTTCTTGCAGATAATATTGTCTATCTTCCTATTTTGGATAAACCCGGCTTAGATTTCAGGATTTCTTATCTCGAAAAAGTGACAATGAAACAATTGAACAATGAAACAATTGAACAAGTCCTTTTACTAACCGGCGGACACGGGAAGCTTACAAGACTCAGTCTGGAAACAATATTAGCAACTAGCGACTGGCCACTAGCAACTAGTGAAAAACTGCAAGAGTTTCTGTTGGAGCAAAAAAGCGTAAAAGCAAGTCTATACGAGATATGGATATCGCTAATTCCGGAGGAACAATTACTGCTAGCGTCTAGAGAAAAGCGTTTAGCGTTTAGTTTTTCAGGTAGTTCCTACTTAGAGAAAATTGGACTTCTTAAAAATGAAGTAATAACTATTCCCCTTTTTGAAGAATTTATCTCAACCCTACTTCGTCAAGACTCCGGAAGGGCACAGCAAATATCTTTTGATCAGAACACAAATGAGATCAAAATGGGCGAAACAGCTCTGTCTGATTCTTTAACTTCATCTGAATTCAAGCTTCTTAAATTTCTTCTTGATAATCCAGACAAACTAATCGAACGGGAAGAAATAATTAAGGCCGTATGGAAAGATGAAAAGACCACAGAAGGAGTCACAGACCAGGCACTTGACCAGCTTATATTCCGCCTTCGCAAAAAAATTGAAGTTGATCCAAATAATCCTGTCCACCTCCAAACCTTAAAAGGCAAGGGGATAAGGTTTAGCAATCGCTAGACTTTTAAATTTTCAATTTTTAATTTTAATTGAAAACTTCAAATTTTAAATTTCAAATTAAATTCCGTCGCCTATTGACGTAGGACGACCAATAAGTATACGATAATTGTGTGAGAAAGTTTCTGCTCTTCATTCTTTCTTTTTATATATTCCTCTCTTTTTTCTATACAAAAACTTTCGCAAGCTATACTGTAAAGGCTGATCCTCCAGTGACATCTGCTAATCCATTTAACGGACAACCTACCCACAAATCTGCATTGCAAATATTTAAAGACTTAAGTCTTTCAGCTCAATCCCCTATTATTACCGAGAACACAAACACAGTCACAATTAACTTCGAAAACCTTGGACAAAATAAAGAATATGTAGTTTGGGCAGGAAAAGAGGATTTCCTTGGCAAATATTCTTCTTCGGCAGACAGAAAGCTAGATTTTGCAGTCTGTGGCTGGGGAAGTATACTTAAATTAGCTGACAAAGACAATCCTGGTACAGGAAAATGTGCAGATGATGATTATTTCCACGCTGGAACTTATACTCTTCAAATATGTACTGACGAGGAATGTAATAACGTTGTGGAGTCTGTACCCCTTTCTGTGGCTCGTTACTATCCTGATTTTATAATTAGCGAGAAAGATCCTGTTACAGTAACTTTAATTGGATTAAGAAAACGAAACGACGACGGAGGACGAAATAATTACTCAATAGAAATCTCCCGTATGTCAGACCTTGGTAAAGAAATTGAAGAACACTGCACCACAGTTAAGCCTGACGGAACCAATGATCCCCCAGTTACTTTCAAATCTCTTGAGCCTGGCAATTATGAACTTAGAATTAATGAAAGGCAGAAGGAGGGGAATTCATTTACCCGCGCATTTGGCAGTGATTGTAATACTGGTTTTACTTATTACTCTGTCCGGCTGTTTGTTGGATTAGATGGAGCAATAAAGGTAGAAGAGGTTATCGCTGATCCATATGGTCAGGATGTCGGAGGACAAGAGCGAAAAGATTATAAAGCTCCGAATGCGCCATGCGAAGTAGATCAGAAAACCGGAAAAGGAAAGTGTCCTACCGGTCTTGGTATATCTATAAATACAAGCCCAGGTGGCTTCGTCAGGTCTGTATTTGGGCTTATCTTAAGTATCGCAGGCGGAATTGCGCTTCTTCTTATAATATACTCCGGATATCAGCTAATTACATCTCAAGGCACTCCTGAAAAGCTTGAAGCAGCCAGACAGCAGCTTGTTTCAGCAATTGTCGGACTCTTGTTTATAATTTTCGCACTGGTTATTCTTCAGGTAATAGGGGTAGATATTTTGCAAATTCCTGGTTTTGAACCAAGCACTACGTCTCATTCCCAAAAATCAGCGGCACCTTAAATTATGATTGTAAAAAATGTTGATTATTTAGCACTTAAACTAGGGGACACAGAAATTGGTGCGCCGGGAGGAATCCCAACTGGGGGTACAGGCACAGGTCAAAAAATAATCCAAACAGGAATAACACTTTTGTTTATATTTGCCATCATTCTTGCCCTTTTCTATATCGTGCAGGGTGGAATTCAGTGGATAGTATCAGGCGGAGATAAACAGCAGATAGATCAGGCAAGACTGAGAATTACATATGCAATAGTAGGTCTTGTTATAGTTCTTGCCGGGTTTTTCATAGTAAATCTAGTTTCCGGAATTTTCAAGATAAATTTTTTCTAGCAAAAGTAGCTCTTGACAAAGTAAAAAATTCATAATAGCATTAACTTAAGCATGAAGAAATTTATTCCAGCCATTGCCCTCTCAACATATCTTCTAACTCCCGCTGTTGCTTTTGCTCAAACGAGTGTATCAACATGCCCGCCTGGTCAATTTAATGTCCTTTGTGGTTTTACAGCTAGCAGCTTTGGAAGCGTAGTAAGTACTCTTGTCAGTGTACTTTTTGTAATTGCAGTAGTAATTGCATTGGTATTCTTAATCTGGGGAGGTATAAAATGGATTCTCTCAGGCGGAGATAAAAGTGCTGTTGAGAGCGCAAGGAATACTATAGTTGCGGCAGTAGTCGGATTGATAATAGTCTTCCTGTCTTACTTTATATTGAATATCGTTCTCGGATTCTTTGATATTAAGCTTGCAGACCTTAAGATTCCCAAAATAAACCCGGCTGCACCAATTGAAACGCCTGAAACGCCTTCTTTGTAATCTCTTCTAGTCTTGCCTTTTTTTTCCTTCCCTGCTAATCTAGTTATATGCCATGGACAGACTGTCTTTCCCCAGAAGGGGTAGCAACCCTTAACTGCATCCCTATTGTTTTTAGTAACATCGTTAATTGGGCGCTTATACTATCAGGTACGACTGCTTTGTTCTTCGTAATAATCTCGGGCACGAGATACATAAGGTCCGGAGGAGATCAGGAGAAAATTAAAGGCGCAAGGGAGACTCTGACTTATGCAATAATAGGGTTGGTTATTATCCTACTTTCGTTCGGCATAATAAATTTCATAAGCTATGTTACAAACGTCGAATGTATAAAGCAATTTGGTTTTGGAAACTGCACATGAAGCAGATACTAGATACTAGTTGTTAGATATTAGCATTTAGTTAATAATTTCCAGACTATTATCTAGTATCTATTACCTATTAACTGTCAGGTTTTCACAGCCAGCTTCAATTCTCAGAAATTTTGACACATTTTGATTATCTTGCATTGATATTTTTCACATAGTTAAATAGATAATAGATACTAGTTACTAGATATTAGTAAATACAAATGGCAAGTATTAAATCATACAAGGACTTAATTGTATGGCAAAAATCTATGATTTTAGTAAAAGAGGTTTTTGCTCTAACAGCAAGATTTCCAAAATCTGAACTATATGGAATTATTTCTCAAATCAGAAGATCCGCTATAAGTATTCCATCCAATATCGCCGAAGCGTTTGGCCGAAGATCTGTTAGGTCAACTGCTCAATTTTATTCAATTGCACTCGGCTCAGCGCTGGAGCTTGAAACGCAGCTTCTGATATCACGTGACCTTAAGATGGCGGATTTGCAATATTTTAAACCAAGCGATGACTTATTATTGGAAGTTTGCAAAATGTTGAATTCAATGACTGGGAAATTAAAGTTCTCAACTAATATCTAGTATCTAATTACTAATAACTATTTATGGAAAATCATCCAATACCTCAGGACATTACTGGCTTTCAATTTAAGCTGATTGGAGATATGACAATCAAACAATTTGCTTATCTTGCTGCGGGCATAATACTTGGCTGGATTACTTATATCCTGCCCATATTTATAATTATAAAAATCCCGATACTTGTTACTTTTGTAGGACTTGGTGTTGCGGCCGCATTTTTGCCAATTGAAGGAAGACCATTTGATGTAATGATAGGGAATTATTTTAAGGCGCTCTTGAGCCCTACTCAATATATATACCAAAAAATCGGGGGACATATCTGGTTCCCGGATACACCTATTCAGAATCAGAAAGCTGCCCAAAGTATTGCTCCAAGCGATAATGCCGAGTCCTCGAGAAAGCTTAAGGAGTTCTTAAAATCATTACCCCAGAAGCCCAAAAATAAGCTGGATGAAAAGGAAATGAATTTCTTAAATTCCCTGGGATTCTCTCCTACTGCTGTCTCAGTTCCAGTTGTAAATTCCGGAAACAGTGCATATGAAAAAATTATATCCCATCATGACCCGATAATTCCTCTGCAGATACATCCTGAAGAAAAAAAAGAGCCTGATAAGAATCCTGAGCCAAAACTTAATCACGACGAAACACAACCCGGGAAAGAACCCGAAAAAGCAAAACTGCCTGAAAAAGTTCAGGAAAGTCTTCCTCAGTATAGTATCGCCCAACAGGAACTACTTTCTCAAAAACAAAACCTTGAAAATCAGGTTCTTGAGCTAAGAAATAAAATGAGTGCGCAAAACCAAAATATTACCACATCGGACGCTTCAGCTGTAAAACAGGAGAGCCAGACGGTAAGAACAATACCAAGAAACATGGGAAAAACAGCAGGACTTCCCTTCATGTCTGACGTGCCAAATCTCATAATGGGTATTATTAAAGGGCCGCGGGAAAATCCTCTTTCAAATATTCTGGTGGAGGTAAAAGACACAAGCGGCAATCCCGTAAGAGCCTTTAAGACCAATGCTCTTGGCCAATTTTCCTCAGCGACCCCGCTTGGAAACGGAACATATACGATATCGTTTGAAGATCCCAAAAGCGAAAATAAATTCGATATAATCGAGATAAAAGCCAATGGAGACGTGCTTATGCCGCTTGAAGTCATTTCCCTTGACCAAAGAGAAGAATTAAGAAGGTCACTATTTAATCCGGCACAAAAATCATGAGTAAAACTGCCCAAAAGAAAAATTCAACCACTCAGAAATTTATAGAAATCGACCACATCGAAGAAGATATTGCACTTCTGTCCGGAAAGCACGCCTGTCTTATAATAGAAGTGAATGCGACTAACTTCGCGCTTTTGTCCAAAGAAGAACAGGATACCAAAATATTTTCCTATGCTTCGCTTCTCAACTCCCTCTCCTTTCCCATACAGATTTTCATAAGAAGCAAGAAGCTTGATATATCTGCTTATCTTAAGCTTCTTGAGGCTCAGGCCTCTCAATCACAAAACCACCTCCTTTCATCCCAGATACGTCTTTATAGAGACTTTATTAAAGAGCTTGTTAAAGTAAATACGGTTCTTGATAAAAAATTCTACATTGTCCTTTCTCACTCATCTCTTGAAAGAGGCGTTCATAATGCAAAAGCTACAGAGAAAAAGAATATTCCTGCAGATTCTTTCGCTTCAACTGCAAAGACAACGCTTCATTCAAAAGCAGAATCAGTTCTCTCCCAGCTCGCAAGATTGAACCTGCGGGCCAAAACACTTCAGAAGGAAGAGCTAATAAAGCTTTATTACGAAATTTATAATGGCAGTACTGTTGAGACCAATCAAATATCTGATGATATAAGTACGCCAATAGTCAGAGGAGGAAATCAGGCATGAGTCTTTTTGGGAACAAGAAACAGCCGCAGGAAATAAAAAATCCGACCGTAACTTACCCTGCTCAGCAGCCGGCTCCAAAACCTGCGGCAATAAATTCTCAGCCACAGCCGCAGCCGCCTGCAAAATCACTTCCGGGAATTGAGAAGCTTGAAAAAGGAATATCATCATTAAATGATATTATTGCCCCATCATCTATTGAAGTGGACTTTAATTTTATAAGAGTCGGGGATCATTACTACAAGACATTTTTTATAATTGGTTACCCCCGGTTCGTCTCTCCAAACTGGCTATCGCCCCTTATTGATTTTGACCATTCAATGAATATCTCAATGTTTTGCTATCCTGCTTCATCAAACGACGTCTTATCAGATTTAAGACGGAAAATTGCCGAGATGGAAGCAACTCTATCTTCTCAGGCAGAAGAAGGAAAAATCACAGACCCGAAAGTTCAGGCTGCGCTTGAGGACGCGCTTTCTCTTCAGGAACAGCTAGCAAAAGGAGTCGAGAGATTTTTCCAGTTCGGGCTTTATATAACTCTTTTTTCGGAAAACCTCCAGGATCTTGAGGACTCGGCAAGGAGATTAACATCAACGCTCTCCTCAATCCTTCTGATACCCAAGATGACAACGCTTCAGATGGAAGACGGTTTCAAGTCCACAATTCCTGCGGGGCTTGACAGGCTTTATATAACAAGGAACATGGACACTACATCTCTTGCCTCAACTTTTCCGTTTACCTCAGCAACTCTTACTCAGGACAAAGGCATAATGTACGGAATAAATGAGCAGAATGGCTCACTAATAGTCTTTGACAGATTTTCTCTCGAGAATGCCAATGAAATCGTATTGGGAAAATCAGGAGCAGGAAAGTCATATCTTATTAAACTTGAGGCTCTTAGGCAATTTATGTTTGGCACTGAAGTCATAATAATAGACCCCGAAGGTGAATATGAAGCTCTTTCAAAAACTCTGGGCGGTGAACACGTATCATTTACCCCTTCTGACCCTATAAAAATAAATCCATTTGATCTTTCAGGGCTTTATGAAGAAGGAGAAAATGAGCTGGGGCTTAAAATCCTTTCTCTGCATGGACTCTTGCGGATAGTTATGGGAGAGCTTGGGGCTGCGGAAGATGCGATACTTGACCGCGCGCTGGTTGAAACATATCGGCAAAAAGGAATTACAGCAGAGCCGTCAACGCAGAAAAATCAGCCTCCTCTTATGGAAGACTTATATAAGGTTTTGCTTGGAACTGAGGATGCGACGGCAAGAGGCCTGGCCTTGCGGCTTGAGAAGTTTATTAAAGGAAGCTTAAACGGAATATTCAATCAGCAGTCAAATTTTGATATAACTAATCCATTTACGGTTTTTTCAATAAAGGCGCTTGAGGAGGAACTGCGGCCAATTGCGATGCATATAATCCTTGACTTCGTCTGGACGAGAGTAAGAAAGAGTCTCAAGAAAAGATTATTAATTTTGGATGAGGCATGGTATATTATGAAATACGAAGATTCCGCAAGCTTTGTGTATGGAATTGCCAAGCGGGCAAGAAAATACTACCTTGCCCTAACTACGGCAACGCAGGATGTGCAGGATTTCCTGTCCACCGACTACGGAAAAGCAGTCCTTTCAAACTCATCAATTCAGATGCTTCTTAAGCAAAGTCCCACTGAAGTCGACTTGATAAGTAAGGAGTTTTATCTCTCAGAAGGAGAGCGTGAGCTCTTGCTTTCTGCTGATGTTGGAGAAGGACTCTTCTTCGCAGGCCAAAGTCATGTAGTAATAAAAGTTATCGCAGCGCCATTTGAGCATACAATTATAACATCTAATCCTCAAGAAATTTTAAAACAGAGAGAAGATGCAGGACAAGCAGGCGAGGCGCCTACTCAGCCTCAAGCTCCGGTCTCAGCTATTGAACAGATTTCAAAAGAGCCGGCACCCCAAAGCCCTCCAAGTCAACCGCAAGATTCAGCTACACCTCCTGCGTCTGGCGGGTCGTAGTTTAATTATTATTAATTTATGGCACAAAATAATCAAGAAAATGGGCTTGATGATGCTAGAAGACTAGGAGCTGCTTTGCTCCAGAATGCAGCAAGAAGCGCTGTAAGCGGTTTTGCGGTACCTATTGCAATAGTAATTGCAGTTATTTTGATCGTAACTTTTATTATTCTGCTTGGCGGAGGCGGTGGGGCAACCCCCGGCCTTGCCAACAACAACACTCCTCCAGTGGGAGACAATCCCGGAAGCCCCCCTGTACCAGCTGGCCCCAATCTAAATTACACAATTAAATTCAGGGATACAACTGTCGTTCCTGTAAAAAGCACATCTATCGATGCAATAAAACAGCAATTTCCGAAAGCACAAGTTCAGTATTACGATATAATCGTGGATCGCGCAATACAAGCAGGCTGGAATCCAGCTTTTGTTCTTACTCTCTGGATAGAAGAAACAGGCGCTTCCCAGAACACAAAAATAGCCGCAGGCGGAGCCGGAGTTTTACCAGCGTCTAATGGACACCTTGGGTGCGCTCCATGGGAATTACAGACTATAAACGAAAGTCTTGATTGTCTTTTCAAGAATTTCTCGGGATATTCAAATGATCAGTTTGAGAAGTTTATGAGGACATATTCAGGAGAGAGCTCCGATTCTGGTCCTTTCGTAAACAACCCAAATTTCCCCGGGAATGTTTTGAAATTTTATTCAATGCTCGTCCCTTCAGGCCCAGGAGCCGCAACGGGAACAGGCGGGACGACAGCCGGAATTCAAGTTTCCTGTCCCATCAATAAAACCAACAACACCGCTTATTTTACCTGTGGTACAGCTACGAATCCGCGAAATGGCTGCGGACATGGTGTCCCACCTGTATATCCACCGTGCACGCAACCACCATACGCATTCTGCCCTTTCTCCGAACAGCTTAAGAATTCTGTAGACATTCAGTTGTCACCCGGAAATGGATCAAATCTACCCGTTTATCTTCCGACTATCAACGGGGCATCGCAGCAATGGACGTTTACGGGAGGCACATATATTGACAGCGGTAACGCTTCAAAACAGGCATATGAAACTAATTCTGGAGGACATAATATAATCGCAGTATTTACGCATCTCAACCAACGAACTCCTCTTGCAGGAAGTAGGGCAACTTACTCTTCGGGAACAAAGGTTGGCACGACTTTTGCCGGAAAAAACCACCTTCATGCAGAAATCGTAATTGATGGAATCCCAACAGACCCAATAACTGGAGTTTCAATGTGTACGGGAAGTTAGATATACTTATAGACAATGAGCAGAATTATTAATTATCGTTTTTTACTTCTAGCTTTTTTTGCCCTACTTTTCTTAGGATTAATAACAATAATCTTCTTAAGTATAACAAAAAAGCCAAAGCAGGTGGAAACATATCCATCCGATCTTTCAAGCGAAGACATAAGAAGAATTACACCAATTGATTCTCAAGATAAAAGAAAACCGTTAAGAATCTTGGCTGAAACAAAATCAGAAGCCAATTTTGGGATTCAAAAAGCATTTGTGGTACATTTTTCTGAAAAACCTTCGCCTTTTTACTTTTCTTATTCAATTACGCCTAATGCAACTATAAGTGCAACTATCGATGAGAACAATATGGTTCTTATGCCCATCCCGCGCTGGGAATCAGAAACAGAATACAAGCTGACTGTAAATAAAGATACAAGAGACGTATACGGCAATCTATTGGATAGGAATTACGAATTCAGGTTTACAACTATTCGCGATGAAATCTATGAAATCTATTGATCAACCTTGAATCCTTATCGGCATTATTATGTGGAGATAGTTGGGCTCGCCTTCTATTTTAAAAACTCCTGAATTAAGAGGGCCGGACATTTCAAAGATTATTTTTTCTCCATCCGTATTTGAAAGAAACTCTAGAACATATCTTACGTTAAATGCAATTTCGTTTTCTTCCCCCTCCATAGTGGCATCGACATCAATAGTTGTCTCACCTACTGACGGCGCGGATGCTGAAACAACAATCTTATTTTTCCCAATAGATAATTTAATAATATTGGCAGTTTCTCTCGCAAAAACAGCACAGGTCTTAACAGCCGAAAGAAAGTCTTTCCTGTCTATCACAGCTTTTGTCGAATAATCCTGAGGAATAATCTTTTGATAGTTGGGAAATTCTGCTTCAATAAGTCTTCCCACCATAATAACATCCTCCTGCTCAAAAATAATCTGATTACTTTTGGGAGAGACGCGGACAGATACATCTCCGCCGTCTTTAAGCATTGCAAGTTCCCTTAATATTCTTGAAGGCACCAGGATTTTATCCTCGTCCCCGTCTCCTACGCCACCCTTTTTAAAGGATAATCTGTATCCGTCGGTTGCCACCATATAGAAATCTCCCTTCCTGCTTTTTCCCCTGCCAAACAAGACACCTGAAAGAGCAGGTCTTCCAGTGTCCTGCGATGCTGAAAAAACAACTTCAGGGATTTCTTTTTCCAAAACTTCTTTGGTAAAAATCCCAATCTCTTCACCTTTTTCTTCGTAGATCTTAGGAAACTCGTCTGCCTTTATTGTCTGGAAAATTGTTCTTATCTTGTCTCCTTCAAAAATAAGATTGTTTTCTTCTGTTTTTAAAACTATCTTACCTTTATCAACGCTTGATAAAAGGTCATAGAATGTCTTAGCCGGTACTGTTACTGACCCCTCCTCTTCGATACTTGCGGGTACTTCTGCTTCTATTCCTATTTCAAGATCTGTAGCGCTTATTGTGAATTTACCTTTTTCTGCTTTGAAGAGAAAATTTAAAAGAATTGGAAGTTGAGATCTGCTTGAGACTGCATGGTTTACAATTGAAATTTTCTTATTAACATTTTCGCAGAGGAACGAGACCTTCATCTTGAATTACTTTCTATTAATTTGTAGTTGTAGTAGTTTATAGGGAAAAGCGGAAAAAAGCAAGCGTAAAGCCTTGTAGGAAATGTTGAAAACAAGTGTATAAAAATAAGGATAAGTTGTGGATATCCCGGAAGTTAGGAAACTGTTGTGGATTTCGTAAGTTCTTTAATTTTATTTATTTCTCCTGATAAATTATTCTCATCAAGCATGCCTTCAATTTTACCAACACCATGCATTATCGTGGAGTGGTCCCTTCCGCCCAAAAGATTCCCAATTTCCATAAATGAAAGGCCAAGCTCATTTCTTAAGATATACATTGCAATCTGCCTTGCTTTTACCAAAGACGCATCTCTTTTCCCGCTTTTTATCTGGGTTGGTTTAAGACCATAATAATTACAAAGAGTTTTGATAATCTCATCAGGATGAAAACGGCTCGCCTGCTTTGATGCTTCACTTCCCATAAGCCGATCAACGATGCTATCCATTGAAGATGTGCTTTTTTCCATCTCCGTCATGAGTCGTAATAAATTTCCCTCAAGGCTTCTTGTGTCAAAAATTTCCTCAGCTATTTTTTTTGCGATATCGATATTTAGCTCGAAATTATATTTCTTGGCTTTTATAAGAAGTATTGCGGTCCTAAGTTCAAAATCAGGCGGTTCGATATCCACAGTAAGCCCTCCTGAAAAACGGGAAGACAATCTTTTTTCGAGTTTGGAAATTTCTGTAGGAGGCCGGTCTGAAGAAAACACAATCTGCGATCCTCTGTCAATAAGAGTGTTAAATGTATGGAAAAGTTCCTCCTGAACTCTGTCTTTTCCTGCAATAAACTGAATATCATCTATTACGAGAAGATCCGCGCTTCTGAATTTTCTTTTCATCCGCGCGGTATCTCCTGATCTAATTGCCTCAACGACTTCATTTGTGAAATCTTCACTTGTCATGTAGACAGTTTTTTTATCGGGAGAATCATGATAAACCTGATTTGCTATAGCCTGCATGATGTGAGTCTTCCCGACTCCTACGGGACCATATATAAAAAGCGGGTTATATGCATTTCCGATTTTCTTGGCAACAGTTTGAGCGCTTACGTATGCAAGCTGATTGCCTCCTGATACTGCAAAAGTTTCAAATGTATAATCTTTCCTGGCTCTCGGAAGATGTCCTATTGATGGCTTCTGGTAGCTTTCTTTAAAAAGAGGAGTGTTTTCGTGATTGGTGGTCTCAGGCGTTTTGGGAATGAAAATTATTTTTGCATTTTTCTTTGTTTGTTTATCTACCGCCTGTTTAATAACTTCATAAAACCTTTTTTCTAAAAGGTCTAGTATCATCGCAGAAGGAGCAGCAATGGTAACCACGTCGTTCTCAATTGAGAGCAGTTGAGTTTTTTTAAAGAGTGTTAAGAAATTTGCCTTTGAAATTTGAGTTTCAATCTCGTTTAATATTATTTTCCAAAGCTCACTTTCATTTTGTTTCATAAAATTTGGGGTAAAAACAAGTTTAGTGAGTAGGCCTACTTCTTGTCAAGAATATTAAATAGATTAAACTGTATCCTTTTTCCACTATTAAAAATTTCACTTCTTTGCTATAATTTGGAAAGCAAAATGGAAAAAACAATAAAACTTAAAAAAGTTAAGCGCAAAAGAAAACATGGATTTCTAAAAAGATCCGAAAGTCATTCGGGGAGAAAAGTCATTAAAAGAAGAAAGCAAAAAGGAAGAAAAAGAATTGCAGTCTAAAATGCTTCATAAAAAGCATAGACTTCCCAGTAATATTAACTTTGGCAGTAGCAAGATATTTTTCTCTAATGCTTTTTCTATTAAGATAGCACAAGGCCAAAGCGAGTTTTCGAGATTTGGAGTAGTGGTAGGTAAGAAAATTGACAAGAGGGCGGTTGGGCGGAATAAAATAAAAAGACTAATAAGAAGTAGCATTGAAAAATTAATTCCCAAGATGCAAAAGCCAAGCGAAGTTTTAATAATAGCAAGAGCGGGAATAAGAGAAATGAATAATAGTGAAGTTGCAAGCTTACTTACGGAGTCTTTTAAAAAAATTAAATTAATTTAATGAAGTATTTACTACTCGGTTTTATCATTTTTTATCAAAAATTCCTCTCAATAGTCTTAAAAAATTTACTTGGGATTAGCGGTTCGTGCCGATTCTCCCCAACTTGTTCTGAATACGCAAAGCAATCGATTCTTGAAAAGGGAGCGATTACCGGAAGCCTTTTAACAATTCAAAGACTTGCCAAATGCCAGCCCTTTTATAAAGTAGCTTATGATAGAAATATTTAATTTCATTTTAGTCAATCCAATTATTAATATACTTGTTGCAATATACAAGCTGCTTTTAGTTTTGCATATTCCGTTTCCTCTGGGGTTTTCAATAATCGGACTTACTGTCGTAATAAGACTTATTCTTTATCCCCTCACCCATTCTCAGCTTAAAGCTTCTAAAAAAATGCAGGAGTTGTCACCTCATATATCAAGGCTTAAGGACAAGCATAAAAATGATGCCAAAACTCTTCAGGCAGAGACCATGAAGCTTTACAAAGAATTCGGAGTAAATCCTGCAGCCGGATGCCTTCCTCTTATAATCCAAATTCCCGTAATCTGGGGACTCTACTCAGTGCTAGATAAGGTTGTTAAGCTTAACTCAGTAGATCTTTTGAAATACGTAAATGGCGTAGTACTCCCTCCTCTTAAACTGACTAGTGCATGGGATACTTATTTTTTTGGGATTCCCCTTGGAGATAATCCGGCCAAACTTTTTTCTATAATGCCATTTATAATTCTGGTTCCGGTTTTAACCGCAGTCTTTCAGTTCATGCAGTCAAAAATGATGATGGCATCAAAGGATAAGACGGCCAAGCAAACGGATAAGAAAGTTTTGCCTGCGGGTAAAGAAGTAAAAAAGAAAGATGATTTTGCTTCAGTTTTTCAATCGCAGTCGCTATATATATTTCCTCTTATGATAGGATTTTTCTCTTACACTTTCCCCATAGGACTTTCCCTGTACTGGAATACATTTTCTGTTTTTGGTATCATACAGCAATATCAAATTTCAGGCTGGGGAGCACTTTCTGACTTATGGAAAAGAAGAAAAAAATAATTCAAAAAACTACAAAAGAGCTTTTCAAACTGCTTGAGATAGAAGGAGATATTACAGTCGGGCTTGACGATGAGATGGCAAGCATAGTATTGTCAACTGAAGACAGCGGAATTGTAATTGGGCGCCACGGCGACATGCTTGAGTCTCTCCAAACTATCCTGGCACTTTGTGTTTCAAAAAAACTGGATAAATTCTACAGGATTTCACTAGAGGTGGGAGATTATAAAAAAAACAGAGAAGAGTGGCTAAGAAGTATGGTTATTGACACAAAGGATAGAGTCCTTTCGGAAAATAGAGAAATAACCATCCCCTCTCTTAAAGCCTGGGAGAGAAGGATTGTTCATCTAAGTCTTTCTGATGATAAAGAAGTTGTATCAGAATCAATTGGTGAAGGCAAAGACAGGGTTCTTCTCATCCGTCCCAAAAATTAAGCTGGAAGATTTTATTTTTCTTCTAATCCTTTTTTTATTACCCACGCAATTTGGCAGGCATTTTTGGCCGGACTTTTCATACATATCCGGAGTAAGAATCGATTATCTATCCCCCACTATTTATATTACTGATATTTTAATTTTACTGCTTTTTATTTCAGTGTTCATAAAAAGTTTTAAAAACAGCATCTTAAAAGTTATTAAAAAAAATCGAACGCTTGTAAATCATTTAATCCTAATTACGCTATTCATAATTCTTAACATTTTGTTTTCAAAGAATATTTTACCCTCGCTTTATGGGGCAATTAAATTATCGGAATGTATTTTTTTCGCATTGTACACATTTTTTAAAATAAGGAAAATTAAGCAGGATTTGATTCTTTTTGTTTTCTCCAGCGGAGTTATCTTTCAATCATTGCTTTCAATTGCGCAATATATAAAACAAGGGTCACTGGGAGGAATGTTTTATTTTCTTGGAGAGAGAACATTTAATGGGCAAACACCTGGTATCGCAAATGTTTCTCTAAATGGGGAATTAATACTCCGCTCTTATGGTACATTTTCTCATCCGAATGTCCTTGCAGGATTTCTTCTTCTGATAATGACTTTTATTTTATTCAATTCAGATTTTAAAAAAATAATGTCGTCTTTATATATTTGCGCAATTATTCTTGGAACCGTAGCTCTTCTTTTTACCTTTTCGAGAATTGCAATTCTTCTTTGGCTGTTTAGTATTCTATTTTTTGTTTTTTCAAAAGTTAGAACAAGCCCTAAATACAAAGCTTCATTAGTGGCTTTACTAACGCTTTCGGTTATTACTTCTTTCTTTTTATATTCTCCCTTCTATTTAAGGTTTATACAAACCTCTTTCTTTGAAGATGCACTCATCTTGCGGGAAAAATTAATCTTCGCAGGATTTGAACAGTTTCTTAAAAATCCAATCCTGGGAGTAGGATTGAATAATTATTTCTCAGCTATTGTTGCGTCCGGGAACGTTTTTATTCTTCAGCCGGTACACAATATTTTCTTGCTTACCTTAATACAGACAGGAGTTGTAGGATTTTGTTATTTCATGTGGATCTTCTATAAAGCCTTAGCGGCTGTCGTAAAAACAAAGTATATCTATCTTAAATTAATATTTTTCTATATTATATTAATTGGGCTTTTTGACCATTATTTTATTACACTTCAGCAGGGACAGCTTTTATTTTCATATTTTATGGGAGTTATACTAAGTAAACATGATTAAGACTTTAAATATCTTTACCGACGGAGGAGCAAGGGGAAATCCCGGCCCTTCCGCAATTGGTGTGTATATTGAAGATGAAGAGGGAAAAGAGATTGCACGGATTGGCAAGACAATTGGAATAGCTACAAATAATACGGCAGAGTACAAGGCGGTAATTGAGGCACTTTCGTGGACTGTAGAAAATAAAGAAAAATTGTCAAAAGAGACTATTATCAATTTCCATCTTGATTCTCTCTTGGTCTGCTCGCAAATAAAGGGATTATATAAAATTAAAAACGCAGATCTCAGAACTTATTTATTTAGAATTCGTGAACTTGAAGCCGAGATTGAAAGTCCGCTATTTTATACACACATTCCGCGTGAGAAAAATAAAAAAGCAGATGACCTCGTGAATAAGGCGCTAGACACAGGTCTATAAATTGCCTTAAAATAGGCTAATGAAGAGGCCTGCCCTTTTTGCTTCAGAAGAGAAAACGAATCCCGTACTTGTTGTTGATAAAAATGGGATTTTGGGAGTAGAAATTGCTAAGGAATTATCCAAAGAGCTATTGATAATTCTTGTAACTTCACAAAATCCAAAAGACCTAAATGACAGCAATATTATTACAGTTCCTTACAGAAAAAAGTTTCCCGTAATTCCGGATAATGTTTATTCCCATATCATACTTTTTGACGAAGATGATAAGGGGATTGAAGAAAGTATCTCCTCATTTATAAAAAAAGCAGAAAAAGATAATTCGGTTCTGACTTATTCTTCAGGAGTTTCTGAAAAATCTCAAAAGTTTTCGGAAAAACTTACGGGGTCTTTTAAAAAGGCAAAAGCAGTTTTGTACGGAGATATTTTTGGAGAGGGCTCTGCTATGCGTTTTCAAAATCCTGTCAATTTTGTAATAAGCCAAATTGCAAAAGACAGGAAAATAAGGATTCCGGGAGAAGGGCTTACTCAAACTTATCCTGTTTATCTTCCGGATGTTGTAAGAGAAATTATATCAGCGGTTTTTGGAGCAAGTAAGGAAAAAGTATTTTTTGTTTTTTCAAAGCATCCAAAAAGCATTATGTCTCTTTCCCATATTTTCCAAAAAAAAGACCCGACGATTACTGTAGATTTTATAAAAGGAAAAAAAGAGACTGGTGATAGGAATATTATTGTCCCAGGTGAGTATATACTTCCGGAGGATTACGATTTTGAAAAAAAATTAAAGGATCTTGATCTTACTTCCGATGAGACAGAGAGAGAAACGGTCTTTCAGAAAGAGAATAGTCCTAAGTCTTTTAAATTTAATTTTGTTCCATATTTATTATTTTTTGTATTTTTATTACTGCTCCCAGTTTTATCAACTTCGCTATTCGCTGGTCTTGGATTTCTTCAGCTTAATAATGCCAGGAATGAGGTTGGTAGCGGTAATCTAAAAAACTTAGAAGGGACTCTTGGAAATACTCAAGCTCTTTTTGAGATGGCCACGAATACAAGCAGGGCCCTTGAATATGAAGCAAAAGCGGTTGGTCTTTGGGGAAAAGCATCAGAGCTTTCTTATAAAATTGAAACCGCAAGAAAAATAGCTCATGCTCTTAGTGAAGTTTCTCAAGCCTCTTCAAAATTGCAGAATGTTTTCGGCGGTAATTCCAAGAATCCCCCTGATGACACGCTTGCTTTTCTAAGTTCATTCAAAAATTCAGCCGGCGTTATAAAAGAAGCTCAGCTAAATGGAGTATTGGATAAAAGCATTATGGATAAATTAAATGATTATGATGCGATGCTAAATTCTGCATATGGACTTTCTGATAGTTTTTATCCGCTGATTAATCCGGGCGGAAAGTCAACTTATCTTGTGCTTTTTCAGAACAACATGGAACTGCGGCCGGGAGGGGGATTTATAGGTTCCTACGGAATTCTATCGCTTGATCGCGGGAAGCTTATGGATTTTTCCATACACGATGTTTATGATGCGGACGGCCAGCTTAAGGTGCATGTTGAGCCGCCATATGCGATAAGAAGATATTTACCGTCTGTCCATTTGTACTTGCGCGACAGCAATTTTAATGTTGATTTCACAGAATCGGCATCAACAGCTGCTAATTTTCTCTTTCTGGAAACCGGACAAAAAGCTGACGGAGTCATTGGAGTTGACGTGAGCTTTGTAAAGGAGCTAATTAGCGCGCTCGGAGAGATAAATGTTCCTGAATACAATGAGAAGATTAATGAACATAATTTTTTCAAAGTTACGGAATCACATGTTGAGAAAAACTTTTTCCCCTCATCAACCCAGAAGAAGGATTTCCTGGGAGCGCTTTTTACTGCTATTAAGAATAATTTGTCTGAAAGAAAAAATATCCCGTATCCTCAAATATTAAAGGCGCTTTTTACTGCAATTGAAGAAAAGCATGTACTTTTTGCTTTTTCTGACAATAATATCCAGAAGAGCTTTTCCGCAAACGGCTGGTCATCAAGGCTGGATGACTATAGAGATAGTTCGCAGATCAACGATTTCCTGGGAATAAATGAAGCAAATTTAGGAGTTAATAAGGCTAACTTTTTTGTAGGAAGAAGTCTCAGATACGAGCTTAATATAAAAGACGACGGAAGTCTTTCTTCATCGGCAATTCTAAATCTAAGAAACGATTCCAATGCATGGCCGGGCGGAGATTATAAAACATATGTCCGAATCATAACTCCCCAGGGATCTTCATTAACATCAATAATTATTGATGGGCAGACTCAGAAAATTACTTCAGCAATCACTGACCCACTTATTTATGAGAAGAAAGGTTTTAAGCCTCCTGCCGGACTCGAAGTGGAAAAATATGAGGAAAATGGAAAAACAATTTATGGAATCCTTACTATCGTTCCTCAAGGAAAATCAAAAAAAATAGTTTTTAATTATACTCTTTCCAGAAAGATTTCACTCAAAAGTCCTTTGTCAATTTACTCACTTAAGCTTTTCAAGCAACCCGGCACCGAAAACTACCCTTTTGATTTTATAGCATCGTACCCGCCGTCCGTTACTGTCTCGTCTTCCCAAAAATCTGAAATAGTTAATGGAAAAGTTGTAATATCAAAAACTTTAACGGCAGACGAAAGCATAGAGCTTAATATTTCAAGGAAGTAGCTTGTTTTTAAAATCTATCTTTAGTAGAATTTGCGGATAGTTTAATGGTTTGTGAATTTTTCGTGTTATCTATGCTCAAGTTGTATAATGATTAATAATAAATATTATGGATAAAGCATATGATCATAAAAAAGTAGAAGACAAGATTTATAAAATGTGGGAGGAAAAAGATTACTTCTCCGCAAAGATTGATCCTTCGGCACCCTTCGGCAATGCTCAGGATAAAAGCTCAGGACAAGTAAAAGGTAAGAAGCCTTTTTCAATAATTCTTCCTCCGCCCAATGCCAATGCTCCTCTTCATTTAGGACACGCGATGTATGTAATAGAAGACTTGCTTATCAGATTTCATAGGATGAAGGGTATTCCGTCTCTCTGGCTTCCCGGGGCTGATCACGCGGGTTTTGAAACCCAGTTTGTTTTTGAAAAGCATTTACAAAAAGAAGGAAAGTCGCGCATGGATTATCCGCGGGAAACTCTTTACCGAATGATCTGGGATTTCGTACAGGAGAATAGGAAGGGAATGGAGGGACAGCTCCGAAAACTTGGATTTTCGCTCGATTGGTCACGCAAGAAATTTACTCTTGATAAAGATATCATTGCGATTGTTTATAAGACTTTTAAGAAAATGTACGAAGATAATTTAATTTACCGCGAGGAAAGACTTGTTAATTATTGCACCTACTGCGGGACCTCCTTTTCGGATCTAGAAGTGAATCACAGAGAGCAAAAAGATCCTTTATATTTTATAAAATACGGGCCTCTTATTATTGCGACCGTGAGACCCGAAACAAAGTTCGGAGATACTGCTGTTGCTGTAAATCCGAAAGACAAAAGATACCAGAAATATATCGGCAAGATTCTTGAGTTTGATACGCTTCTCGGAAAAAAGAAATTAAAAGTAATTGCAGATGATGTTATAGATCCTAATTTCGGAACAGGAGCCGCCAAGGTGACACCAGCGCATGATGAGAAGGATTTTGAAATGGCGGGAAGGCACGATCTTGAAATAGTAAAAGTAATAGATTTTGATGGGAGACTTACAGATATAGCAGGTCCTTATGAAGGCTTAAGAGTTAAGGAAGCCAGAAAAAAAGTCGCAGAAGATATGAAGACAAAAGGTTTAATAGAAAAAGTCGACGAAGAATATATTCATATAATTGAGACATGTTATAAATGCGGGACGACAATTGAACCAATGCTACTTCCTCAGTGGTTTATAAAAATGGAGCCTTTGGCAAAACCCGCAATTGAGGCAGTTAAAAAAGGGAAGATAAAGATTACACCTTCGAAGTTTGAAAAAATATATTTTCAGTTCCTCGAAAACATAAGGGATTGGAATATTTCAAGACAAATCGTATGGGGGATAAGAATTCCTGCATGGCAATGCGTTCGCTGCGCTCGAACGAATAACGAAGAAGGAAAAACGAATAACAAAGATGGATGGATTATTACCGATGGGCAGAGACCAGAAGAATGTCTGGTTTGTAAATCAAAAGATTTAGAGCAGGATCCGGACACTTTTGACACGTGGTTTTCATCGTCGCAATGGCCGTTTGCAACGCTTCAAACTACAAAGCCGGGAGATTATGAATATTTTTATCCTACGACTGTTATGGAGACAGGCTATGATATCCTGCGTTGGTGGGTGGCAAGAATGGTAATGGTGGGACTTTACGTTACGGAAAAAGTGCCGTTTGAAAATGTTGTCCTTCACGGGCTCGTGAATGATCCGCTTGGCAAGAAAATGAGTAAAAGTAAAGGAAATATTGTAAATCCCCTGGAGCTTGTTGAGCAATACGGAGCTGATGCGGTACGTTTTGCTCTTGTCTTCGGGACAGCACTTGGTAATGATCAGGCGCTTTCATATCCCAAGCTCGATGCCGCCAGAAAGTTTACCAATAAATTATGGAACATAGCCCGTTTCATAGACATGAAACGGGAAGCACTAAATCCGAAATTCGAAATTTCAAACAATAAAACAATTAAGCAATTAGACAACCTTGCAAGAAATAAAACAGACAAGGAATGGATTAATAAAACAGAAAAACTCGCAAAGGATGTTACGGAAGATTTGGAAAAATATAATTTCAACTTTGCTGCGGAAAAGCTCTATGAGTTTACTTGGCATCAGTTCGCCGATATTTATATTGAAGACGTGAAAAAACGTATTGATGAAAACTCATACTTAATACTTAATACTTTATACTTAATACTTCTCAAGCTTCTTCACCCGATAATGCCTTTTGTGACAGAGGAAATTTATCAGAGATTTAATCCGCCAGCTGGCGGAGGCGAATCTTTAATGATATCCGCTTGGCCCCATGAGCAAAAATATTAAAAAATTTTACAAAAACAAAACAGAAAGAAAGTCACCGCAAGTGCGGGATCCCGACTGGAAATCCCGACGAATTCCATTCGTGCGGGATGCCGTATGGAAGCTACCATCGGCACTACCAGCGGGACAATTCCCGAAGAATAACCGATCAATTACCGAGAACTTTATTTTTAAGGTTATTCATAAGCATAGAAGACTTCTTCTAATAAGTTTTGTATCCTTATTGATTTTTCTAGCAATTGTTACGGTTTCAATAGATGCTTATGTAAATTATCAGGATAATAAGAGATTTACTCAGGAGAGAATTAAAATTGAGAGTGAAATTAAGCTCTGGCAATCAGCAATTGAAAGGTTCCCAAACTACAGAGATGCTTATTTCAAGCTTGCAGCTTTAAATTATCAATTGAGGAAATTTGATAAAGCGCGGGAATATTTGGATAAAGCCTTAAAATTGGATCCGAATTTTAAAGAGGGAAGAGAGCTTGAGAAAAAACTAAATCAGTGATTCCTAATGTCCGTTTGAGCTTGTCATTTGCACAACTCGTTCTCTAACCGCTTCACGTAGATCTCTTCTAGCTTTTATAATCGGATACATATCTTCCAGCTCAGTTACAAAATCTCTAAAATCGTTGTCCTCTCGCATTCTTCTTAAAACTCTTCTTATTGAATTAATTGCTGCAGCATGACTTCTGTTAACACTACTTCCTGATTCTTTAAGAGATGATCCACTCGTCCTTACTAAATATACCAGCAAATGTCTTACATTCGATGTATATTCCTCCCTTACATTTTTTTTGATAAACTTCAAATCTACGTTCAATATAGGTGGAACAGTATCTAATACATCATGTTTAATAGTATCTACGCCATTAATTGAAGGAATCTTATTTTCTATTTTGTCAATTTTTCTTGCAGTGTTTGGATTGTCATGCATTAAATGTTCGATTTTATTGATACCTCTGTTTACACTGTTTAGATCCGATCGGAACAAATGAGCTACGTCTTCCGTTGGGACACCTGCTCTCTCTAGAAGATAGCTTGATAGGTATTTCGCAGCTTTAATTTCTGGTGTAGGTTTTATATCAGGATTTTGTATGTCTGCCGGTGATTGCAGTTTTAAATGTATTGCGACTAATTCAAAAATAGAATCAAGAGGATTTGGTTGTGGTTGCTTTGTTTCTTGTGAAGAGATTGAGCCGTTTCGAGAGCCATCTGGAACAGAAACTAAAATTGGTGACTCGACTGTCATAAAAGAGTAGACTATTGGCCTTCGGGTTTTGCTTTCTCGCCCTCCGAAGCTTTAGCGGAGGAGGGTTCTTTTTGTCCTTCTTCTTTTGGTTTTTCGCCTTCTGCAGGTGCTTCTTCTTCGGCTGCGGCTTCACCCTCAGCGCTCTCAGCTTTTGCTTCTTCAGCTGCCGCTGCTTCTGCCGCGGCTTGCTCTTGTGCCTCTTTACTTACCAGTTCATCGATCTTAACTATTACTTGTCCCGGATCTGTAATAATTGTAACTCCGGCTGTTGCTTTTATATCGGCCACTGTAATGTGATCGCCAACATTTGCAAGATTTTCTACATTTATCTCAATATTTTCAGGAAGTTCCGTAGGAAGTGCTTCTACCTCGACTTCATTTGTGATATTCATAAGAAGTCCTATTTTTTCGCTCACTGCCTTTGGCTCGCCAACGATTTCAAGCGGTACCATAGTCTTTACTTTCTCAGAAAGATTCACTTTGTAAAACTCTGCGTGAAGAGGATTTCCGAGGTAATCTTTATCTACGTTATGAATAAGTACGGGAATAGTCTTTGAATCAATAGCAATATCTACAACTCCGGTTTCTCCGGCAACTTTATAGACTTTGTCAAAATCTTTAAAAGGAACTTGGACCGAAATAGACTTAAAATCCTTGCCGTAAATATTTGCCGGCAAGATCCCGTCGCGTCTTAAGTTTTTAACTTTTTTACCAGTAATTTTGCGTTTTTCGACTTTGAGATCCTCTCTCTTCATAAGGCTATATTCTATACTAATGAGCCGATTATTACAAGATGATATAATAGTAAAGATTTTATGAGAGTTTTGGGGATTGACCCGGGGATTGCAAGGACCGGATGGGGGATAATAGACGGAATTCAGAGTTCAAAATTCAGAGTTCAGAATTATGGTTGTCTCGAGACTTCTTCAAAAAAAAAGACTCATGAGAGACTTGTGGAGATTTATAATCATATTTTAAAGCTTATACAAAAATATTCTCCAGATGAAATGGCAATTGAAGAGTTGTTTTTCAATACCAACTCAAAAACTGCATTTGTAGTGGGGCAGGCAAGAGGAGTAGTAATTTTAGCAGGAGCGCAAAAGAAATTATCAATTGGGATTTACACGCCGCTACAGGTCAAAATTGCGGTCTCAGGGTATGGGCGGGCAGAGAAAGCGCAAGTTGGAAAAATGGTTAAGACAATTCTGGGTCTTAAAGAAATTCCCACACCTGATGATACTACAGATGCACTTGCAGTAGGACTTGCGCATTTGTTCTCAAGGAAAATAAATAAATTATGACCCATTCGACAAGCTCAGGGTCATATTGAATTAATTGAAGTATGATAGGAAGTTTAAAGGGAAAAGTAGAGCTTCAAGACGGGACAACTTTAATCGTTGACGTAAATGGAGTAGGCTATAAGGTGACAGCTACAGCGGATGTTTTAAGAAATGCCACAATTTCTTCAAATATAAAAGTTTTTACTTTTACATATGTAAGAGAAGATGTTTTGGAGCTCTTCGGATTTTCAGCAGCAGAAGATCTAAAGCTTTTTGAAAGGATTATTGCAATTTCGGGAATTGGACCAAGGACCGCAATAAATATTTTCTCAGTTGGAAGCAGGGAGGAAATAATCGGTGCGATCGTAAAAGGTGATGTAGATTTCTTTACCGGAGTGCCGAGGCTTGGGCGGAAAAATGCACAGAAGCTTATAATTGAACTGCGCGGAAAACTCGGAAGCCTTGAAGATCTTGATTTATCAGCTGAGGCGGACGGACAATCAAATGAAGTTATCTCGGCTCTTAAGACTTTTGGGTTTTCGGCAGGCGAAGCAAGAGAGGCACTGAAAGCTGTAGGTAAAGATGGGAAAACAACTGAGGATAAGATTAGATTAACACTTAAGTACTTAGGCAAAGCATGAAAATTTCTAATTGACCTAATTAATCTAATTGATCTAAGGTTTGGAGTTTAGAGATTTGGGATTTGATTAGAAATTAGTAATTAGAACTTAGGAATTTTGAAGATATGAAAGATAAAACAGACAAGAAGATTAAAATTGATGAATCGGCAACTCCTGAAGAGCAGATGCTTTTTACTTCTCTTCGCGTCTCTGACTGGATAGGATTTTTGGGACAGAGCCAGGTTAAAGAATCTTTGCATATCGCGATAAATGCCGCGAAGAAAAGAAAAGAAGCAATTGAACACATACTTCTTTACGGACCCCCGGGACTTGGTAAAACTACGCTTTCACATCTTATTGCCAAGCAAATGGGAGCAAATATAAGAGTGACATCAGGCCCTGCAATTGAAAGAGCTGGAGATCTTGCATCGATCCTCACCAATCTTGAAAAAGGAGATATTTTATTTATCGATGAGATTCACAGACTTAATAAAGTTGTTGAGGAGACACTTTATCCTGCGATGGAAGATTATGCATTAGACATTGTATTAGGAAAAGGGCCGTCTGCCCGCACATTAAGATTAGATCTTCCCCAGTTTACTATCATCGGCGCGACAACCAGAATAGGTCTTATGTCTGCGCCTCTTCGCGACAGATTCGGCGTAGTCCATCGTTTGAATTTCTATGATCCGAAAGATCTCGAGACTATTATTGAAAATGCAGCCAAGAAACTTAAAGTCTCAATTGATAAGGAAAGTATCAGGCAGATTGCCAAAAGAGCAAGAGGAACACCTCGCATAAGTTTAAAACTACTAAAACGCGCAAGAGATTTTGCCCAAGTCAGGGGAGAGGGGAAGATCACCAAAGAATTGGTAAAGGAAGCGCTTGCAATGCTTGAGGTGGATGAGATGGGGCTTGATAGCTCTGACAGGCGATTTTTAAAAGCAATTATAGATAAGCATACAGGAGGACCGGTGGGTCTTGAAACAATCGCATCTACAATATCTGAAGACACAGGAACACTAGAAGAGGTAGTAGAACCATACCTTCTTCAGATAGGATTTATAAAAAGGACTTCAAGAGGAAGAGTCGCAACTCCAGCTGCCTACGCTCACCTCGGCAAGCCGCCTCCACCAAAATCTTCTCCAGAAAACAAAAGCCAGCGAAAATTATTGTGATAGAATATACTTATGTCTGATGTAAGCGGAGAACGAGAACCCCCAAAAGAAATTTCAGCTCAATTTCCTAAAGTTAGTTTGGATACCGTTTATAAAATTGGAGATCTTATTCTTGCTGGAGAAGAAGAAGGAAAGTATAGTGAATTTGATCAAATGATGAGTAAAACTCAAGATGGGATCATAAGGGATGAGCCAGATCTGCTTGAGTTTCTTCAGGGGCAATTAGAAGATGATCCAGAAACTGCTGTCGAATTTATTTCCGGAGTTATGTTTGTTCGGGCAGCGTTTGATGCAGAAGGTATAAAATTGCCACCTGTAACATGGAGTGCTTCAATGGCTATTGCTCAAGAACATTTATTTAAGCAGCAGAAAATTAGGCGAATAACTGATCTTGATGCAAGAAATGCATTAAAGGGAACGGAATCAGTGATTATTCCCCATCCAATTGATTTAGCCGAAGAAAATCCCTCATTAATGAGTTTTATTTCAGCACTTGGGGTAACCGAAGATGGTCTCTTTACTGCATTTGGAAAAGGAGCAATGTACTATTACGAAGTTAAAAGAAAACAATTTTTTGCAGAACAAATAAGAAAAAGCCCATTTGGGAATGAGGTAAAAGCTGAGGGTGGAGATCAAGACAAAGAGCAAGCTCCGCCATTCTTAGAATTTAAGACTTTTGAAGTTGAAGGTGATATGTGGGATTATGAAGAATTGGCAGAAGTATCAGGAAAAATTGGAGAAGCTTTCTTAGATAGATTTTACAAAACACAACCTGAGGATGAAAGAAAAAGAGAATTGGAGAGCTTTATTCATAGGATTAGGGCAGGCAATGAAACTCCTCTTAGATTTTTCGAGGATATGGCGGTATTACCACAAGCAACCGAAGGGTATGTCCAATTAACTTTTCAAAGACACTATGATGCTGAAGAAAGTACAGGACCATTGGAGTATGACGAAGAAGAAAGATTAATACTTCCCTTAGAAAATCCTCCTAGAAAACCAGCTAAAGAAGCGATCATTAATGATTGTGTGATTAATATTACCGCTAGACCAGCTGCCCTTGTTGAATTGCAAAGTAAATTTCCCGAAAAGGGAAGAGAACTGAAAGAAGATGTTAGAGATTTTGCAGAAAACGCACCTAAATTAGTTGAAGGACTAAGTGTAGGAATGGGAATAGATTTGGGAGATTTTCTACCAGATATTGAGAAAAAATATCCTTATGGTTTACCTAGAACTATATCACTACATTTTGATCCCAACATATTTAAGAAAGGAAGAGGAAGAATAAAAATTATGGGTGAAAAATATTGGGATAGAGAAAACTTATCAGACGCTTAATTTCGCATTCTAAGCTATAATTCTTCTGATATAATTGCCCCGATTTAATTTTACGATTAGATTTTGGAGTTTTATTCTAGAAATTTACAGGAGTAATGGTCCAGTTGTCTTGAGAAGTTTTAGGTTCCTGTGCTTTTGCTACTGGTTTAGCCTCTTTTACTAAAGAATTTAGAAGCTCCTCGTTTGCTTTATTTAGCTTCTCATCTTTTTTTGAAAAAGGCACAAAAGATACATTCTTAGGCAACTTAGATAGTTTTGGTGTACTCACTAAATAATCAAGAAGCTTTTGAGTTAAATCTATATTTTTTTGGGTTTGTTTTTTCTTACTCATGTCTAAAATATATCACCTTTCTGTTATAGGAGTGTAATAATACAATATATTTTTGGTTAATACAAGTCAACCCCGCTGTTTTTAAGAAATTTATACCTGTAATTTAAATAATTTCTTTTTATATCTTTGAATGCCCAGTTAAATTGTTTTCTTTTGCTCTTTGATTTTTTAACTCCCTCGGAAGACTCAACTTCTCTTCCATCATTCAATGCTATTCTAGTGTGTTTGTGAATTGATCCGATTCCGCCATGATCATCAAATCGTACAATCCAAGCCCACTCGCCCTCAATTAGAATTTCATAAGATATATTTTCTATTTTTCTAATTTCATTTTTCTTATTCATCAACACAGAAAAAGAAATTCGGTCAGATTTTGCAATATTTAAAGGTACATCACCATTCCAAGTTTTCAAATCTTCTTCTTGTGGAGGCTTCTTCAGAGGCAATGCTGCTGGTATATGTTTTCTGATTTTTCTTGCCATAGCTTATTATATCAAGCTCCTTTCCCTTCTGATATAATTGCCCCAGCTTAAAAGGATATGATTCCTAAATACGACTTGGATAAAATCAAATTTGCTACCGATCCCCCAACTTTTCAGAAGGCAGTCGATTTATATGAGCGCGGATGCGTTACAGAGTTTAAGAATCAATTTCACGGGTATTCTGCTGTAGTGATTGGGAGCAGGCCGTATCATGTATTTGTCTCAAGCCGTAGCTTCGATATTGCAAATTGCACCTGTTACCTCGGAGTCAATGATACTCTTTGCAAGCATATGGTATCGGTTGCTATTCACGCCGTTAAGAATGGTAAAATTTTAACCGACGAAGATAAACTTCAAAAAAATCAGCTGATTTTTAGTGGACGCGCGGGTAATCTTACAAAAGCGGAACTCTCATCATTTAAAAAAGAAGTAACTGGGGCTGTACGCTATATCAAACCATATTTGGGACCATCTCGAATTTGGTTTTCTTACCAAAATTCGCTTGAGGAAGGTTGTAACCGTTTATCGGCTTTATTATCAGAATTGCCCGCAGGCAAACAGACAGCACAGCTTACAGTGGACTTGCTTTTGCGGCTAGATAAAAAATTATCTAGTGGTGGGGTTGATGATTCCGACGGAACTGTTGGTGGATTTATTGAAGAAGCAGTAAGAATGCTTCTTGAGTTTGAAAAAATAGATACAGAATGTAAAAAAGAATTTAAAAAATTAAAAGGGACAGAAACATCTTTTGGATGGGAAGAACCGCTGCTTGAGATTTTATGATTACACGAATTACAATATTACGCCATAGCGTATTGATGTAACTCACGAGAATATCATGTTAATCATAGCTTCTGCTATAATTGCCCCGAGGTTGAAGGAAAGAATAAAACTTGATACAATACTTTTGTATGCAAACGACTATTTCACTTCCTAGAAATTTAGCACAAGAGGTAGAAAAGCAAGTTAAGAAAGGAAAGTTTAGGACACCTTCTGAGTTTGTCAACTCTGCCGTAAAAACTCTTCTTTCTTTTCAGAAAGGGGAGCTTACTTGGGAAACTCTCGCAAGCCCTTTCCGGTCTTATGCAAAGCAAAAAAAACTTACAGAGAAAGATCTTCTTCAAGCTGTAATGAAAGGCAGACGTGCAAAAACCTCCAAGAATAGTTAACGATACGAACATTTGGTTATCCGCATTATATTTTTCAGGTAAACCTGCTCAAATAGTTCATCTGATTGAAGAGAAAAATTTGACATCTGTTACTTCGCATGCGATTCTGAATGAGCTGAGAGAGAAAATGATCATAAATTTTCAAACTCCGGCGTTTGCAGCAAATGGAACAGTTTCCTATATCCAGTCAATCTCAGAATTAATTCCTCTTCAGGGAATAGATTTTGGATTGCGAGACACGGCCGATAATATGGTCTTAGAAACTGCAGTAGTAGGAAAATGCAGTTTTCTTATAACAGGTGATAAGGATTTACTAATACTTAAGAAATATAAAAACTTACAAGTGGCTACACCTTCTCAGTTTTTGAATCAATACAGGAGCCAAGAATTGATCTGATATAATTACCCTGATTTGATTAAAGAATTCGATCCAAAGTATACTTAGTTAATGAAGTCATGGCATAGATTAAAATATAAAAACCTTACCCTACTCTTCTTCTCTATAATTCTCGCTGTTTTTCTCTCAAGACTTGAAGGTTTTCATACATTATTATTGAATTTGGGAAGCTTTGGATATATAGGAGCTTTTATTGCTGGCATATTGTTTGTATCTACTTTTACAGTCGCAACCGGAGCAGTAGTTCTTCTAGTTTTGGCGGAAAAATTATCACC
>ERZ1292623.238-Hain-H51-01um-R1-238-length-61958-cov-11_pt1 | contig 61958 bp, 69 predicted proteins | sample MGYA00564398_ERZ1292623 | MGnify/ENA primary metagenome ERZ1292623 (study PRJEB36523, sample SAMEA6512633) | groundwater metagenome | collected 2019-01-07 | study: AquaDiva: Metagenomics assemblies of 32 groundwater samples
GCTGTTACGCTTTCTTTAAATGGTGGCTGCTTCTAAGCCAACATCCTCACTGTCTGAGAAACTTCACCTCCTTGAGTGCACTGAGCGTTAATTTAGGGACCTTAACTGGCGATCTAGGCTGTTTCCTTTTTGTCTGATGGAGCTTAGCCCCCATAGACTAACTGCCGCGTTCTTGACTGTTGGTATTCGGAGTTTGATAGGACTGATGGTATTGCTACCTATTCAGACCTTCCAGTGCTCTACCCCCAACAGGAACACGCGACGCCAACCCAAAAGCTGTTTCGGAGAGAACCAGCTATTACCAGGTTCGATAAGCTTTTCACTCCAACCCACAGGTCATCCGAGAGTTTTGCATTGCTCACCGGTTCGGGCCTCCCGCTATCTTTCGATACCGTTCGCCCTGCCCATGGGTAGCTCACCTGGCTTCGGGTCTGATGTAAACGACAGACGCGCTATTCACACTCGCTTTCGCTATGCCTCCGGGGTATCCCCCCTTAGGCGCGCCGAATACATCAACTCGTTGGCTCATTCTTCAATAGGCACGCCATGACGGTCTTGCGACCGCTCTGACTCCTTGTAGGCATATGGTTTCAGGTCTATTTCACTCCCCTCACCGGGGTTCTTTTCACCTTTCCCTCACGGTACTATTCACTATCGATCTGAAGAAGTATGTAGCCTTACCGGTTAGTGCCGGCAAATTCACCCGAGCTATTCGTGTCTCGAGTTACTCAAGGACAAAAGCCAAAGAGGCCTATGGTTTTCAAATACGGGGCTATTACCCGCTGGGGCTCATCTTTCCAGATGATTCTTCTAACCATAAACTTTGTAACTCTTCCTGTGTAGAACACAGCGCTTCTGCCTTATAACCCCCCATCACGCCTCACCACGCTCAGAGAGCACGGTGAGGCACGATCGAGTTTGGGCTGGTCCCGTTTCGCTCGCCGCTACTAAGGGAATACCATTTGGTTTCTTTTCCACTCGGTACTGAAATGTTTTACTTCCCGAGGTGCGCTCTCCGCTAGTGCGGAGTTATCGAGGTTCACTCGATAGGGTTTCCCCATTCGGACATCACCGGATCGAAGCTTGTTTGGCAGCTCCCCGATGCTTATCGCAGCCATACCACGTCCTTCATCGCCTTCTTCAGTCTAGGCATCCTCCATACGCCCTTATCAGAACTTCCCATTAGAAATTCTGAGAACCGCTGAAATCTACTTTTGTAGATTTCGTGCATGCATGCGCCTACAACGCATACATGCTTGTTTGTGCTGTCTCAATACTGCGCTAGACGCGACAGTACGAGACTCACCATGTGCATACTCTGCACACAGTTTCTGTTTTTCGTCGTCTATTTAGTTTTCAGAGAACAGACGCATCAGGCTACAAAAAAAGCCGCTCTCGAGCGGCAGTCGTTCACACAAGTAAACGAGCTATTTCCGCTCAGGATTTGACTTGTAATTCATTACCATAATGCGTGGAAAGGAGTATATATCCCACCCCCCCAGGCGTCAATAGCATGTACGAGAATGTGCCTTGGTGTTGCTTCCTGTGGGGCATGATGTGGTACCGTTGCTATATGGAATTGTCGCTCACCAAGAAGCAGTTTTGGGCTCTTATGCGCGCAACATACATAGCTGACTGGATGACGAATGCAATCCACTCCAACATGGACGTGGACGGGGATGCGAGTATCAAGGAAGTCAGGAACCTGGTATTTTCACGCGCGAAAGAGATGGGGTATGGGGCGTACACTGAGTACCATGATGACATTGGCTACTGTGCAACATTGGATATGGATGATAATGCTGAGGTTCGGAGTCGTATTGTTACATATGACGAACATGTCTTTTGGGATGAGCTTTGTGAGCAGTTGGGGGGAACGGGATTTTTACCGGAAATATACGACTTCTGACATTAAAGCTATGAGCGAGTATGATTACTTTGTGAAGCTTCAAGAATGCATCATTCGCTACGAGCAAGAGTGTGAAGAACATGGTGTCGAGCAACTTGAAATAGTTGCTCCAACATATGCGCTGAAAGACCCGCGCTAGATTTTTTATAGAATGCGGATCAAGCGTGAGAGTACACGCGGTACGCTTAGCGATTTCCTCAAAGACCGCCTTCTTCCCAGCCCATTCAATCCTATACCGCCCTCCCTCTTCGTCTGCCGCGAGGACCCCTCCCTTCCCGAAATAGCGCTCCAACTGCATCACGTCAATCCTGCCATCTGCGAAGATTTCTGGGGCGGCTTTTTTTAAGATCGTTCAACTTCTCTTGAAGTACATCCTCAGTTAGACCATCCATACACGCATTATTGCATGTGCCCCACGCCCATGCCACAAAAATGAGAAGGTCAGACCTTCTCAATTCCATCACTGCGATAGAATATGCGTCTGGGACACCGGCTCCTCACCTGCCACAACCTCGCGCTCGAGAGTGTCGTACTCGCCGCTTACCTGTTCGGTGCAGATGATCTCCGCCGTACCAGAGAGAGTCACATCGTCGATACCGTCGCCGTTTATGTCATCATACGACGCGTCCAGTTTGTCGCCCTTGTACACCTTCCCGCACGATGGATAGCCGCCGTATTTCGGATACCCGCCGGGCCGCCACACATCATCATTGTAGATATCGACCGCGGGCACTTCCAATAGCGGCACCAATTCACTCTCTCCGACTCGATACAGGTGCAAGCTACCGTATCCGCGGTGCCCCATTCCATAGACTTCCAATAGCGGCTCATTGAAACCCTTGAGTGATATGAACCGCACCGAGAGAATGCCGCTTTCCATCGGGTGTTCAGAGTTTTCACGAAGCGGGAGCCATCGTATCTTTCCACGCGTGAATCGCCCCACATGTATATCCTCCCACCAATCTTGGTAATCCTCTGTGGCGACAAACAACGACCTGTCCTGCGGTGCAAACTGTACATCCAAAGGACCCACATGGGGAGCAGGCGCGGGGTGGAAAGAGCGTCCGTAGTCGCGGTGAATAAGCTCTACGGCACCAAAGTTGAAAGTGGAAGGAAAAAGAAGAACTAACAATGGGACGAACGACCACAGTTTGACATGCGGCTTTTCTCTCGTATCGATGCCTTTGGTGTAGATGGACCACACATTGTCCGAATATTCTTTACGCGGAGGACCGTAATGGCGCACGGCTTCTTTCCATGGTCGCCACGCCCGTCGGCCATCCTCAGATCTAATGTACTGCGCCTTGTGATACAGCCATCGCGTTCCCCACCACACGCTATCCTTTTGAGATTCTACTTTTGCATCGTAACGCAGTGCGATTTGCTTGCCGTTATGTATCCAACTCTCTATCTGCTCGCCACGCAACACACGCAAGGAGGGATCTCCTTCATTCCCCACTTGCATGATGTTGATGAGACCACTCCCACTCTTGTAATTACCAACGCAAGACTCCTGATATGACATCGCCTTTACGATATTCGGATCAAGTAATTCGGTTGGAGGGTCGGTGTCTTTTGAGAATTCATTGTTCCAATACGCCACGGCATCGCGGATAATCTCGTCGTATCGGTTGTAATCTTCCCCATTATGCGCCTGGTACTTCCGTATCTCCGGAACCGTTTCCTGCACCGGGCGTATCACGATATGGAATGTGAAAATCGCTTTCGCCTTCCAAAAGACAAAACGCCGTTCGACTACCTCTACGGCATACTCGACTTCGGATGTCTCCGCACTTCCAACCACTAGAATTGTTTCCAACTCCCCCGCATCGGGGTATATACGATCTTTCTCGGTAACGCGTATGCGAATCGGCATCTCGAAAGGTGTCGCATCCGCTTCAAATACGCCGAGCCCCATTTCCATGCGCACGAAAGAAATCGGGCGCATGCGTTTCTCAACCACCGATGTATCCCCACCTACAGTGATATCAACACGAATATCCCGTCCTGTGGACCACCCGGAATACGAAATACTGCTGAGAGTCACGGAGAATCGCATATACGCAGTTTACATCACATTGCTCCGACAATGCGACAAAGACGAGGACATGCACAGTTTAAAAATGTGAAGGTCAGACCTTCACATTCCTTCTCACCGTTACAATATCTCTACAGTCCGTAGGTCCACTCGATGATGCGGTAATTTGTATGCGGAGGTTCTGTTGATCCAGAGGTCGTTGTCCCAAATTTGAACCAGTTCATAAAATCAGCGAGGTCGTCACCGAAGGTCCGTGTCTCAAAGATAGCAACAAAGAATTGTTCGGCGAGTGTGCCGGTGATGCCGTCTGGAAAGTTTTCTTCACTAACCGGATCAAACCCCAGCGAGTGCGCAAAGGCTTCTGTTGAGCTTCCGAGTGTGCCGCGGAAAAGGATGCCCCATCGTGAGGCACTGGGGTGAATGAAGCCTGAAAGATAGGTGCATGCCGGTCCTGCCGGTGTGTATGATGTATTCGGTGTAATAGCAACTGTCTGTGGCGAGCAGTACCAGCCGGCGCTTGCTATGCCTGTGCTGTTTTCTCGTCCCGGTGTGCCGTGTATGGAGTTGCCTGCAGTATCTGACGCGCTCTTGGTATAGCCGTCGTTGCTATGCCATGAGGAGGAGAGGGTGCCGTCGGTGGTGCCTAGAGTGCGTTCCATAGATATGGTGCGTTCGGTTACTCCTTTCTCTGGGGATGAATTAACGCTAATTGTAAGGGAGCCTGCGCACCAACCACTACAGGTGGCGACAGTGGGTGTTTGATCAATGAGTACGGTGCCGTTCGTGAGTCGGACTTCCTCTCCGCTGTCCGACAAAGTATCAAACGGGTTCTCGTATGAGTGGTCGGCTGTTGTGGAGTCTGCTGTTCGTTCGATCAGATAGATATCGGTGTTGTTGTCTGTGTTTGCAGGCGGAAGTGTGCCGGAGAGTGTGAAGGTGGGGGTGCCATCTGTGGTGGTAATAGAGAGGGCGCTCATGTCTAGGGTGTACGGGGAGAGGTTCTTGAGCTCGATCCATTCACTGGTGCCACTTGCTGTAGTGCCAGACCAGGCTACTTCGTTGATGATGAGTGGTTGGCTGATGGTGGTGAGTGTGATGGGGGTAGAGGTGGCGGTGTTTCCTGCAGAGTCTCTGGCGATTAGGGTCAGTGTTGAGGTGGCGTTTGTGGGAAGGATGATGGTTGTACTGGTTGCGGTGGTTGATGCCATCAGTGTCTCTCCCTGATATATCTGGTGCTGGGTTGCGTCACTATCGTCGTTCCATGTTGCGGTGACGGTGTTGCCAGGGACAAGGCAGAACAGTAGAGAGAGTGATGATGCACACTCTGTGATGGTGAGTGTGGGGGTTGTTGGTGGTGTGGTGTCGGGGGTTGGAGGCGCTTCTGGCTCTGCAGTCGGTGCGGGTGGCGCTTCGGGTGTGGGTGTAGGTGCGGACACAACTGAATTCTCTGACGATGCTACTGGCGCATAAGGACTCCCTCCTCCGCCACTGCCACCCCACGCCCCATCTCCTGCGGTGAATCCAGTGGTAGGGGGTGTGGGAATGGGGAGTGGTGCGACAAGGGTTGGTGGAACAGGTAGGGGGATAGAGGCAACGGGGACAAGTTCTGGCAAAACAGTAGCGCTCGTTGCTTCGTTTCTTGTAGTGGGTGCAGGTTCTGGGCTGGCCGCATCCGGAATGGCAGATTCTCCTTCCGCTATGGGAAAACCCGTACTTGGCTGTTGTGGTCCTGATTCGCTTGAAAATGGTGCTGTGGTTTCCACTCCTCCATCGAGCGCGGTGATTGCTGAAGCAGGTTGATTTCTGGATAGCCCTGCTATGCGATTGCCGAGGAGATTCACCAGGTGTCCTCCTGTTGTGATGATGGGCTCTGCAATGGTGCTTCCCACACGGTGTGCGAGGGCAAGAACGGGTGTCGCAAGTTGTCCAGCAGGATCACCGACGAGGAAAGCGACCTTCTTTGCGTAGTACAGGGCGGTGCTCTCTGGTGGTGGGATGCAGGGCTGACTGGCGTCACGGGTGGGCTCTGCTTCAAGGTGTGACAAGAGGAAGGCGATCGTACCCGCAATGTCAGTCGGCTTTTCTGCGAGGTATGAAGTGCTGATGCCGTGTCCTGCCCATTCACTTCCCTCCTCTGTTGGATTTCTGGGAATACTGGTGTTTGCAGGGAGTGGTTGAGGGTAGCCTGATTCCTTTGCTGTCTGACGTACTTCTGCAATGACTGCGTCGTTTGCATTGGTGAGGTATTTACCGTGTCCGGCTACATAGCTTGCAGGAGTTGCGATGTTGTATACCGCAAGTGATTTGGCGGGTACACCCCGCTTGATGAGATAGTCGTAGAGTGCGTTTGCATAGAAGGTGCCCTGCGAGTGGCCGAGTATTAAAATCTTCTGTGTTTTCACTTCGTTTGCTAGTTGTTTTGCCATGGTTAGTAGATCAAAGTCCTCTTCAGTCTTCCCTTCTGACTCCCAGGTCTTTTGCAACATTGATTTCAGCACATCGCCGATACCGCCGAGGTGGGTGGGGTTGTAGGCGAGGTGAACAGATGTTTGTCCTGACAGAACAGACTGTTTGTCAGAAAACACATCTGCAAGGGTTTTTCTATTTGCTCTTGCAGTATCCTCGTCTGTAAATATTCCGTTTATGTAAACAACTGCAAACCCTTCAGTGGTGCATATGTTTGGGCCAGCCACCAGTCTCGTTGGCAAACTCATGAGCACTGCTAGCAGAGCGAGGCCACCCACCGCAATTGCCTTCGTGCTCCTGCTCATATCAGTTTGGGAGTGAGTCAAGTAAAACATCACAATCGGACATCTTGATACCATCTCCATAACCGACCATGAATTTGTAAGTCTGCTGTTTTGCACTTGTTCGATCGGGAGTATTAAGTACCAGCGCATCAATCTCCTTCAAAACAGGTTCCCTAAGTGCCCGCGCTTTTTTTGATGCCGAATTTCCTAAATCAATTTCTTCTTGATTCCATTCATGCAAAGGTTTGTCGTTCGGTTGGCCAGTTTTGTCTTCTGGAAACGCATCCCAGATACAGCCTGACCCTCTATCAACCTCCTGCAACGCAGCCACCAGTGTCGTGCTTTCAATCACTTCTGTAATCTGGCTCTGCAACGCCTGCGCGTACTGCAATTGGGCGGCGCGGATTCGGGCTGATTGAGGGTGGCGACGCCAGATTTCTAATTCCACATCATCACGCACACCGTTATTGTTGGCATCAATTCCTGCAACAGTCTTGTTGTTCTTTTTTACATCAGGTACGGGTGGCAGATTCTTTCCCATCACCATATCCATGGTTACTTTTCGTGCGTGGATTCTCTCTACTGCTTCTGGAGCGACATACCACTTGTATATCATCATCAGCACTCCGATTCCATACAACACCGCCGCCACAATCAAGACCCACTTCAAAACTTTTTTTGCTTTGTGCCAACCACTGGAATCACCTTCACCCAGCTGCCTCTGGGGCATCTGTTCATTCATGTTGCGATTTTAGCATTCTAACGGGGCCATGCAACAGTAGAGAGAGTTCTCAAAAAAATTAAAGCATCTTTAATGCCTTCCAAATTTCGTCCTCGGAAATACCGTGCGCCAGGAATTTCTTGAAAACCTTTCCTTTTACTTGGTGACTCATACCTTCATAAAGCGTAGTGATTACACTTTGAGGATTATCGCGGGATATTTTCGGATTGCGCACGACATAGTGCGATGTGCCTCCGCTAGCGTGCGTTACTGGCAGACCAAGCCTCCCTACTGCAGTGCACCATTGTGCAAGGCTGGTATTGCCAAGTCCTTTAAACAAATCGAGTCGCTCAATCTTTTGCCCTGACATATAGGCGAGCCGGTCTTATGCGGGACAAAGCCTGTAGGCTGGAGCATCTGCATTTCTAATGGCACCAATTTCTCTATTGGTAGGAGTTATATCAAAAACGGCATGAATGGCATCTCGAATTCTGCTCTCTATCTCTTCTTGTGTGGGGTTTGCGCGATTTCCGCCAGTAATAATTCCTGGAATCTCTTTGCACTCTGCATGCCAACCATCTACCTCTTTCTCTATAGCAAAATGTAAAATACCTCCGACTTTGCGGATTTCTTCATTCATTTTCTCAACTGCGGCATGATCTTTTGCCCACTGACCATTACCAAATATGCCACTCAATTTCCAATCCATAGATTAATGATACTACCCTTGCGCCATAGCACTGTCCAGTGTGTGAATAAGTGCCAGTGTTATTTTCTTTAGCACCGCTCTCCAAAGACTATAATCAACCACCCCGCCCAAAGGGGCGCGGTAAGGCTACACCAATCATTCCAGACACATAGCACAAGACTCGCCAAACTGTTTTATATATATCTATAGTTGTGGTCCGGATTGGCATGATCAACAATTCCAAGCGGATATGTATCTTCGTCTTTTTTCATGTGCATATTCTGTGCCTCCTCTTTAGAAATTTCCCTCTGTAGCAAAAAGTGAGTAACTCCATGCTTCTCTATTACCTGATATATTTCCCAACCCTGGATACCCAGCCTGCTAAGACCGTCTATTATGCCTTCCCACATTTTATTTGGATCACTTCCAAACTTGCCGACAAACCTTTCTGATTCGTGTGTCCTTACACCATATTCAAAATATTTCATATACTTCATTGTATTGAAGTGAAGAGCCTAAACAAGTACACCGTTGCAACCCTTGAAGGGTGGTTATGCATCTACGGCCGAGTAGGGTCCCGCGGGGGGGTCAATGGATAGTTTCCTTGCATCTCATACACAGAGCCCCCGTAATGGGGGCTCGTCGCTCACCTAAAGATGAGCGGGGTCGGGTCGGGGCATTTTCGCACCCATAGTGCGCGGTCGGCGGGTTTTACATAGCCATCCATATCGCGGGAAAACTTTTCCCAGTCGGTCACATCGTCAATGTCAGCGAAAAGTTGGAGGTGCAAATGTGGCCGCCAAAAACCATTCTGTTTTTTTGTGCCGACGGAACCAATGAGCGTACCTGCTGGCGCATACCAATTGCAGAGGTACGGAGTCTCACCAAGGTGGGCATACAACAACGCATGCTTTTTCCAATTCAGAAGAAACACTGCAATTACATGTTTCCCCCAACCACCCACAAGCGGCGTGTCGTCACCGACATATACCACATCACTATCGGCAACAGACAACACTTGTGTCCCCGCCTCGACATTGAGGTCGATCCCGGTGTGGAGCCAGAGCTCATTTTTTTCGAGATAAGTCCCCCGACGGATGACATCGCGATTCTCCATCCACCCGCCATACGACCAATCGATACCCAGGTCGTGGTGATGCGCCCGCACCATTTCGTGTGTCGCATCTGGATCGGTGAATGGAAATGGATTTCCAGGATCGACTTCATGTTCGTAGAGCCATGAATCTGCTGCGATGTTCAGATTGGCGTACCCAATCCGTTGCGACATAAGCTTCTCGGAAAAAATCATTTTCCTCTCCTCCTTGCTCCGCGCGTACAATACTGGATGCATATTCGTTTGTACAGAAAAACCGGCACATACATGTGCCGGTTTGTTTACGCTTCCAGTTGTTGCAAGGCAACAAGTTGTGCGTAGATTCCATTATCTGCGATCAACTTTCGATGGTCGCCTATCTCACTGATGTGCCCCTCGTCGAGCACAATAATGCGATCTGCCCGCTTGATAGTCGAGAGACGATGCGCGATCGCGATAATCGTAATGTCGCGTTCTTCACGCAACTTGTCGATGAATGTTTGCACCACGCGCTCAGACGCCGAGTCCAAACTCGCAGTGGCTTCATCGAGAATCAGCACACGAGCACCCGATAGTAGTGCTACATACGCACGCGCAATACCCACACGCTGTCGTTCGCCACCCGAGAGTCGCACTCCGCGCTCACCCACCTGGGTATCAATACCCAGCGGAAATCGCTTGGTGTCGGCCAGAGTTTCTTCGAGGCAACTTGCCTGAATCGCCTGCGTGACGAGTCGTTCGCTGACATCGGGACATCCGTACACAACATTGTGGCGAATCGTTCCTTCAAACACCTCGACATCTTGCGGCACGCACGCGCACCGCGCGCGATACCAATTACGGTTGAAATTTCGAATATCGGTATCGTCCAGACACACAGCGCCTTCTGCGGGATCAGAGACGCGCGCAAGCAAGTTTACAATCGTGCTTTTGCCCGCCCCGCTCTTTCCCACAAAGGCAACCATCTCGCCAGGCTCGATAGTGAAATCTAGCGCTTTGAGCACCGGCGCATTACGCCCTGGATAATGGTGTGTCACTTTTTTGAACGCGATTGTTCCATGCACTTGTCGGGGTACCGAGGCGTCGTCTGGCGAACAAACATCTGGCTCTTCGAGCAACAATTTGTGCATCCGCTCTGCCGCAACCAGGTAGCGCAGCATCCGCGTATACACCTGCACCACGCCCCACAGACTCTGGAGCATGACACTGCCGGTAGCAAAGACATAGGCGACCGTTCCCACCGTTGTCCACCCGAGAGTGACAAAGTAAAAGCCGGCCGCGATGGTTGCCGTAAAACCGATAGCGATAACCGCTTCCATCGCAAAGAAGTATCTCTGAAGCCGAATCGACGCCTCGATATCAATGTCGTGCATTTCCGCACGAACCGCCTGATGCGTAGACCCTTCCGAAACTTCCCTCACATACGCCTGAACCGTGCGAACATTCACAATCGACTGACAAAACAGCCCGACAGAATGCTCCTTCCGTTCTTCAAAGCGTTCCCACACGCTGTAAAAGCGCGAGTAGCATTTGAGATTTAGCCAGACATAGACTCCGATAGGCAGCACTAGCATGAGCGCGAAGCGCCAGTCGATACAGAACAGAACGATCAGGTTAATACCAATATAGGCGAGTGCAGGTAAGAGCATCCAGAAAGTGTCAGCCACCATGGCCACCAACCTCTCGACACCCTTATTCACCTTGGCAATTTTCCGACCGGTATTTTCGCGATCGTGGTACCCCGTGGAAAGCTCCAGAAGCTTCTTGTGCGCCATCACAGGCCACTCGTTCTCGAGGCGAATAACCGCTTTCAAAAAAAGTGGTTCCTGCACAAAGCGTCGTATAGCAACTGAAGCCAGACGCAATACGAGCATAAGACTCATCAGGATGATGAGTAGTGTGCTCATTGCCATTCCTTGTTGCGTCAGCCTATCCACTATCTCTTTAAAGATAAGCGGCACCCCTAGACCGAGAATCTCAGCCACAACCAACGCGATACCAGCACTCACAAGGCGCGGATGCTCTGATACCGAAAGCTTCCATAATGTCTTTGCACCGCGCACAAAGTAATTGACTGTTTGATCGGCTATGTCTGGGTCTTTGTCCCATTCAGTGTCTGCCATTCTTTTTTCTCCTTCTGTCAAAGATCGAAACACCTCGCTTGAGAGCGAGGTGTTTTCACATCATTTCCAAATTATTACTGGGAAATGGTACAAATACTCCTCGCCCTCCACTCAATGCCAAAAACCAGCATCGAGATATATGAGCGTGCGTGCGCAAAAATCCGCGTAGGGAAAACGCGCAGTAATATTGAAAATTGTGTGTATGTCGTCATATAGATTCGCCGTATTTGGAGTGGCGTATTTGTATTATATTCCATTACACAAAAAAGTCAAATGCAAAAACCTCGCCCGGTTGGGCGAGGTTTTTGCTGTGGCTACCGTCTCTAGGACTTATTAAATTGGATGCAATTCGAGGCGCGCGAGCGAAATAGTGTGAGCCATATATTTTATATGGTGAACACTATTTTGCGATGTGCAACGACGAAGTGCGCCAATTTCATAAGTCCTATTGGTGACCACCCATTTCCTTGCGAAGCTTGTCAATATAACTTGCGGCAGCGTCTTTACCGCCCATGCCAAACGCGAGTCCGAATGCAATCGAAAGACCGATTACGATTCCGGTGAAAAGCGTCTGAGCGAATTCGGCAGCGATCCCAATCTGGGAAAGCGCCGCGAGAAGCGCGATGAGCCAGATGGCCCAGCGCGTAATACTCCCCACCAAGTGCACCGCGCGAGCGCCTGCAGCACGAGCTGAAGCAACCACGAGATTCTTAGCGAGCTCTGCCACCACCGCGGCGAGGATAAGGATAAGTACTGCGGCAACGATTTGCGGCAAGTACACCAACACCACGCTTTGGAGGACGACATTCACCTGAGTCAGACCGAGGATTTCGAGCGAAGCCATGAGGAACACCACAATGATGAACCATTTGACCATCTCGCCGATAAAACGGCCTGAATTAAGTGAGAATCCGCCTTTGGTAACGAGCTCTTCAATACCAGCAGTTCGCAGTGCATCGTCAAGCCGCAAAGCTCGAACAATTTGCACCACAAAGCGACCGGCGATTGAAGCGATAACCCAGCCAATGATAAAAATCACGACCGAGAAGATGAGGTTGGGGATGAAGTTCACGGCGATGAACCAGAGATCCTGGAGCGACCGCTGGAACACATCTGCCCATTCTGCAACTATCATAACCAAGGTATTTTTTAAACTATAAACGAATATGTATTCGACCCTTGCTCACAATTGTATCACCCTGTCACAGCCACCCCTGTCTCTAAATGCACACAATGTGGATATGAAAATTATCAAAAAACCCCAATTTTATTAAGTAAAATATGATGTGGATAATCAAGAAGGTCGCGCAGTAGCTTGTCGTGCACATCGAGCCGGTAGAAAAAATCTTTAGACGAGAACGCCGCATACCGCACCTCTCTTCCTTTTTCTGTTTCAATTGCTTTGAGTGCTTCCTGAAGTCGTCGTTCCCGTATGTCATCCGCGACTAACAGCATATCGATTCGCGTTACCTGATCGTGCGTACCCATAAAATCACCTGAAACTACGACCAGCTTTAATCTACCGACCTCTCGCAAATGCTTCACAATGCTGTCATCGGTTTGCATTTTTGTACTCCGGACAAACGAAATAAGTGGTTGTGCCATGGCAAAGTCGCGGTCCAGACAGAAGCCTGAACGCACACTCCTTGGTAAAGCGACGCCTCCCCTGCTTTTACCTTGTACGCGACACTCTTTTATGACCCCGATTTTCGTCAGGAAACGGATTTCTCGACCCAGTATTTGGCCATTTTTAGCCTTTACTCGCTCTTTAATCTCTTTTGCCGAAAAACACTTCTCCGGAGAGGCGAAGGCAAGAAATCTAAGGACGCCTGCCCGTATATGGCTTCCCAGTATGAGCGAGAGAAAGTCTTCTTCCATAGCGCCGGCATTGTAGCATGTACACTCAAATTTTAGTCAGGTCATTCTTGTGGCAGCAAAAAAGCACCGAAAGGTGCTTTTGTGCTACTGCATACCAGTACACTATTTAAGTGTAACCTTCCCACCTGCTTCCTCGATCTTTTTCTTCCATGCTTCTGCATCTTCTTTTTTCACTCCTTCTTTCATAACTACTGGAACTCCTTCTACCATATCCTTTGCTTCCTTAAGTCCAAGGCCCAGAATTTCCTTTACCACTTTAATGACAGCAATCTTCTGTGCACCACCTTCGGTCAACTCCACAGTGAACTCACTTTTCTCCTCTGCCACTGCAACTCCCGCGCCCTGTGCAGCTACCGCAACTGCCGCAGCTGAAACACCAAACTTCTTCTCAAAAACTTTAACCAAAGCATTAAGCTCGAGCACAGTCATCTTTTCAATTTGATCAACAATCTTTTTCTGTTCTGCAGTCATCTCTACCTCTACTTCTGAGGCTGGCGCCGCAACCTGTGTTTCGTCAGTCATACTATTTTTTTATTACCACTAATGAATTACGCTTTCTTTTGAGCGATTTGGTCGAGTGCGACAACAAACCTCTGGATTGGCGAATTGATAACATTCGCAAACATACCGCGGAGTACTGTCATTGTCGGGATGGTCGCCACTTCGAGAATTTGTTCTTTTCCTTGAATTTTTTCCTCAAAAATTCCCCCAAGAATGGAAAAGCGCTCTGCACCAAATTTCTTCATGAACACATGCAATTCTCGTGCAGGTGCTGTCGTATCAGTGCCGCCCGTTGCGTATGCAACAGCAACTTCACCCCCCAGCTCGGGGACCGAGCCTTTGAGTCCACTCTCGTTCAACGCCTTGATGATGAGTGTCTTCTTTGCAACGAAGTACGCAATGCCCATGTCGCGAAGCGAACGGCGCATTGCTGTCTCATCAGCAACGGAAACCCCTCTGAAGTGTACGAACACTGATGGATTCCCTCCCTTGAATGCCCCTACCAATCGTTCAAGGATTGCCTTCTTCTGTATTTTTGTTTTTGCCATGTTTTATACCACATCCCGTGAAAGGAGTTCTAATAATCCTATTCCTGGACTCGCGTAAACGCAGAGAGTTCGACCTCGGCGAGTCTGACACCTGCCCTGCAGGTTGCCCGCTGTCTTTAGCCCAGTCGCAACACCATAGCAGTGCCCCGACCGTTCGTCAATTACCCGCTTCATAACTTCTGACACCCGCTGATGGGATAGATTATCTTTCTTCCGTAGGTGCTGTGACAGCGGCTGTTTGTTCGGGAGAACCCTTCGGGTCGTAGTAACTAATAGCGATTGTTATAGAGAAACTGACAACCAACATCGTGGTAAATCCAAGCAGGAAGTGGAGGAATGATTCGTTGAGAAAATTACGCATGCAACACTACTTTTGCAGTAGTTTAATTTCTTTTTCAAGCATCTCGAGGGCCTGAATATTAGCAGCTTCCTTGGCATTGTCCCGAGCCATGACAAAATATTTGAGAGTATTTACCTTGTCCTTCTTGTCGTCGCGATAGTATGCGGCAAGAGCGAGAGGCAAATTAATTGATTTGGGCGATTGTTTTATACCCGCAAGCAGTGTGTCTACAGCAAGAGTCGTATTCTGCTTGTACGAATAACGGTAGAGTTCGTGCAGTGCCATGTAATAAAGCTCTTGGACAGGATCAATTTCTATCGCCTTCTTGAAGTACTCTTCTGCCTTTGGAAAATCCTTGAGCGAGAAGTGGTACAGATAGCCGAGGTTGTAGATACTTACCGCATTCTTTGGTGCGGCGGCAACCAGGTACTCCCATGTCTCTCGAGCGCCTTCAAAGTCGTCAATGACTTTGTATTGAAGTGCTAGATCGAGCCAACTACTTACCTCTTCTGGGTTTGCGTGAATCGCATCTGCAAGTTTGTTTATATTGTCTGTCACTTTTTTGCGCGCGTCTTTTTGCATGTAGTCAGGGAAGACCAACTTGCGTGGCACTTTGGGGGCAACTATATCGGCGTTTTCAATCTTGGGAGTAAACGAAGCCCCTGTCACTGATATTTTCTTTTCATCAAGGGCTGTCGCCCCACCTTGAACAAACCAGAAAGCAACCCCTCCGGCAATAACAGCGCATATCGCGCCCCCAACTAACGCATATTTTCCATTCATAATATGTATTGTAACGATTTCTGTTTCTTCAGCAAGGAACCTCCTCCCAACGGCCTGATGTTGGACTTACGAAGTCCAACATCAGTATAACAGGGTGTTCTGGCGTTCGGCTTCAAAGGTAAATCCGCGGTAAATCCGCGAACGGGTTGGAAATGGATGAAAAATGGGTCGGGATGGGTGGGAAATAGATGAGATAGGTAAAACAAAAACCCCTCCTTTCGGAGGGGTTTTTGTTGCCAGTGTTCGCCTAAATTGCTTTAGACAAACCTTGTGGCGCTAACTCATCAGAGTTAGTTAGAGCGGGTCTGGATCAAGCCGCCTGATGGCAAGCCTGGAAGACCGTATCCGTTTGACCAGTCAACATCGCGAGCAGCACCAAGTACTGATGTGCCTGTCGAGTTGCCTGCCCATACGAAGTTCGCAGCTACTCCACCAATTTCACCTGTGCTGATTGTGGTTGTACCCACATTGTAGCCAGTAGTGAGGCCGGTTGGGTAAGCTGAGTCACCACTCAAGGTTGTTACGTTCGAGTCACCAGTATCAACTCCTGATACTGCTGCTGTGAGTTCGAAGTAGTAAGTCGTTCCAGCTGGAACCTGAACCGCATTGGTTGTAGGCTCGATCTCGAACGCTGTTCCTGAAGTGATAGTTGCTGTGTCACCACCAACCTGACCGCCTGTACCCTGACCAGACATTGGCTGTGAGTACGATGAGTCGGTGTAGCCCTTAAGACGAACTGTAGTGATTGTCACGCCAGTTGTCGAAGACACAGTGAAAGTAAACTCGTTGATGCCCACTGGGCCTGCAGAGTTTGCTGTCACTTTGAAGCGCATGAGGCGACCGTCAGCTGCACCATTCGTTGGAAGTGTGTCCAATGCGAATGTTGGGAAGCTCTTGAAGAGTCGTGCTCCTGCTACTCCTGCTGTTGCACCGCTTTGGATAGTGGTACCAGATGCCTGGCCGCTACCTTCTGCGCTGTTTGGATCGATCATGATCAAGTTTCCAATACCGCCAGCTTCTGCCACACCGATTGCGGCGAGGTCAGCCTTGAGGGTAAGGAGCTTGTCAGCGTCCTTTGGAAGAACGACTGGGGTCGAGAGGGTTGAAGATGCTACCTGGTCAGTACCGGTAAAGGTAACTGTTCCTACGAGAGTTGCCCCATCGTAGATATATACCTGTACCAAGTCGCCTGTACCGCTACCTGGTGATCCACCACTGCCTGTCGAAGTCGCACCGTAAGTTCCGTTTGCGAGCGTCAAACCGAGCTTGTTCAGCACGATTGATTCGTTCGTTGCGCGGAGCTTGATGACTCCCATAGTCACACCGGTAGTTCCTGCTGCTGCCACCGTGTACGAAGGTGATGACGAGTCAACAGTAACTGCAAGTGATCCTGACGCGATTGTCATGGTGCCGCCAGTGAGGTTACCGAAGGTCTCGGTGACCGAGACTCCTGAAGTTACGCCGGTTGAGCTCCATGTGTCGCCGCTGTTGATGCTCCACACGAAGGTGCCCGAGATGCCAGAGGCAGCGTTGCACTTAAGTGAGAGTATCTTGACCGTACCCTTCGTTACCGTAAGGGTGTTGTCGAAGTTGAAGGTAGTAGCTGTACCAGTCGATGAAAGAGATGAAGGCACATTTGAACCAGTGTTGAGCTGGGTTGCACCGTCAAAGATTCCACACGAGTTGAGGTTGGCTACTGTACCTGTCAAGCGAATCGGTACCGCAGAGATGCGGATATCTTCGCCAGAAGCAGATGCATCAAGCTGAAGGTTTGCGAAGTGCGCACCTTGTGCACCAGCCACGATGTTCTGGGATGAAGGACTGGTCGAGAGCGATGCTACGAGAGCAGCGGCCTTGATAGTCATGGTGTTCATCGAGAACGATCCTGTCGAGATCGTGATGGTGTTGCCTGAAGTTTGTCCGGTTACACCTGACCAACCTGAAGGAACTGTGGTGACGACAACTGTAGAGTTATTGCTTGCTCCTGAAGGAATCTTGCCCTTGATGGTCCACACTTTGCGGCCCACTGGGAAGGTAATCGTATCAGTGAAGGTAACCGTACAACCTGTTGTACAGGTTGTAGCCTGGTCGAGAGGTCCTGCAACCACCATACCGTTTGAATCAACAATCGAAATGCCGGTGATAACACCGCCCATGTCGGATGAAGTTGCAATCGTGATTGGCATTGAGGTGATCGAAACCGCCTCACCCTTGAAGTCTGTCACGAAACCACCGAGTGTCTGGTTAGAGACATTTGCGGCAATGTTTTGTGCTGGAACTTCAACTGCCTTTCCAATAGTTGTTACTGTACCTGGGTTGATTGTTGTGACGAAGCCAGTGAACCAAGGCTGGAATGTGCCTGAAGGCGCGATTCCGTAGCTAAAGGTTTGTCCAACGAAGTACACATCAGTGACCTTGTCGAGATCGAAGTCAACTGTGCGAGAAGCAGAGTTGGAACCGATGAGATCGACTTTGTTGTACACATCGATGCTTGCTCCCTTGACAATCAAGAGACCGCCTGGGAATACCGTTGTGTAGTACTTGCCGTCTGCAGAGACAGTTGTTGGGTACGAAGTACCGTCAACGATGGTCACTACATTAGCGAGGTCGACTGCGCTTGCAGTACCAACCTGGCGCCAACGGATCGAGAAGAGGCGGAGGTCTTCTGCAGAACCTGCGGTGAAGCGAAGTCCTGAGATTCGTACGCCTGTGTCGCCGATGTTCTTCGATTGCGCTGCACCCGGATCAAACGATGATGTTGATGTCGAGACAGAGCCGATCGAAAGCGTTGAGTTGATTGTGTGTGAAGCGCCTGTGATTGGGAGTGAACCCGATACAGTGCCGCCTGTGTTCACACCGACAACCGAGACGCCAACAACCTGTCCAGAGTAGGAAGAGAGGCTTGCGGCCATGTTGCCTGCAACTGTGAAGGTCTTTGACTCACCTGCCGCCATCGTGAATGTATCTCCGACGATTGCCTGGTGGTTTGAGTTGAGAGTCTTGGATGTACCAACCTGCACACTGTTTGCAGAGTCAACAAGCACAAGGCCTGAGAAAACTGCGTCTTGTGCGAGGCCGGTGCGCTGCACGGTGATTCCGGTCACCGTCACTGCTGCACCTGAACTGTTGGTGAGTGTGAAGTTGGTGAATGGAACGCGTGATGCGCCCTGTGGTGCGAGCGAGTTGGCTGGCTGTGCGACTGCAGAGACCCAGACACCGCCACCTACTGGTGTTGTTGGTCCTGGAGTCACGACTGGTGCCGCAGCACACGCTGCGCTCATCATGTTGGCCTTAGCACGGCTAGCTGCGCCCCAGAAACCGGTGCCTGCAGAAAGTCCCACTGGTGTGAGAATGTCTGCTGCGTACTTGTTCTGGAACTTGATGACAGCCGCCTTTGTTGCTGGACCGAAAACTGAGGTCTCGTTGCCAGGTGAACCAGCACCGGTCATCGCGACCTTCGTGTCCATCATTGTGTTAAGGAACTGCTGGATCCACATTACTTCGCCTCCCTTGTCACCCATGACATGGTTGCGTGTGAATGTTTGTCCGAAGCATGAACTTGCAGCCGGCATCGCGCTTGGCGCTGCACCGATCTGTGTCTGAAGCTGGGCAATTGTTGCAAGCAAGCTTGCGATCTGAGCCTGGAGGTCGGATGCGGTTTGCGCTTTCACCGGAGTGGCGAATGCAAATGCAAGACCGAACACAAGCGCAAGACCAACAAGAGCTGCAGCAACTTTTGGTGTTGCTAATGAATTACTCATAGTTGAATGTTTGTCTTGTAACTAAACGCGCGCATATTCCTTCGACAAGAATGTGTTTGCGTTTTTGACACACTTCTTACGAAGCACATCGTGATCTACAACTGTTAAATGCTATCTCGGAGCGTTTTTTACAACGCCGTGAGTTTAGCAGCAAAGGAAGTTAGTCTGAATTCTGGCGCTCATCCATACACGGATTTCTCAGCATGCATCCAAAGTATTTTTCTAGGTTACTTGTGCGACTGACGCACAGTAAAAAGATAGACACACCTGATTAAAGAGTGTGACTCTTTTGTGCAGTTCTCTATTTAATTTTCAAAGATCCAAAACACTGCACTCATCCATATCATCCTTCCTGTATCAACGGTATTCTGAAGCGTACGCCAAAAAACGGCAGTCGCCTCGAGAAGCAGTATACCGTGTAACCAGGTGGTCTTTCCGCAGTCGCGGAGTGCATGTGGATAACCGGAAAACATCACCCTACTATCACTAGTGGAGCATGCCGACCGGCGCTCAGATGATACGCTCAGATGAAGGTGAAGTCAACCGGAAATACCTCTCGAAAAGGAGCTATTTCATCTCAAAAACACCTTTATGAAAGCGCGTACCGACTCCACCTCTTGTCTCCAAGACGCTTGACAAGGCCGCTTGTTACCAAGGCCGCGAGCTCACGCTGAACAGTCTTTTCGCTGCATCCTACGATATATGAGGCCACATCTTTTATACCCAATTCTCGCCCACCTTGGAGCACATCCAAAATCGCCTCTTTTCTACCCCCATGACCGCCACCAACCATGAGGGCTACCTTTGATTTGTCTACCAATAACACAGGCGATATGGGAAGCGCAGTGTCATCTGGCAAGGCTCCTTTCTTCTTATCGCTATCTGGCAAAGATGATGCAGGTTGGTTCGTGCGGATACCCTTGCGAGAAAACCCGTCGATCATGAGATCTTCCTTTGAAAGCGGTGCGTACTCTGCAAGTGGTGTGTGTCGTGCAGAATCAATAAACTGCACCAACTCTTCCACCGCTTGGCAGACCAGATCGGCGTTTTCCTTTGAGACATACCCGCTGACCGACAAAACTTGTATAAGAGACACCACATGCCTTGCTCGTCCGTACAAACGAAATAATGATGGCGGTTCCCCAGGTGCCCGCAAATCGCTTCTGGTTTCCAGAATGTCCTTTACCAAACCATTTGTTGCAATTCGTATTTCTTGTCTTATTGGCTCTTCCTGAGAAAGATGCCGTGTGATTATGTATGAGGCAGCTGATATTCTCTCTGCTTTTCGGAAAGCTCTCTCTGCGTGGATATTCCCACCAAATGCAGGTGTCCTTGAAGACAACATGTCTGATATTGCATGAACGCCGTTGTCTATTTTTTTGTCTGATTGACTCATAGAATAGATGGGGAATCAGTTTTCTGAAATGGTCGAAAATCACTCAATGACTCTTTGAGTATACAGCCTTGCGCCTTATGTCCGCAATGTCCCAGAAAGCAGTCTTCACAGGCCTCCATTAGCCGGCAGACAGAAGGCGTGGTCGAGTATGTCCCCGTGGTATGATTCATCTAATGGCAAAGAAAAAATCGTCAGCACCAGATGATACTGATTGGGTGCATATAATGCGTTCAGAAAGTTTCCGCGCAGTCGTCGGTATTCTCTGTCTGGCCATGATGGTTTTTCTGGTGCTCTCCGCTTTTGATATCGGAGGGATTCTGGGAAAATCCCTCTTCCAAGGTCTTTCCTACCTCTTGGGTATTGGCTATGCTCTCCTCCCCATCTCGTTTTTACTCGCTGCCTACATTTTGTTCAAAGCACATAGCGAACGCACGGTCAGTCCCTGGCAGATCGGTAGCGTGATACTTTTCCTTTTTGCAAGCCTTACCTTACTCGCCACCATCTTCCCTGGAAAGGGTGGTCTGCTGGGATCAGCAATCTCGACACCACTCGTACACGGTGTCGACTTCCCTGCTGCGGTCACCTTTCTTCTTGCGTTTATTACAGCATCCCTGATTATCATTTTTGATATACACCCCGGAGCTATATATGCCGGGCTCCGGAAACAGATCGACGACATGAGCCCCACCGCTTCTGAGCCGGAAACACTAGTGACCAGCGGTGTCGCTGATGCTGACACCGATGACGGCACAGTGCCCGAGGAGGTTCCTGATGAAATCGAGGAGAGTACTGAAACTGAAGAGCCCGTCCCAGAGGAAGGTGAGCAAGAAGTATCGATACTCGACAGCAACACGCATCGTGATCGTGGCATAGACGGGCGTATCCCCATCGCGTTTGTTCCCGGTGGCGCATACACACCTCCCCCCCTCTCTCTCCTAGGTAAAAATCGTGGCCGTCCTGAGGTTGGAGATATAAAGGCCAATGCAAATCAGATAAAAAGGACACTTCTAAAGTTTGGTATAGAGGTTGAAATGGACGAAGTATCTATAGGACCAACGGTCACTCGGTATGCAATGAAGCCGGCCGAGGGTGTCCGATTGTCAAAAATTGTTGCTTTACAAAGCAATCTTGAACTCGCTCTTGCAGCATCGCCATTGCGCATGGAGGCGCCCATACCTGGCAAGTCCCTTGTCGGTATAGAAGTCCCTAATGAGACAAGGACAACACTTGGTCTTGGTCCTATATTGTCCGATGTGTCTTTTACTCAATCAGACAAGCCTCTTCTTTTTTCTCTTGGCCGGACCATTACCGGGACACCACACTATGCCGATCTGACTCGTGCGCCGCACATGCTCATTGCGGGAACGACTGGGTCAGGAAAGTCTGTGATGATTCACGATTTGATTGTGTCTCTTTTGTACCGTCAGGGCCCAGACCGGATGCGGTTCATTATGGTTGATCCAAAACGCGTCGAGCTCACTTTCTACAACAACATCCCTCATCTACTCACTCCTGTAATTACCGACGCAAAGAAAGCAATCCTTGCACTCAAATGGCTGGCGGGCGAAATGGACAGACGGCTCGATGTGCTTGGCGCTGAAAAAGTGCGCGATATTTCTTCGTACCACGAGACAGTCCTACGCCCCGCGCTGATGGAACACGGCAACGGATCGTCTGAAGGCCTCCCTGAACAGATGCCATATATCGTTCTTATTATCGATGAGCTCGCTGATATCATGCAGACATATCCCCGAGAGCTCGAGGCTGGCATTGTGCGCCTAGCACAAATGAGCCGTGCCGTAGGAATACACCTCGTACTATCTACACAGCGCCCATCTGTCAAAGTCATTACCGGTCTTATCAAGGCCAATATTCCCACCCGTCTCGCTTTCCAAGTCGCCTCGCAGATAGATTCACGCACCATCCTGGATATGGGTGGCGCCGAGAAACTCCTGGGTGCCGGAGACATGCTTTTCCTTTCAAGCGAGATGGCAAAGCCTATCCGACTCCAATCTCCCTATGTCACCGAAAGTGAAGTTAAAAATGTGGCAAAGCATATCGTGCGCCAATACGCCCATGTATTGACCGATGGCATCGAACTGGGCGACAACTCGTCGTCTGCCGCAGATGTGCTTGGTCTTTCCAGCCTAAACGCGGTCGAGGGCGATGTTGACGATGACCTGTATGAAGACGCAAAGATGGCCGTTATCGAGGCTGGTAAAGCGTCAACATCGTACATCCAGCGTAAATTGCGTGTGGGATATTCTCGTGCCGCACGACTCATGGATATTCTTGAAGATCAAGGTGTCATTGGTCCTGCCGACGGTGCAAAACCCCGTGATGTCCTTGTAGGCAAAGGTTCAGGACCTGCCGAAAGAGACAGTGATGAATCTGTTGATGACGAGGCCTCCGTCGTATGACCCCGTACCGAGTCAACTGGATTACTGCGCTTATCTTCACCATTTTCTTCCTTTTGATTTCAGGATATGCCTATTTTGAAGCGCGTACTATCGTGTACGGACCAAAAATAAATTTAGGCCAATTACCAAACACATCACTCTTGGTAACCGAGCAGCTTATTGCCATTCGAGGGGTGGCGGCGAACATTGTCGAACTTCGTATGAATGGCCGTTCAATCCCCACCACAGAAGCGGGGGCTTTTGAAGAGGTGCATCTCCTTGCGCCCGGCTATAATGCGATAGTTCTCTCGGCAACAGACAAACTGGGACGAACAACAAAGGAAGTGCTCGAGGTGGTGTACCAAGCACCTATCGGCATTCAAAACACGACCTCTTATACACCAAACAAAGCAAATGAATAGTTATGGCAGGAAAAAAAGCAGCCAAGGCAGTAGAAAGCACGACAGTCACTGAGGCTCTACCGGCCACTTCTGCACCCCGACCAATTGGCAAAGAGATAGAACGAGCTCTCGCCGATATAAAGACGAAATTTGGAGACGAAGCGATCATGATGCTGGGCGACCGACCAAAAGTGAATGTGGGCGCAATCCCCACAGGATCGGTGGGTGTTGATTGGGCACTCGGCATTGGCGGTATGCCGCGCGGTCGCATCATTGAAATTTTTGGTCCTGAATCCTCTGGCAAGACAACCCTCGCCCTGCATACCGTTGCTGAGGCACAAAAACTTGGCGGTGTGTGCGCTTTCATTGACGCTGAACATGCGCTGGACCCCGAATACGCAAAAAAGATTGGTGTCCACACCGAAGACCTTCTGATTTCACAACCAGACCACGGCGAGCAAGCTCTCGAGATTGTCGAGTCTCTCGTTCGTTCTGGAAAAATTGATATCATTGTCGTTGACTCTGTTGCGGCACTCACCCCTCGCGATGAAATCGAGGGTGACATGGGTGCTATGCATGTGGGCAAGCAAGCTCGCCTTATGTCGCAAGCCCTCCGTAAGCTCACAGCGATTGTCGCGAAGTCAAAGACTATTGTGATTTTCATCAACCAAATTCGTATGCAAATCGGCGTGATGTTTGGCAACCCTGAAACTACTCCGGGCGGCAAAGCGCTCAAGTTCTACACTTCTGTACGCGTGGATATTCGTCGCATCGCCCAGATAAAAAAAGGTGACGAGGTGATGGGAGGACGACACCGCGTAAAAATCGTAAAGAACAAAGTTGCAGCGCCATTCCGCTCGACCGAATTCGACCTGATGTACAACGAAGGTATTTCTCGCGAAGGTGAAATACTTGCTCTCGGCGAAAAACTTGGCATGGTCGAGAAGACCAGTAGCTCCACCTACAAATTTGGCGATCTCTCGCTCGGACGCGGTTACGACGCTGCGCGCACCTTCCTTAAGGAGAACCCTAAAATAAGCGATGCTATCCTAAAGGAGATTCGTGTGAAGTTGCAGTAATACCATCTCCAACTAACCCGTTCCGCCCAAGTACTGAAAATGAGGGCTACGGCTCGGAGAAAAAATCTCACTGTATCTGCGGATATACTTCGTTTTTTTCTCCGTCGCCTCGCCACTCATTTTCACCACTTAACGGAACGCTTTAGTTGTCGATGGTATAAGGTTCTTTCGGCAGAGAGCGCAAGATGCCAGGGGTGGTGGACAAAAACCAATTTCCGCATAAGATTGCTTTCTATGTTGTCCTATAATGAAATCCTGCCCAAGAAAGTCATTGTTATCGACGGTGTTCCCTACGAAGTACTGACTTCGTGGATATTCCGCAAACAAATGCGAAAGCCTGTAAACCAGACAAAACTCCGCAATCTAAAGACCGGAGGCACTATCGAATACACCTTCCATCAGCCCGACAAGGCCGAGGAAGCAGATCTTGAGAAGCATGTGATCCAGTTTATCTACACGCGCAATGATGAATACTGGTTTATGGATCCTAAGGATGCAAAGAATCGCTTTGCCCTCCCCGATACACTGGTTGGAGAAGCTGGAAAATACTTAAAGAAGGATATGCTCATTGATGCTGTGTCGTTTGAAGAGGAGATTATCAAACTGAAGCTCCCGATCAAAGTCGACCTTCTTGTCACTGAAGCGCCACCAAATTTTAAAGGCGACACCGCACAAGGCGCAGTGAAACAGGTTGTCCTTGAGACCGGCGCGACCATCACAGCCCCCATGTTTATCGAAGCGGGAGAAGTAATACGCATCAATACCGAGACAAATGAATATGTAGAGCGTGCAAAGTAATCGCTTGCACGCACGAGAAAAGGCCTCCTTCTAGGGGGCCTTTTTGCGCTCTATCGACCATTGCGTGGCGGCGGCCTCCTGCGACGCACAACACGACCGCTACTTGCAGGAACTGGTTTGGCGTGAGACACAATATACGGCCCATCACCACAACGACCGTCATAGTACTCAACCCCTTCTTGATCACATCCGCAGGTCAAAACAGGACCGTCTCCGCAACGACCGTCATAGTACGCCGGGGCTCCACACTCGCCACAAACATATCTCTGTACATACTCTGCCATCTTAAGAACCTTTCTTTACCCGAGGAAACTGCAGTACCGCTTCTCCTTCGAGAACAATTTTCTCACCAACACGACATACACACTCGAACTTGGCTCTCCTCTTCTCTGAATCTATTTCGGTGACTATCGCCCGCACGACCACCACATCTCCAATGCGCACCGGCGCCTTGAAATTTAGGGTTTGTGATACATACACAGTGCCTGGTCCTGGAAAGGTTGTCCCGAAAAGTGCTGAAATGAAACCGCCAGTCAAAAGACCGTGGGCAATTCGCCCTTTGAATATGGTTTTCTTCGCATACCCATCATCCAAGTGGATGGGGTTTTTGTCACCAGTTGCTTGTGCAAAATTGGTAATGTCTCGCTCAGAAACCGTATGAGAGAGAAACCCTGTACTCCCCTCCTTTAGCTCTTCGAACGGAATTGAAAGATAAGCTCCGGAGGCTCCTACGGGCCCCAGCTGGTCCGCCACGCCATCAAACCACTGACCGCGGGCGGTGTAGAATGTTCCCCAAAAACGCAGTGGAGCAGTCAGCCATGCGCTGTACATTTTCCACAGAGTAGTATCCATGCTCATGCCAAGAACTCCTTTTCTTAAGCAAGGATAGGCTACACGGAAGCCCCTCGCAAGAGGGGCTTCCGTACAAAAGTTTGATACAACTACTTTTTACTTTTGCACATATGGCAAAAGCGCCATAAACCGCGCGCGCTTAACTGCGCCAGCAACCATTCGCTGTTGGAACGCGGTGAGTCCACTACGCTTGCGACTCATAATCTGCCCGTGCGGAGTCAGAAAACGCTTCAAGACTTCAATGTCTTTGTAATCGATATAGGTGATGTCATGTGGCAGTGTCATATGTTTTATTTAGAATGGAATGTCATCCGGATTGATTTCGTCGGCTGGATAATCAATGCCTGCTGGATTCTCCTCTTTCTTTCCTTTTGCCGAACCGCCTGCGGATGCCTTTGCGCGAGGGGCCTCTCCGCCATCAAAGCTTCCGCCTGCTCCCCCTCCGGCTTTTGGACCAAACTGTACTCGATCTGCAATAATCTCCGTTTTGTACTTCTTTTGGCCCTCCTGCTCCCAGGTCCTTGTCTGGATACGCCCCTGTATAAACGCAGACGCACCCTTCTTGAGATACTGCGCGACAGTCTCAGCCTGACGACCAAATACAACAACATTGTGAAATTCTGGTTGCTCCTGTTTGTTGCCATCGCGGTCTTTAAATACACGATTTGTCGCAAGGCCGAAACTTGCTACTTGTATTCCGGAAGGAAGTGCTTTGAGCTCCGGGTCGCGAGTAAGGTTTCCGTACAAAATGACCATGTTTATGTTCATATAGTAGGTAGTATACCCTTATACTTCTGATACCAAAACATCGATTGCTGCATCAAGCTTTTCTTCTGAAACAGGTCCTTGCGATTCGCCTTCTGAACGGCGCGGTGATGACTTGATGGTGTCAGTTCGCTTTACCTCCTTGAGCACATGCTGGCGTACCTGCGCACGCATATCCTCTCGCACAGTCTTAAAGACAAGATGCCTGATGACGCTCTTGTGTGCCTTGAGGGCGATTTCAAGTGTTCCAAGCAATGTGGAATTCAATTCGCACTTAATCCACCCGAAATGAGAGTGGTCATAATTGGTGTACTTGCCATTGTTCCAGATAGCAATTGGGAACGACAAGGGCATGCGCTGATGCGCCCCTTCAGCGATGAAAGACGCCCCAAGGTCTTCGAGTATCTTCCGTATCTCTGAAACAACCTTTTCAACTTCTGCGCCGTCAATAGTCGGGAGTATGTGGTAGGCGATTTCGTACACACGCATGAGAGGCGCCTCGACTTCGAGGGTATTTGCCGGAACATCTGCCTTCTTACTTTTTGCCTTAACCATAGCCGGAATACTCTACCACAGCGCCCCTGCCCCATGCAAGCCGCAGATATGGGACTGCCCGCGCGAAGACTTAGAGATTCTTATCCAAAAATTCTTTAAGCGAGGTTATGTCTTTCTTGTCGTTATCGTAAAAATGAGTATGTATGCCAACGGAATTTGCACTCTCAACTGCCTTTGGGTTGTGTTCAAAGTAGACGACTTCATCCTTGGTCAGACCAAAATGTTCGAGCATTTTTTCGTAGTATTTCGGGTCGGTTTTCTCTGGAGTGTGTTTCAGAGAAAAGACCTCGTAGGGCATCTTATCGAGGCCAAAAGTCTTGAGCTGTTCATCATTTGCGCCAGTCAGAATGATTTTCTTGTTTGGGTAGTTTTCAAGCAGAGAATACATCTCATCAAACACAAGCCCTGTATCAGAGACAAAGCAGTCCACTGCATCCACCAAGATTGTTTTCATGTTCTGACTATAGCAAGAAACCTCTATTTTTGCGATTTGGCGGCATGTTATACTCCGAGCATTATTAGAGATAGGGCTAATGCCCCAAAAGTATGAGTGAGGCACATCATCAAAATCGACCCAGTGTTTCCGAATCTCTTGTTCGGCATGAAATAAAAGAGGGCATCGAGGCTATGGGTGATCTGGGCGCATCTGTTGTTGAGCACATTGACTTCACTTCCGTTGATATCGAGACATTAAAACAAAAGGTGTTGCCATTTTTGGGAATGGCCTCAGCCGCAATAAATGCTACTGATTTCAAAACAGCTGTGGGCGGACACCAAGCATACCTGTCAGAACACAGGAAAAGTATCGATGAGGGTATTTCACTTTCTCGCAGATGGCTCATCAGCATCATTGTATCCAACTTGACGCAAATACTATCTGGCCAAGCCGGTTTAACCGTGGAGGAATTTTCAAAAAGCATGAGGTCCAGTCTTGAATCGCCATCCGATTCAAGCATTGTCACTTTAATGAGTCTCCTGCAAGATGAAGTCGAGTACACAGATCATGACGCACCGCACGCATTGGCAAAAGCAATTGGAGAACAGTTTTTGAGTACATTAAAAGAGAAGGCCAACATCCCCCGCAGCTAGCAAATCTCTGTCCGTCCAAGTAATTGATAATTGAGTTCATCCTGGTGCCACATTCATAAAATTTTGTCCTGAGAAAACCGGAGAATCGCGAGCGAGGCGAAGGAAAAAATACTGTGGCAATGCAGGGGCATTGGCAAGGAATTTTTGCCGAGCCGCAGCCGCGATTATGCGGTTTTATGGACAAAATTTTATGAATGGGGTACTAGGCCAAAAACTCGGCGGGCGTTTACGAGGAGTTGTTCAGCAATCTGCTCTGGGTCGGCAGACCGTATCGCTGTTATCGAATCCACTATATGAGTTACGAAAGCCGGTTCGTTCCGCTCGCCCCTATGAGGTATCGGTGTTGCGTAAGGCGCGTCCGTTTCGCTCAAAATCATGTCGAGCGGGGCTTCTCGTACCACTTCTTGAGTTTCGGTAGCAAAAGTTATCACTCCGGGAAATGCTGTGGTAAAACCGATAGCCCAATACTGACGAGCAATCGCGAGAGGTGCCGTAAAGAAATGTGAGTTCCCACGCACGCACGCACCATGTCGTGTCTGCGCACTCTTTAGCATACCGAGCGCATCGTCATGCGCATCCGCCGACCCTTTTCCCGGACGCACATGGAGCATTAGCGGGAGATTGTGCTCTACAGCAAAAGCGATCTGCGTTTCAAATACTTTTTTCTGGCGATTTTTCTCTGCCTCATCGGCCCCGCGAAAGTAGTCGAGTCCGCACTCACCCACCGCTACCACACGAGGGGTGAGTAGTGATGCGTACGCATCACTATCAAATCCATCCAGGGTATCCACCGGATGTTGCCCAATAGTCGCCCACACATCGGGGTGCGCCCCAGCTAAATCAACAGCGCTCTTTGAAAGCGCGTAGGTGGTACCCACGGTGATGGTGGCAACGCCGCGCTCGCGCATCCGTGCAAGCATCGCATCGCGATCAGAGTAGTAGCGCTCATGATGTATGTGGGAATGAGTGTCTATGAAGCGCATGTTGGTTACACTATTTCCTTGCGTGGGAAGAGTGATGGTGGCATTTTATTCTCGAGAATCGCTCTCTTGATTATCTCGCTTGCTGTTGGCAAAAGCGGATTCAGTATCTGTGCGATCTTGTAAAGTTCTGTGACGGCTTCGGAAATCAGCTTCTTGCCTTCCGTGGGGTTTTCCTTAACCACAGCAAAAGGTTTTGTGTCGGTAATTGTTTTGTCCAAAGACTGAATCTTGCCCCACACAAAATGCGCGGCGCCATTTATGTCGTATCGATCCATACTGTCTGTGTACTCTTTTGGAAAATCGTCGGCACCTGGTCGATCAATAGGCATCTCTAAGTGTGTCTCGGCAAGCTTCATAACCCGAGCAACCAGGTTACCAAGACCATTTGCCAAGTTCCCGGTGTATGCCTCGTGAAAACGCTCTTTGGTAAAATCACTGTCTTCGAATACAGGCATCTCGCGCACGATGAAATACCGCAGAGCATCCGCGCCGTACTCTTTGATAAAATCAGTGGGGCTAATGACATTCCCCAGTGTTTTTGACATTTTCTGCCCTCCAGAGATAACATACCCATGGACAAACAAATGTGTCGGCAGTGGCACGCCAGCGGAAAGCAGGAAAGCTGGCCAGTAAATGGCGTGGAAGCGAGTAATCCCCTTCCCAATTGCGTGTATGCGAACACTTTCTTCTGCCGCCCAAAATTTTTGGTACGCATCGCCTTCGTCCGCATATCCAAGCGCATTTATGTAATTTGAAAGGGCGTCCACCCAGACATACATGACCTGTCCTTCGTCACCAGGTACGGGCACGCCCCAATCACGCGCCCGGGCGCGACTGCGAGAAATGGATATGTCTTCAAGACCGCCGCGTAAGAAAGAAAGCACTTCGTTCTTACGGGATGTGGGAATAATCCGCACTGTGTCCGTTTCGATTGCCTGTATTAAACGGTCCTGATAATTCCCTAGTTTGAAAAAATAGTTTTCCTCGGCCACCTCTTCAAGTTTCCGTCCTGGATGTTCAGGGCACTCTCCGTTTACTAAGTCTTTGTCGGTTTTAAACTCTTCGCACCCCACACAGTACAAACCGCTGTACGACTTTTTAGTTATGTCTTCAGGTTTGAATGCTTTCCACAACTTTTGCGCACCTCGTGCATGCCTGCTGTCAGCAGATGTTCTAATGAAATCATTGTTACTTACCGAAAGGTCTTTGAGCAAATCTGAAAAAAGTTGTGCGTGCCGATCAACATAGCTCCGCACCGGCTCACCTTCCTCTTCAGCCTTGAGCACATTTTTGAGGGCATTATCGTCCGTCCCTGACAGGAAGTACACCTCGTTCCCCACAAGCGCGTGATAACGAGCTATTACATCGGCTTGTACAGCCTCCATGGCAAAGCCTATATGCGGGGCGGCATTCACATACGGAATAGATGTTGCTATGAAATAGGGCTTTTTGGACATAGATACATTAGCGACGGGCAGTACACGCTACCTGACTGCAGATAGTCACGCAACTGGCGGGCTCGCTTCTCTGTTGCCACGACGGGCATCAATATCGCTAATGAGCTCTTGAACAATGGCCGCCATGGGCGCAGAAAGTAACATCCCCAGGAATCCTGCAAGCTTGGCACCGATAATAAGCCCTAAAATAACCATAAGTGGTGGCACACCAACCACCTTGGTCACCACCAGTGGGTAAATAAGGTGGTTTTCGAATTGCTGGATGATGACATACAGGAACACGACACCGATTGCGAGAGTAACGCCGCCGTCAGTAAGTGCGATGGCAATAGCCGGAATCGAAGACAGTGTTGGGCCAAAAAGCGGGATAATTTCGAATGCCCCAGCCACCACCGCGAGCAGAAGTGCATGCTTGATACCTAGAATGGTTAGGCCCAGGTATACCAACACCCCGACCACAAGCGCTAGGAGGAGTTGCCCTTGCATCCATAATCCAATTTTGTATTGAGATCGACGCCACAAATCCAGTATGTACGATTCGTGCTTTGCCGGAGTGACAATCTTGAGAAAGTCTTCGATACCCTTTTCTTGAAGCGTGAAATAGAACGAAAAAACAAAAATAAGTATCAAACTCATGACCCCTCCAAATACAGAGCTCGCCGCTGAAAATGCGTCTTGTGAGAAATTCTGCACCATACTGCGCGTCTGCTCAACAAGATCTTGAAGTGCCATGCCTGTACCGCTCGCCGAATTGAGAAGTGGCACATACTCTCCTGGTGCGCGGGCGAATGTATCGGCGTATGTTGAAAGCGAAGCCACTAGCGTTGCAACCTCGGAGAGTAGCAACGGTAGAAAGAAGTAGAACAAGCTAACTGCACCTGCCACAAATGTGCCGTACACAATCAACACGGCAGCAACTCGGGGAATGCGTTTTCGCATAAACCACTGCGCAGCAGGTTCTATAGCCGACGCGATCACAATCGCCGTCAACATGACAATAACCAAATCGGATAATTCGTACAGAAGCCAGGCACCCGCAAGAATCAGAAGCGTCTTTACAATCGTTGCAGAAGTGATGGATATGGAAAAGTTTTTTTCTGGCATGTTACTAGCATAGCATGCGCTCTGTCTATACAAAGAAAAGTAACTTCTCTCAGATGTTCTCAAGAGGCCACCAGAAACCTTACTTCTGGTGGCCTCCGATTCGGGGGTGTGAGGGGTTACAAAGAAAGAAGCCCCATCATAGGGCTTCAATTAGCGGCTAATAAGCCGTTTAGTGAGGTTTACATCAGCAAGGAGCTCCTCACTGTTCCTCAACTTTCTCACAATACGGTACCAGGATGTGGGCACATCAGTTACTGTGGGCGCGACTGTACGCATCCACTCCATATGAAGTCCGACATCCCCCGTGTGTGGATTACGCCTCGTATAGTGAAGAATCTGGCAGTTCTTCATACCCGCCCTTCCCCCATCAGCAAAATGCTCGCGAGCAAATTCTTCCGGGGTCATGTCTTCGTACAAAATACGAAGTGCCCAGAGCACCTCTCCGTGAGCGACGAGCAAAACCCGCTTTCCTATATATTCGCGAGCAAACCGATCGCGCATGATTTCAAGACGCACACACACATCGGAGAGCCGTTCGCCTCCGTGTGGACGAAAGAAGTACGGTTCCTCATGTCGCTGTTGCAAAGCGACACGAAAGGCTTCGAGACGACCCTTTTCGGTCATTTGTGTAAGAATGCCCCAGTCCCGCTCGTGCAAGTAGGGGCTTACCTCCCACAATGCACCAGGCAAATCTAAGTATGCGGCACTTTCTCGTGCGCGTACAAAACCCGAAACAAAGTGGGCGTCAAAAGGCGCCTCTGCGGTGAGATGTTTTTGTATCCATGTGGACGCGACCCTTACCTGCTCAACTCCCTTGTCGGTCAAGCGAAACTGCGCATCCTGTCGCCGAAGGAATTCGGGCGTGAAGTCACTGTCGTCAGCATGGCGCGACCGACGGGCGGCCAAGTTTATCTCTGATTCTCCATGTCGCATAGCGACAATGTCGATGGGCATCGGCATCTAAATCTCCTCGTGTCCGGTGCCACAATACGCACCCAACGGATTCGCGTCAATGAGAAAGAATATCTACTAATTCAGTACTTGCGACCCGTCTTTGTGCACCCGAGTCGCGCTCTCGCACGGTAACGGTGCCGTCTTCGAGTGTCTGGAAATCAACAGTGACACAGTAGGGAGTACCAATTTCGTCCTGGCGGCGATACCTCTTACCAATGTTTCCATTATCGTCAAATTCGCACATCATAGACTTCTTGAGGATATTGAAGACCTCGCGCGCTCTGCTTACCAACTCAGGTTTGTTTTTTAGGAGAGGAAACACTGCAGCTTTCTTGGGCGCAAGTCCGTAAGGGAGCTTGAACACGACGCGTGTCTCACCGTCCACCTCGTCTTCGTGGTAAAACTCAGCAAGCACGGCAAGGAATGTACGGTCAACCCCGACTGATGTTTCAACAATGTGGGGGATGTATTTCTCGCCGGTATGAGGATCGGTATACAGAAGATTTGCCCCAGAATACTCTTGGTGCTGGGTAAGGTCGTAGGAACCTCGTGCGTGAATCCCTTCCAGTTCCTTGAAGCCAAACGGGAATTTGTATTCTATGTCCCATGCCGCTTTCGCATAGAAAACGAGATTTTCATGCTGATGCCAGTTAAGATTTTTTTCGTCGAATCCGAGGTCGAGATAATACTGCCATCGTTTCTGCTTCCAAATATCATACAGATGCATCGCTTCGTCTGGGTGCGTGAACAACTGCATTTCCATTTGTTCGAATTCGCGTTTACGGAAAATATATTGGCGTGGTGCAATTTCGTTTCGGAACGCTTTCCCCACCTGGGCAATACCGAAAGGTACCTTCACACGCGTTGTATCTACAACATTTTTAAAGTTTATATAAATCCCCTGGCATGTTTCCCCGCGTAAGTAGGTAGGCTCTTTAGTCCAATCGTTTGCAAAATTTCCAAGATTTGACTGCACGAGCAGATTAAATTTACGCACTGCGGTAAAACTCTTTTTGCCACAGTGCGGACAAGAAATTGTAGAGCGATGCGCGTCAAAAATTTCATTTATTTCCTCGTCGCTCATTTTTTCATCAGCAAATGCGCCAGCGGCCTCGAGCAAGTGATCGGCACGCGATCGTGTATGACATTCTTTACACTCCACCAATGGATCAGAAAACCCCCCGACATGCCCTGAAGCAACCCATACTTTTGGATGAGTAAAAATAGAGCTGTCCAGCCCCACGATATTGTCTTCTTCTTGAACCATGGCTTTCCACCAGGCACGCCGAATATTGTGCGCCAACTCTGCCCCGTACGGACCATAATCGTATACCCCTGTGAAGCCACCGTAGATCTCGGAGCTGGGATACACGAATCCACGCCGTTTTGCAAACGCTACTAGTGTGTCCATGGTGAGATCTTTCATAGGGGTGAGTGTTTATGATACCTGTTTGCAGAAGACAAGCAAAGTGACCCGTATAGGGTTTTCTATTCAACCACAGCAGCTTCGAGCGCTGAAAAACCCTGGTCATCGAGCAGGTTAGTGTTTACCGCAGGATGATCCGTCTGAGTTACTGCGGTGGTGAACACATCTACCCCCTTGAAGGTAAGTGCACGGATTATTTCCGGTTGCTGACCCACCTGACTCGACGACGGTGTAAATCCAACTGCAAATGCTACCTGCCGGGGCGGGACCGTCCCCACGCCCGCGCTTTGTGTAATATCCCCCACCGTCCACGATATAGTCCCGTCGAGCGAGTTGAATGTGATGCGCTCTTGGGCTGGGCTATACACACCAATCCATCGGACATAGGGCGGTAGCTCTGCGGTAACTACTGCGTCCTTTATTTTGTTCGAGGTGTTTAGAAGGGTCAGCACCACTGCATAGGTCGTTTCTTCATTTACCTTTGGCGGCAAAGGTCCTACGCTCCCAAACGGGTTTGAGTAGTAAAATCCTTGTGCAATAAGTTTTACATTTGATGCGAGCTTCAGTGTCTTGGTTACAGACGATTGAAGTGTTTCCGGAACCGACGATTCGGCAATACGCTTGCCCGCCGCATGCACTGCAATATCGACAGCTGCCTCGCGCACCGATGCGATATCGCTTTCGGGTGGGACTTGAAACGAGAACGATACTGTTCCTCTCTCACCTGGTTCGAGTACTTCGAGTACCCCGCGAGTTGTGGATTTATCAAACAAAATCGTGTTGTCGGCAGAACGATAGAAGCCATCAGGTGTCTTGACGCTTCCTTTGGCAACAGGCAGACCCGACAGGCGCGCCACAATGACTGCGTTAGTAATAGGTGTGGTCAGGTTATTCACCCACGGAATACCGATAGTTACTGTGTCCCCTGCAGATATAACTCCCGCCTGCCCGTCGTTGGTGATTCTATTAACCAAAATGTCGAGACCTATGAATGGTCGTTCTATAACAATCCGATGCACAGATTCTGCTAGAACAATATCTGTTTGTTTGTTTGTTTTCAGCTTTCTAGTGCCAGCCCGTGCACGGAATGTCCGATCATCACCTGCCTGTCCGGTAATTGTTCCGCGCACCGAGATAATTTTCTCGTCACCAGGACGAATATCTCCAAGCTCCCACACATCCCCATGAGCAGGTTCTGGTGTTCGTGAGTCGACGGTAAATCCGAATGGATATTCCATCTCAAGCAGCGCGTCCTTGAGCACTGTATCCGACCCTGAAGTCACTTTGGTGGTAAGGAGTATGCGCTGTCCTGGTATTGCCTCCTTGTTTGCCTCGAGCGAGAGCGAGAGCGGTGACGAGGAGAATGTAAACGGATACTCTTGTGGTGCAACAAAAATGGCACCTGAATTCGCAACGCGATACTCAAGTTCAACATGCACTAACCCTCGCGCGCTTTCCTTGCCGATAAATACTGCAGATACAGTTCCTTGGCGGCGCCCACCAGGCTCAATACTGCCAAGAGCTATCCGTTGCTGTGGTAAATCGGTTATAAAATCTGTAGGCGAACGAGTGCCGTCAGGATATTTTACAATCAGATCAGCAAGCTCGAGCATGGCTTGATTACGGTTTACTACCGATATCTGCAACTCTGCTGGTTCGCCACCCACCACAAACGCAGGGCCACGCACACTGATATCGATATTACCCGGTGCGGCAACTGTTCCTCCTGACCCCACGGTGAAGTAATAAAAGAATATTCCCGCTGACCCGATAAAGAATACAACCGAACCGATGAGCGACCACCACAATACCCTGTTTGCCGCGGCTATAACCTTTGGGGCAAGTGTTGTCCCTGATACTCCAGCATCATGGTCTTCCCACTCGGAGGGCACACCGTAATCGATCGGTTTGAGCTCGCGACGAGGTCGTGTACGAATACCCTTTGAGAGAGCCCGAGAGTACATGGTCTGTCGAAGCTCGCGAAGTTTTTCGCTACGCGTAATATCTTCCTCATTCTCGAACATGTCTCCAGTATATCAAGCGTGAAGGCAGTAAAATGACTTACATGGAACAGCGCACATTACAAATTCGTTGCGGTCAGCGCACCGTTTACCCGGGCAGCCATATCTATCCGAGCAGCCCGAACTGTTTGCATATCGGTTTCGGTGTAAAGTGCATGGGCAAACAAAGCTTCGGTGAGACCCTCTTTCGAGATGTACCCTAGTGCATAGAGCATGCGTGTCACACACAGGAGCTCGGTATATGCTCGCACAGCGTCGGATCCGAGCGTCTCCCGAGCATTGACCAGTGTCTCGAAGAGATAGTCGTTACGGTCTTCTCCATGAACGAGGCGCAAGAGGAGCGAGGTAATCCTTGAAAACATTTCGGCATCTGCGTACGCAAGTGGCGGACAGACGAGTGCACTGCTCCCTACCAATCGCCACCCACGCTTTCCTTTCACGAGCGAAACCGAACTTCGCGCAAAAGTGGCCAGGCCATATCGCAGACGCGACGATTCGCGTCGTGCACTACTCGCACGGGCGCGCACCAAACCAAAGTCACGAGTGAAAAGGACGAACACTCTGTCTGCGTCTCCATACTCGCGAGCGCCCAACACAAGCGCTGGTGTGGTGTATTTTTCGTAGGCCATACTACGACCATGTTACTCCATGTGCCCACTCGGATACTGAGTACGAAGATCGGACAGGAAGTCGTCGAGCGCTTCGCGAGTGTCTTTTTGTATACGCATGGCAACCTCGCGACACGCCTGCACAAATTCTTCGGTAGTACCAAATGCCTCGGCGCGTTCGGCCAAACGCGCCATGTCAGCCTCATATTGTTTGTCGTAGGCACCGATGATGGCATCGACTGCTTCATTTATATCAGCAAGCTCGACGCCGTGCTTCTCGATAACCTCGTCGATCATCTTTTTCAGGTCTTCAGGGTTTTGCATAGCGTGTTTCAACACCAGTGAGACGCGTTTCAACCACCGAAGCCTTTCGTTTAATTGCATCTGCCAGTGCTCCAAAAAACTCACTGGTATCAGCGACTGTTTTTGAGACCGCACCTTTCAGCATTGGAGCGTTACTTGGGGACGCAATGCGCGCCGCACCTGCTATCCCAAGGTACCCTGTATTAACGACAATGCGTAGTGCACTCAGAAGAGTTGTTCGCGCAAGAACCCCCCGCGAATCTCGATATTCTCGCTCGATGGTTGCAAGCGCCGCTTGAACGATTGGATCTGCCAAACGCCCACTGATTTCCGCTTTTATAGTAGGGACATCTTTCCCTGTCCTCCAGTCATCAACGACTTTATTTATACCTTCTCCCATCTGTCTATTCTAACATCAGATTTTCGCCTCCAAACGAAATAGTCCCCACCTGGGCAACCCGTGCGAGTTCGGTCCGTGCAAATTCAATACTCTCTCGCATACTTTCCGGAACCCGCAAGCGCGCCGGCTCCCCCGGCTTCAAACCCTTCTTTTTGCGTAGGTCTTGGACCGTACGCAGTACATCGCGCACTTCTCCCTCTCGCCTTAATTCGTCTGAAATGACTGTATCCAAACGCGCCGCATCTGCACTCTGTGTATCCACTACTACCTCTTTTACATTGAGCTCATCCTTCACAAGACCTAGCAGTTGTTCCGGAACAGCTGTTTTTATAGTGACCGATTGCAGAGGCTGACGGACTTTGATATTTGCTGCCGCCCGTGCTTCGAGCCCTACTGAAATAAGAAGCCGGATTTTTTTCATCTCCGCCAATAATTTTTGTTGGTCATTTGAAAGTGGCGTACTAGCAGGCCAGTCTGCAAGATGTACGCTCTCTTTCTCTCCCCCGAGTTCACGATAGATGTGTTCCGCCACAAATGGCATAAATGGCGCCGTAACTTTGGAAAATTCTCGCAGGACATAATGCAGTGTCCCCAACGCCGACGCCTTGTCAGTTTCGTCTTCCCCTTTCACCCTGTCGCGCGACCTGCGCACAAACCATGTTGAGAGGTCGTCGATGAAGTCTGCAAGCGGTCGTGCGGCACGGTCAACCTGGTACGCATCGAGAGCTCCTGAAACGGTGACGATGAGTTCTTGTAGCCGAGCAAGTATCCAACGATCAAGGACCTGCGCACTCTCTCCAGACGGGGTGTGCGGGTATTCGCGGAACAGATTGTAAAACGAGAGTACATTAAGGAGACGGCCATTATTTTTCTTCAGAATCTCGTCTACCACTTTCTCGTCAAAATTTTTCGAAGCCCCCGGCTCGTTCACGGTAAACATCCAGTAACGAAGCGCGTCCACACCATACTTTGGAATCATATCCCACGGCTTGATGACATTCCCGAGCGACTTTGACATTTTCTTGCCCTTGTCATCAAGCAAATGCCCGAGCGAAATGACATTTTTGTACGACATCCCTCGTCCCATCAAAACACCAATCGCATGAAGTGTGTAAAACCACCCGCGCGTCTGGTCGATTGCTTCAGAAATAAAGTCTGCAGGGTACCCCTTACCATCAACCCATTCTTTGTTTTCAAATGGGTAATGATCTTGGGCAAATGGCATGGCACCCGAGTCGAACCATACATCCATGACTTCCTGTATGCGCTCGTACTCTTCTCCTTCGTGAACGAGCTTTACTTCGTCGATAAACGGACGATGTACATCACATTCATATTCAGCGTTGTGTGGTAGTGGAGTAAAATCAAGCGTGCGAATTTCTGCTGTTTTGAGGTAACTGTTTTTAACAATCTGAAGCGCTCGCTCTTTTGAAGCGCCTTCGGCCACAGCCGCGGCCATCCAAGTAGTATCTCCGTGCGCCACGATAAAGACCGTTTCGTTTTTATGCGATGCGTCAATGGTATAGAGAAATTCGCCAACACGACGGCGCACATCTCCCACACTCTCGCCACCATCCGGCTTGTTCTCAAATACAGAAGGTGTGTCTGGAAATGCCTGGTTGTACTCTTTGAGAGTTTTTCCCTCATAACTCCCGAGTGCAATTTCGGTCAGCCGCTTGTCGGTAACTACCCTCTCTGAAGGTACCCCCAGAACTTCAGCGACAATTTTTGCAGTCTCTTGAGTTCGCGTGAGTGGTGACACATAAATATAGTCGACTTTCGGACCCTTGTAGGCAGTGGCAGCTGCACGAACTTCGTTCTTCCCTTTCTCGGTCAGCGAAATCTTCTTTGCAGGATCGGAGCTCAAAATACCTGATGCATTTGATTCTGCATCACCATGACGCATCATGAAATACTGATTACTGGAACGGTTCGCCATTTTTTCACGGAGCTCCGAGAGAGACCCGACTACTAACATTTTCCCTGTTTTGGAAAGCCAGATAGGTAGCGGTGTTCCCCAATAACGATTCCGACTTATCGCCCAGTCCTTTACTTCTTTAAGCCACTCTCCAAAACGCCCGTCGCGAATGTGCGCCGGTTCCCAGTGGATTTTTTGATTCTCCGTCATGAGCTCTGCACGGAGAGCCGACATACGGATATACCAGGAATCACGCGCATAATAGATGAGCGGTCGCTTGCAACGCCAACAATGCGGGTACGCATGCGTTGTTTCTTCGGTTTTGAGCACCTTATCACCAAGCGCAACAATCACTTTCTCGTTCGCGTCCTTGACGAACACACCGGCAAATTCAATCACCGCATCGATAAATTTCCCTTCCTCATTCACCAAATGATGTTTCGGGAGACCGACCTTTGTGCCCATGTCGAAGTCTTCGGCACCGTACATAACAGCGGTATGCACAACTCCGGTACCGTCTTCAGTAGTTACAAAATCAGCAGCATATATCTTGTATGCATTAGGAAGTTTGTCTTGTTGCTCTTTAGGAAGCGAGTCAACTAGATACGGAAAAAGAGGTTCATACACGCGCCCCACCAACTCACTCCCCTTTTTTTCTGCAATCACCGTAGCTCCTGCCAACACTGAAAGTCGTTCGGTTGCAACCCATATTTTTTTGTCAGCAATCTGTGTGAGTGAATATGAAATTTTATCACCTACCGCGAGCGCCACATTCCCAGGGAGAGTCCACGGCGTTGTCGTCCACGCGGCAATATGTTCGTCGGAGTCGCGTAATTTGAAAGCCACGAATACCGATGTGTCAGTTACATCTTTGTATCCATCGGCAACTTCATGGGAAGACAATGGTGTGCCGCACCGAGCGCACCAGGGCACAACGCGGTAGTCTTTATAGAGAAGACCTCGTTCGTGTACTTTTTGTACGATATGCCATACCGACTCTATGTATTCGTTTGCAAAAGTAAAATAGGTTTGTGAGTGATCAACCCAAAATCCAATACGGTCTGTAAAATCTTTCCATTCCCCGATATAGCGCAAAACGCTTTCCTTGCACTTCGCATTGAATTTTTCAACACCGTAGGCCTCGATATCCTTTTTGTTTTTTAGACCCAGCTCTTTTTCGACTTCAAGCTCGACAGGAAGTCCGTGCGTGTCCCATCCCGCTTTTCGGCGCACGCGAAACCCCTGCATGGTTTTATAGCGCGGAATAAGGTCTTTGAATGCGCGCGCTTCCAGGTGGTGAATTGCAGGATGGTTGTTTGCCGTTGGTGGCCCCTCATAGAAGACAAAGTCGCCTGCAGGCGCCTCTCTCTCGAGAGACTTTTTGAATATATCGTTTTCTTTCCAAAATTGTAGAGTCGCCTCCTCGCGGAGCGCTGTTTCACTCTTTGGTTTCTCTTCCATGGTGTCATCCTAACAAACGCGCCATTTTTTGGTAGTCACCATGATGAAGACCGAAAAGAAAAGCCCCCGGAAATTTCCGAGGGCTTTACGCAAATTATGCAGCCGCGATAGTCGCGACAGACTGGCTGACCTGGTTCAGTGCACGACGCACCTCGCGCGGATCAGCCTTTGGGGTGAGAATCTTCGAGATTCCCATCGCCCCGAAGAGGCTCGTATACCGGCCGACAGCTGATTCGTCTTCGGCGGCACCGATGCCGGTGATGTAGTCACCCTCGCTGATGATTGCGGCGAACTCGGGCGGCGAACCACTGTCACCAGCGGGCTCGTCATCCGTGAGGATGATCATTGCCACAGTGGTTTGGATTCCCTTGTCCCTCTGGACCTGCGCTTTCGCATGAAGGTCTGTGAGCAAGACAATCGAGTCGTGCACGATCGGGGTATTCGCCCGACCAGCCGCATAGGAATCGACAGCGTTCTCGGGAATGTCCCGAATCATGCCGTCGAAGTAGACATCTCCTTTGAAGCCGACACCCTTGATGTAGAAGTCGGCCCCTTTGGCGCCCCGAAAGGCGTTGATCGAGAGGGCCAGTCCTTCACGGATGGCGCCCTCCAATCCCCGGCCGGCAATAGATCCGGAGTTGTCGGCAAGAATACCGACAATCACCAGACGATCACGATTGGGCTGGACCAGCCCCCCTCCTACAGGAGTGGTGCTGCTCCCAGCGCGCTGACCGACTCGCTGGTAGTCCACCGGAGGTGGCGCACCTGCGCCAGAACCGGGAGCCTTCAGGAACTTGTCGAGGTCGACATGTGGTGCGTTGCTCATGCTACTTTCTCCTTGGGTTGGGTTTCAGTCTGTCCGCGCGCCGCGACCGGCGTGCGATCTGCCCGTGCCTGCGGCACGGGAGATTCTACTGACCCGAACAGATTTCTGTCAGGCACAAATCGTTCACCATCGACGAACATGCGCTTGAATGCGTCATGGAACGGCGCAGGGATTTGATTGAGTGGTCGTGCAGTCGCCGGGTATTTCACCGACTTATCGAAGACCGTGACCCGCCCCATAATTCGTTGAGGAAGATCCATGCCGTCAATAGTACCTGCGTAGGGATCTGTGTATGTGAGCATACGCATGGCGATAACCATGAAGCTGTACCAATCGGTCAGTTCGGCGTGGGGTGCCACCAGGCAGAACTGCGCACCCAAGGGTGGCGTTACTGCCCAATGGTAGATATTCCCCGCCAGTCGTTTGAGGAACAGTTTTCTCAAGATGTGGGCAGTAACACGCCCAATCCCCTTCAAAATAGCCCTGCCATACTTGCCGGCTCGATTCGGATTGACCGTGCCGATTATTTCCGGCGCAGTGAAGCGTGGAGTAAATGCACGGCACAGAAACCCCGCATACTGCATCGAGTCGATCTCGATGAAGTGCGGCACCGCTCCTTTCCGTGAGACGATTACATTGAACTCATTTAAGTCACCTACAACCATGCCCTTCTGGTGAAGGGCACTGATCGTGTCGTGCATCTTGCCGAGCACTTCAAGCGCATACCCTTGGGGCAAATGCGCCTGAGGGCTCGTCATCGCGTCGATGGTATACCCGTCGACAAACGGCATGATATACCCCATCACAATCCCACTGGGGATTACGAGAACAGCGCTTGGCTGAACCACATTTTCGGGAAGCCCATCCGGAATCTTGAACAGCTTTTGTTGCATGTCCGCAATACGGACCTTTGCCGCTTCCTGGAGCGGCTCCTGGCCGACGAGTTCGTCGCATCCGGGTGTATGGAATACTTTCGCGACAAGTCCCGGCTTCAAGCGATATACAACCGCCTCACCACCGCGACCGACCTCCTCAAACCTTCCTTGTTGCCATGAGGTAACCTCAACGCGGGGGATCTCTCCCATGTGTCCATCTCCTTTCTCAGACATTACTTCTGCGACACTTTGGGTGGGGTGCCACTTTGTGGTGGATTCACCTTTTGTGTCGGTGGCGGTGCTGGAGGTGGAATGTAACTGACGATGTCCATTCCAACTGTCTGCAAGACGCGCACCATCCAGGTATCGTCAGAGGCAACGAATTTGTCGGCAAGCCGATTTCGTAGACGAGTTACCTCGTCCATCAATCGCTTGATGTCTTCAGCGGCCTTTCGCTCCGCCACTTCGCGGACTTGGCGCACACTTTCTGTACTACGCTTCGCAACCTCTATGTCTTCTCGCGACCTCTTGAGAGAAGCCTCGAGTCGATCGTTTTCTCTTTCGAGATCCTGGAAGTCAGTGCGTAGAGTTGCCAACTCGCTCATGGTCGCATCAAAGCGACCTCTGAGCTCGGCAACCTCGTTCCGCTCCGCCTCGAGACGCATTTGCGCCTCGTTGGAACGCAGAATAAGTATGGTGGTATCGTCGCCGCACTTGCCAAAGGCAAATGCACCGTTGACAAAGCGCTCGGTCGCCTGGCTATCGAGCCAGCTCCTGAGCGCCCCTTCCTTCATCAATCCCGGATGGTAGATACTCTCGTCGCCGATGAGCGATTCAACACCATCGGTACCAACGACTATACCTTTTTGTACACTTCCTAAACTGACTTCTGCAACCGGCACGAGTGCCAGATGCTTCTTCAGCTCGTCGGTGTGATATCCGGTCTTTTGGAGAAGTGCGTAGCCCAGATAGGGCGGCGCATTCAGCGTTGCGAGCGGCGGATCCATGTAGGTCGTTTTGCCATCAATGGCAAAAACGCCGTCTCCACACGCAGCGATAACGACCTGGTCATCGTAGGTCACCACCACAAGAGCGGTGAACAACAGATAGTCAGCGACCACCTGCTCGAACTCGGGAACACTGGACTCAGTCTTCCCGGTCAGCGTTTGCGCAATTTTGCGCAATTCATTTAGCGTGGCGCGAGTAATCCCCGGCCAATTGAGACTGACCCCGGCAGTATGATTGACTTGGCGCAGAACCTCTCCTGCGATAATGCGTGCGCCGATAGTGGCGCCCACATCAGTGTGCGGACGAGAGCCACAGCCATCGCACAAAACGGCAACAATGCCATGATCGTGCTCGACGGCCGTGTACGCATCTTGGTTATTCTTCTTTCCACCCTGTCCAGGCAGAACATGATCTGATCCAACGACACTTTCGATCGCGTAGTGCATCCCATTTCCTTTCTTTTTGATTTTCGAAGAGCTGCGTGTTGCCACACAGGTCTGATTGGAACCTACTATGATTTTTGCACTGTGTCAAGTTTCCGCCCGCCTTCGCTTAGAAGCTGTCTAAATCTTTCCCCCTGTCAGGAAACCTAGATTTTAGACAGCTTCTTACATCTTTTCAGGCGCTGAAATACCGAGGAGTTTTAGACCGTTTTTAAGTGTTGCACGCACAGCACAAACAGTCGCGAGCCTGTCCGCAATCACCTCTTTCTCACCGTCAAAAATCCGTTCCTGTGCGTACCATGCATTGAAGGCGCTCGCGACTTCAATGATGCTGTGAGCAACTAGGTGTGGTGCATATTCTCGTGCGCCCCGCTCGGCACTACCAGGAAACCTCAACAGCAATCGCTCCACCAACCGCGTATCAGTGTTGGCCATGCGTAGTGGTACAACACCCTCTTGCACACTGCGCTCGATAATTGCCGAAGCGCGGGCATGCGCATACTGCACATAGGGCCCGGAGTCGCCATCCAAGGTAAGCGCTCGCTCCTCGTTAAAAATCATATCTTTCCCGATTTCTTGGCGAAGCACCTGGTACTTGATTGCCCCCACTGCAACCTGTTCAGCAAGCTTTTCAAGATCATCTGCCCGTGTGTCTTTGGCACGCACATGAGCGCTCACGATCAAATCAGAAAGGAGCCCATCGCCCGTGACAATATTCCCGGTGCGCGAACTCATTTTTCCGCTTTCGAGGCGCATCATGCCATGGGCCACATGCGTGAGTTTGCGCGCAATGTCAGGATAGATACATTCCATTGCTTTTTTCAATACTTTAAAATAGTCAGTAACTTCGTTCGCTGTCACAATAAGCAGCGCACTTACATCCGGGTAGTCCTCTATTTTCATCTGTTCAAGTCCGAGCTCTTTTGCTTCGTAGGTGGGCAAGCCTTTGGCGTTCAAAAACACACGCGTATGCAAGCCATGCTCTTCCCCACGAAATACCCGAGCCCCTTCAGATTCGGGAAACACTTCGGGGTGTGCCAGCACAATTTCTTTTCCCCGCGGGCCGGTAACACTTTCAAAGTAGTAGTGATCAAATCTGGTGCCGAGCGTACGGTACAGCACCTCGAACGCATCAAGGGATTTTTGTCTACCTTCGTCGTATAAATTGTTCAACACCTTATCGCTTCTCTCGAAGAGTTTTGTATTTATGGCATCAATCTCTTTTTTTATTAATTCGTCTTCTTTGTACGCCTGTGCTCCTGTTGCGTATGCCTTGCCGAAGTCGGCGACTGTGCTTGCCTGGATTCCCAACTTCTGGATTCCCCAGATAGCGCATGCCACATGTACACCCGTATCTCCTTGGTAGTTTGCTCGTACGACCTGTGCACCATTGTTTTCAATAAGCCGCGCAAGTGATTCTCCAATCGCATTACTCATCAGGTGTCCGATATGGAACACTTTAAATGGGTTTGGATCGGTATATTCCACCATGACCCGCTTTCCTGTAAGAGTGCCGCCACTACCCCAAGTATCTGGGGTTTGTACAATCTTATTTATAGCTCCTGCGTTATATTCCTGTGAAAGCCAGATGTTTACAAAACCTGGACCAGCCACTTCACTCCGCGCAACACCTGGGCATCCTGCAAGTCCTTCACTTAGTTCTTGAGCAAGGACCTGAGGCGATATTCCTGCTTCCTTTCCGTATATAAGCGCCGCGTTTGTCATGTAATCACCATGCGCGATATCTGAGGGAAAATTGACTACCGGATTAGCAGTCACACCACGCTTCACAAGCACCCCACAAAGCGCTTGTTGTATCGAGTCCCGAACTGTCATGGACCTATTGTATACGCAAAGACCGCCACTTGTGTAGTGGCGGCTCTTTTATGAAAAATCACATTGGAGTCGCACCAACTCCCACACTTTTTCATGAATAGCTTCCGGCGGGAGCAGTGCTCCTTCTGGAGCACATTCAACTACTTGCCACGCATCTTTCCGCGCAGAAGCAAGTTCGCGATAGCATGCCGCAACTCGCGCTTGATAAGACATGTCTGCCTCATGCTGGTCTTTGGCCCCTTCCGCAATGTATGTCCGTGCAGCTTTTTGCTCCACCAACCTGAATGAAACCTCGACTGGCACGGAGAGATAGAGTACCAATGTTGGCACCGGCATTCGTATCTCTTCATGTTCGACTGCTTCCACAAATTCAATGTAACGCTGTCGCTCGTCCGCATCTGCTATTTTTGCCGCGCCGTAGGCGAGATTGCTTGATATATAACGGTTACAAATAACAATATCTGCATCCGCCAATGCCGTCCTCATCTCGTCCCGCGCAGCTGCACGATCAAGCATGTATGGAATTGAGGCGAGGTATGGCGATGTCGCCAGAAAATCTCCATGCCGACCTGCGAGCACATCGCCAATAAGTTTTCCCGTGCGCTGACCATAGCGAGGAAAATCAAACACTGTTGCTTTCAGTCCCCGTGCATCGCACCGGCTGCACAATAAAGCAACTTGCGTTCCTTTGCCTGCACCATCCGCACCGTCGACAACAATTAATCTGCTCATAGTGTTCTCCTAGTCTCGCAGTAGTATATCGGCTAGTGAGTTGATTGCGCGAACACTATCATCGTGGTCATTGTGTGGTGCACGCATAAGAAATGCACGGTCAGTGACAGGGGTCGCGTCGCGCACATGTCGTGGATCATCGTCAACAAACACATTCGCACCGCGAATGTACTCGACCTTACTTTCATTGTGTCCAACACCCACGCACTCAAGTGGCGTCCCATGAGCAACAAGCCACCGCTCTGCATCCCTCAACATATCTCCCGTGCGTGCGGTCACTACGCGTACCTGCACACCTTTTTCAGTCCACAGCGCAATGGTTTCTAATGATTCGGGATACGGTGCCAACTCTTGGATCGACAGAGGGTTCGTATATGCCTCGTTTTGTATATCACGATATTCATTGAGCGTGAGCGAGCTCTTCCCTGCTTCTATGCGGCCACTAGATAATTCGCCAGGTTCCACTGCGCGAGCGAGCATTCGTTCAGCGATAGTTTTTTTAAGTGCCGCCGTGTCCGCGATGACGCCATCAAAATCAAGAACGATAAGGTGATTCATATTCATATATTCATTAAAACATAGGACGGCCACCAAAGTGGCCGTACCCTACCCGTCTAGCCCCACATACTTCAGATTGCGGAACAACTCGGGCCGAAGGTTATTGTAGCGCTCTTCCCGCGGCGGCTTCGTATTCACAACACGCACCTGATCCCACTCATGAAGATCTGTAGGAAACCGTGCTGTCACTGGTTCCACAATAACCGTTTCAAGTGTCGTGCCAATCTGTTTTGCAAGATACATGCGATGTACCCCATCCAGCAAAACCCACCCACTAGGACCGCATTCGACAATAGGAGGCACATAATGCGCAATTGCCGACACTCCTGTCTGTGTCTTTCCATAGGCAATACATGCCCCGAGTTTCGCCATGCCTCGTGCGACACAAAATGCACCGAACGACGCCTCGAAGCCTTCGAGAAATTGCTGGTACTTGCTTCGTTCGACAAATGTCTGCCCCAGACGAACAGCATGCGGGTCTACTCGAAGCGTAGTGATACGCGCGTGTTTGTACACATCTCCTCGCCCATCTGCAAGCGGCACTGCACACATTACTGCACGCAGATAATCGCGGCGCATAGGTTGAACACTTTCGATACTTGCGAGTTGACGCAATGACACCACCTCACTACACTCTCCCGTTGTATGCGGGAGTACAGCAAGTCGCACCCGTGCAAGAAACTCATCTATGGGGATTGGATCAAACATGTCCTGCCACCTTGTACATATACCTGCGCACAGTGTGGGTGCATATACACCCTGCTTCTAGACAACACCGGTTGCCTCAAGCGGACTTGACTCAAATCTGACCAGCGCGTATGTATACTACATCTATGGAAATGCACATGATCCAACGACACATACTCCGTAGGCTCGCGTCTCACAAAACACTGCGTTATGGCGAAATGAAACCAGCCCACATCGAAGGCAACCAATTCAGCTACCACCTCAAGACCCTTATTCGTCTTGGTTTTGTTGCACACAAAGATCGCGGATACAACCTTTCTACCAAAGGTGTCCACTACTCAACCCAGGTCAATTTCGAACATTTTTCGGTGCGTATCCAACCAAAAATAGCCACGCTTATTGTCTGCAAAAACAACGCGGGAAAATATCTTATATACACAAGAAACAAACAGCCGTTCATTGGTATGGACGGATTTCCGTACGGGAAGATCCACCTAGGGGAACGGATTGCCGTTGCCGCCAAGCGCGAGCTGCAGGAAAAAATCGGCATCAGTGCAAGGCTTGCTCACAAAGGAATGATGTATTTGGCAGTTACTGATCATGCGGGCGAAATGATTGCACACACCTTGTTCCATGTGTTTTTGGGAACGACCGACAAAAACGGGGCTTCTACAGAATCCCCCTTGGGCCGTATCCGCTGGCTCAGTGAAAAAGAACTCCTCGCGCAGAATGTTATGCCCGGTGTCCCTGAGGCACTTAAGATGGCAAAAAGCACTTCGCGCTGCTTGGCATTTGAAGAATACGAATTCCAAGAAGGATGAAGGGCACGCGATTCGTCCAGCGTAGTTACCTTGCGTGAACAAGGTGTGCGCCGTAGAGTGCGCACAGAAAATCTTTGAAAGGACAGATCATGTACTTGCCGTATAGAAAGCGTACGCCCGATACTCAGTACCAGGAAGCACTCCGCTTCATCATGAAGTGTGGGGATATCCTAGAAACTCCGCAAGATGTACCTGCGCGCACCTGCTTCGGGGTATCGCCCCCTCTTGTGTATTTCCTACACAACGGTGCGCCCATCATCACCGAACGACAGATGGGATGGCGCGCGCCGATTGGTGAGATGTGTGCATTCATCAACGGTGTGCAGGACTTTGCGGTGATGAAGTCGGAGTTTGGTGTTCCCGCTCCTTTTTGGGAGCCATGGGTGACCGAACAGAAATGCGCAAAAGTCGGTGCAGAGACAGGTCATTTAGGCGACGCCTCGTATGGACCGGCTCTTGCCGCATTCCCGATGTCTGACGGCCGCACTTTTGACCAGTTTGCCCATGTGGTGAACATGCTTTCGGACGCAAAGCTCCGGAAGCGACGCACCATCTATGCAACCGCTTGGATTCCATTCATGAATGGGTGGGGTGGAAACCAGCGTGCGGTCGTATCACCATGTCATGGCTTCATTCACTTTCGTGCCATTGGTAACAAACTTGACCTTGTGTCATGGCATCGCTCGGCTGATATGCCACTCGGTTTCCCGAATGACATGATTGCATACACCGCGCTTCTGCTTGCGGTGGGACATCTCACCAAGCTCGCACCTCGGCGCATCATCTTTCAGCTGAGCGATGCGCATATCTACGAGAATCAGGTCGAGGCGGTCCGCACGCTCGCGTATTCTGAGCCGCGTCGTCTGCCAACACTGACGCTGGTGCATGATATTCAAAACCTGCGCGAGCTCCGGAGAGAACATTTTGAACTCACGGACTATCACCCACACGCTCGGATGAACATCCCCACATCTGTGTAAGGAGGATATATGACCGTCAACTTTGACCATGCGCGCGACGACGAGCAGCGCCGTCGCATGCAACGCGCACTCGACACTGGAGAATGTCTCTTGTGTCGCGAAAATATCGAGCGCTACCATGACCGTCCAATTCTATTGGAGGGCGCCTACTGGCTTGTAACTGAAAATGCTTTTCCGTACGAAGGCGCAACACTGCACCATTTGGTGGTGTATACCAGGGGTCATGAAACTGACTTTCGTGCCATACCCCCCGAGGCATGGACAGAGCTCCAGGTACTACTTAGTTCTGTTGCCGACACACACGGTGTTTCAGGTGGCTCGCTCGTGATGCGCTTTGGTGACACGAAAATCACCGGCGCCACATTGGCACACCTGCACGCACATCTCATTGTCGGTGAACCTTTCGCAGACAAACGAAATGAATCTCTTCGTGTAAAAGTTGGATACAAGAAGGCCTCGGGATAATCCGAGGCCTTTTCTTATACCATCTCCAATTAACGCTCCGACACTAATACATTCTTGAATTTTGAGCGAGAAACGAGTCGGAGCGCAAGTCATATCGAGATATGGCGAGCGCGAGACGAAGTTTTGCAGCCTAAATTCAAGAATGTATGTGGGATGGCTAATTGGAGATGGTATTACACCACATACACAAGCTCTACACCCGCGCTCTTCAGTACATCAGGGGTGTTAAGCCCGTAACTTCCAGAACTGAAGAAGAGTTTCTTGATACCTGCGCGTGCAACAATCTTGGCGCACGGTTCGCATGGGAATGTGGTGATATGAAGGTCACACCCTTCTGTCCGCACACCTCTGCGTGCCGCCTCGGCAACAAGCACCGATTCGGCATGTTCGGCAGTGCTCGTCTCGATCATCTGTCCGCTTTTAAAAAGCGACCGAGGATCGCCATACACATAGGGCATTTGTTCATGAGGCACATGTGTATTATGTGCAACTAAAAGCACTTCCCCATCTCGACTCAAGACAGCGCCTACTTGCCGCCACCAATCGCCGCTTTTTACGGATTCGCCACCCGCAATCTTGAGAAGCTCTCTGTCACGGAATGCGCTTGAGACAGTGAAGTCCGCAACTAGTGATGCGTCTTCTCGTGCCTGTACGCGCTGTCTATCGAACCGCAGGAAAAAAGGTGAGAAAGACACTACTTTTCCGGGAAGGAATTTCTCGGCAAAAGCGTGCGACACATCTTCGTCCGGCATGGTAACGAGAGATGTGGATGCCTGGATCAGTGGGATTGTTTCTTCGTCGAGTACGCACACCGCAATCCTTTTTGAAAGAGTGCCGAGAGCTCGTGCCATTACTTCAGTTGGCACAGCCCGTACGACATCTTTCCGCACCACATATTCCAACTCGACACCAAGGTGCGAGACAATATCCGGCAACAGCAGATACAGTGTTTTGAGAGAAAAACCGCACTGCTCGATGAACCGCATGTACCCACGATGAAGCACCGGCACATAGGCAATAGCAACGGTATCACTCATGTCGAATCTCCTTCTTTCTTTCCACTTACCGTCGAAAGCGTATCTTGAAGAATGCGCGGGATTTCATCTTGGAGACGCTTGGCGAAAGCCTCGAGCCCATCAATCATCATGAGCCGCAACCGTGCTGTTGTACCCTTCTGTGACTGTGCCTCAAGCACATGAAGTTCACCACAGTACTCCTTCATGCCTTTGATCTCGTCCTCTTTATGTTCGCTTGTGTGCGACACAATGAGCACGTGCGGGCGAACCGCCTTGAGCAGTTCCCATTTGGGTGCGTCAACGTGTTTGAGCACCACCAGATTTACATACCGCAAGTGCGCAAGCATCACCATTCGTTCGTCTTCACCAACGATTGGGCGAAACTTGCCTTTGCGTTTCTTGACCTTGGCGTCTGAGTCAACACCGACCACCAAAAATGTCCCGCGCTCGCGCGCTCGCGACAGGTACTCAGCATGTCCGGTATGGACCAAGTCCCATGTACCCGATGTGAGCACAATCTTTTGACCGAGCATCTTCGCGGCTTCCACAATGCGGGCAACCTCGTCGATATCTCGTTTGATGCGCTCTGCGCAGTTTGCCTCGGTACCGAGGACACCGCCATAAACGCCCATGCGTCCATGCTCCTTTTTCACAACACTCATAGCTTCTCCTTAGATAACACGCGTATGCCCTTGCACACAAAGTCAAATTCATTGTACTCAAGTGTTCTTCCCCTAGACGCGCTCCTGCGCTACCATACCGAAAGGGACGGAGAGCAAGTCAATGCTTCATGGTAAAAAAATCTCGATTATTGTCGCCTGTACTCCTGCGTGGGTTATTGGTTACAAAAACACGATTCCCTGGAAAGCGCCTGCTGACCTTGCTCGGTTCAAACGCCTTACCATGGGCCACGATGTGGTGATGGGGCGTACGACATACGACTCCATTATCGCGAAATTAAAAAAACCACTTCCTGGGCGCCACACCATTGTGGTGACTCGGAATAGCTGTCTCGGCAGTAACACGGACCGTACCATTGCACATTCGTTTGATGAAGCTGTTTTGCAAGCCCGAGGCGACGAAGTGTTTGTTGCTGGAGGTGCCGAGATATACAAGTTGGCACTTCCCCACGCCGACACCCTGCATCTCACGCTCGTCTATACAAAAACTTTAGGCGATACGCACTTCCCTTGGTGGAACTCTGATGAATGGCATCTTGTCATCGAGCGCACTGATCCTGGAAGCACTCCGCAGACCAAATACATTCAGTACAAACGAACCTAACAACGCAAAGGCCGGGTATGGTACCCGGCCTTTTATGCGTATTCACTTTTACAGAACCGACGGAATTGGATGTATTTCAAGGCGCGAGGAAGTGATTTTCGCAGGCGTACTGCATAGTACGACGGAGAAAATCAACGACCGAAGCAACGAAGAAAGACTCCAATTCCATCGGTTCTGCGTTATTCAACATCAATACCCATTGAGCGCGCTGTACCCGCGAGAATCCTTTTCGCAGCGACAAGCGAGCCAGCGTTGAGATCCTCCATTTTTTCTTGCGCAACCTGCGTCAACTGTGCGTCGGTAATCTTCCCGGCCTTTTCTGCAGGGGTGCGCCCTGAACCTTTTTCTTTACCGATTGCTTTGAGCAAGAGTCTCGAAGCTGGTGGCTTCTTGAGAATGAAAGTGAAAGTGCGATCTTCGTAGATAGTGATAAGCGCCGGAATGATGTTCCCCATCAACTCACGCGTCTGCGTGTTGAATTGGTTGACGAACTCGCCAATGTTGATTCCGGTCGGGCCAAGCGCAGTACCTACAGGTGGCGCAGGAGTTGCCTTGCCGGCAGCAATCTGCAATTTCACCATTTTTGTTATTTTCTTTGCCATATGTTTCTGTTAAGGAAAATTTGTTTAAATCCTCTGCACTTGGTCTGCTTCAAGCTCTACCGGAGTCTCGCGGCCGAACATGGGGACCATCACCTTAACCTTTCCGCGCGCCTCGTCAATCTCGCCGACTTTTCCTTCCAAATCCTTGAAAGGGCCGTCGATAATCAACACCGCGTCGTCTGGCATAAGATCGATGGTGTGTTTTGGCGAATCGGTGTTCATACGCGAGAAAATAGAGTCTACTTCCTTTTTGGAAAGTGGGACCGCCTGATTTGCAGTACCAACAAAACCTGTCACCTGTGGTGTGTTGCGCACCACACTCCACGCGTCGTCTGTAGGGACCATGTCTACCAACACATATCCTGAGAGAATTTTCTCACGAACCTCTGCTTTCTTCCCCCCTTTGATACGAATCTTTTTTTCGACAGGCACCACCACATCAAAAATTTTGTCCTTCATGCCAAAAGATTCTGTCCGCTGTCGTAAGTTGCGTGCAACTGCATCTTCATAACCTGAATAGGTGTGCACCGCGTACCACCCTCTTAATGCGCCATGTACTTGTTTTGCCATACTAAATTATTCAATACCTGTTACATCAAATGTAGGGATAGTGGGGGCAGGCGGCGTAGTTGTCGCGTCGATAGTCACCGGATCAAGAGTAATTGCGGGTGGCGTTTGGTTTGTAGAACTGAGAAATTCGCCAAGCCCTTTAGTGAAGACGAAGTCGAAAAACCCGAGATAAAACGCGACGATAATCGATACTCCGATAACCAAAGCTGTGTAGGTGATGGTTTGTGCCTGTGTTGGCCACGCAACATGGTTAAGCTCACCCCTCGTGTCTTTAATATATTGTGTAAAGCTCATATGTGATTGATGCTTGCCGATTTTAACTTATTTCTCTTGTTTTCCTAGCCAAAAACGCCCCTTGGGCGCCTCGTATTTAGTATGATACACCCACGCACAGAAAAGTCAATTGTACTACGAAGCGGTACCTGACACCATTTTCACTTAATTAAGTAAAAATTTTTCCGCAAAAGATGCTATGATTTAGCAATTATTATCAATAAAATGCGTAAAATATGTTAGGGAGTGAGCCAATACCAGCTAAACGATGGCAATTCGATGAATTTGATCGCGGCGCCAAGATGCCACCAGATTTGGACAAGGAGGTGAGGGGGTTGGATTATGAGGTCACCATGACCAGAGAGAAATTTGCCAACCGGGAAAGAGATAATGGCGGTGGGTTTGATTATGTCGAACATCTAAAGCATCATGGGGAGCTTATGCAACTGTGGAACAAAGTTCATCAGAGATTGAATGTACTCGGATACCCAATCACCATGCAGCATCTTGTTCCTGCATTCAATTCAATTAATTTAGCAATAGTTCAACATGATCAAGCAATGGATTGGGTTAGAAAAGAGGAGGAACAAACTGGAAAAAGATGGGATGGGCATAAATTAGTTCAAAAATAATTTGAATGATTTTCAGTAGAAAGCATTAAATATACCCAAAGATCACCCGCAGGTAAAACCTGGAGAGAGCGTCGTATGGTACCGTTTTTCTGTTTTCTTGGACCCGCTAGGCTGTCATGCGTGAGCTTCAAATCACTCGACCGCTCGGGTAAAACTTATTCAGCACATGCCCCATCCCGACACCCAAGTGTCTTTCGCGACTTTGGATCGGGTTCCACAGCTGTTGCACCGTTGAGAAGTCCTCTAACCCGCTCCCTGAGCTGTTCGGAATTGAGAGGTCCGCGGTTGTGATAAATGATTTTACCCATGGCATCGACAAATAATGTTTCGGGCATGACATACCCACCGATGGCCCGATACCACTCGTCGTTGTTGTCGTAGAGGTAGGTAATCTCGCCCACTGCTCCTATCTTTTCAAGATACCGTATGGCGCTTTTGTGCGTCTCTGCGCGGTTAATTGCGATGACTTTAACATCTTCTCCAAACTCTTTTTGCAATGCAACTAAATCAGGAAGTTCTTTGGTGCAATATGGGCACCAGCTCGCCCACGCATTTATCACAGCAGGTTTATTCCCTAGCACATCCTGTAAAGAAACAGCTTGATTACCAGAGTCCATCAAACGCACATCGGGAATAAGTCGCGTTTCAGGTGTATTGCTTGCACCACCTAGCAAAAGCACCATGCATACAAGTAGCCCCAGAACAATCACCGGGGCCACTTGTACAAGTATTTTTTTGTACTGCCAGCCTGTCTTCATACACCCAGTATCGCACCCTGTAGAGCAGTTGGAAATGAGTAGTGTTCTCAGTGACCCTTACTGAATTTCGTAGGTAATAGTCACTCGCGAGCTGATTTTGTTTTCACCTACTGATAGTTCAGGCGCACCAGCTCCTCCACTGTCGGACATTGCCATCATTGCAACCTCGCGCTTCATGTAGGGCTGATACCCTCCACCATCTTCGTTGAATCCGACAATACGCACTAGCCGCACGCCCAACTGTTGTGCAAGTACTCCCGCTTTTTCCTCTGCATCGTCGATTGCTTGTGCGCGCGCTTCTGCCTGAAGCTCATCCTCTTCGTCGATGGTGAATGAAAGGCCGCTCACGCTATTCGCTCCCAACTTTCCTGCTTGCGCTAGAATGTCGCCCGCTTTGTCAGTGTCGCGTACACGCACTTCGATCGTTTCTGAAACCTGGAAGCCCGTCATTTCTTGTTTGCCTCCTGGACACGGTGCTTTGATACACCGAATTTCAACCCACTCATACTTTGGCTGCACATTATAAGACGATGTCTTGATATCCCGGTCTGCAACACCAGCACCTTTTAGATACGCCTTTATGTCGTTTGCTTTTTTAGTAGCGACCGCCTGTGCATCTTTTACTTCCTTTGCTTCTTCAAGCACTGTAATCGAGAATGACGCAAGATCAGGAACGGCAAACACTTCCCCCTCACCTGATACTGTTATCACATTGGTCGCAGTGGTTCCTGACCCAACAAAACGAAACTCTTTGAATGTCTTGAACGAGCTTGCGAGCCCCCAAAGCGCAAGCATGAGAAGCGCGGCTGTGGCGGCCTTAAGAATAATTGCGGGCGGTACGATATGCAGTTCGCGTTTTTGTATATCCATATACTCTCTAGACGAGACTCATTAATAATTATTACATACAGCATAACCAACACTTCGCCATTCACAACCCCCTGAGTGCGTACACTACAACAAAGAATCCAAGGCCACATGTGTTTTCCAGAAAGATAGTGACCAAAAGCCCTCTTGGTCCTTTCTTGTTCCTTTCCTTGACCAGACTCTCACAATGTTGCAGTATGCAATTCAGAAAGGAGTTGCTCGATGGCACAACACTTGTCTATCGAGGAGATATTTTTGACACTCCTCCGCTCACTGAAACGAGCGCGCAGTCCTGTTGAGGAAACTCGGCTCCGCGCACTCTACAAAGAACAGCGCTACACCGAGATGGTTGGAGTCGTTCGCGAAGCGCTGAACATTCCCATCGGTCTTCGTGTCGGATATGTAAATTCTGGTGGCGACGAGAGGAATCCCGCTTGGATCATCTTACCCAACCCGATGCCTATTTTTGGAGGTTCGGAATTCAAAAGACTCGAGGTAACGATGTTTATTCGTCGCTCGTTTATTGCGATGGCGCCGTTCGAAACTATCGTTATTGCGATGGCGCACGAGCTTTGTCATATCATTTTGAGTGGTACCCGACACCCTCTGTGCCACGAAGAACGAGCTGTGGACATAACAGCAATGCTCTTAGGTTTTGCAGAGCTCTACGAGCAAGGCACCACCTTTATCGTGCGAAGACCCACCACCCCAGTGGTACGACCAACAGTCAAAAATCTCGGTGAGAAGTTGCGTGAGATTATAGATGCTGCGCGCGGCAAGCGCGGTCATGTGGGATACTTACAACCAGATGAGGTGCGGAAAATGGCACAGGCGGTCCGCATTGCAAGAGCCACCCCTTAGGGTGGCTCTTTTTGTCTATCTTACAGAAATAACCTACCTAAATCACAAAACCTCGATATAGGAGATAGAGACCTACAGCGAGAAATACAATCGTGATGGCGTAATCGAGCGCTTTTTTTGCCACGGCCTGAAGTGCAATCATCCTCTCATTCTACAATTTTCTCTACTTTCATGCCACACCATTTCCTCCGCGCCGTGGATAACCGTTTGGCCCGCGATACTGCTCGCGCAACAGGCCACAATTTGGTATAACAACTTTGGACCTCTTCCGAAAGGTCTGATTCACATCCTGGCGTTCTTTTCTGCCCAGAACTTTGGTTTCGACATCATCATATCCTCCAGATATGATTCAGTCTCCAACCATTCGTCCTGGACAGAAAATATCCGCCACGCATGCGAAAGCACCTTTCGGAAGAGGTCCTTGCCGTGAGGCATATGGTGGTCGTAGCTCAATGGTAGAGCACTCGGTTGTGGTCCGAGTGGTTGTGGGTTCGAGTCCCATCGATCACCCCAGTGAAGCGCAGCGAAACGCAGGGTGATCGAGCACAGTGCCTGCGCACTGTGCGTATGGGACTCGAAGCCCGGAGCCATGTTTTTGTTTTCCGCAGCGAAGCGAAGGAAAAGCAAAAACGGCGAGGGCCGGCTCGAGGAATTTTCCGTCAGGAAAATTACCGAGAGGAGTCCCATCGATCACCCACGCACAGTTGACCCCGATGCGATAGCATCGGGGTTTTACTGTGCGTTGTGAGCGTGGGACGAGAAAGGCGGAGGCGCAGGGTCCCACGAAGCGAAGCGGAGTGGGAACGCCGAGCCAGGGTCGTGAGCGCATGTTTTCAACGACCAGAGGGAGTATGAAAACAGCGACTCCTGACCGAGTCCCATCGATCACCCTCTATGACAACGGCATTGGGGCCACTCCATCCCCTTTGGACAAAAATCCTGCCCACAACGCAACTGCACTAATCGCTACATGCAGTATGTTATCGGCCATGTTCACCACAAAAAGCCCAGCAGCGCTCCCCATGACAAAGCCAGATATTGTAACCAATAGGTATACAACTCCGAATACTTGGAAATACATACGTGCATATGTAGGGGCCATCCCTGCAACAAGAAGTGCCACCACGCCAGACAGCAGGTGCACCATGTTATGTAGTGAATCGACTTCGAAAATACCGAGTAAATATCCTCCACTGGTCGCACCTGGCACAAAACCCAAAACTCCCACCGCCACAAAAATCGCGCCGAAAGCCCATGTTAATTGCTGAACCATATATAGTAGTAACACTTAATAGTAAGGACTGAGCTTCCCTGCCCTACATGGACACGGGCAAAGCCCCCTTACAGCATCCTCTCCCCCCACGAAACAGCAAGAGGCCTCTGTGCACATCTAGCCGCGATACATCGGCGGCTCTTCGGTTTTCCCCGCACGGTGATTTGCAAGTCGCGCGAGCGCATACAAGAGCGACGACAGACGATTTAAATAGGCGCGCGTATATTCGCCCAAAACACGCCCATCTTCGTGAGCGGCAGTGGCTCGGCGTTCGGCTCGGCGCGAAATAGTACGCGCCACATCAAAGAGAGCTCCGAGGCGTGTCGCCCCTGGGACAAAAAAGCTTTTAATGGGTGGTAGCTCCTGTTCGACCGCATGAATCAACACTTCCATTTTTTTGACACTTTCTTCAGGGATTGTTTTGGGTGAGCCAGCGAGTTCTGCTTGGGCAGTGAAAAGATGATCCTGGACCTCACGGAGTATTTCTGCCGCGCTTCGCCCTTCAAGGACAAGCGCCCGCGCCTCTTCTTCTGAGCGACAAAGGCCAAGGAAGGAATTGCACTCGTCGAGTGTGCCGAGTGCTTCCGATGCGACCGAACTTTTCGACATGCGTTGCTTACACCCAAAAGTGGTGGTTGTACCGTCGTCTCCTTTCCCAGTAAAGAGCACCATATCCGATTATTGTAGAGAAAGGTGAGATGAACGCAAGATGAACGCGAAGTTGCAAAGAAAACACCATCATGTTTCACTCGCTGTAGATACAGGAGGTGCAGATGCACACACCCGCGCATATCGGACACTTTTCCGGATGCGAAAATCACGCCGGCTGTTGGTGCGAAACGCGCCGGTATTTACTGGTTTTTCTTATATCAGTCGGCATCCTAGGTGTTGAAACCGGCGGCTGGTGGCTTTCGGACAGCTTGGCTCTCCTTGGAGATGCCGGCCATGTCGCGGTAGATATGTGCGCTATGGGAGTTGCTCTCGTAGTAAGTATATTTGTCCGCGTACACCCAGACCGAAATGTGGCTAAAGTGCGCATGGGTGGGTTTGCTCTTCAAATCATACTTTTGTCACTGGTCGCTGGATTTTTGTTTGTCCATGGGTACGAGCGTGTGGTAGCGCCTGTATCTATCGTACCGATACCGCTCTTGGTGAGCGCGGTTGTTGGGGGATGCTTGAATATCCTGCAGGTCTGGATACTAGAGACTGGTGAAAAAAATATCACATCACACGGGGCCCGGGCACATCTATTCGCCGATTTGCTCACTAGTGTTGGTGTGGTTGCAAGCGGTGTCGTGATTATGCTCACTGGTTGGCACCATATCGACGGAATCGTTTCAATCGGCATCGCATGTTTTATCGTCTGGCAAGTGTATGCGCTTACCCGTCACGCAAAAAATCATTCGCACCATCATGACCATATTTGAAACCCGCTTATGCGGGTTTTTTCTCATCCAAAAAAGACAAGTTTCAAGTCCTTCAAAATATTGTCTGCCATCTCTCGTGTACTTAATTTTCCCGAGTGAAGAACGGCGGTGTTTGAGTAGTCATTTTCCTCATGGATTTTATACAGCTCGTCCAAGGTCTCTTTTGGAATAAGGGGCTTATTCAATTCAGCATGTCGCTTTGCTGCACGCTCATCCGTAATAGAGCGAGAGGCTTCAAGACGATATACGAAGAAGTCGGCATTATGCGTTTCCGCTATTTTTTGGAGAGCTTCTACTTCTGCTCTACTCATTCCCTGCTCAATAATCACATTGATTCCGTTACCCAAATACTCGTGGGCCATCGCATTAACTACTTTTCTACTCACCTCTTGATGAGACCCGACTGTCCTAAATTCTGATATAAAACGCTTGATGTGATCTACGGATTAATCCCTCGTTTCTTTTTGAAATCTAGACAAACCTAAAGGCTTACCCTCGTTTTCTTTTGCGGTTCGTTTTATTTCATTTAAGATTTCTTCTTTGGTAGTCATAGGATTATGCTTGCAGGCTAGACTCTTAATATTTTTAGAAGCTCCGAGAATATGTAGACACTTTCTCTACCCTGCCCATCATATTCCTTTAATACACCTGCTTCTACAAATTTAGCTATCAGATTATAGGTCGTTCCCTTACTGCTTGCTTTAATAGCTTCTCGTACATTTGCAGCCGTTATAATCGGGCTTTTAAAGATAGCGTCTAAAACAGCTATTGCGTGCTGTGATCTTATTTTCCCCACAACATCCTCTTTCAAGCGCTCGTAGAGTGCCTGTATTTCTTTTGCCATGACAGTTGTTCGTTTTGCTTGAAACTCAACAGCGATAAGAAAGAATTTAAGCCACGGTATCCATTCTTGGTCTGTATCTACGGCATGCAAAAGACGCTGATACTCCACCTTGTGTTCTTCAAGGTGATGGCTGATAAACAACACGGGCGTTTGCAAGACTCTCTCTTGGCACAAGAACAAGGGTATGACGAGGCGTCCAATTCTTCCATTGCCGTCCATGAATGGGTGAATCGCCTCAAATTGATAGTGCGCAACTCCTATCCTGACCAATACATCAGTTTCAGCATCTGAGTTTAGATATTTCTCCCAATTACTCATCAGACCAGAAATATCTGTATGCACAGGCGGTATATAATCACCCACCCTCACTTGCTCTTTTCTAAAGTTTCCACGATCTTTATTTGCTCCTCTCACCGAATCAAGAAGAACACTGTGGGTAGCTTTGAGAAGAGTTTCGGCGATAGGACGCTCTTTTAATTTTTTTAAAGCAACACTCATTGCCTGTTCGTAATTCATAACCTCTTTGATGTCTTGAACCTTCCGACTCATCTCTTCTTTTTCGGGGTTAGCTTTTGATTCATCCAAGGCTTCATATTTGAGAACCTCTTCAAGAGTTGCTCGTGTACCTTCTATGGCTGAACTAGCGACAGCCTCCCTTTTTCTAAAGGGAGCAATCAAAAGATCGGGATTTGGTATTGCGTCTAAAAATCCTCTTAACTCACCGACCGCCGCGTGAGCGGCAGTAAGCTCTCTCATTAGAGGTTCATATGAGAGTTTGGGCGGGAGTTCTTTTACCTTTGTTGGTTTTATTTCTTTTGATTCCGACATAATCGTTTGTATTGGACTTACCCCTAGAGGTAGTTCAATATTAGCCTAAATATTGAACTAGCGCAAGTCCTCGGTTCAATATGTGCATAAAGGCTATTTTAGGGCCTTGTGCCTCTATCAGGCAGGATTATTCACAATGCTCATTACATTCATTCCTAAACGTATTTAGACGCATTCTATGTGATTCGGTTGGAACCGATCAATTCTCTTTACAGGTCAATACTTTTTCGCAAAATGCGTTAGTTTTCGTATCCCGAGGACAGGACGCGGTTGGAACCGCCGACAACGCCGACAAGGTCGGATAAAAACGGGAAAACTAGAAAAATTTCTTACTCTGTGCGCAGGAGAGGACTTGGTCACAGATAATTTTGTACCCAAAATTTCCGCGAC